>WNGI01003205.1_pt1 | contig 14350 bp, 11 predicted proteins | sample 5400621 | NCBI WGS metagenome assembly WNGI01 (sample SAMN13153374, study PRJNA577476) | soil metagenome | isolation source: 20 cm soil or saprolite under Garry oak tree replicate 1 | place: USA:California | collected 2016-06-15
GAAAATCCGACGACACCCAGCGGTCCCAGCCGGTTCTCGCTTTTATTTCCCATAGATACGAACCGCCACCGTGTGCGACTTTGGGCGGCAGCGCCAACAGCGTGTCGCGAGTGTCTTCCGAGACGACAACATTTCCCTCGCGGTCCCATACCTGAACGCGATACAGATCTGCGCCGGGCACGCTCGTCCAGCGAAGCGAATCGTTTGTGGTGATTGCTGACGGCGACAGAATGCGCGGCGGCGCGGTCGTTGTAACTGTCCCTTCTCGCTGCGTTTCTGAAGACGCGACCGGTTCCTCGGCGCGGCGATTCAATTTGTTGGGCCCGACGAAAATGATCGTGATTGCCGCAGCAGCAGCAAGCGTTGCTCCGGCGGTCCAGTATGCTGCCAACCGTCGACGTGTTGGGCGTGCATCGACGTTGTTTATTTCTGCGGCCACCAACGGATCGTCGAGCAGATTCGCAACCGCAGCCACGCGTGCGCGACACTGCGCACACTCACTCAGATGAGCAATCGCTTCTCGGTTCGTGTCTCCTTCGACGCCGTCAACGAGTAGCGCGATTACTTCATCATCGAGATGATCGCTCGATGTGGAGCTCATGAGCTAGTCTTTACGAAAGTGAATATGTCGAAGCCATCGAACTCGTCGCCCGCCTCGATTGTGAGGGTGTCCCCATCGATGCGACCCGTTGCCCATGCTACATCCTTGATGTAGAACACCAATTCGCTCGGCCCCCGCGGATAAAACTCTCCGGACGACTCGCTACGCCACACATCGTCAGTTCCGTCCCGGAGATCGAAAAAAGTCGAATAGGTTCCGGTGCTGCTGAGCACAAACGCGCCTCCAGAGGTCTCAACGGCAGGAAAACTCTGGGTGTTGATGAATGGAAGTGGTTTTCCATCTACAGACTTCAGCTCGAATGTTCCGGTTGGTACCGCAATTCCCTCCGCTTTGAATTCGATTGATTCGATGCCCTGCACGCTGGCAACCAGCGTATTCCCACCGAGGCTTTCGCCCAAAACCCAGCCGCCCGCAGTTGCCCTTCCCTGCGGTCCCGAGACAAAAGTCTTATTCAAAACAGTTCCGCCACCTGCGGTAACCGCGAACGTGACCTGGACTCCGGGAACCGGAGAACCAGCCGCGTCGCGCACGATTACCACCGGAGTGGTTGCGGCATACAATCCGGCGAAAGATCTCTGTTCCGTGAGAGTTGCCGCTTCGATACTCGCTGGCTTCGGCAACGCAGTACTCTCCGTGCACGCAGCTGCAGCGACCAACAGCATGAGGGCCGAAATTCGTGACGCGCGCACCTTCCCCCCTCCTTGAGTTCTGACCATGTGACGGACAACACGCGCCGATTTGCTCGGATCAATTCCCCACCTGCTCGACTCCTCGGCGCTCGAGCTCTTTGCGCAGCTCCGCGAGCGCCCGGTACACTCGGTTGTAAACCGCTTTTGCATTCGGCCAACCAACAATGCGCGCAACGCGATCAGCCGAAACTTCATCGACGACAAATAGTTGGACGGCAAGTCGCTCGTCGGGTGCAAGAATTTCTAGAGCGTCCATAAGCTGGCTCTGCGTTTCGGCAGCTATCGCCGCATCTTCCGGCGTCGCGTCGATTTGTTGACTGAGAGCTGGTGGGCCGGCGAAATAGTGCATCGCCGCTTTGCCGCGTATGCGCTCGACCACTCGATATGTCTCGGCCACTTCTCGAATGAATGCAGCGAACGACATGTCAGATGCTGCTCTCTGTCGAATGAGCTCATATGCCTCGATGTGCGAGCGCCGTTCATCGAATACATGCTTGAAGATTTGCTGCTGCATCGGTGACAATCCCGCGGGCGGCCGCACGCGACGCCGGCCTTCGCGCTGACGCACACAATCGATCGCCTGATGATGCACAACGGCGACGAGCCAAGTGGAAAAACGCGCGCCCGTTGATTCGTTGTGTCGTTTAAGCCGGCCGAGGTCGTCTGCAGAGAGACTTGCGCAGACTTCTGCGAATACATCGACGACATCGTCGTCGTCCCCGAGTGTGCGCCGGATCGTCGCGAGGATCAACTTGCGATAGCGCGTGATGAACTCATCCCACGCGCCTTCGCTTTCCCCCGCTGACAGCTTCACCCGCCAAGACTCCACTGGGGAGCCCCCTCTCTCTCGTGTCCGCCAATGTATGGATGATTGCGAACGCGCGTCAAATTCGCTGGCCTGCGCTATTTTCGCGGAACGTGGCGCATGGATTGCGGGTCTTTTCCGCAATCAGGAGGAAATTATGGCAGCAGTCAAAGATCCAGTTTGCGGCATGACAATCGATTCGGTGACAGCAGCAGGCCGCACAGTGTACGAGGGCGTGGAGTACTTCTTCTGTTCGACGGAGTGCAAGCGCGAGTTCGATAAGAATCCGGCGAAGTATCACGAGCCACGTTTCACGAAGACCGGACCAATTGTCGCTCCGAAGTTCGGCGCGGCGGGAAGTGGTGGGGCAGAATACGAACCATTGCCAGACGAACGACCGTAGAAAACTGATCGAACGGATTAGAACGGATTGGATGCGGTTCCGTTTCTAATCCGTTCTTATCCGTTCGATCAGTTTTCTTAGAAGCCTTGCCCGATTCTACCTGTGAGTTTCCAGGGTCCGGGACGATCGATGGGCCGCGCAACGCCAATTCCTAGCGCACCGCTAAAGAAAGTCATAAGCAGTTCAGCCGATGCGCGAACGCCGTCAGTGGGACGCGAAAGCGGAACTCCATTCCTGGTTCCCAGTTCGAGTAGCGCACGCTCGGCTGCAGCGTTCGATACTTCGGTCCACGCACCATGAATCCCGGCCGCGATGCCTGGCGCAATTCCGGGAGCAATCAACTCATCCGGAAGTCTCATTGGCGCACGAAGAAACGGAAACGTGTAACCGATCACTGCATCCGCAGTCGCCGCGTGGTCGCCCGCGAATTCCTTGTAACCATACGCATTCAATCCTTCACTGCGCCCGATTTCGAACAACTCCTGCGGAACTGGCCCACTCAAGATCGCGCCCGCGTTTCCGCGCGAATAAAGCTGGAATGGTCCGAGCTCACGGCGCGCCGCAGTTCTCAGCTCGAGGCGCTGCCACCGCAGATCTCCATCTGCCCTCTCGTACTGTAGTGTCGCGCCAACGCCACGGTCGATGAACATTCCGGTGACCTGCGGATTCAACTCGAGTGTAGCCACACTTCTGAAATATTTTCCGGGACGTATTCCGCGATTCGGTTGAAACCCGTCGCCCTGCACATAAAGCCCGCGCGACGCGTGTTGCTCAACTGCTCGATCGGATGCTGGTCCAAGCTCTAGCCTCAGCGTCGATCGACGCTGAACACCGATCTTTCGCGATACGAAAGCCGTCACGCCTCGGCGATCGAGATAGTCGAAATCATCGATGCTTCCGAGCAATGCAGGAACTGTCGCGCCCCCGGAGAACGGCAGCTGAAAATCATTGGTACTCACGAGTGACCGCTCAACCTTCAAACCCGCGAGTGTGCGCCCGCGTAAATGCTGAATAGTTACTGCGCCGCGCGCCGCCTTTTCCGACCACGCCCAGCCAAGCGCTCCTCGAATGGACAGGCCGGGCGCTGCGTCACGGAAGTCGTGCTCCGCCGCGATGCCGGTGAACAATCCCTCGATGCGATTGAAGCGAAGAACGTCGCCGAACGCTCTTGGTTGAAACCGAATCATCGATGATCCGACAGTGCTCCATGATGCCGGAGCGACATCATCGAAATCCCCATATTGCGCATCGGTGCTCGCCGCGCCGAGCGGACGCTGCCAATCGTTGAAACGTGTTAACGCAGAGGAAGGCGCAAAAGACAAATAATGATCCGCACCCTGTGGAGCCTCGGCATTCGCGAACCACGAGGAATCGTTCACTCGATAATCACGAAATCGAGAAACGATGCGGACGATCGCACGAAAATCGCCGAACAAGGAGATTCGCGCCTGCAGCTCCGTTCGCTGATATGCGGGGAGCCAGTACTGACCGTTGACCTCGACATTCTCGAGCTCGACAAACGATGCACCGCTGACTCCGGGAATGTGACTTCCCGCAGAAAGTGTCTGCTTCCCTTTGCGCAGCTCGACCAATCGCCCGCGCATGCGGACGAGCTGTTTCCTGTCGGCGTCGAGGTACATGTCGCCGAAAAACAAAATCGCGTCGCCTTTCGCATTTGCACTCGGTGTGACATGCACACGGACTACGGGAATCCGGCGGCCGCGTGAGTAGAGAACGACGGCGGTATCCCCGCCTTCGAAGGTGTAGTAGTTGTCTCGCACCGTCGAGAGCGGATGGACCGTCAGGCTCGATGTATCGCGCGCAATTCTTTCTTTCGCGATTCGAGCCGACATTGCGGGCGTAACACCGAGCTGCAGTTGATTGCCGTAGAGCGTTGGCGTGGTCCATCCGCCGAAGATGCTCATCATCGAAAACATCGGTCCTACAGCTTGAGAGCGATAACCGACGACTCGCTGATCGTAACGATCTTCTCTGCGCCATCGCACGTCGCTTTCGATTTCCTCGATCTGTCCGGTTCTCTCCTGCGCTGCGGTGTCGATGATAGCGAGCGACATCTCCGTTTCGATACGCGCGCGATACGCGTTGAGCTGATCAGGGATCTGCGCGTTGATTCGGGACGCCTGCGCGACGAGAGAATCGAGTCGCTCGGATTCGTAAATGGGACGTGTATGCGTCGTATCCTGCGCCGACGCGAGGGCGGCAGTCGCGAGGAGTACAGCAAGAACTTGAGACATCGCGATGGAATGATAACGGCGAGCTTGAATGCGCAGTATGATTGTCTGACCAAACAATCAGAGTACGCATCATGCCCACCATAAGGTTGCGGCCTTTTTTCATCGCTGGGCTTGGCCTGCTGTTCGCTTGCGCGCCGGCCACGGCTTCCAGATCGACCTCTAGCACTCCAGGGCAATCGACATCACTGCCGTCGCAATACACGATGGAAGACTTCTACGGCAACGCGTCGTTTGCCGGTGCGTCGTGGTCGCCGGATGCGAAGAATATTCTCGTGTCATCCAACATCAGCGGGATATGGAACGCGTACACAATCTCTGCGGGCGGCGGCACGCAGATTCCCTTGACCCAGTCGAAGACAAATTCGATCCAGGCGATATCATATTTTCCAGCCGACGAACGAGTGCTGTACTCGAGTGACGAAGGCGGCAACGAGCTCACTCACATCTACGTTCGCAATCTCGATGGAACGACCCGCGATCTGACCCCTGGTCCGAAGCTGAAAGCAAGCTTTCAGGGATGGGCGGGAGATGACAGGTCCTTCTTCGTTTCCACGAACGAGCGCGATGAGCGCTTCTTCGACCTGTACGAAATCACCCTCGACGGCTACAAGCGCACTCTGCTTTACAAGAACAGCGATGGATTTGACCTGGGGCCTGTCTCCCGCGACAAGCGGTACCTCGCGCTTTCAAAGTCGAAGAGCAGCACCGACTCGGACATTCACCTTTACGATCTGCGCGCGAACACCACCCGGAACATCACGGCACACTCTGGTGAGGTCAACAATGCCCCCGCCGATTTTTCACCGGATGCCTCGAAGCTACTCTACGTCTCCGACGATGGCGGCGAGTTCGCGTCGCTTCGCGCGTATGACATTGCCTCCGGCGCAAAGTCAGTCGCATATGCGCAGAGCTGGGACGTTCTTGGCGCCGACTACTCGAAGGGGGGCCGGTATCTCACAGTATATGTAAACGAAGACTCACGCTCAGTTGCGCGGCTGCTTGATGCCGCAACACTCAAGCCCGTCGTTCTTCCCGGCATGCCGACAGGTCTCGTCAGGGGCGTAAGCGTCTCGAATAATGATGCGGCATTTGCTTTCTACGCCACCGATGGGAGCACGCCAAACGAGCTCTACGCCGCCATGATCGGCCAGCAACCGAAACGTCTTACGAACGCGCTCAATCCGAAGATCCGTCGGGAGGATATGGTCATTCCCCGCGTGGCCCGATTCAAATCGTACGATGGGATCGAAGTACCGGGTGTGTTGTATCTGCCGCATCAGGCGTCATCACAGAACAAGGCGCCGGCTCTTGTACTCGTGCATGGAGGTCCGGGCGGTCAGGCACAGGTCGGCTACTCCGCGCTCACCCAGGGACTCGTCAATCACGGGTACGTCGTCTTCGACATCAACAATCGGGGGAGCTCCGGCTATGGAAAAACGTTTTACAAGATGGACGACCGCAAGCACGGCGAGGCTGACCTCGGTGACGTTGTCGCAAGCAAAGGCTTGCTAGTCGCAACCGGAGTGGTCGATCCCCAGCGGATCGGAATAATCGGTGGCAGCTATGGCGGATACATGACGCTCGCCGCACTGACGCTTCAGCCGGACGCGTTCAAGGTCGGAGTGGATATGTTCGGCATCTCGAACTGGATACGGACGCTGACCAACATTCCGCCGTGGTGGGAGTCGTTCAAGGCGGCACTGTACATGGAAATGGGCGATCCGAAAACGGACAGCGTGCGCCTCCACCGCATATCGCCGCTCTTCAACGCCAACAATATCAAGGCGCCGCTGATGGTTCTTCAGGGAGCGAACGATCCGCGAGTTCTAAAGGTGGAGTCCGACGAGATCGTCGCCGCCGCGAAGAAAAACGGCGTCCCGGTCGAGTACATTGTTTTCCCGGACGAAGGCCACGGTTTCGTGAAGAAGGCAAATCAGATAAGCGGTTACACAGCCGTCATCGCGTTCCTCGACAAGTATCTGAAAGGAGGATCGCAGTAGACAGCTACCCTCTCAGCGCGGCGAGAAAAATTCCAGGTAAGTGTTTCCAACCGGGCCGAGCCTCGAAACGTGAAATGCGTCGTCCGATTGTGTGAGCTTGCTTGTTCGTCACGAACCACGGCGGTTTGGGCGAGAGATGAAATTCGCCATGCATCAGATTCCGCGGGAATGGATAAAACGGTTGACGAACAACGGACTTCTGCGGCTCGTCGAAGAAAAGCGAATTGTGCGCGACGCTGATTCCACTTCGAATGTCATTGCGGGCATGGCCTGGATATGCACCCCACGGAGTTTCCGACAAAAGAAACCCAACGCCGATCCAGGCATTGATTCCAATACATCCGTAACGCAGATCAGCGATTGCGCTATCCAACTCCGGACCAAACTCCTTTATCGTTTTCGGATGAATGATGATGTTCGCGCCCAATGTGCCCCACAGATTCTCGTTCGCAAACCGAACAGCTGCCTGAAGAAATTCAGCCGCGGTTTTCCCGGGAACCGTCGTCACTGAAAGGACGTTCGAGAAGAACTCGTGAGTGAAACAGTATTCGTCGTTCTTCGTTGCATCCAATCCCGTGATGAGTGCGCGTGAAAGTCCGCGTGCAGCTTCATCCAGCAGCTCGGCTTCAGGATGTGCCGCAATAGCAGCACTTTGGCGATCGGCAGCGCCCGGATAGTACGGCTCGCGCGGGGGAATTCTCTTCATTGTATTCCGCACCGCCGCCACAAAATCATCAGAGCGATCCCATTCCTCGGACAGCACCAGGACTTGCGCCCCAACGCAGTTGAATCCGCCGTTGTGTTGCTTCTGCGTCACTACATGTTCCGCCTGATACTCAATGTCGGCATCGCTCCAGGGACCTGGTACGATGATGGTCGGCGAAACATTTCCGAGCTCCGCAGTTACACGCTTCGTTGTAACCGGCTCATCGCGCTCTCTCCGTTTTTCACCTTCGATGCCTGTGCCGAACACGATTGCGTTGTAAGTCCTGTAATCGCCAGTTACGTGAACCTCATCGATTCCGTCGTGCGCAACGAGATACGCACCGACGTCAGCACCACCATACGCAAAGCCAATGAATCCAGCCGAAACCATCGATGAGAAAATTTCCTCGAAGAATCTTCCGAGGTAATCGTTGACCGGATTCATTTTGAGAAGGCACACCATGCCTTCGGCGAACATCTTGTAGAGAACGTCGAGCGGTGCGATGCTCGCGATGTTTCCTGCGCCGAGTACGAGGGCGACTTTGCCGACGGGCAATTCCTCGCGATAGAACGATGCAGTGCGCTCCGCGAGATTCTCTCGAGTTACATCCGGCTGCATCCACACTTCAGCGGAGAATCCGCTCAGGAGCAATCGGTCGAAGAGACTGCTCGGAAACACATCCACCACAACCTGGCCGTTCGGGTTCGTGCGGACGGAGTCGTCTGCGACCACGGGCTTGCCCTTGTCGATTTTCTCGAGCGTGCTGATCAGAACATTTAGTCCCTTCAGGAGCGCCCACGGTCCGGAGATCCATTCCTCCCCGGCGAGCGGCGAATCGCTCGGGATTCCTTTCGCCTTGACTGCCGCGTCCACCCAGCGTTGGGCCGCTCTATCAGTTCGTGCTCGCAGCTCCTCGAGGTATTGAATTTTTCGCGCAATCGGCAGCATCGCCCACTCGTCTTTGTGCTCAACGAGTTTCTCGACCGTCTGCGAATCGCTCAAACCCTCAATCCGTCTATCCGTCAATCTCTCTATCCGTTGTATTCCGGAATCTCCCGAACCGAAACGGCGTCTGCTGCCTGGGGATTCGGCGTAAGCAATCGACGATGATAGTCGATTTGCCCAAGGTGATAGCCGAGGTGAGCGCTTAAATGCACAAGCCAGTCGACGGTGCTCACTCGGCGTTCCTGAATCAACAATGGATATGGAGACTCGAGCTGAGCGACAGCGATTTTCTCGAACGCACTCTCGAGATCGGAGATTGTCGCCCGCACCTCGGCGCGGAGCTGTTCGCGCGACAAATCTTTCGTAGAAAATTCAGCTTCCCGATTTCGCTTGTACGATGATTTGCCGAGCGCAGAACCGATGAAATGGCGGAGATTTCCCGCGAGATGAAGAACGAGCGTGCCGGCAGAATTGGTTATCCCGACTGGTGTTTGCCAAAGCGATCGATCGTCAGGATACGCGGCGATCTCACGATCGAGAGCGCGCAGCTCACGGAGAACCATTACGCGAACGGCATCGCGGAGAACAAGAGGGTCCTGAGACACGATGCGAAAGAATCTCGGCGAGTGTGCGAGCGTGCGATAGGGACTACGCCGGCGGGGGAGGAGGAGGAGGAGGAGGAGGAGGAGGAGGAGGAGGAGGCGGCGGTGGTGGTGGTGGAGGTGGTGGAATGACAGGCCGTGGCGCCGGTGGAATCACAATGTCCGGCGGTGGCGGGGCAGGAGGAGGAATCACGCGAGCTCGTTGACGTCGCGTCGTATCAGAGCGCGGGCGAAAAACTTGAACCGACTCTGCCGCGCTTTCGACATCGGACGAATCCTCCGACGACATATCCGCGGAATCAGGATCGTGAATCACCTCCGGCGGTCTCATGTCCATTCCTTCCGACATCGCTTGCATCTGTTCGTCGGTCATCATGGGCGGCTCGGTAAACTCGCCCATCGCGAACGATCCCTCGAAGGGCCCACCGCATCGCTCGACTGGCTCAGTGCCCGTCAGAAAAACTTCGGTAACGCTCGGGCCACATCCCGGCTGCCACAGTCTGCCGGTCATGGCCTCGATTTCGGTGAAGGTTACTCCAGATGGCGGCCGAACTTCGCCACCAGCGTGTGGCGCTTTTTGCATGTACGCACCCCAAATCGGAACAGCAGCTTCGCCCGACGACATTCTGAGAGGCGTACCGTCGTCGAATCCGACCCACACGGCCGTCAAAAGATCGGGACCGTAACCGACGAACCACGCATCGCGATAGTTGCTCGTCGTTCCTGTTTTCCCTGCGAGATCGCCGAGCCCCATCGAATTGAGTCGCGCTGCCGTTCCTCGGGTGACAACGCCGCGCATCAACGAATGAATGACGTACGCGACAGGAGGATCGATCCCATCGGTGAGCTGCGGATCGTAATGATAAATCTCCTTGTCTTTCCCTTTTGTAACTCGCTCGATGAGATATGGCTCGCTTCGTCCACCCAGGTTCGCGAACATCGAATACGCTGAGACGACTTCGCGCATCGACACATCATCGACGCCGAGTGCGATCGCTGGAGTGTTGGAGAGATCACCGCTGAATCCTGCGTTGTGCCACACATCTTGAACGCGGCTCACTCCGATGGCTTGCGCGACGCGAACAGCGGGAACGTTGAGCGACATCTCGAACGCTTCGCGCACAGTCACGGGTCCGCGGAATTGCGAATCGTAGTCCTTCGGATTCCACACTTTGTTGCTCGCGAGCCTGATCTCTACCGGCGCATCGTCGACGATCGACGCCGTTGTGATGCTCTTCGACGCGATCGCCGCCGCATAAGTGAACGGCTTTGCAGCTGAGCCAAGCTGTCGCCGCATCAGGCGAGTGCGATCGTATTGCGAGCGCCGGAAATCCGAGCCACCCACGAGCGCTCGAATTCCTCCCGATCGCGGCTCGACGCTGAGCAACGCTGCCTGCAGCGGTCTTCTTCTCTGCAGGAATCCGTGCGATCGACGCAGATCTGCGGTTCCTCCGCGCACAGCTGCTTCTGCCGAGTTCTGCATTCCGCGATCGATCGGCGTGTAGATCTTGATCCCACCAGTAGTGAGCGCGCGCTCACCGAGATGATCGATGAATTCCTGACGCAACGCGGCAAGCAGGAAAGGATACGGACGCGGCCGGCGCGAGCCCGGATGGAATTCTGCGGGAGCCGCAATCGCGGCATCATGGTGTGCTTTGTCGATCCACTTTTTCTCGAACATCACGTCGATCACACCATTGCGGCGTTGAGTCGCAGCTTTCGCCTGGTCTTCCGGATTGTCGCGATTCGGCGCCCGAACCATTCCCGCGAGCAGTGCTGCTTCGGCAACCGTGAGTTGCTCCGGCGGCTTCGAGAAATACACGCGCGACGCTTCACCGAGTCCGCGAACCTCTCTGCCATCGCGATTACCGAGATAGACTTCATTTAGATAGGCTTCCAGTATTTCGCTTTTCTTGAGACGCAGCTCGATCATTATTGCGAGAGGAATTTCCGCAAGCTTTCGCGCGAACGTGCGTCTCTGCGAGAGAAACCGCATCTTCGCCAGCTGCTGCGTGATGGTGCTGCCGCCCTCTGTCACTCCGCCCGCCTTGATGTTCGAGACGAACGCGCGGCCGATACCGATTGGATCGATTCCTATGTGATGCCAGAAGCGCGTGTCTTCGGCGGCGAGAAACGCGTTCGGAACGTAGCTCGGCAGCTGGTTGATCCTGACAGGCTCGGCTACTCGCCAGTCGCTGCCGTAAAGTGCGACGAGAGTGTTCTTGTTGCGATCCAGAATTTCAGTCGGAGCGCGCCATGAGCCAGGGCTCAGCTCGGTGTAAACGCGGTATCCGTACCAGCTCGCGCTCGATATTGCAGCAAGTGCGACAAACCCGGCGGCGATTCCAATACCGACCCAGGTACGGCGCGAAAAGTTGGGAAGACGGAGGCGCATTTGAGGGAAAGAATGGCAAGAACGGCGCCCCGCCTTGTAAGAAGTTTGTTAGCTACTCCTCACGGGACTCGAGCGGCACAAATGCTATGTGATGCGATGCGTCGATCTCGCAAAGGTATGCCTCAACATTGGCGTTACCCGTCCATTGATCCGCGCGTTGAATGAGATCGATCGCGTCTCTCGCCTGCTGCTCCCGCAGCATTGGCGGCGTGGACCACGGGAGCTTGCGCTTGTAATCCGCACACACGGCATGAGCCGGCCCATTCACCGAAGGTCCATGAAATAACAGAATCACTCGCGTGATCTCGTGGAGCTGAATGAGATACGCGCATTCCTTCCTCAGCTGATCCGCGCGAATGAAATCGCGGCCGCTCGACGCGAGCGCCCCACCGCCACCGGGAACATAGAAACGATCGAATCCCGCGAGTCCGAGCTGATGTGTCAGAAACGCATCGGTCTGTTCCTGTAGACGTCCGTCGGAGCATGCGATGACGAGAGTGTGCGGACGATCTGCTGACCATTTGCGATGAGCGTCAGACATTAGCCTCGCCCCTGAATTCCTTTTCGAAACATGTGTCGTGTGATTGTAAGTACAAAACCGGCAGTTCTCTGATACAAAACCGGCATTGCCGCTTCGACGAATGATTGTATCCTCACTCCCCTCATGGGAATCGGCAATGGATAATCACACGACGTTTGCAGCAATCACGCCTGCCGAAGACAAGTATCTCCCCGATCCGAAGCGCAACGGCGGACTTTGCCTCGCACTATCAGGCGGTGGCTTCCGCGCAACTCTGTTTCATCTGGGAAGCATTCGTCGCCTGAACGAGCTCACTCTGCTCAACTCATTTCAAAGCATCTCGTCAGTATCCGGCGGCAGCATCATGGCGCTCTGTCTCGCGGACGCAATGATCAGGATTCCGCCCGACACGGGAAAGCCTCTACAAAACTTCGAGCGGCTCGCGAGTAAAGTTCGAGAAATCACGTCGTCCAGCCTGAGACGCACCGTGATGCTCAAAAAACTTCTCCCATGGAATTGGCTTCGATCACTGGCTGAGCTTGTCGCTATCGAGCTCCATGATCGGGTGACGAAGAGCTCGCTGGGAGATTTGCCGGGATATCCGCGATTCATTTTTTGCGCAACCGACATGGCTTTCGGCAGCGATTGGGTCTACGAGAGAACGAGGGCGGGAAATTATCGGGCGGGATACAAACAAACCGGATTGAATACGATCACTCTCGCTCACGCGGCTGCTGCATCGGGATGCTTCCCGCCGTTCTTCAGGCCAATGAACCCTGGAGTGAAACCAAACGAGCTGCAGCCGCCGCGTGAGGAAGGATCCGATGCGGACGCTTGCCGAAAGAAAATTCGCCTGACTGACGGCGGCGTCTACGACAACATGGGTCTCGAGCCGCTCTGGAAAAGCGCTGAGACGCTGATGGTCTCCGATGCGGGTGGCGTGTTCGAGTATTCGCGCGGGCGCGGCACGATCTCGGACATCAAACGTTACACCGACATCATTGGTAATCAGGCCAGAGCGCTGCGCAAGCGATGGCTGATCTCGGGATTCATAAATGGCGCGGGGCCGGGCGGATTACCGGGACTCACCGGAACGTACTGGTCCACGACGAGCGATCGAACTCGCTATGATCCGGACGACAAACAAGGCTACAGCGCAGAGATAGCGAATCTCATTGCGCGAATCAGAACGGATCTCGATGCGTTTTCAAAAGCTGAACAGGCGGTGCTCGAGAATCACGGCTACCTGATGTGCGACATCGCGATCAAGACGCATTTACCGAAGCTCTACGCTTCCGCACCGCCGCTGAATATCCCGTTCAAGGAGTGGATGGACGAGGGGAAAGTTCGCGCCGCGATCAAGAACAGCGCAAAACAGCATATACTTGGATAAAGCTCAGTCCGTTTCTTCCGTAAGCCAGGTCAATAATTTTGCGATCGCATCATCGGGCGCGAGATGGCTTCGCACACGAGACGGAGTCAAACCGAAAACATCGAGCGTGTGCTCCGCGAAAATTCTGGCGTTGCGATAGCCAACCTTCTTCGCTACATCGCGCACCGAGTAGCCACGATCCTGCAGATACCCTACCGCCTTCAGTAATTTTGCTGCGCGCAACATTCGCTTCGGCGAGCCGAGCCCAGCGGTGCTGAAGGCTCTGTACGCTCCGACCGACGACGTCTCCGCGCGAAGCGCGATGTCCTGACCGCTCGAGTACCGGTGAGGCCACTCGAACATCTCCTCCACCGTCGACACGAGCTTGCGCGGCAACAACGCGAGCTGCGGTCGAAGTGCATCGAGCATTTTTTGCTTCAACGGATTCCCCCGCGCGCGCTCGACTGTGTCCCTGAATCGCTGCGGCGAATCCTCGAATCGCTGAAGTACGACACTCTGCAGTCCCGCCCGCGAGAGTTGAAGTACAGCGCCGAACGACGAAGGGTTGAGCGTTACATAAGCGACGATCGGAAGCGACGGGTAGTGCTTCAGGAGTCTCATCACTGCTTCGACATTCATCACGCCATCGGCCGCGGGATCGAGAATGAGCGCCGTCACCGGCTTCTCGCGGACGAGCGAATCAACCTCATTCCATGACTGTGCGATCACGAAATCCCGTTCCTTGACGAAGACATGGCGGAGATGGGCCAACGACCTCTCCGGCAGGAAAGCCACGACTGTCACGGGTCGGCACTCGTCGGCATTGACCCGTAAGCTGCGGGTCTATTCAGACAGGCGCGAGCCCTCCCTGTTCAAAAACAGCACTTTTGATACAAAAACAGCACTTCGTGTAACAAAAACAGCCTATTGGTATAGGACGAGTGTCCTAGCTTGTGGTAATTCGATGTTCCGCCGCTCGCTCCACCACACTCCCAGGAGACACGCCATGTCCCGCCAAAAGCTGCTCGCGCTGCTC
>WNGI01003206.1_pt1 | contig 14350 bp, 16 predicted proteins | sample 5400621 | NCBI WGS metagenome assembly WNGI01 (sample SAMN13153374, study PRJNA577476) | soil metagenome | isolation source: 20 cm soil or saprolite under Garry oak tree replicate 1 | place: USA:California | collected 2016-06-15
CAATCCGCGCTTGGTGAGATTTCGCAGTAGGCGTTTAAACGTCGCCCGCAATGCTGCTTCCTGGCCCGTGTAGCTCGTGTCTGCGTACCCGCAGGCGCCGCCCTCGTAATACGAGGATTGGCGATACACCTCTTGCATCGCGGCCTCCATAAGCCGCGGGTAAAGGTAGTGAAGTCCGCATGCTTCACAGCACGCGATGCGATACGGCTCATGCAAACGAAACGGAAAATGACGTTGCTCGCTCCCGCATATGGGGCAAGCCGGATACTCAAGCTTCGCGGAGACGTCTGCGGTACTTTCTTGTGAAATCATGTCTCCTGGCAATGTGAACTTCTGTACCGCAATTTCTCTTCTCGGCCTTCACCTCATCGCGTTCTCGCGCGGAGCACTCTTGTTAGCAAGCCACGGACACGCTTGAAATGTTTTTCATCCTTCGGTCCGGTTAAGACACCGAACCCAGCTGCTCTAGCTGTCGCCGCAACGGCAATATCGTTTTGCGAAATCATATGGCCTGAATGCATAAGCTCTGCAAAAATATCCGCGTAGTGTTCGGCGATTTCGGCCGAAAACGGTTCGATCGGAACATGCCCTCGAACGGATTCCAATCGCGCGCGACGCTGAGCAGCCCGCAAAGGGGTATCGGCCAGGCGAACGCCAGCCAGTGCTTCGGCCCACACAATTGCTGGCAACGTCAGTTCCTCCTCCCACGGCAAATCAGTACCTGGTTGCCTCGGCAGCGTCCGCTCGAGTTCGACCAAGGCCGATGTATCGATTACGAAACCCAAGGATTTTTAGGGGGCCGGTCAGCTCGATTCACAGCTTCCAAGTCATCTGCGAATTTGGGATCGGCCGGCAATTTCCTCCACAGTTCCCATAACTCGCGAAATGTAATCGTACGCGCCCCCGGCAGAGGCCCGAGAGCCGCCACGGGCTTGTCATTCTTGTGTAAGATAAAACTTTCGCCGGTGTGTTTGATCCTGGCCAGGCAATCGCCAAGATTCCTCGCTGCTTCGGTCGTTGATATGCGCTTGGACATGCGTAGATCTGTAATTTACAAAAAAGCAGATGTCAACGGATCCGTGAGTCTAAGGCAAGCGATAATCTGCACGTGTGCACAGCGGATTTCCTCCTCGCCTCTGATTGGAAAGACATCCGGTTCGATTTCGCTCTGCATTCAGGACGCATTCAGCCATGCATTCGCACTTGCGTGGAACCTTGGAAACGCCTATTAGCTTGATCCTCATGGTTCATCATATCGTTCTCTACAAACTTAAGCCCGAGGTCACGCCCGCCCACGTGGAAACGATGATGATGAATGCCCGGATGCAGCTTCTGAAAATTCCCGAGGTCCTTAGCATCAAATGCGGGAAACGGATCGACCCCGAATCGGACTGGCCATTCTTCATCGCCATCGATTTTGAGTCGATGGACAAATACGCCATCTTTCGCGAAGACTCGATCTTCGTGAAGTTCAATGAAGAAGTCATTAAACCGAACACCGCGGATTCTCTGACGCTGGATTTCGAGATGGATCCCGGCAAAGACGTCCAGTTCTCGTAGAGTGGGAGAACGCTCAACGCTCAACGCCCAACTTCCAACACCGAAGGCACAACCCCGTTTCAGCTTGCGCAACGTCAATCCGCAATCCGCAATCCGCAATCCGCAATTGTAAGCTGTGCGGCTCGGTTATCTTTACTCACGGTATCCAGTCATTTCGCAGACGTTTTGCGATGCGGAAATGCTGGCGCTGGAGCGGCTCGGTTTCGAACTGATCATCGGATCGGTCCATCCGCCACTTACAAGTCTGCGTCACGAACATATCTCCTGCCTGCGCGCCTCCATTCATTACGCGCCGCCGCAGGAAATCCTGAAAATTTTGGAGAACGCGGCGCGAACAAACGGCAAATGGCCGCGCGATCTTGTCCAGCAACATAAGCAAAAATATGGCCCGAGCGCGAAAGCAGAGCTGCGCGCGCGCAATGCGTTTTATTTCGCAGACTTCTTCGCGCGAAATGATGTCGAGCACGTACACGTGCATTTCGCCAATCGCGCAGCGCACACTGCGCTTTTTCTGAAAGAAATTTCCGGGATTCCATTCAGCGTCACCGCGCACGGGCAGGACTTCATGAAAGACCTCGGCAGCGACGATCTCCTTCGCGAAATCTGCGCGGCCGCGGAGTTCGTCGCGGCTGAGACCGATTACAGTTGTGAGCTTCTTTGCCGGCGCTGTCCCGATTCTGCAGCAAAAATTCACCGCGTTTACAACGGAATCGATCTCGAACGCTTTCCCATGACGAACGGCGAACCGCCGCGACCTCCCCGCAGCGAGCAACCTGTGGCCGCGCCCTACCAAGCCCCGCGCGTCATCAGCGTCGGCCGGCTCGTTGAATTTAAGGGATTCGAGCATCTCATTGATGCTTGCGCCGAGCTTGCGCGCCGAGGATTCGATTTTGCCTGCGGTATCATTGGTGACGGCCCGCTGCGTGAAACGCTGCGGTCAAAGATCGCGAAATTGAACCTCTCGTCGCGAATTAGTCTGCTCGGGTCACTGTCACAAAAAGCGGTGCTGGAAAAGCTTCGAGACGCTGACATTTTCGCCTTGGCTTCGACTGCCGATGCGCAAGGAGCCACAGATGTTTTTCCGACCGTGATCCTCGAAGCCATGGCGTCTGCGCGCCCGGTGGTCTCCACGCGTCTTGCTGGAATTCCCGAATTAGTAGTGGACGGCGAAACCGGTGTTCTCGTTTCTCCGGGGGAGCCAACCGCGCTAACGGAGGCGCTGGCACAGTTGGTGTGCGACCGCGAATTGCGACTGCGCTACGGACGTGCGGGGCGCACACGCATTGAGCAGCACTTCAGAATCGAGCACACAGTCGCGCCGCTGCTGAAGCTGTTCGAAACCGCGGCGGCGAAGTCGGTGAAATCTAATCAACGCCGCGGGTCGCGCCCGCCTTCGCGTAGCTGCGGCGTGGCAGGCAGCGAAGCGGCTACAGAAATCGCGTATCTGATACATCGCTGGCCGGATAAGGATTTGCCACTTCTCGAGCGCGAGCTGGAGGAGATGAAGCAACGGAGTGTGCCGGTCATTCCGTTCGTGTGCGACTTCGATTCGAATGTCCGGCTAAATCGCGCCAGCGAAAAAATTGCGCCGTCACTCGAATTTTTGCCGGATCCGATGGTTTTGGAAGCAGAGTGGCGGGCGAATCCGGTGCTCACACAAACATTGGAAGAAGAACGAGCACAACAGACCAATCGCGTGCCGAGCGGAATTTTTTTGCGGCAGGCGCGTTTTGCTCTCGTGTTGCAAAAGCTGCTTCGAGGCAAAAAAGTATCGCACGTCCATGCCACGAGTTCGCGTGCGCTAGTCTGCGCGCTCATGTTAAAGAAACTTCTCAACATCACGGTGAGCGCCACGATTGAAGCCCGGCCAGAATTACCGCAAAACTGGATCCATCACGCATTGTCAAAGTGTGTGGGTGGCCGTTTGGCAGATCGGAGATTACTCGATGGACGCGGCACTTCGTTTGTTGTCGATAAGACGACGTTCCGTTCTGCTCCGCGGATGGCACTCGGGCTGATGACTCGCAAGACTGGCATCGATTTGACCACAGGAGCACGTTTCTGGCAGCAATGGGCGAAATTGCTTTTGCGCTGGAGCCGGGAGCCGTCGCCGCAAAATCGATGATGCTTTTGGCCCGCGAATCACGCGAATTCACGCGAATGAGTCCGACAGACATCACCAAAGTGCATTTGCAAACTTTCTGCCCCACAAGTGACAGTTTTTAAAGAAGACCGCTTCGATGCTAGCTCTGAACTTGAATCCGTGAGTTATACGCATAAACGCGAATAAAATGCCCGAAATCGTCTACAAGAAAGAGAGCTATGCCATCATTGGCGCCTGTTTTGAGGTGTACAACGAGAAGGGTTGCGGCTTCCTAGAACCAGTTTATCAAGAGTGTTTGGGTATTGAGTTTGAATACCAGCGGATTCCGGCAATTGCTAAACCGTCTCTCACTCTTAGCTATCGTGGTCGCACATTAAGGCAGACTTACGAGGCAGATTACGTTTGCTTCGGTAAAATTATCGTCGAACTGAAAGCCGTCTCCGCATTAACTGACGAGCATCGCGCCCAGCTTCTAAACTATCTGCACGCCACCGGTTTCGATCTCGGCCTCTTGGCGAATTTCGGCACTACCCTACGCTCGAATACGAACGCATTGCCAAGACCCAACACATCATACCCAAAGCTGATTTTTCCGATGTTTCCCTTTGATTTACTCGCGTCAATTCGCGTGATTCGCCGGCTACTAAACAAATGAACAAAAAAGCCATTCTCCTCGCCGGTGGCGCGGGAACGCGTCTTTATCCGCTGACAAAAATCGTCTGCAAACAGCTTCTGCCGATCTACGACAAACCGATGATTTGCTATCCGCTGGCGACTTTGATGCTCGGCGGTCTTCGCGAGGTGCTCATAATCTCGACGCCAAAAGATCTGCCGATGTTGCAAGATTATCTCGGCGATGGGGCGCAACTTGGTATTCGCATAGAGTACGCCAAGCAGCCGAAGCCGGAAGGAATTGCGCAGGCGTTTTTAATCGGCTCGAGATTTATCGGCGACTCGGGCGCCTCGCTTATTCTTGGCGACAACATTTTTTATGGGAAACTCGATTTTTATCGCGATGCGCTTACTTTCGAGCGGGGCGCCTGCATTTTCGGCTATCAGGTTCGCGACCCCGAGCGCTATGGCGTGGTCGAGTTCGATGCGGATGGCAAAGCCATTAGCCTCGAAGAAAAGCCCAAGCAACCGAAGAGCCATTTCGCTGTGCCTGGGCTTTACGTTTACGACGGCCAAGTCGTCGATCTTTGTCGCACACTGCGGCCGTCGGCACGCGGCGAGCTCGAGATCACCGACCTGAATTTGCTTTATCTACAGCGCGACGAGCTGCACGTGAAGCTACTCAGCCGCGGCATGGCCTGGCTCGACACCGGTACCACTAAAGCCTTGCTTGAGGCGAGTAATTACATCGCCACCATCGAGCATCGGCAGGGTTTGAAAATCGCCTGCCTGGAGGAAGTCGCAATGCGCATGGGTTTCATTGCGCAATCCGATCTCGCAAAAATCATCGACCGATTACCGAAGAATGAATATCGGGACTATTTGCAAATGGTTTGCGACGAAGGGCCAACTGCCGGCCCGGAGCCTGTGGGGTAGCGAAATCTGTAGCCGGGGTCGTTGACCCCGGCACTGCGATCAGCGATCGCGGCTACAACATTACTTTGGTTGCTCGCGCAGAAGATGGTTCGTATCCGCTAGCAGTTTCGTGACCACGTCGGGCTCGGTCGCATCGTAGTAGCCGCGGATTTGACCGTGTCGATCCACCAGCACCATCCGCGTGCTGTGGACGGGAATTCCCTGTGCATCGCTGCCGTCTGAGATCGCAAGTTTAAAGCCGTCATGCGAAAGCCTGTAGATTGCAGATTTTGGTCCCGTGAGAAAATCCCACCGACCCGGCTCAGCCTGCAATCTCTCCGCGTAGCTTCGCAGGACCTGTGGCGTGTCTTTCTCCGGATCAACGCTGAACGACACGAGGCGGACATCGGTTTTTTCCAACGGTTTTTGCAGGTCGCTCATTCGGGTGCTGATCATCGGGCATGGCCCCGGACACATCGTGTAAATGAAATCGGCGATCCAGATTTTGCCGGCTAACTGCGGTGAACCAAACGGCTGCCCATCCTGATTGGTCAGCTGAAATGAAGGAACCGAGCCGTAGGAAGAAACAGTGCGCTGTCGGAGCGCTTCTACTTCCAGCTGACGCAGCCAAAGCAATAGTCCGAGCGTGATCAGCGGGATCAGGATCAATGTAACCTTCCAGACGATCGCGCTACGTGAGGACACGACTGGCGCTGTTACAGAATCGGCATTCATCATCGTGTTAGCCAAAGCTTATCAGGTTTTCGCACGAAGTGCTTTCGGAGTGCGGAGCGTCTTCGCACCGCTTTTTGGATCTTATCGCTCGCTGTTTCAAAGCGACGCGAGGACGCGGTCGCACTCCAAAAGCTTCGCAAAATGTTTCGACACAAGACCCGAGATCGTGTTCATGATTTCGTCAGAACGAGCGCGCCAAGTAACAGTGGAAGATAGACGATCGAGGCGATGAACAATGAACGCGCTGCGCTCGCATTGCGAATCCGTAGAAAACGCATCGCAACGGCAGTGAATAAACCGCCGAGCAAAAGCTCAACTCCGAGGTAAACAAAATTGGCGATTCCAAGAAAAGCAGGCAAACCCGCTATCACCAGAAGCAGAATGCAGAAGAACACGCTCTGACTCGCGCTGCGTTCGCCGCTGCGATCATCGGTCGAAATCATGCGGAAGCCGGCCCGCGAATAGTCTTCGCGGTACATCCACGCGATGGCGAAGAAATGCGGTAACTGCCACAGAAAAACGATCGCGAACAGACTCCACGCACCTGCGTCGATGCCTCCGCGCGCAGCCGCCCAGCCGATCATCGGCGGAATCGCGCCTGGAATCGCACCGACCGCAGTGTTGGCGGTGCTGGCGCGCTTGAGCGGAGTGTAAGCAAGAATGTAAATCGTGATCGTTATGGCTGCCAGCGCTGCGCTTAGCGCATTGCAAACAATCGCCAGATATCCAACTCCGAAAACCGATAGCGCGATCCCAAGGATGAATGCTTGCAGCGGCCGCATTCGACCCGCCGGAATCGGGCGTGTTCTCGTGCGTCGCATCAGCGCGTCGGCTCTGCGTTCCCACCATTGATTGAGCGCCGCTGCGCCTGCTGCTGCCGCGGCTGTTCCAAAGAAGACATGGAACAGCGCCATGTAATTGATCGGCGATTCCGATCCGAGATAAAAACCAACGGAGGTCGTGAGCAAGACAAGCAGTGTCAATCGCGCCTTCACCAGTTGGGCGAGGTCAGCAACCACATGATTGCGCGAAGGCGCAAGATTCGGATTTTCAAGCGCGGCCGTTTTCATGCGGGAATAGGTTCGCTATGCGGCGCGCTCGGTCCGGCGGCTGCCGGACGCCCAAGCGCTCTTTGTGAAATTCGCCAGCAAATCGCCGAAATGCTCACGCCAAAAGATAGCATGACGGCGCCGAGCGCGACATGCGCCGTCGCTAGGTCGGCTGCTTTGTTGCTCCAGATCGTCCAGGCGCCGAGCGCAATCTGGCAACCGACCAACACGACCCAAAAAATCGACAATCGCTTCAGTGCAGCAAGGCGTGATGCATCTCTCCGCATGCGGAGACAAAACGCGATCACAGCAATACCGATAACGAACGCGATGAACCGGTGGGCCATTTGCAACCAGATTTGGAAGGCAGTCACAGGCGATAAACCGCGGGCGTCGCGCCACGCATTGATCTTTGCGAGTGCAGTTGGGGTCGTGTCCGGGATCCACGCGCCGTTTGCCGTGGGAAAATCGAGAATCGCCAGGTCGCGATGTTGATGGCGCATCGTCGCTCCGAGAGCAAGCTGTACATAAATGGCAATCGTGATTGCAATCGCAAGCGTCTTGATCGGCGCGGATTTTTGCGGGTCGATTCGCTGATTTGTGAGCGTCCGCCAGAAATTTGTCGTCACCAGCGCAATAACCACGAGCAGCCCGAGAAATGCTTGCGCGATACAGGCGTGAAAGACTCCGATTTCATCTTTCATCATGGTCACGCGAAGGCCACCGAGAATTCCCTGCAAGATCACGCCAGCTAGCGCGATCACGCCCAGATTGCGCACCCATTGCCGATCTTCGCTGAGCCAGAGCCACACCGCGAGACTGATCGTGACGAACCCAACGAGCGATCCCATCAAACGATGCGTGTGCTCAAATAGAATTCCGCCGACCCATTTCGAGACGGGAAACAGAAACATGTTGTAACCGAATGTGGTCGGCCAGTCGGGAACGGCGAGGCCTACACCCTTACTGGTGACCATTCCGCCACTGCAAATGAGCAAGAGCGTCGTAACGCACGTGAGCCAAGCGAAACGGTTTAGCCAACTGTTCGAGGTTGCCGAAGGCATTCGGGTCAAATTAACCGCGGATTACGCAGATTTCGGAGATAATTTGTAGCCGTCGCCCTGTGGGCGACGCGACGTGCGCGCTTCGCACCCGCCTTTGCATAGCTACGGCCGCGGCAAGCAGCGAAGCGGCTACAGCTGACGTGGATTAGGGGATCCGGATGGCGCACTTTGCCCACCTTGAGCTGGCGAAGGACCAGGGCCCCGTTCGCCGGCGTTTAGAGGTTTAGGCGCACCGGGCGGCGGAATGGTACCGGGCGTCGGACCAATCGGCGGTTCGCCGGCCGGACGCTGCGTCGGTGGGGGTGGTGCCGTTTGTGTTCCGGAAAGTTCGGCGCGCTCCTTGAGCCATGCCTGGTAATCCTGCGGCGTATCGACCACGAGCGTCCCTTTCATTCCGTAATGGCCGAGACCGCAAAGCTGAGCGCAAATCACTTCGTAGCTCCCGGTTTTAACCGGCGTAAACCAGATTGGAATAAGCGAGCCTGGGATCGCATCACCCGCGATGCGCATAGCCGGCACAAAGTAATCGTGGATCACGTCCTTGGAGGACAGTTCAGCAACCATTGGACGATTCACTGGGACATGAAGTTCACCACTGGTCACGATGTCGTCTTTACCAGCAGGATCATTCGGATCGAGTCCCAGCGGATTTGAATTGCTCACAAAACCGACATCGCGCCGCCCAAACTGCCCATCCGGCCCAGGCAGGTGATAATTGAAATTGAACTGCTGCGCCACCACGTGAACGACGAGCGCCTCTTTGCCTGGTGGAAACTGATTCACGCGTCTTGCCCAAAGCGGAATTGCAAACCCGAGAAGGAGCACCGCTTCGATCAATACGACGGAGAATTCCAGATGCGTTGAAATGCCGCTCCTTACGCCCAGGTGATCAGCGCCCGGGTGAACTCGTTTCCGGAAACGAATCAGGACAAAAATAAAAAACGCCGACCAACCAATAAACAGTGCGCCCATGAACCAGTGACAAAACTCGAGGATGTGGTCGATCTGATATCCATGCGAGGAGGCGTTCGGCGGTTGGCCCAGGAATTCATTAATCAGCGCCAGGCTATTCATACTTACTCAGATCTTCCTCAGTCAGCTCCTCGTGAGGTTCAGCCGGCATGCGCCCGTGCCGCCACAGATGAAAACTGAACGCGCCGATCCCACCCATCACGGACAGGACTGCGCCGAATAAGAACCAGATCGCGATCGCCATGTGCTCGGTCGATTTTCCATCTTTCGCGCCGTAGCAAAACGGGCATGCCAACGCTTGCTGCGCCGCCAAAAGAATCGACAAAAGCACGATCGATAAAATTTTCGCCTTCATGTGATGAGCCTAAGCCGTTTCATTTTCCGATAGAACCAGAACCCGTAAACCATCAGGGCAATCGCAGCGGCAAAAGAAGCGATCGCTCCCGCAACATAAATGGGCGCGCCTTCCACGAGATCGACCCAGACGCACCATGCCGCGGTGCCCAGCGCGAGCAGCGTCGAGAAAATAATGAAAACAATATGAAAAGCTTTAAGCGACATTTACCGGAAGGTCGGGTAGTCGTACCACGCCAATAAAATAAGCCAGAACATGCCGAGCACAAAAAATCCGGTGAAGATCAGGATGCGATAAATCAACCGTCTTTCCGCGGCCAAATGCATGAAAACCGCGGCGACGGCGCCCGCTTTTAAGGTCGCCACCAGCATGGCGATGCTGATATTGGCTTTGCGCGTTCCGAAATCGACGTAGGAAAGAGCCACCGTGATAGCGGTAAAGGTCAGCAGGAGCGCGCCCACCATCAGATAACCTCTGACGTGCTTTTGTATGCCGTGCGCGTATTCCTCGTATTCCTTTGGATCCTGCGAAATATCGGGCGGATTGTTCATGGCCGTAATGTCATTCTGAGCCCAGCGAAGAATCTCTGATCATTTCTGGAACGGTGCATATCCAACAAACCGAGATGTTTCACTTCGCTCAACATGACAGCGCTATCCATGCGTTCTAGAGCAGATAAAAAAGCGGGAACACAAAAATCCAAACCAGATCAACAAAGTGCCAGAAAAGGCCGCTTACTTCGACGCGATTAGCAAGGTGTTCCGGGTTGCGCTGATAAAGCCTTTTGCTGACAGGCAGCCACATGTAAATGAACACGAGCACGCCGCCGAGCACATGCATGCCGTGCAGACCGGTGATGGTGAAGTAACTGGCGAAATATGTGTTGTGCGTCGGCAAAAACATCGTTGCGCGCAGGACGTCTTCCTTCTCGATGTTTGCGATCTTGTCCGTGACTGGCAGCGGGAGAAAGTGCGGCCGATCCATTGCTGGATTATCCGGCTCGGCATTCACTGGATCGAGTGCCACTTCGTATTCTTTTGCGTTTTGGCTGTGCAGATGACCAGTGATCTCGATTCGCGGCTCGAGGCCTTTTTCGGTCCGACGCTGGTTGCCCAGATACTTTTCGTACTTCCAGAGCGCCTCCGGTTTAATGTAAGCGCCAAAGTGTTCGAACTTTTGCGGCCATTCGTAAGCGAGTTTAACCGTTAAAAAAATCACACCGCACAAAATGGTGACCAGCATGTACCACCAATAAGCGCGATACCTTCTCATCTTCAGCGACGCCCATGCCAGTACAACCGTCACTGAGGACATGATCAGAATCGCGGTATTCATCGTACCAACCGGAACGTTGAGTAACCCGTGCGGCCAGGTGCCGGGCGCGGCGTCGATACGCAGGAAAATGTAGGCAGAGAAAAGCCCGCCGAAGAGCATCACTTCGGAGGCAAGAAAAAGCCAGATGCCAATCTTGGCGTTCCAAAGCCCGGTGTCGGGTCGAGTCGAGATCGTGTACGGAATTTCCATCGATCGGTCAGACAAGGACCGGCTCGGCGGGAGGCTTGCGACGAGTGCGCTCGGCCGGTTCCACCGGTTCGTTCTGCATCGTGTAATCGCGTTCGCTGCCTGGGAGACTGTATTCATAAGGCCCGCGATAAGCGACAGGCGTATGAATAAAATTTCCGTGCGGCGGCGGCGAAGGCGCAGTCCACTCCAACGTCGTCGCTTCCCACGGATTGTCGTTCACCTTTTTGCCGTGCCTGATGCTCCAGAAGAAATTAATGATGAATGGGATTTGGGCGAGACCCATGATCCAGGCCGCCCATGAAATTGGCTGGTTCCATTGGAATCCAGTCAGTCCCCAAATCGTGTGTTCGTTCGAAACAGTCCACCCTTGTCCGCCGTCGTACCACCGCCGATGCATCCCGGCCATTCCCTGCAGGAACATTGGAAGAAAAATCACGTTCATGCAGATGAGCGTCGGCCAAAAATGCACTTTGCCCCAAAAATCGTTCATTTTTCGGCCGGTCGCTTTCGGGAACCAGTAATAAATCCCGGCGAAAAGCCCGAAGATTGTGCCAGGCGCAACGATGTAGTGGAAATGCGCGATGATGTAGTACGTGTCATGCAGATAAAGGTCGGCTGAATTAAATGCCAGCGGGATGCCGGTAAGGCCGCCGATTCCAAACATCGGGAGAAATGCGGTGGCGAAAAGCATCGGCACTGTAAAGCGAATGGAGCCGCCCCAAAGTGAAATGAAAAATGCGCTCAAAATGATCACCGATGGAATGGAGATCAGCAGCGTAGTCGTTTGGAAAAATGCGCTGACCGCAGTGCCCATGCCCGTCATCCACATGTGATGGGCCCACACGATGAACGACAAGAACCCGATGACCAGCACGGAAAAGACCAGGGATTTGTAACCCCAAAGCGGCTTGCGCGAATTGTTCGCCAGGATTTCGGCAACAATCCCGAACGCAGGCAAAATCAGCACGTAAACCTCGGGATGCCCGAGGAACCAGAACAAATGCTGCCACAAAAGCGGGCTGCCGCCGCCGCTGATTGACACCGGCGCGCCATTCACCACGAGGCCGCTCGGCAGGAAAAAGCTGGTATGCGCGACGCGATCCATCAATTGCATGACAATCGCAGCTTCCAGTGGCGGGAACGCCAGCAGCAACAGAAACGCGGTCACGAATTGCGCCCACACGAAGAACGGCAGCCGCATCCAGGTCAGACCTTTGGCACGCAATTGAATAATCGTGGTGATGAAATTGATCGCGCCAAGCAACGACGATGAGATGAGAAAAATAAAACCGATCAGCCAAAGCGTCTGGCCGTTAAACACCGGATTGTGCCCCGGCCCGGTATCCGAGAACGCCGCCAGCGGTGTGTACGAAGTCCAACCGCTCTTAGCCGCGCCGCCAGGCACGAAGAAACTGATCATCATGATCACGCCTCCCACCGCGAACGCCCAGAAACTTGCCGCGTTCACTTTCGGGAACGTCATGTCAGGCGCGCCGATTTGCAGCGGCACGACAAAATTCCCGAAAGCGGCGAAGGCCAGCGGGACAACGCCGGCAAAGATCATAATCGTGCCGTGCATCGCGCCTAGCGAGTTGTAAAAATCCGGCGTCATTTTTCCGTCCGGCATCGTGCCGGCCCCGAAAATGTGCGGGAGCCATTTGCCAATCACCGGCAGCGCCTGGCCGGGATACGCCAGTTGCCAGCGCATCAACATCATCAGGCAGAATCCAAAGAAGAGGAATACCAGCCCGCAAAGCCCGTACTGGATTCCAATCACTTTGTGGTCGGTGGAAAAAATATATTTTCGCCACCATCCGAGCTCGTGATGCTCATGAGCAGCGTCGTGCCCGTGCGGTTCGTGGTGGTGGGTTTCAACAGAAGTGGAAGCGTCCATTTCAGAAAAAAGTTACGCTTCAATATCTAGAGACAAGTTCGTTTTGCAAAGTCTGAAATTCGAGATCGGATACAGAAAGTGACACATGGTCTCCTTCTTGCGTTGTGTCAGATTTCTGTGTGCAAAGTGAAGAAAAGCCGCCGCGCGCCATTATTCACCTCGACATGGATTGCTTTTATGCAGCCATCGAGGTGCGCGACCGTCCCTCTTTGCGCGGCAAACCGGTGGGCGTGGGCGGCGCTCGTGATCGGCGCGGCGTGTTGACGACGTGCAATTACGAAGCGCGCAAGTTCGGTGTCCGCTCGGCCATGCCGACTTTCATGGCGCTGCAACGCTGCCCAAACTTAGTTGTGCTGCCGACACGGTTCGATGTTTACCGGCGTGAAGCCGCAGTGATTCGCGGAATCCTTCATCGGTTCACCTCAATAATCGAACCGCTCTCGCTCGACGAAGCATACCTCGACGTTACCGCACACCCGAGCGCGCCGGGAGCGCTGGCGCACGAGATCCGCAGCGCGATCTTTGATAAAACGAAGCTGACATCGTCTGCTGGAGTTGGTCCGAACAAATTGATCGCCAAGATCGCCAGCGAATTAAACAAGCCGAACGGGCAATTTGAAGTGAAGCAAGAGGGTATCCCCGAGTTCATGCGAGATTTGCCCGTCCGCAAAATTTGGGGCATTGGCGAAAAGTCCGAGCGAAAACTGGAAGAACTTGGAGTTAAAACCTGCAGCGACCTCCAGCGCTTCTCGCGTCCGGAGCTTGTTGGTGTGTTCGGCAGATTTGGTCTCGAGCTCTATGATCTCTGTCGTGGCATCGACGACCGGCCAGTCGAACCGGATCGTCCGCGCAAATCGCTCAGCACAGAGGAAACATTCACTGTCGATCTGACCACCCTCGAGCAATGCGAGGAAAGACTGGAAGAACTCTTCCAGGATTTAATGGCCGATCTGGCGCAAAAGGAATCAACCCGCGATATCACGAAAATATTCGTGAAACTGAAATTCAACGATTTCACGCGCACAACTGCCGAGCGCGCGGGCCTTGCTCCAACGTTAGAGGATTTTCGTTTACTGCTAGCGGAAGCATTTGCCCGCACCGGAAAACCCGTACGGCTCATCGGCCTCGGCGTTCGGTTCGCCGATACAAAACCTGGAAACGCCCAAATGGATCTGTGGTAGCACAGCCATCTTGGCTGTGGGGCGGCGGGCTTCCAGCCTGCCGACTGACGCCCGGCTGCCCCGCACGCTGGAAGCCTGTGCTACGTTCAATCTCATCTATTCGACGCGATGACTTCCGTTCAGGAAAGGAAAATCAGGCAAACCGGTTGTGACGCGCGCTTTGATAATCTCACGCGCCAACTGTACGCGACTGACGCGTCGATTTATCAGATCGAGCCGGTCGGTGTAGCGTTTCCGAAAAGCGCGCAGCAAGCGAACGCAGTCATTCGCGCAGCGGCTGATGCAGCTCTTTCCATAACGCCGCGAGGCGCAGGCACAAGTTTGGTTGGCAACGCGATCGGCGAGGGATTGATTATCGACTTCGCGCGCCACAACCGACAGATCA
>WNGI01003207.1_pt1 | contig 14347 bp, 12 predicted proteins | sample 5400621 | NCBI WGS metagenome assembly WNGI01 (sample SAMN13153374, study PRJNA577476) | soil metagenome | isolation source: 20 cm soil or saprolite under Garry oak tree replicate 1 | place: USA:California | collected 2016-06-15
CGACGCCGGTGGCGGCGCCCGCATTCCACGTCAGCGCGCCACCGCTCGACGGGACACTCGATGGCTTCGAGCTGTCCGAGCCGCTGCAGCTCGCGCTCGAGGATCAGTACCGCCGGAGCGAAGACGCGTATCCCGGTCCGGACGACTTCTCCGCCGTTGCCTACGCGGGATGGGACGAGCGCTGCCTGTATCTCGCGGTCGAGGTGACAAAACCCGATCTGTGCTTGCGACCGCCGGACGCTGCGCCGCTCCGCGTGGACAACGATCCCGATGACATTCATTCCGATGGCCTGCAGGTGTACATCGCGCCGGGGCACTCGGCGCGGGAGGGCGGCCCTCCAGTCGGCTACTTGATCGTTCCTCAGGCCAATGCCCGCGGCGTACGCGTCAGTACCTCGAGCGACACGAGTGCCAAGACTGATCCCTCGGCCGTGCGGGGCGCGTGGCGTCGGACCACGCAGGGCTACTGTGTCACCGTGGCGATTCCGTGGCCCGACGGGGGGGGGGGGTATCCGCATGCCGGCGCGCGCGTGGGCTTCGATCTGATCGTCAACGAAATGCTCCCCGGCCGCACGCGCCGCACCGGCCAGCTCGTCTGGAGCGGCGGCAACGGGTGGGTGTGGCTGCGCGGTGACCGGCAGGATCCGTCGCGATTCGGCGTACTGGAGCTGGTAGGATGATCGTCGTCGTGCTCCACGAGCCGCAGGACCTCGTCAACATCGCGCACGTCGTGCGCGGCATGAAGAACTTCGGATTCCGCGATCTGCGGCTCGTCAATCCCGGCGAATTCGAATCGTACCGGGTGGAAGGGATCGCGCACCAGACGCAGGATATCCTCTCGCGTGTCCGGACCTACGCGACCCTGGAGGACGCCATCGCCGATTGCGTGCACGTGGTGGGATTCACGGCACGCGGTCGCACGGCGAAGCGCAATCTGCAGCGGCCGCGCGAGGCCGCCGCCGAAGTGGTGGCGATCGATGACGGAACGGTGGCGTTGTTGTTTGGACGCGAAGACCGCGGTCTTTCCAACGAGGCGCTCGACCGCTGTCACCGCATCGTGACGATCCCCAGCGATTCGCGCTACGCCTCGCTCAACCTCGCTCACGCGGTCGTCATTATGCTGTACGAGCTGGCGCTGACGCGCGGTGCGGAAGAGACCCCGTTCAAGGCGCCGCGCCGCCCGTCCGAACCGACGCCCACCGGCGAGCTGGAGCGACTCTTCGCCGATGTCTCGCGGGCATTGCAGGCGATCGAATTCTTCAAGTCGCGCAACGCGGACAGCGTCATGCGCACCATGCGCGAGATCGCGCACCGCACGCCACTCGACCTCCGCGAAGTGAAGCTGTTGCGCGCCATTGCCATCGAGGTGACCAAGTACGGCGAACGACTGGCGGGTTCCCGGCTTCACGTCGACCGGTAGCAAGCGGCCCGACGCGCTGTTCGGCTCGCCCGCGCGGATGACGCGGGCGTCCGGCTGTCGCGTGTGGGATGAGGACGGGCGCGAATACGTCGACTACGTCATGGCGCTCGGCGCGGTGGCGCTCGGCTACGGCCACCCTGCCGTCAATCGGGCAGCCGAGGCCGCGATCGCCGCGGGCGTCGTGGGACCGCTTCCGCCGGTGAGTGAAGAGCAGCTTGCCGAGGCACTGGCCGAGCGGATTCCCTGGATGGAACGGATCCGCTTTCTCAAGACCGGCGCGGAGGCGGTGGCGGCCGCGGTCCGGCTCGCGCGCGTGGCGACGGGACGGGATCTCGTCCTGGGGTGCGGCTACCACGGGTGGCTCGACTGGTGCCAGGGAGCCATGGAGGGTGTGCCCGAGGGCGTCCGGGCCCTGTTCGCCGAACTGCCGTTCAACGACGTCGTGGCGGCGCGCGCCATGATTCGCGAGCGCGCGCGCCAGCTCGCCGCGGTGGTCGTCGAGCCGGTCGTTGTGACCGAACCGACCCGCGAGTGGCTCCAGCTGTTGCGAACCGAGACCGAGCGCGCTGGAGCGATCCTGATTTTTGACGAGATCAAGACCGCGTTCCGGCTCGCGATCGGTGGCGCCGTAGAGCGGTACAACGTGCGGCCCGTTCCCGATCTTGTCGTCGTCGGGAAGGCACTCGGGAATGGATTCCCGCTGGCGGCGGTGGGGGGTCGTGCAGAGCTGATGGAGGCCGCGAGCCGCACCTGGATCTCCTCTACGCTCGCGACGGAGGGGGTGTCGCTGGCGGCCGCGCGGGCGACGCTCGAGGTATTCGAGCGCGAAGACGTCTGCGCGCACCTGCATCGCGCCGGAACGACGTTGCTGCACGGCCTGCACGAGCTGCAGCGGAGTTACGGGGGAGTGATCAGCGCCGTCGCCGGCATTGCGGAGATGTGCTTTCTGCACTACTCAACGGAGGAGCAGGCCCACGCGGTCGCGCTCGCCGCCGCGAAGCGGGGTGTGTTGTTCAAGCGCACCGCCTACAACTTCGTCTCGCTGGCGCACGATGAACGCACGATCAGCGAGACACTGGACGTCCTCGATCAGGTGCTCCGCAACGTCGGCGGATAGGCGCGTTTCTAGAACGCCGCGATGACCGCTCCCGAAATCAGGAAGACGACGACCGCGATAATGATCACCACAGCGGTGTAGCCCATCGCCCGATCTTTCGGCACCTTCATGACGATCGGCAGTCCGATGTACAGCAGTACCAGACTGTAGAGCGAAAAGAGGAGGCTCACGAGGTTGAGCGCGGGAAGGACTTGAAAGACACCGCCGATCCAGTGCGCCGTGCTGGAATAGGCTGCGGCTTTCAGGCCCTGAACGTCATTGCGCTGCCCGCTGAATCCCGGAGCGAGCAGACTGATGATGCGCGACAGCACAAATACGCCCAGCACCGCCACGACGAAACCGGCGATCCCGGTGGAGATGACGCTGGAGAGTGGGGCGGGGTTTGTCAGCGACGTAAACGGAACCCGCTTGCCGAAGATGAACGTCCCGATCATGCTGGCCACGGGTCCGATCAGACTCAACGGCATGATGTATTTGCCCCAGACCTCGCCGGGTTTGGTGAACTCGGCATCCACCTCTTTCCAGGTCGTGCGCGGTTCGAGCAGGATGCCCCTCGCGCGGCCGATCGTTGTCTCCATCCTCGTCTCCTCGGCTAAGGTCGCCCCCAAGATAGGAACGGGGCGGCGTCGCGCCAGCTTATCTGTAGATTGTTGCCATGCTTGTCGATGTACACGCCCACTTCTATCACGCTCGGACGCCGCGCGCCGATTGGCGGGAGCGGAACGTGAGCCGGCTCACGGCGGGCGCCAGGATCGGCATCTCGGTACACGTGGCATCGATCCTCGGCAGCTGGGGACTCACGTCGCCGATCTACTTCCCGTCGCCGCGGGACGTTACGGCGGGGAACGATGCGCTGCTCGCGTTACAGCGCGAGCACGTCGATACGATCCGTGGCTACGTCTGCGTCAATCCGAATTACACGGCGCACGCGCGCGCCGAAATCGTGCGCGGTCTCGACGCGGGGATGATCGGCATCAAGCTGGCGGCGAGCCGCCGGGCCGACGATCGGCTGCTCGACCCTATTGCCGAGCTCGCCCGCGAGCGGCGCGTGCCCGTGTTGCAGCATATCTGGCAGCATCGCCGCCGCGACTGGCCGGGTCAGGAGGCCTCCGATGCCGTCGAGCTGTGCACCCTCGCCCGCCGCCATCCGGACGTCGCATTCATCCTGGCGCACATCGGCGGCGGCGGCGACTGGCTGCACTCACTGCGTGCCGTCCATGACGTGCCCAACGTCTACGTCGATCTGTCCGGAAGCGGCGTGGATGGGGGGATGCTCGAAGACTGCGTGGCGAGCGTCGGGGTGAATCGCCTGCTGTGGGGCACCGATCTCACCATGGATACCGGCTGGGCCAAGCTCCGCTACCTGGAATTGCTGCTCACCAAGGAAGAGCTGGCGCTGGTTCGCTGGAAAAACGCGGCGCGCATCTTCCCACCGGGCGCATTCCCCACCGACTGATGACACCGCGCATCGACGTGAACGCGTTCCTCGGCGCGTACCCCTGGCGCAAGGTGCCGGGCACTTCGCCGGAGATGCTGACCAACGCGCTCGATCGTGTCGCCATCGACACGGCCTGGGTCACGCATCTGCCGGGCCTCTTCTGGCGCGATCCCACCGAGGGCAATGCCTGGTTGTACGAGACCGCGCGCGGACGCTTCCAGCCGGTGCCCACGGTGCACCCGGGGCTCGCGCGTTGGGAGCAGGTCCTATCCGATGCGTCACAGGCCGGCGCGCCGGCGGTGCGCTGCGATCCGCTGTACCTGGGGCTCGAGCCGGCGGGAGAGGAAATGCGCGCGCTGGCGGCGGCGTGTGGCGCCGCGCGCCTGCCGCTGATGCTTGCGGTGCGGCTCGAGGATGGCCGGCAGCGCCATCCGAACGATCGCGCCGGCGACCTCCCGGCTGCGGCCGTGCGCGCGCTGATCCGCAGCGACGACCATCTGCGCGTGCTGGTCACGCACGCCGATCGGAGTTTCATCGAAGAGGTGCATTTCGGCTCGACGCCCGACGAGGCGCGCCGCATCTGGTGGGACATCTGCTGGATCTGGGGACCGCCGGAAGATCATCTCGCGACGCTCCTGGGAACGATCGGCGTCGAGCGGTTCGTCTTCGGTACCGGTCAGCCGCTGCGCCTGCCGGAGAACAGTGTGGCCAAGCTCGATTTGCTCGATCTCTCAAAGGAGCAGCGGGCCGCGATCGAGTCGGGCAACGTCAAGACCCTCACCGGCTCGTAGCCGTCTGTCCCCTACCGACAGCGCGTCCGTTCGCCGCAATCTGGAGTGGGGTCTGATCCCCGCCGTCCCGGTGCCGTTTCGCGGCTCGAGCATCGATATCCCGGCGCAGCGTGCCTATGCGAGTTGGATGGCGCAGCAGCGCGTTGCAGGCGTCGCCCTCTGGGCGCACACCGGCCGCGGGCCCCATCTCTCGGAGGACGAGCGGCGCGTGGTGCTGGAGGAGTGGCGCGCCGCGCTGCCCGACAAAACCATTATCGCCGGTGCGAACGGTCCCACGATGGCGCGCGAGGCGAGGCGTGGTCGAGCTGATGCGCTGCTCGCATTTCCACCGCACGACAATCCCGTCGTGTTTCACGACGAGCTGTCGGAAGAGCTGCCGGTCATCGCGTTCTATCTCTACGCCGCGGCCGGCGGCACGGACTACAGCGACCGCACGCTCCACGATATCCTGGCGCTGCCCGGCGTCATCGGCATCAAGGTCGCCACGCTCGACTCGGTCATGACGTTTCAGCGAATCGCGGCCGTGATGCGCGAGCACCCCGACAAACTGATGATCACCGGCGAGGACCGGTTCCTTGGCTACTCGTTGATGATGGGCGCGCGGGCCGCGCTGATCGGCATGGGTGCGGCGTTGACGGATATGCAGGCGCAGCTGCTCGAAGCCAGGCAGAACGCCGACGAGCGTACCTTTCTCCGCCTGTCCGCGCAGTTGGATGCCTTCGGAGCCGTCACCTTCACCGCGCCCATCGAAGGCTACATCCGCCGCATGCTCTGGGCGCTCGCCGCCGACGGCGTGATCCCGGACGAGGCGTGCGACGATCCCTGGGGTCCGGCGGTGCCGGCCGCTGAACGGGATGCGGTGCGGCGTTTCGTGCGTGAGGCTCGCGGCAAGCCTTGAAACGGCGTTCCTTCCTCGCATCGTGCGCGGCGGCTGGGACCGCCGCACTCGGAGGTCGTGTTCGGATGACCAAGAAACCGCACGTCGTCGTAGTAGGCGCGGGAGCGTTCGGCGGTTGGACCGCGCTGTTCCTGCAGCGGCAGGGCGCGCGCGTCACGCTGGTCGATGCCTGGGGTCCCGGGAATTCCCGCGCCAGCTCCGGTGGGGAAACGCGGGTGATTCGCGCGACCTACGGCCCGCGTGCGATCTACACGCGCATGTCCGCGCGCGCGCTCACACTCTGGAAGGAGCACGAGCAGCGGTGGCGCCGCCAGCTCTTCCATGGCATTGGGGTGCTGTGGCTGGTGGAAAGCGACGACCAATACGAGAAGGCCGCGCTTCCGATCTTGCGCGAGGCGCACGTGCGCTTCGAGGAGCTGCAGGGACCCGAGGTCGCGCGTCGCTACCCGCAGATCAATTGTGACCGCGTGCGTTGGGCGATCTTCGAGAACGAGGGCGGCTATGTGACGGCGCGCCGCGCCTGCGCCGCCGTCCTCGAGGGATTTCTCGCCGAGGGTGGGGAGTACCGGCAGCTCGCGGTGCAGACGCCGGCGCCGAGTGGTGGCCCGCTGTCGGGTGTGGTGTTGTCAGACGGCAGCCGGGTAACGGCTGACAGCTTCGTCTTCGCCTGCGGTCCGTGGCTCGGATCGCTGTTCCCGGATATCATCGGCGATCGCGTCCGCGCCACGCGGCAGGAAGTCTTCTTTTTCGGCACGCCCCCGGGCGATCAGCGCTTCACCGAAAATGCAATGCCCGTGTGGGCGGACCACGGCACAACGTTCATGTACGGTATCCCGGGCAACGAGTGGCGCGGCTTCAAGGTGGCCGACGACACGCGAGGTCCCGTCTTCGATCCCACGACGGGCGAGCGGACACCCACACCCGCGGCGCTGCAGACCGCGCGCGCCTATCTCGGCTACCGTTTCCCGGCCTTGAAGGATGCGCCGCTGCTGGAGGCGCGTGTGTGCCAGTACGAGGAGTCTCCTGATGAGCATTTCATCCTCGATCGCCACCCGGGGGCGGCCAACGCGTGGCTGATCGGCGGCGGATCGGGCCATGGCTTCAAGCACGGCCCGGCGGTCGGCGAGCTCGTCGCCCGCCTGGTCCTGAGCGGCGCGGCGGCCGATGAACAATTCCGGCTTTCTCGCTTCGCTCGCTAGGGACTTCGAGCGCTTCAAACGGGAGTTGCCGCGGGATTTCGCGGCGCACGTGCGCAGCAGCTACCGCATCGATCTGACCGCGCGCTACCTCGGGGAAACGCTCCCGCATCCCGTCGGCAAAGGCTCTGGGCAGCTGTCGCTCAATGCGAGTCAGCTCGAAACCGACGCGGATGCGGGACTCGCGTTCGCGGTGCTGAAAACCGTCATCGCGCAGGATGCCGCAGGAGCGCAGTCGATGGCCGCGTGGGCGATTCACGAGACCAAGATGAAAGTCGAGCGCCGTGGTGGCGGCTGGACGGTGACGTGGAAGGGCAGGGGATGGGACCGCTCGTTCGAGGACTACATGGCGCTGGTGCGCGCCGGCCGGGACCTGACGCGCGCCGGCCGGCTCCTCACCGTGCCTTCGGTGAAGTATCACTTGCCCAGGCTCAACGAGCCGTTTCGATTCGATGAATACGCCTTCACGACGCGTGCGCTGGCGGACGCATGGGGGGAGTCGCCCTTGCTCCTCGAGAAGGACTTTTCGCCAACCCTCGCCGGCGATCGGTTGGCGGAGGAGAAGCAGCAGATCCTGCGCTGGCTGCGCGAAGTCCCCGCCTGTATCCGTGAGCACAGCGCCGTGCGACTGGCGATGAAGCTGATGAACGCTCGGTTCGATGCTCGCTTTCAGCGCGAGATGATGGAAGCGGCGTCGGCCGCCGATACACTCGTCGTGTTCAACCGGCTGTTCGATGCCGAGCGCGGCGTCGCCTACGGCGGCTCGGAATTGAGCGACAGGAATCTGCGGGTTTTAGGTTCTCTAACCCCGGGCGGCAGCCCGGGATTGTCGGGCACCGGGAACATCCATACCGGCCGCCTCATCGTCGAGTACGCGCAGCGCGGCTGTTCCTCGGTGCAGCTGCACACCTTCTTCCAGCTTCCCCTCGAAGAGTACCCGGCGACTCACGGCTCGCGCACACAACGCGCGTTGCACGCCCTGATCTTCGATCCGCGCGATGGTCTTATCGCGGTCATGCTCGAGCGTGAAGTCGACGGATCCCTCGAGCGCCGCGCCGGCGACTTGCACTTCCTCGATCTTCTTCCTGATGCGCATCGCCCGCGCTGAGCTGTTCGAGCTCACGCTCCCGCTGCTCGAGCCGTTCGTCATCTCGGGCGGCACCATGACCGAACGCCGATCCATCGTCGTCGTGCTCCACGACGATGCCGGCCACGTCGGGTACGGCGAGTCTCCGCCGTTTCAGTTCCCGTTCTACTCCGAGGAAACCCTTGCCAGCGCCCGCGATATGATCGAGCGCGTGTTGCTGCCACGTGTCGTCGGTCGTGAGTTCGAGGGTCCGGAGGCGATCGACGCCGCAATCCGCGACGCCGTACGCGGCAACTGGTTCGCCCGCGCCGGTATCGAAACGGCTGCCTGGGATCTCGAGGCCCATGCGCGCGGCACGGGGCTCGCGACGCTGGTCGCTGAGCGTCTCGGCGTGACGCCGGCGGCGAGCGTCGCCTGCGGCGTGGCGTTGGGTATTCCTCCCGGACCTGATCCCGCCGAGTTGACGCGCTCGGTCTACGACGCGGTGCGGCACGGTTACGCGCGTGTCAAAATCAAAGTGGCGCCGGGGTGGGACGGGGCCGCCGTCAACGCGGCTCGCAAGGGACTCGAGGGCAGCGATCTCCCGCTCACGGTGGACGCGAACGGCGCCTACGAGTGGCCCCGCGATGAGACCGCGCTTCGCGCCCTCGACGACGCGGGGCTGCTCTACATCGAGCAGCCACTCCATCCCGACGAGCTCGTCGGGCACGCACGACTGGCTGAGAAACTGCGGACGCCGATTTGCCTGGACGAGACGCTCCGGGATGCGCGCGCCGCTCGTCAGGTGATGGAGCTCGACGGGCCCAGGGTGTGGAACATCAAGGTGCATCGCGTCGGCGGCCTGACCGAGGTCTGCCGCATCTACCGTCTCGCAGTGGAGTACGGAGCGAAACTCTGGGCCGGGACGATGCCCGAGTCGGGGATCGGATCGCAGGCGGCGCTCGCGGCTGCGTCGCTGCCCCTGTTCGTCTACCCTTCCGATCTGGAGCCCTCGGCCCGCTGGTATGGGCGGAACGGAGACGTCATCAAGCTCACGATGGGGCGGGGGGGGCGTATGGCGGTGCCGCAACAGTCGTGCGGGCGGCTCCTCGATCCAGCGCGATTCCGCCTCTTGACCACACCTGTACTTTTGGCGCGATGAATAAACCAACCACCGACTATTGGGCGGCTCATCTCTACCTGAGCCCGCGGCAGCGCCCCAAGGCGGACCAGCCGGTTCGCGATCTCCCCCCCCGCGCGGCGCAGCGCTTCAAGAAAGCGCGCGAGCAGTTGCGCAGTCTGCGCCACGTCACCGAGCAGGTGGTGTACCTCGGCACCACCTGGAAATGGGTGTGGATGTACGAAGTCGGCGGGCGCAAGCTCGGATATCTCCACCCGATGCAGTCGGGCGTGAGCGGCACGTTCGTGCTCTCCGGGCCCGAAGAGCAGGAAATCAGCGCCACCAACGGATTGCCGCGCGTCATTAAGCAAGCGGTCAGAGACGGGTCGTTGTTCGACGGTGTGCGCCACTGCTGGATGGAATTCGCGGACCTCGATGCGGTGCAGGCATTCGCCGAGGTCGTCCGATTGAAATACCAACTACTGGCGCGTCCGGAGTAGCCGTTGTTACATTCGGTGGCCTTCGGATTGTAGTGTGTCCCACACCGAAACCGAACCACTGATTAGCCGATAGAGGCCATCTGCGTTCAGCTGCGGTCGTGGTGTTGATGCTCGCCCTCCCGCCTGCGGTCGTGTATGGCCAGCAGGCCCCAACCGCTTCTCAGCGGTATCAAGCTCCCATCGTCAAAGACTCCGGCAACCTGAAGGGTCCGCGCCAGCCGATCTTTTTCCGCCACGACATTCATGCCGGTGAGTTTCAAATCCCGTGCATGTACTGCCACTACTCGGCGGCGGTCTCGAGCGAGCCCGGCATTCCGTCGCTCCAGACGTGCATGGGATGTCACCTGTACGTCGCCGGAGGAACGCGCGGCGGAGTGAAGGCTGACACGGCGGCTGTGCGCGCCGAAAAGGCGCAGGTGCAGCAGCTGCGCAATGGCTCGCGCGATCGCAAACCCCCGGAGTGGACCCGCATTCACGCGCTTCCCGGCTTCGTTCGCTTCCCGCACATGCGCCACATCAAAGCGCTCGGCCCCGGTGCATGCATCAATTGTCACGGCGACGTGCAGGGGATGGCGCAGGTCTACCAGGTCTCGACGTTGCGCATGGGCTGGTGCGTGCGGTGCCACGTCGAGCGCAAAGTGACGCGCGACTGCACCGTCTGCCATTACTGACATGACCGACTCCATCAATCGCCGCCGCTTTCTGAAGGTTCTCGGCGTCACCGGCGCCGGCGCCGCGGCTGTCTCGGCGTGCGGCATCGGTCCCGAGCCCACCGAGCGACTGATCCCCTATCTGGTCCAGCCCGAAGATCAGATCCCCGGAAAAGCCACGTACTACGCGACGACCTGCCGCGAGTGCGCCGCGGGATGCGGCGTCGTGGCGCGCGTGCGCGAGGGCCGCGCCGTCAAGCTGGAGGGGAATCCGGAATCGCCCATCAATCGCGGCCGGTTGTGTGCGCGCGGGCAGGCCGCGATTCAAGGTCTCTACAACCCCGATCGCGTCCCCCATCCCATGGTCCGCAACGCCAGTGGGACATTCGAAGCGATCGACTGGGACGGCGCGATCCAGCGGCTCAGTGCCAAGGTCGCGGAAGCCCGCGGCAAGGGGATCGTCTTCGTCACCGGCACCGACGTCTCGACATTCGGCGATCTGGTGGACGACTGGCTGAAACAGGTGGGCGGGCGCCGCTACAGCTACGAGCCCTTCGGCTTCGACGCGTTACGCGCCGGCAACCGGACGACGTTCGGCACGGGGTCGGTGCCGTCCTACGACTTCGCCAACGCGAAGTACGTACTCTCGTTCGGCGCCGATTTCCTCGACACCTGGCTCTCGCCGGTCGAGTTCCAGAACGGCTTTACCGACGCCCACGCGTTCGACGGCGGCCGTCCCGCGGCGATGGCCAAGTTCGTCTACGTCGGCCCCCGCCTGTCGCTCACCGGGATGAACGCCGACGAGTGGATCGCAGCGCGGCCCGGGACCGAAGGCATTCTCGCGCTCGCGATGGCGCAGGTGATCCTGAGCCAGCATCTGGCCCGCGTTCCCGCGGACGCCAGTCGGCTGGTCGCTTTGCTGTCCGGGTACGCGCCCCGCGCGGTCGCCACCGCGATCGGGATCGAGCAGGAAACCATCGTGCGGCTGGCGCGGGAGTTCGCGCGTTCCGGGGGCGGCCTGGCGGTGGCGGGCGGTATGGCCACGCAGTACGCGAACGGCGCAGAAGTCGTCGCCGCCGTGAACATCCTGAATTACGTGACGGGAGCGGTCGGCTCGCTGGTGAAGTTCGGCGCCGACATGGCGTTCGGCACGGCCAGTACGTTCGGGGACTTCGTCACTCTGCAGGACGACATGAAAGCGGGACGCGTCGCGCTGCTCCTGGTGCACGGCGCCAACCCCGCGCACTCGCTGCCCGGCGCATTCGAGGAAGCGCTCGGCAAGGTCGCCTACAAGGTGAGTTTCTCGTCAGACATGGACGAGACGGCCGCCGCGTGCGACCTGATCCTGCCTGACCATCACCCGCTCGAGCAATGGGGCGACAGCCGCCCGCGTGCCGGTGTGACGGCGTTCCAGCAGCCGGTCGTGCAGCCGGTGTTCGACACGCGTCAGACCGGCGATGTGATTCTGCGGCTCGCCGGGCGCACCGGGACGTTCAAGGACTACGTGCAGGGCAAATGGCGTGGGCTGCAGACTCGCGGTCGTGGTGCCGCCGCGAACACCGCTGACCAGTTCGTCTTCGACTCGCTGGCGAAGGGTGGCGTGTACGGCGAAGCGCCGTCACGCCCGGTCCGTCTTGCCGATGTGTCGAAACTCACCTTTGCCGCGCCGGCCGCCTCGGCCGCCGCTTCTCAGCAGCAAGTCATCGTCTTCCCGCATCCCGTCTTGCACGACGGCCGAGGCGCCAATAAGCCGTGGCTGCAGGAGTTGCCCGATCCCGTCTCGAAAATCGCCTGGCATAGCTGGGTCGAGGTGCACCCCGACACGGCGGCGAAGTGGGGCGTCGCGACCGGCGATTTCCTGGTGCTCGGTTCGCCGTTCGGCGCTGAAAAATTCCCGGCCTGGATCACGCGCTCGGTGCGGCCGGACGTGCTCGCCGTACCCACCGGGCAGGGGCATACCGCCTACGGCCGTTACGCCAAAGACCGGTCGGCGAACGCCTTTGCGCTGCTCGGCAAGCAACAAGCCAACGCGTATGGTGGTCGCGATTTCCTCGTCACCGCCACGGCGAGAAAGACGGGCGAGCATCGCAAGATCGTGACGACCGAAGGCAACCCACGCGAGCGCGGCCGCGGCACGGTCGAAGTGCTCGGCGTCGCGCGCGCCAAGTCGCTGCGCCCCAATGACCACCCATTCCACTTCGAGGAGACGCCGGAGTACGCGTCGCCCGCCGTCGAATGGTGGAGCGAGCAGCAGCGCGAGAAGACCGAGCTCGGCAACTACAAGGGCGAGCATCCGCGCTGGGGTCTCGCGATCGATCTGTCGAAGTGTACGGGCTGCGCCGCGTGCGTCACGGCATGCTACGCCGAAAACAACATCGCGACCGTGGGCGAGGACCTCATGCAACGCGGTCGCGAGATGTCGTGGATGCGGCTGGAGCGCTACTGGCTCACGGACGACAAGGGTGAGCCCCAGGGCGCCGTCAACTCACCGATGCTGTGCCAGCAGTGCGGCAACGCGCCGTGCGAGCCGGTCTGTCCCGTGTTCGCCGCGTATCACACGCCCGACGGCTTGAACGGCCAGGTCTACAACCGCTGCGTCGGGACGCGCTACTGCTCCAACAACTGCCCCTACAAGGTCCGCTACTTCAACTGGTACAACTACGCCGAACGCGACGGCAAGTACGAAGCGTGGCCCGAGCCGCTGTCGATGTTGCTCAACCCCGACGTGACGGTTCGTGAGAAGGGCGTGATGGAGAAGTGCACGTTCTGCGTGCAGCGCATACGCGGGGCACAGAATCAGGCGCGGCTCGAAGATCGCAGCGTGCGCGACGGCGACATCGTCACCGCGTGCCAGCAGACGTGCCCGTCGGAGGCGATCGTGTTCGGCGATCTCAACGACCGCCGCTCGCGTGTCTCGCAGCTCGCCACCAACCCGCGCGGCTACCACGTGCTCGCCGGCCTGAATACGAAACCGGCGATCACCTACCTCGCGCGCGTGGTCGCGCAGGAAACGCCCAGTCATGGCTGAGCAGCGCGCGACCACGCCACCGTCTCGCGTCACGTACGACTACGTCACGCGCACGATCGCACGGACGCTGGGCAGTCCGTCGAAGGGCTACTTCCTGCTGCTCGGCGCCGCCGTGGCGCTGCTCGCGGTCGGCATCATCACGCTGCTGTATCTGCTGCGCTACGGCCTCGGTCTCGCGGGCTACTCGCATCCCGTGTACTGGGCAGTATTCATCACGTGCTTCGTGTTCTGGGTAGGCATCGCGCACTCCGGCACGCTGATCTCCGCGATCCTCTTCCTGTTCCGCTCGGGCTGGCGCACGGCCGTGTACCGCACCGCCGAGGCGATGACGGTGTTCGCCGTCATGACCGCCGGTCTCTTCCCGCTCATCCACATCGGGCGGCAGTGGTACTTCTACTGGCTGATTCCGTACCCCAACGAGCGCGGCCTCTGGCCGAACTTCAAGTCGCCCCTCATCTGGGACGAGTTCGCGATCGGGACGTACTTCACGGTGTCGACCGTGTTCCTGATCATGGGACTGATTCCCGACATCGCGGCGGTGCGCGATCTCGCGACCGGCTGGCGCAAGAAGCTGTACGCCATCACGTCGATCGGCTGGACGGGCACGAACGAGCAATGGCGTCACTACACGCGCGGCTACCTCTACCTCGCGGCGCTGGCCACACCGCTCGTGCTCTCGGTGCACAGCGTCGTGTCATGGGACTTCGCCATGGCGATCGTGCCCGGATGGCATGCGACGATCTTCGCGCCGTATTTCGTCGCCGGCGCCATCTATTCGGGCTGCGCGATGGTCATCACGCTCCTCACGCCGATTCGCAAGCTGTTCGGCCTGGAAGAGCTGATCACCGTTCACCATTACGAGAATCTGGCGAAGCTCTGTCTGCTGACCGGATCGATCGTCGGCTACGCCTACGTGTGCGAGTACTTCATGGCCTGGTACAGCGGCAATCCCCACGAGCGCGCGGCATTCTGGTATCGCGCCTTCGGGCCGTACTGGTGGGCGTCGTGGACGATGATCATCTGTAACGCCTTCCTGCCGCTCTTGCTGTGGGTCAAGAAGATCCGCACCAACATCACGGCGCTGTTCGTCATCTCGAGTTTCGTCAACATCGGGATGTGGTTC
>WNGI01018303.1_pt1 | contig 14347 bp, 15 predicted proteins | sample 5400621 | NCBI WGS metagenome assembly WNGI01 (sample SAMN13153374, study PRJNA577476) | soil metagenome | isolation source: 20 cm soil or saprolite under Garry oak tree replicate 1 | place: USA:California | collected 2016-06-15
TGGAGGCCCCGGTCCCCAGAATCTGTGCGACCGTGCCCTTGCTCATCTGACGCCGCACGTGCTCGTGGGTGTAGTGGGTGAGCTCGTGGCCGAGGACGATCGCCAGCTCGTCGTCGTCCATTGCGTCCATGAGCCCCGAGAACACCCAGATGGCCCCGTTCGCCATCGCGGAGGCATTCCATTGATCGGTCTTCACCACCCGCACTCGGAGCGCGCTGGCGGGAACGTACGAGGGCCTGAGCCGATCCATGATCTTGCGCGCGCGCGTCAGGTACGGCCCTGATTCGAGAAGGTCGCCGATCTTGGTGATCTTGCCGCTGTCGGCGGGCTCGAACATCATCCCCTCTTTGACCCAGGTCTGCTCGGCTTCGTTGCTCGCGGCGATGACCTGCTGCTCAGTGCCGCCGCTCGAGTTCGCTTTCGCCTCGATCTGCTGGGCGATCAGAACCCCTGACGCGTTGCGCTGCCCGCTGGCCTTCACTTCGTAGCCCAACGGAATGTCGGCGATGCGTTTCGCGCCTTTCACCTTCGTGGTCGATGTGGCGAGGACGCGCTGACCCTCCACGATCACGGTGTCGCCGCGTCTGAACTCGGCGTATCCGCTGATCGTCTCGGTCTTGACGTTGCCGTACAGCGCCAGCCCGGCTGCCAGGCAGGCGCCTACCGTCGAAGGGTTCATCCACCTCGATATGTTCGCAGCCCAGGGCCGGAGAATTGGTCTTTGGGACAACTCACGTGCGTGGTAGAGACGCGCTCGCTGAGGTGCACATACGGCGCGAAGGTATGGAAGGGTGTGGCTACTGGCCCGTACTCCACCCCTGCGCGCGTTCCCAGGCCCGCACGCGCCGGCGCCCCGCATCGAAGAGACGCTCGTAGTTGCCCTTCCGCACCTTTGCGCTGGCATCCGCTGAGAGCAGCGCCCACAGGGGACGGTACATGTCGAACACGGCGTAATACTGCGTGGTGTCGCGCGGCGCGACGACGTCCGAGCCGAACAGGAAGCGATCGGGATAGCGGTTGATCAGATCGGCCGAGCGCCTGGTGATCTCGGGAGCCGCCAGGATGTATTTCGCGACTTCGTCCCAGCTGATGTCGAAGTACACGTGGCGCAGCGTCGAATCCCTGAGCATGCCTTCGACAATCATGGCGAAGTTGGGATTCCGCTCCGTGGCCGGCGCCGACGCCGAGCTCTGCGTCGGATGCACCACGCGCCCCAGACCCATATGCGCCCAGATGATCGTCGCATTCGCATGGCGTCTGAGCAGGTCCTTCATCTGCGTCAGGTACACGGGCTCGGTACCGGTTCTGGCGAACGGCATGTCCACGTCGTTATGGATCAACACCACCAGGCCGCTCTCGCCCGCCAGATCGAGAATGCGATCGAGCGCCGGATTCGTGAGGCTCGCGACCTCACCGGCGATTTTTGACGACACGAACTCCTTGTGAATGCTGAACTCGCCGATTCCCGTGAAGACGCCCGGAAAGGTGCGCAGCACGCGCTTGATGTGATCGGCGGCGTACATGTCGGCGGGATTGAATCCGGTGATCATGGGGTCGAAGCGCGCGCGCTCGGCGGGCGCGAGCGACCGATACGTCATGGCGATGTACGCGTCGGTGAACGAGTAGTAGTACAGCGGCGCGTCGCTCTGCAGGTAGTACGTGGGCGCAAACGAACCGGAGTTCTCGTACGACCAGGTCTGCTGCAGCGGGATGCCGAAGAGCGTGGATCGGCCGACGCGGGTCCCCATCATGTTCAGCAATTCCCGAACGTCGATGCCTTCCTGGATGTAGTTGGTCAGATGAAAGTGAGAATCATCAAAGTCGCTCGGCGGCGGCGCGGCGGTGCCTTGCGCCATCACCGTCGAGGCCGTCACCCCCGCGATGATGAGCACCGCCCCGAGGCGCCGGGTCACAACAGAATGTCCGTACCGAGCGAAATCGTCGTGCCGCTTTGGCCTGCGGTGTAGAATCCGAAGTTCGATGCGGCCGGGCTGCGTTCGATGCGGATGAGGTGCAGGTTCAGTCGCCAGCTGCGCGTGCCGCTCGGATACACGCTCACGCCACCGGAGAGCTCCCAGGGATACCTCCGAAACTTGTCGGCCAGATAGCCATAGGTGGCGTACACGGCGACTTTTTTCGGCACCACCATATGCATCCCCTGCACCTGAAATCCTTGATCGACGATCGAGGAGAGGGGCAGGGCCCCCGTCGCGAGGAAGTTCGACAGCTTGCGGACGTAGTACTCGCCCTGGAACGTGAACCCCCGATACTTCAGCCCTGCGTCGAAGGCGATCTCGTCGTAGTCGAGCTTCTGCACGGTCGCGCCGGGAGCGAGCGCGTCGGCGTCGAACGGATTGACCCCGTCGGAGAGTTTGATCTGCGTCGCGTTGGGCGGAACGCTGTCATTCGCATAGCGCGCCTCTCGGCTGTGGCCGATCGACGCGCCGAAGCGCGTGGCCAGGGTCCGGTGATATTCGAGATCGCCGAGCCCACCCCGGGGGCCGAACTCACCGGTCGTCGGCATGGTCCACACGCTCGCACTGTAGGCAAAGTCGCGCGTGTCGTTACTTGCCGTCACGCCGAGCTGGCTGATGTTCGTGTTGACGGAGAGGTTGTAGAACCAGCGCGGTATCGGCTGTCCGGTCAGGAATACGCCCGACGAGAATCCCCCGCGGAAGAAATCTTCCGACATCTGCCGGTCGCTCGATCCCCAGAAGGGCCACGAGCCCTGGACTGACCGGACCGTCAGGTTGGGCGCGATACCGACCCCGAGGGTCGCCGCAGTATTGAAACGATATTGGAGGTTACCGAACAGCAGGGTCTGCTGCGTCGTCGGCAGCGACCAGAGCGAGATGTTGTACCGGAACTTCGGAACGTAAAAGAACCCCGTCAGCCAGACGAACGTCCGATGCCAGTTCAGATCGTTACGCGTCTTGACCTGCCGTACGCGGCCGAGGTGATCCACGAACGTCTGATCCCCAGGCAGTTGGTTCATGTACCGAAACAAGCCATAAAAGCTGATGTTCAGGCTTGCCATTTTCGTCTTTGCGAGATCAAAACCCTTCGCGGGCGTGAACTCGCCGGCGATGTTGTTCGGGAACTTCGTCTCGGCGGCCTTGACCGTATCAGTGGGATCGCGCCCGGCTTCGTCTTGCGCTCGAACCGCGCAGGGGACCGCAACGAGCAGGCACACGGCAAGAGCCAGGGATAGTCGCATCATCAATCCCTCTTGTTGCACGGTTAATGGGGAGAGGGCGCTGTCGCGCGCGGCTGGACCGCGTAGGGGTTGGCATTCAGGCGCGCGACGATCTCGCGAATGACCTTCTGGGCACGCACACTGTTGCCCGCCTCATCGAGCGGCGGCGAAATCACCGCGATCCCGAACTTGCCCGGCGCCACCGCGATGATCCCACCGCCGACGCCGCTCTTGGCCGGCAGGCCGGTGTGATACAGCCATTTGCCCGAGTCGTCGTACAGCCCGGCGGTCGCCATCACCGCCAGCACATAGGGCACGTTCGTCGCGGACATCACGACTTTCCGGTTGATCGGGTTCGTGCCGCCGTTGGCGAGCGTGGCCGCCATCGTGGCGAGATCCTTGACGTTCACGCTGACCGAGCATTGCTCGGTGTACACATCCGTCGCCTGGGCCGGGTTGGCCTTGATATAGCCGTAGGCGTACATCAGCGCCCCAATCGCCTGGTTCCGCTGGTTGGTTTCGGATTCCGACTTGAAGACCTCCTGGTTCACCGACAGAGGGCGAGCCGCGAACGCCGAGTACCAGTCGAGCAGGCTCTGCCACACGGCGTCGCGCGTCGCGCCCTTCACCATGGACGTGGTCGCGATCGCACCGGGATTGACCAGCGAGTTCATCTCCGGACCGCCCTGCGCCTTCTGCGAGAACTCGATCGACACGATCGAATTAAAACGCATGCCCGTCGCATCGACCCCGACCGTGCTCTCGATCTGGTCCGGTCCCTGCTCCTCGATCACCTTGGCGAGCGTGAAGACCTTGGAGATCGACTGCATCGACACCTCGGAGGTAATGTCACCGGCCGTGTACACCGTGCCATCGGTCATGACCAGCGCGATTCCGAAGATTTTGGGATCCACCTTGGCGAGGGCTGGGATGTAGTCTGCGTTCTTGCCCTCCTGCAGATTCTGAAACTTCGCGTACGTCTCGTTGAGAGCGGTTTGAATCTGTGTGGCCGCCGCTTGAGCGGCCGTGGATGGCTTGGCCGGTTTCGCGCCTTGCCCCTGCGCCGATGAACCGAGGGCGAGCGCGAGGGCAAGTGTGAGTAATCCGAGACGACTGGCAATCATGGTCGCTACTCCTTCGAAAGCCTTGAGAGGGCGGAAACGAACGCAGTGGACCGAGTCGTCCCCGCGTGCCTGGCAAGGGCGCCAAGAGCAACGAGCACGAGCAACCCGCGCCACCGCACCAGCCAGTCTAGGGCCCGCGTTCGGCGGGAGTATTGAACCTTGGTGTACGCGCGGACGGGTTACACCACCGCGTTCTGCCTAGCCGCCTCCCGGAACCACGCGCTACGGAGTCTCCAGGGTCACGTCGATCTTGCCGGTCGCGGCCTTGATCTCAAATCGCACTGTCCACGAGCCGGGCGCTCCCTTGTTGGTGAGCGTGTCGGTCTCGTACACGACCGAGACCTCGTGCGAGTACACCTCCACGCCGTTGGCATCGAGCACGTGGAGATCCATTTCGCCGTGCGTGATGAGGCTGTGGTGCAGAATTCTCGCCTGGCTGTCGGCCGTGACCCACGTGAAGCTCGTGTCATCGATGACGTTGTTCAGGTCCTTCGCCTGGAATCGAAACAACCCAGGCTGATTCGTCACGGTCCTCTGATTCCCAGGACCGAGCGGCACGATGGGGTCCGCGCACGCTGCGACGAACCCAGCGGCGAGACCGGCGGCGAGGAGAAGCCAGGTACGCAGCGTCATGGAGCCAAGGACGGCATGGCCGTGCTCAGGAAGAAGTTCAGCATCGGGCTCGTTTGTGTGACGGTGGCGAACCCGGTGTAATCCGTCTTGCGGTGGTAGTTGTAGTAGCTCGCGCCGAGACCAAACTTCGACGTAAGGAAGAAGCGAGCCTCGAAGAACCCTCCGCCCTGATAGTGCGCCGACTGCGCCCCGTTCAAGGTGTGCAGCCAGCGGCCCCCCCAACCGACGCGGATCGCCCCTCGCGCCGGTTTGACCAGGGTGGCTGCCAACCGCGTCCCCAGCCCCATGCCATAGTCGTAGTTGCGTCCCTCGCCCGCGTAGTAGTGCTCCGACAAGGTGGCGCCGATGATGATCCCCTGGAGGAGCACCTCGGTCGTCGCCCGGACCTTCTTGTCGTCCTTGTCGTCGGCCTTGTGGAATTCGGAGATCAACCCGCCGTAAACGCTTTGACCACCGTATTCGAAGGCTGGGTTGTTGTAATACTCGTAGGTCAGGAGGGCGCCGAGCGTATGACGCGCCGTGGACCCGTGGTGCAGCTCGATCCCGCCGAGCGTTCCCCGTGCGGTCAAGAGCGACAGCCGCCCGCGTTCACCCTGGCTCGCCTTGTCCGACAACTCGGCGTTGAATTCGAAGTGGGAAAACGGTTTGGAGCGCACGTCGGTCGCGAGGTCGCCGTAGCCGAGGTGGAAGTGGGCGACGGCTTGATCCACGGCCTGCGAGCCGCTGAAGGAATTGTTCACGGCGATGCGCCGGTACCCAACATCGAGCAGTCCCTGATCACGGCTGGGCCGCCAATCCGGTGGGTTGGGCCCCACGTGGGATACTTCACCGTCGAGGAGACGGTTGAACCCGCGTACGGGGTCCAGCAGCGTCGCAAAAATTTCCCGCCACGTTCGCTCGGACCCGGTGGCGCGGTTGTCCAGCACGAGGGAGGACAGCCGATAGAGCGACTCGCCCAGCGTAATGCCGCCGGTACCCGTGTTCAGCAGGTCATTGGCGGAGGGGGCGAACTGTTCGGCGAACAGCTCCCACATAGCACTGCCGCCGTAGGCCCAGGGGACCGAAGCCCAGAAGCTGTATCCGTTAGTCCGGGCACTATTGAAGTACAGATTGCCGTGATAGGGGTGGCCGAACTGGTTGGCGATGAAGTGATCGTTATCCCATTGCCACGGGTTCTCGAGGTTCTCCTCCCATGACTGCAGGCCGACGCGGGCCCACTCCTTATCGCGAATCACGTTGTTGACGGCGAAGGGGATGAGCTGGACGATGACGAGCTCGCCTAACGCCCGGACGGGGCGCGTGCGGGTAGGGAGCGTGTCGGCGGCGGTTCGACTGGGGAGCGCCACGTCGGCCACGGACGAGAGCTGTTGGGCCGATCCGTTGCTGGCCGTACCAACGAGGACGAAGAGCAGGACGCGAACTCGCACGCTCTCACGAAACGGTGAAAGCGACGACCCCGGCCATTGGACCAAAAGGTACGCGCGGCCTGTTACTTATTCATCGATTGGGGAGTCGCGGCGCCCGCCTTCATGCTCTCTCGAAGCTGGATCAATGGCGTCTGATCGACGCGTATCAGGCCGCGACGTGGCCGGTCAAAATCGAGTACGACAAACCACGTGACGTCGTCCGGCCTGTCCCAGCGCATGGCCGGTCACGGCTCCGCACAGGACGAGCGACAGTCCCAGCAGCCAAGCCACCGACGGCGGCATGTGATAGCGCCTCAGCCATTCCCGGGTCGCGGAGAGATCGATCACCTCGTTCGCGGCGGGGACGATGGCACTGGTGAGCGCGAGGTCACGGTCGGCCTTCACCGCGTGCGCCACACCTGTCCACAGCTCGTCGAGCGTGGCATGCATGCCAGTCGCGAGCCGCTCAAACTCCTGCGGATCGAGGCCTCGTTCGAAGCTTTCGATGCGCATGTCGGTGTAGCGGCGCAACGCATTGCGGATTTGACTGCTCGCAGGCTCTGCAACGAGACCAGCGCGCAAATAGCAGGTGCCGATGGCGTTGGCCTCGTCCATGACCAACCGCGAGCGGTCGTTATGCCGATTGCTCGTGATGGCGAAGGAGAACCCCAGCAACAACGCGACCAGCCCGAGTGTGCTCGTCCTGAGCGCGCTTAGGATGTCCCGCTCGGAATCCGACACTTGGTGCGAGCGACCGTAGCGGAAACCGAGCTCGCCGGCTCCGAGCGAGAGCAGGAAGATCGCGAGGACCGGGATCCAGATCGGCCAATCGTAGATGGCGTGCATGTCACTTCACCGGAAGCAGCGGGGTGATGCGGCGTCCCCTTCCTTATACAAGGAGCGGCTAGTGGCCTAGAGTCCGATGCGGTAGTTCGCCATCCACAGAAACGACTTGCGGCCGATGAATCCGAACTCCGCCCGCAGTCCCCAGTGTCGTCCAACGTCGAACGTGCCGCCGACGACGAGGTTCCACGGATCAGCCAGCTTCTTGTTGAGGCTGTAGTTGACGACGGTCGTGTCGAGCCGGCCTTGAAGCCGCTGGACGAAGTTGTCGACGACCGCTTTCTGGGCGGTTGTGAGCCCCTGGTACCAGGGCGTGCTCTGGTAGTTGTTGAACAGCGTGTCCACCCCTGGCGGAAGAACGTCCGCGAGGTTGATCGATCCCGACGTGCCGGTCTTCAGCGACTGAAACATGGTTCCAACCCAGAAGGTGGTGCGCATTCGCTTCGCGCGCGCTCCCACCCGGAAGGCCTTGCCGTAGCGCATGCTCAGCACGTTCACCGGCACCGGTGCGTCGAGCAGGCTGGAGAACGCCCACTGATGATTGTAGTCGACGACCACGAAATTGCGGCGGAACCCGAACGCGCCGGTGAGGCCGAGTCCGAAGTTGCTCCCCTTGAACTTCGCGACGGACGTGAACGGCACCGGCGTCGCGAGGTGAACGGTGGTCTGCGCCGGTCCTGTGCCGAGCATGGTGTAGACGTTGAGGAAGGGAAAAACCCACAGGTCCACCCGCGTATTCCAATTCGTGAGCTTCGCCTCCGCTCCGGAGAATGTGATGAAGTCCACCGGCTGCGGCGGCGCGTTGAAGCCGAGTCCCAGATTGGAGATGAGCAGGTCCTGATTCGCCCCGAAGCCACCGACGTTGAAGCCGAGTGGATTCGGGAGATCGAACCCGCGCTCGATCGCTTTGCGGCCCCAGATCGGGAAGATCTGATGATAGGTCGCGAGCACGCTATCGCGCTCCGCCTGGGTGAGGGCGAGATCGGGGTTCTGGGCGGCGAGGCCCAGGGGGACGAGCAGCGCCACCATCCCGATCGGGATCCGGTTCATTTCTGCGTGCTCTTCGGTCCGCCGATCGGCAGTCCGAATCCCACCGCGAAACTGTCGTTCGCGCCCGGCGCGTCGCTCAGCGCGTCACCGAATGCGTGGTACCACGACACGCGAATCCGCGTGCTGCGAATGCCGAGACTCGGTGCGAGCGCGAATTCTCCGAGGAGGTTGACGCCGGTGTCCCAGCGGTTGACGCGCGACCAGAGACTTTGCGCGTAGGTGAGATCGTCGGTGCGGGTGACTGTGCCGATGTAATGATCCTCGGCCTTCACCACGTATCCGATTTGCGGCCCCGCGGCAAAGTGGAAGCGCCCGGCCTTCACCTTGAGCAGCAGCGGCACCGCGATGTAGCCCAGTCGTCTGGTCACCGAGACATTGCTCGCCGCGGCAAAGGCGCTATCGACGGCGGGCGCGCCGGTAGGAACGAAGGGCAGTGACTGTGCCCCCGCAGGCACCTTGAACGTGAATTCCGGCTGCACCGACAGGCGGGTGTTGAGCTTCACTTCGAGGAACCCACCCAGGTCCCAGGACCTCAGGCGTTCGGCGCCGGACAAATCGGAGAGGCTTGTCCAGACGACGTCAAACTTGATCCGCGACTCAGCCGAACGGCCCGGCATGAAATAGGATGCCGACAATGGCGCCCAGACCGAGCAGCAGGAGGAGCCCGGCGGTGATGAGGACGAGAGAGGGCGGAAATGCGCCCTGACCGCGAATCAATCCGTCCGCCGTCATCTCGCTGCGGGTGTCGCGCAGACCCCAGATGAACCGGACGTGGTACACGATCCCCAGGGCGAGCAGCAGGATTCCGAGCGCTACGAGCGCCGCACCGAGGTTGCCGGGGTCGCGCCCGCTCCCCAGGAGTGTCCCGGACTGCGGCAGCCTCCTGAAGAGCTGGTCGATTGCGAACCCGAAGGCGATGAGCGCGAGCGAGGTGCGAATCACGGACAGCAACGTGCGGTCGAGGCTCATCCGCGTTCGCTGGAACGACATGCCAGTTCGGCGCGAGGCGAGCTCGGTGGCAATATGGCCCGACTCCGACGCCGCCGTGACGCGTGGCTGGGAGACGTCCTGTGGCATGGCTCGGCAATGTTCGGCTCGCGCGAGCCCGCACTCCATGGGACTTTAGGGCAGTGACCTCAATGCTTGCCGGAGTTGGACGCGGCCATGACGCGACTGATCGCCTCGAGTAATGCGGTTTCCTCGAACGGCTTGCGCAGATAGGCGTGTCCCTTGGCCTCGATGCGCTCGCGCATCGCGGCGTCGTCGTGCGCGGTGATGAAGACGATCGGAAATCGCACGCCCGCGTCCGCCAGGTAGGCTTCGAGGTCGAATCCGCTCATCCCCTCGAAATGCACATCGAGGACCAGGCACTGCAGGCTCCAGGACGGGTGGGTCTCGAGGAACTGCTCCGTCGACGGGAACGATGCCACGCGCAATCCCGCCGCGCGCAGCAGCCGCCCCAGCGACTTCAGGACCGACGGATCGTCGTCGATGACGCCGATAAGCGGGGGCAGCGGGGGCTGCGGGGGCGACGTGGGAGGCAATGACTGTCCTGTTGAAAGGCCCTGTCCCGGCGCGCAACGCGGCGGGACAGGGCCAGAGTACTGCTGAAACTACAGGCTGCGTATGTGACTTTAGGTCAACCTCACTCCACACGCCGCACCGGGCTCGCCGCGGCGGGCGGCAAACCCAGCCGGTCGGCCATCCGGACCAGATCGGCGACCGAACCCGCTTCCATTTTCTTCATGATGCGCGCGCGGTGCACCTTGATCGTGCGCTCGCAGGTACCCAGCCGTCCCGCGATCTGCTTATTGAGCATGCCCGTCACGACCAGCGCGAACACCTGGTTCTCGCGCGGCGTGAGTCGGTCCTGCCGCGTCGTGAGCACGGTCATCACCGCGTCCACGCGGCGCATTTCCGCATCGAGCGTGAGGCCGCGCTCGACGGCCGCCAGCAACTCTTCCTCGTCGATCGGCTTCGTGAGAAAGTCGACGGCGCCGATCTTCATGGCCCGGACGCTGGAGCTGACGTCGCCGAATCCCGTGGAGAAGATGATCGGAATCGTCGCCCCGGAGCTGCGCAGCGATGTTTGCAGATCGAGCCCGCTGACGCCAGGCATGCGGATGTCCAGAATCAGGCACTGCGGGCCCGCTTCGGACGTCTGCGGGCGCCCCAGAAAATCCCGGGCTGACTCGAAGGTCTGCACCCGGTACCCGACCGAGGTCAACAGGCGCTCGAGGGATTTGCGGACGGAGGCGTCGTCGTCCACGACGAAGACCCGCCCACCGGTGATTGGCTGGAGCCCGTCCTTGTGACGCGGTGCGGCGGACGGCATCGGGGAGCGCGGGACAGACCTGACGGCGCTGCTCTGTTTCATGAAGTCTCCTTTTCTGGGGCGATGGGCAGCGCGACGTGAAACGTCGCCCCCACGTCGGAGTTATTGGTCGCCCAGATGCGACCGCCGTGACTCTCCACGATCGAACGCGCGATCGTGAGTCCCATGCCCAGCCCATCGGGCTTGGTGGAAAAGAACTGGTCGAAGAGGTGATCGAATTGCTCCGGCGGGATTCCCTTGCCGGCATCACGAACCGAGATGACGCAGCACGCGTCAATCCCCGCCCGGGTCCGAATGATGAGACGGCGGTCGAGCGTGGCCGTATCGGCCATCGCCTCGAACGCGTTCATCATGAGATTGAGCAACACCTGCTGCAGCTGGACGACATCGAACTGCACCTTCGGCACCGGCGCCTCGAGGTCGAGCACCAGCGTCACGCGGCGCAGCAGGAAATCGCCATGCAGTAGCCGGCCGACCTCGCGCACGATCTCATTGGGATCGAGCAGCACCAATTCGACATCGTGGTTGCGCAGTAACGCGCGCATCGCGTGAATCAGCTCGCCCGCGCGCCGGTCGTCGGCGTCGATATCCTCGATGATGGCACGGACCTCGTCCATCGGCGGATTCGGCGTCGCGAGGAAGCGGCGGGCCGCCTGCGCGTTGGCGAGAATCGCCGACAGCGGCTGATTCAGCTCGTGCGCGAGCGACAGGGCGAAGCCACCGAGCGTGCTCACGCGGGCGAAGCGCGCAAATTCCTTCTCATGGAGAGCATCGAACACCACCGCGGCGCCTTGCTTGACCCCGCCGTTGCCGGCCGCGGGCGCACCATTGCTCGGGGTCTTCACCGCCGTGGCATCGCGTGAGGTCACCATCCGCGCCAGCATGGCACCGACGAATTCGAGCCGCTCGACCAGCGTGATGGACCAGGACCGCGCCGCGCCGGTGCTCAGGGCCAGCGCCCCGAGGACCGCGCCGTTGTGCCGCAGCGGCACGAGCACGGCCGCCTCGATTCCGTTGCGCCGGAACGCCGGACGGTCGCTCGCGAGCGCCGGCGGCAACACGTCGAGGCTGCAGAACCGCACGACCACGCCGCGCGCTACGAGCTCCGTGAGCGCGGGGAAGTCGGCGGTAGGGTAGGCGGACGCCGTTCCCCACGCGGCACCGAGCGTGAGCGGCCTCACGCCGTGATGGCCGTTGACCGCGGGCACTAGGCTCACGCGATCGACGTCCAGGCACGTCCCAAGTCGTTGTAACCAGCGCGTGACTGTGGCCGAACGATCGGTGCCGCCGAGCATGGTCACGCTCGCCGACAGCTCCGACACGAGGATCTCGAAATCGAGACCCCGTTGCAGCAAGCGCTCGGCGTTGCGCTGGCGGCGCCGTTCGAGGATCAAACCGACGATCAAGAGAGCCTGCGCGGCGACCACGGTGGCTTCGAGGAAGTTGGGACGAACGGCGACCGCCTGGGTCAACCCGGTGAACGCACGGCGCCCCTCACCACTCGATACGGGGGCTGCGTCAGGGCTGGGTCCCGCCGATCCGAGGAGCATCAATACCGCTATACGTACCAACCAATGCGTCAATGGCATAGTCCTGGGCGGATTCTACGGACGCCCGATTACTTAGTGAGATGCACCCTGTTTCCCTTTAGGTCAATACGGAATTCCCCGCATAACCGTCACAGTCGTATGACGTTTGGCGCGGTGTTGTTTTGAGGGTTCTTTGACCAGCGATGCTCTTTTGTTCGGCTTCCGCAATGATTTCGCGGTTGGCCAAAGGTCTAATAGCTGCCCCCTCCCGGCCTGCTGATGATACGCCAATCAAACCCTCGAGGGATTGTATGCGGATGAAATCTGGTGGTCTGCGGTTCTGCGTCGGCGCGCTCTTCGTCGTCCTGTGGGCGGGTTGCTACCCAGGCGAAATCGACTCAGCCTCGCAAACCGACGTCGTGCTCACCTTCCACAAGACAGGCGCTGACTTCAAGGTCAACAACACGCTCTCAATGCCCGATTCGATCGTGGACATCAGCAAGGCCGCGGGCGCGAGCAGCTCGTTGGATCACCAGTACGACGCGCAGATCCTCGCCAAGATCCAGCAGCAATTCCAGGCGATCGGTTACACATTCGTCAATCCGGCCACGACAAAGCCGGACGCCGTCGTCCTGGTCGCCGGCATTACCGTTGACAACTACCAGGCGTGGGCCGGTTACCCCTGGTGGGGCTACTGGGGCTGGTGGGGCTCCTGGGGCTATTGGGGTTACAGCGCTTCGTCGGCAGGGTCGTCGTCGTGGTACTACCCCTGGTCTCCGGTCGTCGTCACGAGCTACAAGTCGGGCACGCTCTTCATCAACCTGGTGGATCCCGACATCCCTCCGCCGCAGGCGGGGCAAGCCGTTTCGATCTGGGGTGCGGCGCTCAACGGGATGCTGGAAGGGACAAACACCGAGATTGTGCAGCGCATCACCACCAACATCACCCAGGCGTTCGCACAGTCCCCTTATCTCTCGACGCAGTGAGGGCTGCCATGCGTATTCGAATTTCGATCGCAGCACTTGCACTGCTCCTGCTGCCCGGCGTCGTGGTCGCGCAGGGTCGGAGCAAATGGTTCGGGCTGACGTGGAGCATGGCGAGCCCCATGCAAAACAGCAAAGATTTCGTGAGCGACTATAGTTTCCGGGGACTGGGTCTCGAGTGGCGGCAGCTGAGTGGTACTACCTCGTTCGGGCTCGCCCTCAACTGGAATGCCATGAATGAGGAATCGTTCCGCACGTCGACGGCGGATCAGGCCGACCTGACGGGGACCCAGTTCCGCTACATCAACGCGTACTCGATTCTCTTGTCGGGGCACAAGTATCTCGGCGAGGCCGGCGGCCCGCGCCCCTTCATCGGCGTGAAAACGGGCACCTATTACATCGATCGCCGGACGGACGTGGGTCTCTGGCGGATTTCAGATAACAGCTGGCATTTCGGGGTCGCGCCCGAGCTCGGCTTCACCGTGCCGATGGCCGGCAACCTCCAGTACGAGTCGTTCTACACGACGGTCCGCTACAATTACGCACTCGCGGCGGGGGACGTACCGTACCAGAGCTGGCTTTCGGTCGACGTCGGCTTCGCAGTTCGCCGGTAAACGCACGACGTTGCGTGGCGGCGCTCTCTAGTGAATTTCGGGGAGCGCCGCTACCACCTTCAGCTCCAGCACCCGATTCAAAAACCCATCCAGCTGGAAGAAGTGCGCCACGGTCTTGGCCGGGAGCTTCTTGGCGAATTTGTTGAACGTGCTCTTGTTCAGCTTGACCCGCTGCTCGTCGATGTCGAACGCGCGCTTCATCAGCTCGCGCGCCTTGGCGTCGCTCAGGCTGTCATACGCCGCGACATAGTCCTTGATGAGCTGCACGCGCTGATCCCACAGTTTCGCCGTTTCCGCTTCGTACTCCCGGTACATGGGCCAGAATACCTCAGCCTGCGAATCGGGCAGCGCGAGCGCGCGGCCGATGAGCTCGGCCTTGTTCGCGCGCACGTCGGAGCGCAGCAGCGCGATCGCGTTGGCCACCGAGGTGTCCTGTGCCGGTGCCTGCAAGGCGACGACGAGGAGAAAGCTGAGCAGCATGGCGAGCTCCTTGCGTAGGAACTAAAACGCTTCGGTGAAGTTGAAGTAGACGCCGCTGGAGTGGCGCCCAAACCCGACATCGACGCGAACATTCGAGCGCGGCTGCAGCTCGAATCGATAGCCGACGCCGCCGTTGGGGATGATGCCGTGCAGG
>WNGI01007533.1_pt1 | contig 14345 bp, 8 predicted proteins | sample 5400621 | NCBI WGS metagenome assembly WNGI01 (sample SAMN13153374, study PRJNA577476) | soil metagenome | isolation source: 20 cm soil or saprolite under Garry oak tree replicate 1 | place: USA:California | collected 2016-06-15
GCAATGGCCGCGAGTAACGCGATGATCGCAACCACGATCATGATTTCCACGAGGGTGAAGCCCCCGCGGCGTTTATTGATGGCGTTTAACATGCTATTGCTTTCTTTATCTTTTGTTTGTTTGACTGCGCTCCACGATATCGATCGCGAAGTGCGTCCAGAATGAGCAGCGTTAATGCCAAAACCGGTGAAATCTGACCCGCCCGCCGCGCGTTTGTCCCTCGGCCCCGGCCACTTGATCTTCCTCGGAGTATTTCTACTGCGCCTGGGGGCGGTGCTTCGGCTCACTCATTCATCGCTCTTGCTGCCCAGCCGAGGCGATATGCATTTCTATAACGACTGGGCCAAAGACATCCTCCACGGTCAATTTAGCCAACACTTGGCCTTTTATGGATTACCCGGCTATGCCTATCTGCTCGCCTTTCTTTACAAGTTTTTCGGCGAAAACCCTTTCGTTCCCAGCTTTCTCCAAGCCGGAATTGAGGCCGGCGTCGCCGTTCTTATTTACCAGATTTGCTTTCGAGTTCTCGACTCGGTTGCCTCAACATTGTTCGTAAACACGCGACTCGTTGGCTTATTCGCGGCCTTGGGTTGGGCGTTTTTTGCTCCGGCCCAGGCCTATTCGGTAGTTCTGATGCCCACGACGTGGTTCGTCTTCGTGTTTTGGTTCATAGTTTGGCGAATTGCGAGCCGGACGGGTGCGCCAGGTGTTGCGGAATGTTTTCTTCTTGCGTTGCTCATCGGGCTCACCGCAACGGCGGTTGCAACTGTTCTGGCGGTCGTCCCACTAATTTTCGCGGCCTTATTCAAAGCAGACCCCGCGGTCTGGCGCAACTTGATTGCTCGCGTTGTCGTTGTTTTTGCCGGCCTCGCGCTGGGAACGTCGCCCTGTTGGATTCACAATTATTTCATCGCCAAGGATCCCGTTCTTCTTTCCGCCCACAGCGGTATCAATTTCTGGATCGGCAATAATCCCGAAGCCACCGGCTATCCCCGTTTTCCGCCGGGAATACGAGCCGGACAAGCCGCGATGCTCCAAGATTCGATCACCCAAGCGGAAGCGGCCGCCGGGCGATCGCTCAAGCACGAAGAAGTTTCCGGTTATTGGTCAGACAAAGCCAGAACGTATATCGCCAGCCATCCGGGTGATTGGTTAGCGCTGCTCGCGCGCAAGCTCCGCAATTTCTGGAGCGCATTCCAATATGACGATCTCAGCATCATCACGAGTCTGCGCGAGCAAAACGTGATATTCCCGGGAATCTCGTTCGGCCTGGTCGCGGCATTTGCGATTCCCGGGATATTTCTTGGCTGGGCCCAGGCGCCGCGATCACGCTGGGTTCTCGCAGCGATCCTATTGTCGATGTTCGCGCTGCTCGGCGTTTTTATTACCGAGCGCTATCGACTTGTCGCGGTTCCGGGCCTGCTCATTTTCGCCGCCCTCGGGTTGTCGATTTTGCGGAAAGCCTTCGCCGCACGCGAATTCAAGAATGCAGCAATCTATCTCGCACTACTCACTCTGGCCACGATTTTCGTCGCCTGGCCGCAGCAAGACAGGTCGCTCTGGGCGCTCGACGCTTACAATTCAGGCTGGCAAGCGTTGGAATCGAACAATCTGTCGCTCGCAGAAAAAAAACTCGCTGTCGCCTACGCCTATGTGCCCGAAAATCCGGAAACGCTCTTTGCTCTGGGCAATTTGCGTTTCGCGCAAAATGACCCAAGCGCAGCTCAATCGTTCTATCGCTCCGTCTTGAACCTGGACCCGGATCATAAGGGCGCGTTCAACAATCTCGGCGTCATCGCCTTCGACGCGAAGGAATACGCCGAGGCCGAAAAATGGTTTCGCCACGCCGAAGATGTCGATCCACGCAACGCCAAAACCCATTTTCTCCTCGCGAAAACGTTGCTCGCAAAAAATGATCGCCGTACTGCCCGGGTTGAGATCGACACCGCGATTGGGCTCGAACCCGATCAACCTGAGTTCAAAGGCCTAAAGAAGCAGATCGAAGAAGATTCGCAGTGACTCGACCTGATTTCTTGAAACGAGCGGAATGGATCGCGGCAGTTCTTCTATCCGCGATGATACTTTTTCTCCTCATAGTTCGCGCCACGCACGCCGGAGGGCTTTGGCGCGACGAATGCGCTGTCGTTCAGCTGGCCGGAATGCCGTCGGTTGCCGATGTGCTTCGAAACTTTCAGCACGAAGCGTTTCCGCCGTTGTATCCACTCATCGTACGCATTTACACAATCGTGTTTGGTTCGAGCGACACGGTCTTGCGCATTTTCGGCTTTTGTGTTGGCTGTCTACTAATCAGCGCATTTTGGATTAACTCGCGCTTATTTCGGAGTGACGTTCCTCTGGTCGGCCTCGGATTGATGAGCTTAAACACAACCTTTTTCGTGTGGGGAACAACGATGCGCGGTTACGGCCTGGGCAGCGCACTGATCGTTTTGATATTCGGCTGCGTTGCCAATCTCCTGCTCGCTCCAAATCCTCAGCGCAGCATCATTACGATGTTGGTCTGTTTCCTGGGTGTTCAAGTTCTGCTCTACAACAGCATCCTACTGATTGCTCTCAGTGCGTCGGCCGTGGTCATCTGCGGTTTTCAGCGTCGTTCCAAACAAGCCCTCGTGATCTTGGCAATCTCTGCCGTCGCCATACTGTCTCTTCTCCCATATGTCCCCGCGTATTTACGCGCGCGTGATTGGAACATCTTAGTGCGCGGAGCGCCGACTTCTTACTCATTGTGGAAGCATTTCGAAGTCGCTCTCGGTAACCCGGGTTATAGTATACCGGCAGTTTGGTATGCCATCGCAGTCGGTTTAGCCGGCGTATTCATTTTTCGAATCTACAAAGCTCGCAGCGCAAAATCTGATCCGCAGCAGCTGCTGATTTGGTTTGCCATCAGTGTCTGCGTGTTAAGCGTCATTGGCTGCTACTTGTTTCTTCGAGCTCTCAGCTATACCACAAGCGTTTGGTACTATCTTGCGTTCATCTGCGTCGTTGCGGCCGCATTGGATTTAATCGCCTCCAGTCTTTGCACTGCTGATTGGTTGCGATTGTTTCGCTTGGGCTTTGGATCGGCCGCGTTAATTGCGGCGCCTTTTGCCGACTGGTCACCCATCACTGAACGCCAAACGAATGTCGATCTGGCTGCGCAAACCGTCAGTGCGCGAGCAGCAGCCCATGATTTGGTCGTGGTCGTTCCCTGGCAGTTTGGGATTCCTTTTCACCGTTATTACCGCGGCACAGCGCCTTGGGTCACGATTCCCAACATCTCCGAGCACCAAGTCCATCGCTATGACCTTATCAAAGCCAAAATGATTTCCGCGCATCCAATCGATGATCTTACCGAAGCCGTTCGCACGACGTTGACTTCAGGAAACCGCATTTGGTTTGTTGGTGGACTCAATCTTCCACGTCCAGAAGAAGGTCCCATGATTTTGCCGCCAGCTCCGGCTTCCCGATTTAAATGGGACAACAGGGCCTACACCGCTTCATGGTGGCAACAACTGAGCGTTTTTGCCGTCGTGCATGCGAACAAAGTAGATTCGATTACTCTTCCGCAGCCAGAGCCTGGCCAGATCAACGAGCTGGAGCAAACTTCACTGACGGTGGTCGAAGGTTGGCACTAATCGGAGCCAGTTAATTTGCCGCAATCGGATGTTTACGATCCAATTCGCCGCCTTTTCGCACCATTACCAGAAAGCTGCTGGTTCTCGAAACGGCCGGTAAATTTTCTTCGAGCCATCTGGGGACAGGATGTCCGGGGGTGAGCGATAGCGTCTCAATCGCCACGGTCGGCTCTGGCTTATTCCGCTTAAGATCACCGATCGCAATCCGATTAACTAAATCCACAAGCACCGCTGAAAGCATCCACGCTATCGTAGTTTCGGGTTGGCAAGATGAAGGCGTGTCTTCGTCACGGCGACGGACCAAAACGTGCCCGCCGGCGAATGACCGAGTGGACCGCGCCTACGGTTTCCAGCCCTGAACGAGGACGAGATCCAAGTTCTCGAACTCTTGGACCCGAAGGCGGGGAGACAACTCAATTGGGCCGGCACTGGTCGCGTGAACACGGAGAAAATGTCCAACTTGCAGTGGCCAACCGGAATCATATGCAACGCCGTGCCAGCCCCCTGCCGGATCCTGATAGATGGGCGGTTTCACAGGAAGAACGGGAGGCGCCAAAGGGAAAGGAAGCGTGCCAGCAACAAAAACACGATGACCCGAGCGCAGGACCGTCTCGAGCTTGGCGAGAACAGGCTGAATCGTGTCTGCCATCTTGATCTGGCGCAGAACAAGGTCGTAGCGATGAAACCGATGATCCGTGATTGGAGGCAGGGTAACGACCTCCGCCGGGCCGCCATAGTAACGACAGCTATAGTAACGGCAGAGTGTGATCGCACATTCCCAGCGCGGGACTAAAATCACATCCCCTTTTTCCGCGAGCGTTTCAATCCGGGCCGCCAGTAAGTCAACATTCGTATGGCGGATCGGCAGCTCCGCCCAGGCCGGAAGTCCGGCCAACGCAACAAATATGATCGCAATCGCCAGACGCAGGATCCTAAGCAAAGAAAGAGCCTGAACGTTCCCGGCAGACGACCACGCCCCGAAAATAACGTCCAGCGTGCATGCGACAAACGCCACGAGAGTGATGTAATACCACGGCTGGGTGTAGTAGTTGAGGACCTTGAGAAATCCTGCATAACCAGCTACACCGACAACCGAACAAACTCCGGCGTAGAGAACCGCCGATGAAATGAAAGTGCGGCGCTGCGGTGCCGCCGCCGCATAAGGGGAATTCGGTCCCAGTTCATCCTTCTCGCGGTTACGAAAAAGTCGATGGCGCAGAGTGAACGCCGCCCATACCAGCAGCAAGCTCAGACCGGTGAGGAACAGCGCCACCCACAGCCAAATCGCCACTGCATCGGGCGAACCGATAACCTCGCATCCACGCGTCCAAAGCCATTTGAAATCGACGGGAAAATTCACCAAAAAGGACCATTCGTGCATCCGTCGCATCATCGGCACGTACGGTACCAACGAGACGGCGGCCAGAAGAGCAATGGCCACAACAATACCCGCCGTCCGATAAGCTCGTCTCCGCCAGGCTACCGCTACTGCGCCGGCCGAAATAGCGAGTAAGAGAACAGAGTTATAGTAGAGGCATTGCACGCTGAGCAGGCCCAGCGCCGCAGCTGCCACGACCCGCCCGACGGCTGGAGGGGATGGCGCATCCACCAGGCGCCAAAAACTTCGAAACGTAAGCAGGATTAAGAAAATCCCCAAGCCATAGGCCCGGGCCGAGTCACCGTAACGAATAAGCATTGGATTTAATCCGATGAGCGCGAGTGAAAGAACGGGCAGGCGCGCGCCTAACGAATGCGCATTAATACATAAGACCGCAAGTATGCCGAGGCCCGTAAGGCAACCCAGTGTCCGCAAGGCCGCATCGTTATGGGATCCGAACAGCCCCAGCCACGACCTTAGAAGCAGGAAAAATAAAAGAGGAAACGAATCGTAATCGAGAGATCGCCACATCTCCCCGAACGAAGACAACGTAGCCAGGTTGGCACTGTTTGCCTCGTCACGCCAGAGTCCGCCAACGTGGGTTACGAAGCGCAAATGGAGAGCCACGGCCACACAGGCCGCTATCGTTACGACAACCCATTCCAATCGCCTCAGGTAAGCCCAAAGCAATGACCGGAGGAGTTCAATCCTGGATGATGAGGGCGAATTCGGCGTGCGGTTAGCTTGATCCCCTGCGCCGCTAGTCGGCGGAGCTGCGACGGGCGTCATCACTTTTTACAGCCGACGACCACCGCCTGGACCAATAAGGCGTGAATTCCAAAGGAATACTCGACCAAATTAAAGCCCGCTTGTTCGACCACGCTGCGTGCCTGGTCGCGCGACTCGAGCAGGGAAATTTCCGGAGGATGTAAACGCAGCGGCCTAACATTCTTGCCGCGAACGAAATCGAGGATGCCGTGCACAATCTTGAGAACGAAAACACTCGTGGCCCAACGATGCGGCCAGAAAATCACAACCTTGCCACCCGGTTTCACGGTGCGGCCCATTTCGCGGAGAATCTGAACAATTTGCTCGCGCGAGAAATGTTCAACGACTCCCAAATTGTAAGCGCCGTCAAAACTGGATGGCGGGAGACAGTCTAGATGAAGAATATCGCCATGCCGTACCGCCTCGGCGCCGGGATTATTGCGACGATACGATTCCAAAGCTGGCAGCGAAATATCCACCGCGGTGATGCGCATCTCGCGCGAGAGCTGCTCGTCCACCTGGCCCGATCCGCACCCGGCGTGAAGAAGCCGCGCCCCGGGAACGAAATGCTTGTGGATGAAATGATCCAAGTTGCGGCGGATGGCGAGCCGCCGATAAACGGTTGCGATTACGGAATAGATGCGTCGACTTTTTTCCTGTCCCCTAGTCCAGTAGGCATCCCAGCCTTGTGGATCTTGCAATGGCCGTTCGGCCTCGAGCACCGGCGGCAAAGGCGAAGAAACGAGAAAGCTCTCCGGATGCCGGATACTGGCGATATAAAGCCTAATCAATCGCGAAGCGCTACGCAGCGTCTCGGGCAAGGACATCTTGGAACTGCCGTAGGTTCGCGCGGGCAGAGCGATCGGCATCTCCTCGATCGGGAATCCGTTTCGGTAGAGGACAAACAAGCTCTCAAAAAAGAATGAATATCCGTACGACCGAACCCGGTCGAAGAGCTCCTCGGGGATGGTGCCGAGTTGATATACACGCAAGGCGCCGGTGGCGTCGTGTGGCAAGTGCAGAAGGGTAACGGTGAGAAAATGTCCCAGATGCGTCAGCGAACGGCGCAGCGGATTCCATCCGGGAAGGCTGTGACGCTTCAAATAGCGCGATCCGACCGTCACTGACCGGCCGCTTGCCTGCGCGGTCTGCAAGAGTTTCAGCACGTCCGTCGGCTGGTGAGTAAAATCGCAATCCATCGTCACTAAAGTTTCGTAACCCTCAGCGTAGGCGTAGCGGATGCCTTCATGATGAGCGCTCCCGATGCCGAGCTTGCCCGATCGATGGATCACCCGTACATGAGGGAATTCCTCCGATAGACGCTCGATAATTTCACCGGTTCCGTCGGCCGATGCGTCATCGCAAAAAAGAATGTCGGCCCCCAATTGAAGCGCGGTCAGCTCGCGACAAAGCCGCTCGACGTTCTCAGCTTCGTTGTAGGTCGGAATGAAAATGAGAAGCTTAGGCGATTTCATGAGTCATTTCTGCTTCTCGAACGAGGTTGGACACAAGCGTTCTGAAGTCGATGCTGGGCGACCATCCGGTCGCGGCTCGCAGCTTGTCCGAATCGCCCCGGAACGGGTGAGCAGCCCTCTTTAAGAGCCCCGGATCCAGTTGCACGTGACGCTGCCAATCGAGACCGACCGCATCGAAGGCAATCTCGGCAAATTCGCGCACCGTATGCACCTCCCCCGACGCCACGACAAAGTCGCTCGCCTCCGCTAATTGCAGGATGCGGAACATCGCGTCCACGTAATCAGGCGCGTAACCCCAGTCGACTCGCGCTTCTATGTCGCCAAGGACGAGTTTAAATGCGGGATGACGTCGTGCGCGCAACGCCCCACGCACAATTTTTTGCGAAAGGAACGACGGCTTGCGCAGGGCCGACTCGTGATTGAACAGGATTCCGCTCGCGGCGAAGACTCCCCGTTCCCGGCGAAACAGTTGGCAACACTGGATGCCGGCAGCCTTGGAGATTCCGTAGGCTGAGTTCGGGAAGAAGGCGGTTTGCTCGTTCTGCCATTCCGTGATCGGCATCCCGAACACATGCGAAGAGGCTGCATAAAATAGGCGCCCCTTGCGGCTTCGCTCAATGGTTTGAAGGACGTTGAGCAAGCCGAGAACATGGACATCGAAACTGCGCCTCAACACTTCGGCAGTACATTCGCTCACGGCCTCTTCAGTCGAATGATGAAACGCCGCCAGATAGTAGACCTCATCGGGACGAAGGGTCAGCAAATTGTGTTCAACCGTTCCGCGCTGTAAGACGTCGACAACCTCACAGTCGCACGCCGTGTCGGTTCCCGGATCGGCGCGCGTCCAACCGCGCACATTGTAATCGCGTGCCAGGAGGAAATGGGCGAGCAGACGGCCATCTTGACCACCCGCGCCGATGATCAGGGCTGTTCGCATAGCGTTTCGGCTCCCACGATTTCGATCGCGGGCAAAGGGAAGATTAGTTTCCCTCCCCTCCGAAGGAATGCGCTTTCCCGTTGAATCAGGGTATTGCGAAAATGCCATGGAAGCACCAGCAGGTAGTCAGGATTCCTCGCATGCGCTTCGCGCTCGGAGATGATGGGGATATTCGTGCCAGGGGTGAAACAATCGAATTTGTCCGGATTGACCTCCGCAATCGCGGGGAGCAGATCGGATTTAATCCCGCAATGCTGCAGAAGCACGTTGCCTTTGGTCGAAGCGCCATAGCCGAGCACGACGGAGTTCTGCTCCTTTAGAGCGAGCAAGAGGCTAAGGAGTTTCTGCTTATGGACGGTCACGGCCGCTCCGAAAGCGCGATGCTGCGACCGCGTGCTCAGACCTTCAGCGTCTTCCACGGCGAGCAACTCTTCGAGTTGTTTTGTGTTTTCGGATCGTTGCGAAGCTCGGCGCGCGACTGTCACGGCGAAGCTACCGCCGTTGATATTGTTGAAATCAACGTCCAATATTTTGAGACCGCAGCGGTCGGTCATCCACTTGATCTGACGGAGTGAGTAATACTCCAAGTGTTCATGGCAAACGGTGTCGTATCCCATCGCCCTGACCATGGCCGGCAGATAGCTCATTTCGAAATGCCAGATGCCATCTTCTTCCAAGATGGAAGCGATGTCCTTCATGAAGGCGAGCGGGTTCTCCAGATCATAGAACATCGCAATCGAGGTGATAATGCGCGCTTTCTTCTTTCCGAAATTCGCTCGAAAAAGCTCGGCGGAGAAAAAATTCACCAGCAGAGAAATATCTTTTCGATAAAAGGGCGCAAACTTCCTGGCGGAGGGATCGATTCCGACTATCGTCAGACCCTCCGCCGGATAAAATGAGAGCAGGGTGCCGTCGTTACTTCCAATGTCGAGCACGAGATCTCCGGACTGGAGAGCGTAACGTTCAAGGAGGTGTCCGACTTTTTGGTCCAGATGCTTGACCATGGCTCGATTGAGCGATGACCGATAGCCGTAATGTTCGCCATACATCTCGTCCAGATTGTAGGTTTGACGGAGCTGTACCAGGCCGCACGCTGTCGGGTTTCTTTCTTTGTCGCAAGCCACCAGCTCGAGCGGCCCTTTGCTCAAGGCGGCGTCACGCACATTGGGGAATATTCCGGTCAGATATTGTTCGCCCAGGGAAAGAATTGAAACGAGATCGCGATTCCCGCAAATGCGACAGGCGTCTATTGATCGAAAAGCGCGCCGTTGTAAAGGCTGCGCCGTGATTAGACCTTCGCTAACGTGCGGTTGAGCGACGCGCGCGGCCGTTGCTCCAGTGGCCATGCACCTTTTCGAAGCAGCGGTCGTGCCAGTCAACTTCGCACGTCCGGATGCGGCGTTCACCCGCGTCCTTCGCTCATTGAGCGGATGTCGAGGTAAGACAACTAAAGCGCCAGTAGATGCGCCTCCTCTTTGCGGTCATCTTCAATCAAGCGAAGGCCAGGTCGTAGCCTTCGCGGCAACTGGAGCCCGGTGTTTATCTTGTTCGCAACACGCAGCCACAGGCCGATCTTTCGACTCAGCGCGCAAGAATCGCGGCTGTCTGGTCCTTCGAGCCATCGTTGACGGCACAGAGCACAAAGCGCGGAGCGATCTTATCAAAGCAAGCGAACTACTTGCGTAAAACAGAAGCGATGTTTGCCGCCTAGTTGTAAACCGGCATCATCATAGCAAGCTCAGCGGCCAAGGACTGTGCAGATGTCTCCATCCGCTGAAAAATCGTGAATGGCCGCGGCCAGCCGGGTTTGATATTTGCTCCCAGCCTGCTGACCGTCTAAAGCGAATTATACAAAATCACACGTCTTCAATCGATGACCGCCCAAGAATCGAGGTCTCACAAAATCGGCCTTTTCGCTTTCGCGATAGTTTTCGCCGTCGGAATTTTCTTGCGCCTCCCGCCCACAGCTTTCGTGGGCTCGGCAAATCCACTCCACGCACTGGAATCCTTGCATCCGAAACCGAAAATGGAGTCCGTTGGGTTCGATGAAGGCCTTTACGCCGAATACGTCCACAAGCTCGCTACCTTGGGTCTTTCCGCTTACCCGCTCATCGTTCAGGACTACGTTGAGCGCCAAGAACGATTACAACGCTCGATTCTTTCGCCGCTTCGGTTCCTCTATACCTACTCGGGCTATCTTTGGCATCTTTCGTTCGGCGGTGACCCGCTTTTCGCGCTAAAAAGTGTTGCCTCGCTTTTTAGCGTTTTGACGTTGTTCATCTCGATCGCTTTCGTCTGGCGTTTAAGGGGAAAGGCATGGGCTCTGGCGATTGGTGCATTAATGTGCGTCGCGCCTACCCAAATCCACATGTCCCAGCACGCCTTGGTGGATGGTTTCTTTACCTTTTGGGCGCTGATCTGTCTCTGGTTTTTCTGGGAAAATTTGCAGGCGCCGCGCAATTGGCGCTGGCTGGTCGCCTACATTGTCGTTTTAGCTCTCCTCGTTTTGACAAAAGAAAATTCGTTCTTTGTCTGGATCGCTCTCGTAGCTCTACTCGTTACAAATCACTGGCTGCGATTCGGAACCGTAACGCGCGAGCTTGTCATTGCCACCGTGCTTGGACCACTGCTCGGCGGTGTCATTCTCGTTTTGCTCGCTGGCGGACTAAGCCAGACCATTCACACCTATCATTACTCGCTCGCTAAGAATTACCAACTCCAGTATGCGATCCTGACCGGAGACGGGCCGTGGTACCGGTACCTGGTCGATCTTCTCCTGGTCAGCCCGATCGTCCTAATTCTCGCGCTCGGAACAGTCTTTCGACTCAATCGCACGATGAAACCGGAACTCTTCATGTCGATTTCCATCGCGGCCAGTTATCTCGTGATGTGCAACGTGAAGTACGGGATGAACCTCCGCTACGCGAACATGTGGGACTTGCCGCTGCGATTCCTTGCCTTTAGCCAAATCGTTTGGCTCGCCTCATTCGCGAAACGATTTCAAACCACGATTGTCGCCACCGCGGTCGTAGTGCTTGCCGCGATCGAATTTCATCAGTACATCGTCCTCGCCGTGCGTTATCCGCTCTACGAACTGATCACGCACGATTTGCTCCAGGCGCTTCAAATCTTGAAGTCGCCATGACTGGCAAATCTCTCAGCCCAGCGCGGAATCAGCTGCTTTGAGAATGAACTTGTCGTCGTTATCAGTAAGACCGGCTAGATAATTCCGAATTCGCCGGAACGATTGGCGCAGGAAAAGTTCGGCAGCGGTGTTCTTTCGACTCGGCGCTTCGCCGTTGCCTTGAGCGAATTGAATCTCCGAATCCCATCGGCTCAGCACCGCGGTCGACGCAAACAAATCCATCGCCGCGCCAGCGATCCTTTCTTGAACCAGCTGCATGTCCAGAATTGGTTCGCGATAAACGACGAGCGATCGGTTCACTGCGAAATTAAAACGCCAGATCAATCGGCCGAGTTGATTGCCGAACGAGCGCAGCTCCGCGCTGCGCACCGGCACATCCGGGATGCGCACAGTCGCGCCGAGCCGGCTCATCCCTGCGCTCCACGCTTTGCCGATTCCGCCTTCGCGCGTCGGTTTCAGCATCGTGTCGTAAATTTCCTTGAACTCCATGCCCGGACCGCGCATCCCGACCAGCGCGATAAACGACGTCAGCACTTCATTGCTGCCTTCGCCAATCTGGTTGATTCGCGCGTCCCGTAACATTCGCTCGAGCGGAAGATCAACAAAGTAGGCTGAACCGCCATAGATCTGGAACGCGTCGTTGATGCATTCCCACAACCGCTCGGTGGTGAACACTTTCAGCATCGCGGTCTCGAGCATGTAATCTTCCAAGCCGCGATCAATTAGTGAAGCGGTGATGGTCGTCATCGCTTCCATCGCATAGGCGTCGGCCGCAATCCGCGCGATTTTTTCTTTCACCAGATGAAAATGGCCGAGCGTTTTATTGAACTGCTTCCGAGTATTTGCGTGTTTGACCGCGAGCGTTAGACAAGTCTTCGCCGCACCGGTGCAACAGGCGCCGAACGTCGTTCGCCCGAAATCCAGAACGGTAAGGGCAACCTTTAAACCTTTGCCCGGCGGTCCGAGGATATTTTCTTTCGGCACTTTCACGTCGCTCATCGCGAATCGCCCAGTCGCCGTGCCGCGAATTCCCATCTTCGGCATCCGCGCCTCGAGAATTTCAAAACCGGGCATGTCGGGGGTGACCAGGAAAGCGGTGATCGCTGTCTTGCCCTCTTTTCCCGGCACCGGCGTGCGCGCCATGACCGTCAACACGTGGGCGATCGCTGCGTTAGTGATGTAACGCTTTTCGCCGTGCAAAATAAAATGCGAACCGTCAGCGCTCGGCGTCGCCGTCATTTGCACATTGGCCGCGTCCGAACCGGCTTCTTTTTCAGTGAGGGCAAATGCGCCGAGTTGCTCGCCGGTCACAAGTTTCGGCAACCACTTCTGTTTTTGTTCGTGCGTGCCAAACAACAAAAGCGCGCGAATCCCAATCGAATGATGCGCGTTTACGAAAACTGATGTCGATGCGCACCGGCGACCGATCTCCTCCAAAATTCTGCAGTTCGCCATCTGCGTAAAACCGCTACCGCCATACTCCGCCGGCGCCGTCATGCCCAAAACGCCGACACGCCCGAGACCATCAATCACTTCCCGCGGAATGTCCGCGTTTCGATCGATCGCCACCGCGTCGAGCTTGGCATCGAGAAATTCGCGCAACTCCTTCAGCGTCCGGTTGAGCTCGGTTTGTTGCGCAGCCGGAATCCGCGGATACGGCATCACCCAGTCGGAAACGAAGTGGCCTTGGAACAGACCTTTGACGAAACCGAGCGCCTGCGGGCCGGTGAAAAGTAATTCTTCGGCCTGCTGAATCTCTTTCTGTCGTTGTGCTTCAGTTTCAGTCATGAAAAACGAACCCGCCGACGAATAATCGGCGGGTCACGAAGTCTAGCTATTCGGGCGCTTCTGTCCACCGACCAGCTGCCAAAGACAGCTCGCTAGCTGCAGCCTTGGCTTGTGCCGCACTCGGTACAGACGCCGCAGGCGCCAGCGCGAATTACTTTGTCGCTGCCGCAATGCGAACAGATGATGTCCATGAACATGTTCCCGAGTGCTTCCTGGACGCGATCGGCGTGACTGCTGCCGTTGCCCAGCACTTGCGGCTCGCCGTCGTTCGCAGAATGGCTCGTGATCACATCGATCAGTTCTTTTTCGCCGGTCCGCGCCAGATCCGATACCGGGCGGTTCAGCGCCTTCTTTTCCATTTCTCCAATCTCTTTCAACGGTAACTCCGTTTGCCCGCGGCTCGGCGAGGTTGCTTCCTTGTAGCCTTTAATGAATTGGCAGGCCAGCCAGCGGAAAACGTAGTCGGTAATGCTGGTCGCATTGCGAATATCCGGATTCTTGGTGAAGCCGCTTGGTTCGAACCGTTGATACGCGAATTTTTTCGCCAAACTTTCCAGGGGCACGCCGTACTGAAGCGCAATCGACGTGAGCGTGCCGACCGTGTCCATCAATCCGCCGATCGTGCTGCCTTCCTTCGACATAGTGATGAACAGTTCGCCTGGTTGACCGTCTTCGTACAAGCCCACCGTGATGTAACCTTCGTGTCCGGCAATCTCGAACCGATGCGTCAACGACATCCGGGTATCGGGCATTCGATGACGGAGCGGTTTGTCAATCTTGCCGCGCAGCGTCGTCAGCTCTTCTTCGAGCTCGAGAATGCGTTTCTGGAAATCTTCGCGGTCGATGGTGATATCGAGCGCAACATCGACATCTTCCGTAGTTCCACCCATGTCGCGCGTCTTGCGCGTGTTCAACGGCGCCGACCGTTTCGAGCCTTCGCGATAAATCGCGATTGATTTCAAGCCGAGCCGCCAGCCTTCGACGTAGCTGTTCATGATGTCGTCAACCGTGGCTGTTTCCGGCAGGTTTACCGTTTTCGAAATCGCGCCACTCAAAAATGGCTGCGCTGCAGCCATCATCCGGAGATGCGCCATGTAATTAAGTGAGCGCTCGCCTTTGAACGGTTTGAACGCGCAATCAAAGATCGGCAAATGCTTCGGTTTCAGTCCCGACGCTGTGGTTGATCCATCTGAATCGGTCACGTCTTCAATCGTGTCGAAGG
>WNGI01006881.1_pt1 | contig 14343 bp, 12 predicted proteins | sample 5400621 | NCBI WGS metagenome assembly WNGI01 (sample SAMN13153374, study PRJNA577476) | soil metagenome | isolation source: 20 cm soil or saprolite under Garry oak tree replicate 1 | place: USA:California | collected 2016-06-15
TACCCACGTGTTACTCACCCGTTCGCCGCTGTCCCCAGGCCCGAAGGCCTGGTTCTCGCTCGACTTGCATGTGTTAAGCGCGCCGCCAGCGTTCGTCCTGAGCCAGGATCAAACTCTCCGTGAAGATGGATTGCCGGCAAAGAACACCGGCGATCTTTTTCACCTTGAGCTTGTGCTCAAAGTCCATCCCTAAAGAACAGGGATGTGACAGGTTCATTCGTTTCCTCCCCGATCCCGAAGGATCGGTGAGGTCTCGACGTAAACGCACGCTGCTGAGTTTTCAAAGACCGTCGCTGCTACCTGCGTAAAAAAGCCTCCAGCTCGCGCAAGAGGCCCAGGGAAGCTCGGAAACTTTCGTCGTATCCGCTGCGTCCTGAGGGCGCTCCAGTTGTCGAGTTATGGGGACGTCTTACACCGCCCTCTCGGGCAGCCGAGGCATGTCAAGCGGCGGAAAACCGCATGAATCGCCGCTTTCCGGCCTGGACGAGGGCCCCGTCGAGCCGGGCCCTCGGGACGTCGATCTCGGTTGCCGGCTCGCCGTCGATCTTGACCGCGCCCTGGGAGATCAGGCGCCTCGCCTCGCTCGTCGACCCCACCCCGAAATGCTCGACCAGGAGAGCCGGCAGGTGAAGGGGATCTCCCGCCGGCAACTCGGCCTCCGGAACGTCTGCCGGAGCCTCGCCTTCGCGCACAACACGCGTGAAGTGCTGCTCGGCTTGAGCCGCGGCTTCCAGCCCATGCGCGCGCTCGACGATGAACCGCGCGAGCGCGAGTTTCGCCTCGAGCGGATCCGTGCTCGGTTCCTCTTGCTCCATGACCAATCGGTAGTAGGTCTCGAGCAGCTCGTCCGGCAGACGCATGGTCTTTCCGAATTGCTCGTTCGGGTCCTCGCTGAGTGCGATGTAGTTGCCTTTCGAGCCGCTCATCTTGGTTCCGTCCCACGAGTCGATCAGCGGAGTCGTCAAAACGACCTGCGGCTCGAGCCCGTACGCCTCCATGACGTCGCGGCCGGTGAGGAGGTTGTACAGCTGATCGGTGCCGCCGAGCTCGACGTCGGCCTCGACTGCAACCGAGTCATAGGCCTGCATCAGTGGATACAGCAGCTCCGAGACGGAGATCGGCTGTTGCGCCGCGAACCGCTTCGCGAAATCGTCACGTTCGAGGATCCGCGCGACGGTCACCGTGCGTGTCAGGCGCAGGACCTCGACAAAGTCGACCTTTGCCAGCCACTCGCCGTTGAAGCGCACCTCGGTTCGTTCGGGGATGAGGATCGTGTAGGCCGACTCGAAGAAGCGCGCGGCCATGCGGTCGATTTCGTCCGGCGCGATGATCGGCCGTTCGGCCGATGCTCCCGACGGATCGCCGATGCGCGCCGTGTAGTCACCGACGATCAGCACACCGGTGTGGCCTGCTTCCTGGAATGCCCGCATGCGCTGCAGCGGGATGCCGTTGCCGAGGGTGATGTGCGGTGCGGTGACGTCGATGCCGAGCTTGACTCGAAGCGGCCGCCCCAACTCGAGCTTCTTCTCGAGCTCGCCCTTCGGTAGCACGTCGACCGCGTTGCGCGTGAGGTCGGCGACACTCATGGCAGCGAGTCTATTGCGCGACTGAGTCGAGATTCTCGATCTCGACCGGCTCGAGCTCGTCGGCCGGTTCGAAGCCCGACATCCGTCCCAGGAATGAGAGGTGAGCCTCGCTCGCGCGCTTGATGTTCTCAGCCTTGCGAAAGCCGTGACCTTCGCCCGCAAAGGCGATGTATGCGTACGGGATGCCGCGGCCCTTCAGTGCGTCCACGATCACCTCGGACTGCGACGGCGGCACGACCTTGTCGTCCAGGCCTTGCAGCAAGAGGAGTGGATCGGAGATCGAGTCGGCGTGTGCGACCGGAGAGCGGTCGCGGTACAGGTCGATCGCTTCGGGCCACGGGCCGACGAGGTAGTCGTCGTAGTGTGACTCGAATTTGTGTGTCTCATCGTGGAACGAGACGAGATCCGCAACGCCGAAGTACGACGCACCTGAAGCGAACTCATCACGCACGGCCATCGCCATCAAGGTCGTGTAACCGCCCGCGCTGCCGCCCGTGATCTGGACTCGCGTAGCGTCGACGTCTCCGCGCTCGCCGAGGTAGCGGACGGCGGCTGCGCTGTCTTCGACGTCGACCTCGCCCCATCGTCCGCGCAGCCGGTCCCTGTACTCACGCCCGTAGCCGGTGCTCCCGCCGTAGTTGAGGTCGACGACGGCGATGCCGCGGCTCGTGAAGAGCTGGACCTGGAGGTCGAGAGCGGTCGTGACGTGCGCCGTCGGTCCTCCGTGGACGGATACGACGAGCGGAGGTAGCTCGTCGGTCGGACCGGAATACTCCGGATTCGCCGGCGCGTAGTAGAACCCGTGCGAGATCTGGCCATCGGCACCCGGAAACTCGACGGCCTGCGCCACCGAGATATAGCGCTCGTCCAACTCCAGATCGGTCGAGCGGCGCAGGATCTCCCTGTTGCCCGAGTCGAGGTCGAGCTCGATGACCGCTGTCGGCTCCGTTGGCGAGGAAGCCGGGAAGACGAGTCGACTCCCCTGACTCCTGATTGACGGTGACGAGTAGCTCGAGTAGGGAAGGTCGACGCGCTCGAGCTTCCCGGTCTTCGGGTCGAACAGCTCCAGACCGTCGATTGCGGCTCGCGTGAAGATGCAGGCGATGCGCCCGTCCGCAAGGAACGCGTACCGCGAGAGATCGAAGACCCACTGCGGATAGCCCAGCTCGGCCTCTTCGCTGGTCACCGCGTGCACTCCGCCCCTGCGTTCGAAGTACAGGTTCGACCAGCCGGTGCGATCCGAGACGAAGTAGAGAAGACCGTCGTTGCTCCACTCGGGCTGGAAGATCGACTCGTTTTCCGAGCCCGCTACGCGCCGCTCGTTCGACACCGACCCGTCGGAAGCGAGTTCGCCGACGCAGAGGTCCGTTCCCTCGAACGGCATGTGCGGGTGATCCCACGCAAGCCACGCAAGGCACGCGCCATTCGGGCTCGGGCGCGGGGCGGCATAGAAATCGCGGCCCGTCTCGACGACCCGCGGCTCCGACGATCCGTCCGCGGACAGAACCACCAGCTCGTTGACGGGTTCTCCGTCGCCGTGCAGCTCGCGGACGCAGACGATCAACCGGCCATCGTCGAACACTCGACCGTCCGCATAGCGCAGCACATGCGGCTCGGGAGGCTCCGGGGTGATCGGCCGCGGCTCGGCGCCGGGCTCGTCGATGCGGTACAGGCGGCTGTCATCGAAGTTCGAGCAGAAAACGACGGCTCCGTGACGGAACCAGGCACCTCCGCCGTACTCGTGAACACGCGTGCGCACGTTGAAGCCCGCCGGGACGACGTCGACGGCCTCGCCACCGTGCGGGCGGAAGACAAGGACGGTCCTTCCCTGTTCCTGCGGTCGGCCTTCCGTCCAGTAGGCCCCCTCGTCGCTGATATCGAGGTACCCGAACGAGACGCCTCCTTCACTGGCGACGAGGTCGGTCGTGATCGGGGAGGCCCAGGACCCGTAAGGGGCGATCGTTGCCACCGGGTGCAACGTATCGAACTAGAAGACGTAAGGCACGAGTCCTTGCGCGCCGAGGGCATACCAAACGCCGAAAGCCAGGCTCGCGGACCCGAGTGCCGGCGCGAGGACGTCAAAAGACCGCCGGGCTGGGGCGCTCGCTAGAGCCAGACCGAAGCCCGTGGAGAGCGCCGCCATCGACAACGCCGTGCACAACGCGAAGACCGCCAGGGCAGCGATCGCCAGCACGTGACTCTGAATCGTCGCAAGCAGGAGCAGACCGACGCCGGCCGTCCCGCCCATGCCGTGGACCAGTCCGATCCCGTAGGCCTGAAGACCGGTTCTCGCCCCGTGCACATGCGAAGTCGTGTGGCTGTACGCACCGCGGCGCCAGCGCAGCAGCAGGAGGAGCGACAGCAGCACGATCACGAAGCCGACGCTCGTCTCCGCCGCTTTTTGCACCGGCTCGGGCAGATAGGCGCTGTACAGGATCACGGGTAGGCCGAACACGGGCGCGGTCCTTGCCGGAGGCGATCATCGTCGTCACCGCCGCGAGGTGATCGGGGTCGCCGGCATGCCGCAGCCCGAGCAACACCGAGACCGCCACGACGATGAGCAGCGTCGTCCCGTTCGAGAACGTGGCAATGCGCTCGTCCAATCCGAACATGGCTAGCCGACCTGCGGCAGAGCGTGGAGGGTCATGAGCAGGCCCGCTGCAAGGATCACCAGCGCGCTCGCGGTCGGAAGCAGCGACAACACGCGACCGTTCAAGCTGAATCGGCGGAACGCCCTGCGCGCCAGCACCGCCGCGAGCCCGATGCCGGTGATCGTCAGCGCCAGCCCGGCGCTGAACGCGACGACGAGCAGTATTCCGAAGGCGACGCGATGTAACGAGATCGCCGCCAGCAGGACGACCAGCGCAGACGGACAGGGCAGCAGTCCACCGGAGACGCCGACGGCGACGAGTGACCGCCGACTCAGGCCGTCTTCACGATGCTGATGTTGGTGTTCATGCCCGTGCGCGTGCGCGCGACTGTGCCGCCAGCGAGCCCGTAGCACGGACGCCCCGATCAGGACGACGAGGAGGCCCGAGACGAAGTTGAGCCACGGATACAGCTGATCGGGCACGATGAATCGGGAGAGCAGCAGCGTGATCGCGCCGAGTGCGAAGACGCCGACCGTATGCGTTGCGGTGACGACCAGGCCGAGGAGCGCTGCGTGTCGCGGCGTTCCGCGCTGCCCGACGAGATATGCCGTAACGATCGTCTTGCCGTGCCCCGGGGAAAGTGCATGCGCCATGCCCCAGAAGAGCGCTGCGCCGAGCGACGCGGCGATCACCCAGAAGCTGAGCTGATCTCGGCCGACGAGCGCGGCGAAGCCCGAGTCGGCCACGCGGTCGGGTGCGCGCAATCCGGCTCCACGCGTCACGTGCGGACCCGGCCGAGAAACTGTCCCTGGGACGAGGCTTGCTCGGACAGTCGTGACGCTCAATGGACTCGAGAGCAGGTCTTTCGGGTAGGCGCGAAGCTCGTGACTCCGGCTCGGCGCAGAGCCGACCAACACTTCTTTCCAGCCGATCCGGTTCGCGTAGTTCGTGTCTCGATACTCGACCTCGCTACGACTCTTGAGAGCAGGGCCGCGCAGCACGACTTCGAATCGAGTCGTCTTCAATCCGCCCGCACCGGCGGGGTGCGCGAGTGCAGTCTCGGTGGGGACCAATCGCACGCGGCGCCCATTCACCGTCAGCTGAGCGCCGCGTGCGATCCGACGCGCATACACCTGCGCGTCGATCCTGCCCGCCTGAAATGTTGGAATCTCTGCGAGGTCGAGCACGTAGCGCACGTAGATCCGCGGTCCGGCGACTTCGATCCGGCTAAACCGGTTGACCGTGAAGTTGCCGAGCGGATGCGCAGACGAGGCTCCGGGTAGCACGAGCGCGGCGATTGCGGCCGACACGAGCACGAGCCGCTTCACGCCGCGTACCTCCGTGCGACCGGCGCCCATAGGACAGAGAAGTGAGGGTTGAGCGAGAGAGCGCGCCGGAACCAGGTCTTCGCATCCGCTTGGTAGCCGAGACAGCGTTCCACCATGCCGCGGTGAAAGAACTTCGTTGCGTCGAGCGTCCCGAGCCGCAATGCACGCCTCGAGTAGTGCAGCGCGTCCGCGCACCTACCGTTGCGCGCCAGAGCCCACGCCAGCACGTCGTCTCCGTCGATCGAAGGCCGTTCGTCGTGCGCCGCCCTTGCGAGCGCGAGCGCATTCGGTAGACGTACCGCATGATCGACGTCGAACAGCGCGGTCTCGAGGTCCGTCCTGACGCCGTTTGCGCGCAGCAGCTTTTGAATCGCACCGATAAGCGCGTACTGCCTGCGCGCTGCGGTCTCGTTGCCGGCCACCTGCTCGAGATCACCGAGCACCGCGACGAACTGTGGCAGGGGGATCGCCTCCGTTGCTCGTCGCTCGTACGTCACAGCACGGCGAAGGTGGCCCCGGGCAGCCTCGACCTGCGCAAGCCCGTCGAATGCGTAGACGTAGCCCGGATGCACCGCCAGCGCACTTCGGTACTCGCGTTCGGCCGCTGCAACACGGCCCTGGGACCACATCAGCTTCCCGAGCTGGGTCTGTGACCATGCAAGCGCCTCCGGCTGGCCAACAGCGGCGTCGATCGCTAGACGCATTGCCTCTGCCGCGCCGCGGACATCGCCGAGGAGCTCGCGCGCATAAGAGACGCGCGCGTAAGAGGACAGGCTCGGCTTGAGTGAAGCCATCCGGTCGAAAGCCGCAAAGGCCTCGCGGTAGCGGCCGAGTTCGACCAGCGCATCGCCGACGACGCCGTAGCCGCGCGCCGTCGAGGGCGACAGCGCGACTGCCCGCCGTCCGAATGCGAGCGCCTCACGAAAGCGATGACGGGAAAGTGCAAGGCTCCCCAGGCCACCGGTGGCGACGAGATCGTCGGGCGCATACCTCAGGGCCAGACGCAATACCCCGTCGGACTTCGTGTAGTAGCTCGGATCGCCGGTCTCTCGGGCGCGCTGCTGGTAGGCGAGTCCGAGGAGTGCCAGACCGACGACGTCGGTGGGATTCGCACGCACCTGCTGTTGCAGTTGCGGAAGCAACGCACCCCCGCTTTCGCCAATGCCAGACGCAACCCGAACCGTGCCCGCCTCTTGCGCCGAGCCGTCTGTCAGCACACCGCCCAGCAGGAGGGCGGCGGCGGTCAAGCCCGCCGCCAGCCCTCCGAGGATGAGCCTCTTCGCCGCCATTACGGCTTCGGCTGGCCCTTGGTGTTGTCGTACCCGCTGAACGGATCGGCCTGGTACGGGAAGGACGTCATGTATGGGACGTCGTTCGCGTTGACGCCGTCGCCGAGCGGCAGGCTGTGTCCGATCAGGACGCCGCCGACAGCGCGCTCGGCGATGTCGATGACGTCGTCCTCCAGGCGCCGGCCGTTGGGCCAGCCTGCGAGATCGCCGCCGAGCACGCCGAGCCGGTTGCCTTGACCTACGGGCGCCGTCGGAACGATCGCCAGGTTCAGGCGGATTTCATCGGCCCGTGTGTCGCCGGTGAAGTTGAGGTTCGGCTCCTTCAGCCCGGTGAGCAGCACCGAAACGAGGTCGGTGCGGTTGTTCTCCTGGAACGGGCCGAACTGCGGATACAGCTGGTTCAGCAGCTTGGCGAGGATCGGACTGGAGTAGTACTGCTCGAATTGCTTGTCCTTGGCGGGGTCCGCCGAGTTCCACTTGTCCTTGAGCTGTGTCGGAATGAGCAGCTCGTTGATCAGCGGATTGCCGAGTCGGGAGACCTGCTGCCACTCCGTCGTCTTGTGCAAGAACTTGCGGCCGCGCCACTTTGCGAGCGTGACCTTGACGACGGAACGTTCGCTCGCCGACCAGACGCCGACGATGTGGTTTGACCCGTTGTCGAGCTGAGACAGCGGGACCTGCAGCGAGACAGTGTGCACTGCGTAGCCGGCAAAGAAATCCTTGCCGCCGCCGGTGGCACCGGTGCCGCTGCGAATCGCCACGAGGTCGAACGCCGCGCCGATGTCACCGAAGAACCCGTCGTCTCGCTGACCCGCGAAGACCTTCGATCCATCGTTCAGGTCGTGCACGCCTGCCATCGCGAGCGAGTGGTAGTTCGGGGTCGACCGCGGCCCGATATTGTCGGGCGGCGTCAGCAGCCCCTCGCCCACGACGCGGGAGGAATTCCCCTCGACACGCGTGACGGTGTACGACTGCTGCGTGTTCTGTAGGAACGCGACGGGGGCCTGGTTCTTGAAACGGAACCGCCACGTGATGTCCGGTTTGCCGTCGCCGTTCTTGTCGGCGTAGATGACGTAGCGCGCCGACGGGGAGAACGTGTACCAGTTGGGGCCCGCCGCCGGGTCCTCTCCCGGGATGTAGTTGGAAATGATTGTGACGCTGTCCGGCCTGTCCGGGCTCCGGAACGCGTACGTGTCCGTGTTGTCCGCGGAGGGATCCTCCGAGATCAGCGGTGCTTCCCGGTGACTCGAAGCCTGGGCGGCCGAAGGGCTACCGCCCCGCGACGCGAGCGCTGCGAACAACGCTCCCAAGGCTGCGGTCGCCAGGACTAGGACTGCCAGCTTTCGCATACGTCCTCCCTGCTCCTTTCAGACGGCCGGTCGGGGTCTGCGGTGGCCGTCGTGTCGGCGCTGATTCGCCGCATGTGCCGGACCGGTTCGGACCGAACCGAAACGCGCTCCGTCACGAACAAGAGACGATGAGCAAGACTCCTCGGCTGATGCCGCGATCCTTCGCCCACCTCTCCGACGAAGCGGTAGTCGCCCTCCTCGCCCGATCGGACGAGTCCGCGCTGGCGGAGCTCTACGATCGCTTCGGGCGAGTCGCTTACGGCCTCGCGCTGCGCATCTTGCGCGACGACAAGCTCGCCGAAGACGCAGTGCAGGAAGGGTTCCTAGCCGCGTGGCGCAACGCCGATCGCTTCATGCCCGAGCGCGGCAAGGCGAGCACGTGGCTGCTGACGCTAGTCCACCGCCGCGCGGTCGATCTCGTGCGACGCGAGGATCGGCGACGCGCGGAGCCTTTGACCGAGAGCGTCGAGCCACCCTCTACCGGTTCGGCTGAGGACGACGCGTGGCTACGTTTCGAGCGGGAGCGAGTACAAGCAGCACTGAAGCAGCTTCCGGATCAGCAGCGAGAAGCACTAGAGCTCGCCTACTACGGTGGCTTCACACAGTCCGAGCTGGCGGAAAGGCTCGGAGAGCCCGTGGGTACGATCAAGAGCAGGATGTTCACCGGCCTCGCGCGGCTGCGCGAACTGCTGGCAGACCCCAGACCCGGAGAGACGGCATGGAAGCCGACGCCCCACACGACCTGACCGCCGCGTACGCGCTCGACGCCCTCGACGCCGAGGACGCGCGCCGATACGAGAGACACCTGGCGCATTGCGAGCGCTGCCAGCGCGAGCTCGCGGAGCTGTCCGAGTCTGCGGGTGCACTCGCGTACGCCTCCGAGGCACCGATGCCGCCTGCTGACCTTCGCGGCCGGATTCTCGACCAGGCGAAGGCCGAGCGGCCCAATGTCGTGCCGCTGCAACCGCGTTGGCTCCGCCCCGTCATTGCTGCCGCCGCGGTGGCCGCGTGCGCCGCGATCGTGTTCGGGCTCTGGGCGGTCTCCCTCTCGAGCAAGCTCGATCGCAGGGACGCTGCTCTGGCGGCTCACGAGCGCGTGGCGCAGATCCTCGCGAAGCCCGGCTCGCACAAGATCTCGTTCTCGCGCGGGACGCTCGTCGTGGCGCCTGACGGCAGCGCGGCGCTGGTGCTGAACAAGCTTGCCGACCCTGGGTCCGACCGCACGTACGAGGCGTGGGTCGCGGACGGCGGTGCTCCACAGCCCGCCGGGCTGTTCGCAGGAGGAACGACAGTCCCAGTCCCGCTCGAGCAGCCGGTGCGGGCCGGGGCCACCGTGATGGTCACCGAGGAAAAGGCAGGTGGGACGGAAGCTCCTTCGCGGGCACCGTTCCTGATCGTCAGGAACGCCACTCAGAGCTAGAATCGGGCGCTTGCTTCGCCGCAGACGTAGCGCCCGCGTGCCCGCCTCCAACGGGCATCGACGGAGGATTCGCAAGCTGCGCCTCGCAGCCCTCCTTCTGCTCCTCGTTCTGCTCGGCCTGATCTCCTTCACGTTCGGGCTCATCACCGCCGTGGCGAGTCAGATTCCGACCTGTGATCCCGGCCATGTTCAGCGCGAGGTCGACGGCCACATCTACGCGAACGACGGGCACACCATTCTGGCCACCTTGCGCGGCTCCGAGAGCCGCATCCTCATCGGCACGAACGATGTCGCGCCGATCATGCAGCAGGCGATCGTCGCGGTCGAAGACAAACGCTTCTACGAGCACAACGGCGTCGATCTGCGCGGCATCGGGCGCGCCGTCTGGGCGGACGTCTCGAGCAAGAAGGTCGTGCAGGGCGGCTCGACGATCACGCAGCAGTTCGTCAAGAACTCCTGTGTCACATCCGCGCGGACGATCAGCCGCAAGCTGAAGGAGGCCGCCCTCGCCTGGCAGCTCGAGCAACGCTGGCCGAAGCTGCGCATTCTCACCGCCTACCTCAACACGATCTACTTCGGGAACGGTGCCTACGGCATCCAGCGCGCGGCGCAGACGTACTTCAACACGACTGCGTCGAGACTGACCCTCCCACAGGCGGCATTGCTCGCCGGGATCCCCGCGGATCCCTCACGTTTCGATCCGGTGGCCAATCCCCGAACTGCGCGACTACGTCGACTGGAAGTCCTGAAGGCGATGTTCGCCAAGGACGAAATCTCGGCGCGCGATCTCCGACGGGCTGCGCGGACACCGCTGCCCCGAGCGGCCGATGTCCACCTGCCGGGCATTCAAGGACCTGCGCCCTACTTCGTCAACTACGTGAAGCAGCAGCTGATCGAGAAGTACGGAACGCGGCGCGTCTTCGGCGGCGGCCTCAACGTTCAGTCGACGATCGATCTGCGGCTGCAGAAATTCGCGAGACGGGCAATCGAGACCGTGCTCAAGCAACCGAACGGGCCGTCGGCCGCGCTGGTATCCATCCGCCCGGCGACAGGAGAAGTGGTTGCGATGTACGGCGGCGACAATTTCCGCCAGAGCCAGTTCAACCTCGCGGTGCAGGGAGAGCGGCAGCCGGGCTCGTCCTTCAAGCCATTCGTACTGGCGACCGCGCTCAAGCAGGGCATCTCGCCGGTGACGACCTTCCCGTCGAAGCCCGTTCTCATCTTCATGGGCGACAAATACTGGCCGGTGCACAACTACGAGAACGACTACATCGGCTCTGCCGACCTCGCCACCGCGACGATCGTTTCGGACAACAGCATCTTCGCGCAGCTGACCCGCCTGGTCGGACCGGCCAACGTGGCGCGGACCGCGCATGAGCTCGGTATCACACGGCATCTGAATCCCTACTTCGCGATCGGGCTCGGCGCCGATGCCGTCAGCCCGCTCGAGATGGCGCGCGCGTTCTCCACGTTCGCCAACGGTGGCCGCCGGGTCGACAGCTCTGGCTTCGGGAATCGTCCCCGCGCGATCGCGCGCATCAGCAACGCCGAGGGACACATGGTCGAAGACAACCGGCCGGTGAATCGCGTCGTGCTCGACCGTGACCAGGACGCGTTGCTCACGAGCATCCTTGAGGGCGTCGTGCGCTCCGGGACCGGCAGACGGGCCAGCCTGGCGGACCGCACTGTCGCGGGCAAGACCGGCACGACCGAGAACTACGGTGATGCATGGTTCGTCGGGTACACGCCGGAGCTCGCCACCGCGGTGTGGGTCGGTTACCCGAACAGGCTGACGCCGATGTTGAGCCAGTACCACGGTCAGGCGGTGGCCGGCGGGACCTTCCCCGCCGACATCTGGCGCGTCTTCAACCAGCTGGCGCTGGCCAGGACGACGCCCAAGTCGTTCCCGCCGTACTCGTACCAGTACTCCTCGGCCAAGCGCGTAGTGTGGCGCGACGGCGTCCTCCGGCTCGACAACGGCAATTGCCGCGCGACCGAGTTGGTCTCCTACTTCGTCGGACACGGGCCGAGCCGCGCCGCCGACTGCAGGCCGAACGAGGTCGAGGTGCCGCGCGTGATCGGCATGTCCCTCGCGCGTGCGAAGATCCGGCTCGGCGCGCAGCCCCTGACGTCGAACGTGGTCTACAAGCCGGCACAGGCGAAGCAGCGCATCGACCTCGTCCTCGATCAGTTTCCGCGCAAGGGGCATCTCTCGTCCTACGACACAGTGACGCTCGTCCTCGCGAAGCCGCTGCACGGTGTCGTGCCGAAGCTGATCGGGCTGTCGCTCAACGACGCTCGGCGTCGCCTACACGCGCGTGGCCTGGTGGCGGTGATCGCGCGCTCCGTGCGGGGCCGCACTGACCGGGTGCTCGCCCAGAAACCGGTCGCCGGCGTCGCAGCTGCCCCGGGCATGAAGATCAAGCTTGTCGTAGGCCACGGCTAATCTCCGTGGAAAGTGCTGCGCACTTTCCACGGGTTGGAGTTAGGACTTCGCTTCGCTCGTGGAATGAGAGCTCCGCGCTCCGCGCGGAGCCGGACGGCTGAGGAACGCGGAGTTCGCACTCATATAGCGCCAGTTCAACTCGGTGGCGCGTGTGATGCCGATGCGCGGTCCCGTGATGATCTCGGGGATCTCGGCGCGCGCCTCGAGCTCGAACGGCGGGAGGTCGAGCGCGAGTCCGTCGTGTTCACGCGTGATTCCGAGCGCCTGACAGAGCTTTCCCGGCCCCGAGCACAGTGCCCGCACGTCCTTCACGCCCCGCCTGCTCTCCTGGACGTCCAGCCCACTCGTCGGCTCCAGGGCCCGGATGAGCACGGCCTCAGGCACGCCTCTGTCTCCGCAGACGAGATTCAGGCACCAGTGCACGCCGTAGGAGCGGTAGACGTACGCATGCCCGGACGGGCCGAACATCGCCGCGTTGCGCGCCGTTCGTCCGCGGTACCCATGACTGGCGGGATCCTCCTGGTCGTACGCCTCAACCTCCACGATCCGGCCGCCGACACCGTCGACGAGCAGCGTCGCGCCGATCAGGTCCGGCGCAACCTCGTGAACGCTCCGCGCGAAGAAGTCACGCTTCAGCATTGGCCTCAGCGTCGTAGCGAAGAAGCGCCGGGAAAGCAGCTGCGAGGAGCAGGCAGCCCGCAACGCACGTGACGCCGCCCGAGACGATCGAGAAGCGCAGGCTGGTCACCGAGGCGAGCGCGCCCGCTTCGAGGTTCCCGAGCGACGGCGCGGCGGCGACCTGCATGAACTCGATCCCGGAGACACGACCGAGCACCGACTTGGGAGTGATCCGGTAGAGCATGACCGACCGCAGAATCGCGCTGATCTGATCGCCGAGGCCGGCCAGCGCCAGTAGCAGCAACGCCAGCCAGAACTGCTGTGCGAAGCCGAAGGCCGCAATCGCCAGCCCCCACAGCGAGGCGGTGATGACGACTCCGAGACCTTGCCGGCGCACGTGCCGTAAGGGCCCGGAGAGCAACGAGACGAGCAACGCGCCGGCTGCGGGCGCCATGTAGAGGTAGCCGACCAGCGAAGGGTCGCCGAACCGGTGTGCCGCGATCGCCGGGAAGAGAGCGCTCGGCATCCCGAAGATCATCGCGTTGGTGTCGATGAGGAAGAACCCGAGGATCACCGGCTGGCTGCGCACATACCGAAAGCCGGCGACAATCGAGCTCCAGCTCGGGCGGCCGGCGTCCTCCCTCGCGACGAGCCGAGGCAAGAGCGCCACTGCAGCAAGCGCGCCGACATACGAGAGCGAGTCGCCGAGGTAGACCCACTTCAGGTCGACGAACTTGATCAGAAGACCGGCGAGGCCCGGGCCGCCTACTGCACCGAATTGGGACGTCACGCTGTTCAGAGCCGAAGCTGCCATGAAGTGCGACTCGTCGACGAGTTGGGGAGTCATCGACCGCTGCGCGCCCACGCCGATGCTGAAAGCGGCGGAAATCACGAACTGGAAGACGTACAGCGGCCAGACGCGCGGATGGCTGAGCGCTGCGTTCGCCGCGAGCCCGAGGCTGCCGGCAACCATCCCCACCTGCTGCAGCAGCATCACCCGACGACGATCGAACGCATCGGCGAACGCCCCGCCGATCACGGTCAGCGTCGTCAGCGGGACGAGATGCGTGAGCGAGATGAGGCCGACAGCGAGTGTCGAGCCGGTCAGCTGGTACATCTGGTAGGCGAGCGCGACCTCGGCTATCTCCGTCCCGATGAACGAGATGCCCTGCCCGAACCAGAGCCGCCTGAACGCTGGGTAGCGGCGAAGCGGCGTGACGTCGAGCGCGAACCGCGAAGCTCGTTGACGAAAGCCACGACGCTCGGCCGCGGCGACCCCGGGCTCGTCCGTCAAAACAGCTTGGCGTCGTCCGTACCGACGCCCAAGAAGGTCATCCGGGTCGCGTCGGCCACGCGCGGCATTATCGCGGTCGCACAGCCGCGTGCGCGGGAGTCACTAAAAGGCGCGCAGCGCCACTACTCGAAGTACGTATCTACATAGGAGTACGGCGGAGCGCAGCAGCAAAGGAAGCGAAGGCGCTCAGTTGCCCGGATCTGGTGCCACGCGCCGGGTGGAATCAACACCGCATCGCCGATCGTGACCGTCCGCCGATCGCCCTCGAGCTCCATCTCGCCTTCGCCTTCGAGCACGAAGTAGATCTCCTCGCTGCGGCGATGATAGTGGCGCTGTGTCGTCTGCCCGGGGTCGAGCGTCGCCTGCGCGTGACTTTGTAACGCCGTGTGATGCAGCTCCTGGATCGTCGAGCCGTCCTTCGT
>WNGI01003209.1_pt1 | contig 14340 bp, 19 predicted proteins | sample 5400621 | NCBI WGS metagenome assembly WNGI01 (sample SAMN13153374, study PRJNA577476) | soil metagenome | isolation source: 20 cm soil or saprolite under Garry oak tree replicate 1 | place: USA:California | collected 2016-06-15
TGTTCGCCGCGATCGAGCTGGTGAAGGACCGTCGCACCAAGGAGATGCTCGAGCGCTGGAACGGTCCTTCGTCGGCGCTCGCGAACGCGCTCAAGGGCGCGCTCATGCAGCGGGACGTCTATGTGTTCTGCCGCTGGAACATGCTCTTCGTCGCGCCGCCGCTCTCGGTGAGCGACGAGGAGCTCGCGATCGGCGTCCGCGCGATCGACGAGACGCTCGAGATCGCCGACCGCTACGCCGCGACCGGCAAGATCTAGGGTCTGGGGCGCTTCGCATCCGGCCCGCGGCTGTCCGCTCCGTAGAGCTGCGCCGCGACGTCGAGTGCCACGAGGGCGAACACGAGGACGAGAATCTCCATCATCGCTCCTTGGCGCACCGTTCCGGCGAACGCCGGTTAGTTTTTCGCGCTCTCTTGACCCGGCGTCACGCTACGCCGTAGACTCTAACCAGTCAAGAAGCGATAGGTGGTTTCAGCAGTTAGATGCGCGACATTCCCGCGGTCCCCGACCACGACATCGAGCTTTCCGGGGGCGCTCTCGCGCTCGATTTCGCGAACACGGTCGGGGGCACCCACGTCCTGCCGACCCATGACCACCTCCGGAGCTACGCCGACATCGTCCGCTTCACCGAGCTCGCGGATGGCCTGGATGGCCCGACCGCCAAACGTTTGACCCGGCGGGCCGAACAGGATCCGCGGCGGGCTGCGGCGGTGTACGAGCTCGGGATCGCGCTCCGCGAGGCGATCTGGGGCGTCTTCTCCGCGATCGCGTCGGGCGAGGCGCCGCGGGACGCTGACCTCGCGCTGATCGGGGATGCGGCGGCAGCCGGCCGGGCCCGCGAGCGGCTCGTCTACGACCGGAGCGGTGTGGGCTGGTCCCTGCCCGCGGACGGCGATGCGCTCGAGCGGCCGCTCTGGGAGATCGCCAGCTCCGCGGCGGATGTCCTTACCTCGGCAGAGCTCGACCGGGTGAAGGAATGCGCCTCGGACACCTGCGAGTGGGTCTTCCTCGATCGAAGTCGCAACCGGTCGCGCCGCTGGTGCGATATGAGCGACTGCGGAAACCGTGCGAAAGCGCGTCGCTTCCAGGCGAAGACGCGGGCCGCGCGCGTTTAGGCAGGCGCTGTCGCCTGGGAGAGCGCCGGGATGATGCGCTCGCCGTAGATCTCGAGGATCCGCTCCTCGTCGCCGCTCATGAGATACACGTTGAACTGCCGAACGCCGATGGCGGCGAGCTGGCGGAGCTTTTCGATGTGCTCGTCGACTTCGCCGATGACGCAGAAGCGGTCGACGGACTCGTCGTCGACGAACGCGGCGTTCGACGATCCCGATTCGGCGTGGTGTTGGTAGTCGTATCCCGGGCGATTCCGCACATAGGCAGTGAGGTCGGCCGGAAGCCCCTTCTCGCCGTAGCGCTTCACGAGATCGACGACGTGATTCGACACGAGCGCGGGAAACCAGCGGACCCGGTCGCGGACCTGGTCGCGCGGTCCGATGTGCGCCGGCGCGGCGACCATGACCGAGACCTCGCGCGAGTCGCGGCCCGCTTTGCGCGCGCCGTCGCGGAGTAACCCGATGCACCAGCCGACGAGGCTGGGATCGGCGAGCTGGATGATCGCGCCGTCGGCGATCCGACCGGTGAGCTCGAGCGCCTTCGGCCCATACCCGGCGATCCACACCGGAAGACGCTGCTTTCCCGTCCAGTCGAACCGCAGCTTCGTATCCTCGTAGGTGACTTCCCGGCCTTCACAGAGGTCGCGGATGACGTTCGTCGCCTCCTCCAGCATGGCGAGGTCCGTGGGCTTCTTCCCGAGAACGCGTCGGGCCGAGTCGCCGCGGCCGATCCCGAGGTCCATGCGGCCACCGGAGAGCTCCTGGAGCACCGCCAGCACGCTCGCCGTGACGGTCGGTTCGCGGGTCGCGGGGTTCGTCACGCACGTCCCGAGCCGCATTCGCTTGGTGTTCTGGGCCATGAGGGTCAGCAGGACGTAGGGCTCCTTCCAGAGCACGTGGCTGTCGAAGAGCCACCCGTACCTGAAGCCGGCGGACTCCGCAAGCCGCGTGAGCGACGCGACCCGTTCGAGCGAGTGGTCGGGTTTGAGGGTGAAACCGAAGTCCATGAGAGCGCGGATGGTAGGTCAGCCGTGCCACTGGGAAACGTGTTCGATCCGCACGCGGATCACCGGGGCGTCGCGCAGCGGCATGCCCTCGTACTGCCTGTACTTGGCGGCGAGCAGGTCGAGCGCGCGCCGGTGGTCGTCCCCTTTGAGCAAGATGTCCGCGACACCATCGGCGCGCACCCACGCGCACTTGGACCAGTCCTCGTCGTAAACGTCGACGAGCACGCTCGCGCGGCCGTTCGTCTCAATGTTCTTGATGCGGCGAAGGTCGTGCCAGTCCTCGACCGACTTCCGCTTCGCGTCGATCGGCGTAAAGACAAAGGGGTGTTCGTAGACGAACACGATCGGCACCAGATGGGGCCGCGCGTACTGATCCGCGGTCGCAAGGTGCGCGACCCGCGCGCTCTCGAGGAGCTCCCGGGACCGTGCGCTCAACGTCTCGCTCATGCGCGCAACCGCGGCAGGACCTCCTTCGCGTAGATGCGCAGGGCGCGCTCCTGGTCCTGCCCCGGAAAGTGGAAGACGAGATGGGTGAAGCCCCACTCGAGATACGGCCTGATCTTCTCGACGTGCTCAGCGGCATCGGTGGAGACGATGAATCGTGTGTGAGCGTTGTCCGCCGCCGCTTTGGCGCGGCGCTCCATCTCGCGCGGATCCTCGACGCCGGCTTTGTCCTCGGCGGGCAGCGCGAGCGCGGCCCATTCCTTGGTGTCCTCGAGCGCGCGGCCGCGATCGTGGTCGAAGCTCACCTTCATCTCGATCATCCGCTCGAGCTGCGCGGGATCTTTGCTCGCCTCACGCGCGCCTTTTTCGAGTGCCGGGATGAGCGTGTCGCGGTACAGCTCGGCGCCCTTGCCGCTCGTCACGATGATTCCATCACCCTCGCGCCCGGCGAACGTTGCCGCCTGCGGCCCGCCGGCGGCGATGAGCAGCGGTACCGGTCGAGGTGGCTTGTCGAAAAGCTTCGCCCCCTTCGTCCGGAAGTACTTTCCCTCGAAGGTCACGTAGTCGTCCGACCAAAGCTGCTTGATGAGCTTCACCGCCTCACGCAGACGGCGGAGACGTTCGCCGGGCTCCGGCCACTCGGTCACCGTGAGCGGGGTCTCGTTCATCGACTCGCCGCTGCCTACGCCGAGGAACACGCGGCCGGGGGCGAGCACCGCGATCGTGGCCATCGCTTGCGCGACGATCGCGGGGTGGTAACGGAACGACGGTGTCACCACGCTCGTCCCCAGGCGCGCGCGCGATGTCTTCACGGCGGCCGCACCGAGCCAGGCGAAGGCGAAGGGCGCGTGCCCGCCCGTGTCGCGCCACGGGTGGAAGTGGTCGCTGACCGCGATGCTGTCGAAGCCGAGCTGCTCGGCGAGCACCGCGTAATCGAGGAGCGTCTTCGGGTCGAATTGCTCCGCCGACGCTTTCCAGCCGAGCGTTAACACTTAGGGCATGAAGACTACGTCGCGAGATGTGCCGCGGCCTTTCGCGATGCCATGGGGAAAGGGCCAGATCGTCGAAGAGGCGACCGCGGCCGGGGAATGGAGCGCACCCGCGATTCAGTTACTCCGCTACGAGGATGGCAGCGAATCGATCCGCTTCTGTCAGTACGACGATCGCGGCCACTTTCGGAGGAGCCCGATGATGGTCGATCGCCGGCTCATTCGACAGCTCGGGCGGTCGCTCGTGAAAACGCCACGGCTGCGGCGCATCCTCGACGACCTGGTCGCCGCGAGCGGACCGCGTGAGAAGGAGCCGAAACGGAAGAGCCGCGCGCGCTGACCCATTCGCTCTCGGTCATCCCGGTGCATGGTCTTCCCGAGGTGCGGCCGCGCGACGACCTCGTCGGTCTGCTCGCGAGCGCTCTCGCGATCGCGGGAGAACGCCTTCGCGACGACGACGTGCTGATCGTGGCCCAGAAGGTGGTGTCGAAGAGCGAGGGACGCGTGGTGCATCTCCCCGACGTCGTTCCCGGCCCTCGCGCGCTGGAGATGGCTCGCGAATCGGGAAAGGACCCCCGCCAGCTCGAGGTCGTGCTCTCCGAGACGAAGGAGATCGTCCGCTGGGAGCGCGGCGTGCTGATCAGCGAGACGCGTCATGGCTTCGTTTGCGCGAACGCGGGCGTCGATCGCTCGAACGCGGGGGCGCCCGACACCGTCGTGCTCCTGCCCGTCGATCCAGACGCCTCGGCCGCGCGTATCCGCGGCGAGATCGCCGACCGCATGGGGGCGACGGTCGCCGTCGTCATCACCGACACGTTCGGCCGGGCGTGGCGCGAGGGCCACACCAACGTGGCGATCGGGATCGCGGGACTGCCGGCGCTCAAGCGGTACATCGGGCAGCGCGACCCCGAGGGCTACGAGCTACGCGTCACCGAGATCGCCGTCGCCGATGAGATCGCCGGCGCGGCCGAGCTGGTGATGGGCAAGCTCGATCGCTGTCCGGTCGCGATCGTCCGGGGGCTGGCCCTCGAGGATTCCGACGAGACGGCGCGCGAGTACGTCCGCCCGGCGGCGCGCGACCTCTTCCGCTGATGGAGATCCGCCGGATCGTCCCTGACCTGACCCTGAGCGACCGGGACGCGAGCCGGCGGTTCTACGAGGGCGTCGTCGGGCTCGAGCTTTCGATGGACCTCGGCTGGGTGGTGACGTTCAGCTCACCGACGAACGAGACGGCGCAGCTCACGCTGATGTCGAAGGACGCGACCGCGCCGGTCAACCCCGACGTGTCGATCGAGGTCGCCGATGTCGACGCGGTCTACACGCGAGCGCTCGCCGCGGGCGCGGAGATCGTCCACCCGATCACCACCGAGCCGTGGGGTGTCCGCCGTTTCTTCGTGCGGGATCCGAACGGAACGGTGATCAACGTCCTGTCGCACGCCAAGCGGCGCTGAGCGTGCCGAAGGCACTCACGCCGGAGCAGCGGGCCTTCCTCGAGGAGAACCGCTTCGCCGTCGTCGGCACGGTGAATCCCGACGGATCGCCGCACCTGGCGGTCATGTGGTACCTGCTCGATGGGGACGAGGTCGTCGTGAACAGCGCCCAGGGCCGCATCAAGGACCGCAATCTCGCGCGGGACCCGCGGCTCAGCCTCCTCGTCGCGGACGGCTACCGCTTCGTGCGCGTCGACGGCAGCGCCCGGATCGAGCACGATCAGAAGATCGCGCACGCCGACATCCGCCGGCTCGCCGCGCTCAACTACGGCGACGAGCGCGCGGACACCCAGATGCGGACGTCGTTCGGGAAGCAGCACCGCATCAGCTATCGCGTTCCGATCGGGCGCGTCTATTCGGACGGGTTCTAGCCGCGGCTTCCTGACGCGGCGACATCGCCGGCGACCGCCGCGAGCTGGGCGTCGAGCAGGGCCAACGTCTCCAGCGCCGAGGCGCGCTCGTGCCGTCCACGAGTCGCCCAGACGCGCCGGAGGATGCGGCGCGCCTCGGTGCTGCGCTCGCCCGCCGCGTCGAGCATCTTTTCGGATTGCAGCGTGACCTCGACGAGATGCGCTCCCAGCTGATGCAGTCGCTCGCGGACGTCGATCCGGGCCTCGCCCCACAGCGAAGGCCGCGCCAGACGCCTCGGCTCCAGGTCGCCGAGCTGGGCGTCGCTTTGCCCGCGGGCGAGGCCGAGCAGCGCGAGCAGCCGGCCCACATCACCGGTCCGGCTTTCGGCGTACTCGGGCTCGGGAGGGCTGAGCCGATCGCACGGCAGCCGGTCCGGCGGTATCGCGATCGGCTCATCATCGGATCGCGTCGCCGAGTACCGGACCTGCTCGCGATACCGAAGCTCGACGGCGATCGCGTGGCGCAGCAGATCGCGCAGCGACCACTCGCCGTCGCGCGCGCGCTCGAGGACGGCGGCGTCGCGACCGGTGAGGAGGGCCTCCAGCTCGCGGTGCGCGGACCCGGCGAGTGCCAGGATGCGGCTCGCCTCGCCGCGCGGGAGCGCGTCGGCGGCGACGGCCGCGGCCTGTTCGCGGCGGAGCGCCGCGAAGAGCAGTGCCTGTGGCGGCGCGCGCCCCTCACCGACCGGACGATGGAGCGCGTCGTCGGGGATGCCGAGCAGAACGACGAGGCTCGCCTCGGCCACAGCGCGATTCTGCTCGTCGCGACCGGGACAAAAGAAAAGGCCCCGTCTTTCGACGGGGCCTTGTTCATCCGCGTTCGGAGCGCTGCTTAGGCGTACCGGCTACGCGAAGCCGACGGACGCACCTGCTCGAAGCAGGAGCTGCAGTAGACCGGCTTGTCGCCGCGCGGCTGGAATGGCACGCGCGCCTCACCGCCGCAGTTGCTGCAGGTGGCCGTGAAGAACTCACGGGGTCCACCCATGCCACGGCTTCCGCCGTAGGCACTGCCGCCACCGCCCATGCCGCCGGAGGCGCGACGCGCCGCACGGCAGCTCGGACAGCGTCCGGGCTCATTCATGAGGCCGCGCGAGGCGTAGAACTCCTGCTCCCCGCTGGTCCACACGAATTCCTGACCGCAATCCTTGCAGGTCAGAGTTTTGTCAGAGAAGCTCACTTTGAAGCTTCCTCCCTTTGTTTGTTCGCGCCGCTTTGAGCCTCGCCAGGATCCGGGAGGAAGTGCCTCACTCGACCCGCGTGGTGACTCTCGTCGCCGCTGCCCCTTTGGGGCAACTCAAGCCTAGCAGTTCAGCCTTTCGCGGGGAAGGTGTTTGGAAAGGCTTCGCCGAGCCATTCGTCGTACCACTCGCCTGACCGGTACCACGAACGCGGGTACAAGCCCATCTGGACGTAGCCGGCCTTCTCATTCGCTCGCCTGCTCCCGCGGTTCCCGAGACCGATCCAGTTGTGCACGCGGTGCAGCCGTAGCTCCGTCCACGCGTACTGCGTGCGCAGGCGGATCGCCTCGCTCGCGATCCCCTTGCCGAAGAGTTCGTGCCGGCCGATGAAGATCCCGCTCTCGCCGTCTCGGTCGATCCAGTTGATGTCGAAGATCCCGGTGAATCCAACGACCTCGCCCGCGAACGCGATGTGCCACGAGACCGAGGTCTGGCTGTCGGCGCCCTCCTTGAACCGCTTCTCCTGGGTCTCGTCGCTGAAGTCGCCGAAGCGGGGTCCCCAGAAGCGCCCGATCTCCGGCTGGAGCATCGAACGCGAGAGTCGCCTGTAGTCGTCGAGGGTCGGCGGTACGAGCGAGATGCCACCGCGTCCCTCGAGCTTGGGTCCGAGCATCAGCGGAAGGCCTCCGGCGGCAGCGGCGGATACTCGCGTTCGCCGCTGAATCGCTGTTGCCACGCTTCCTTGTCCACGAAGAGATTGACCTCGTCCACGTAGGAGCCATCCCGATAGCGCGCCTCGTGTCCGCGCGCGTACTCGACATAGCCGAGCCGCTCGGCGATCCGTAGCGCGGCCACGTTGTCGGCGCTGATGTCCACGTTGACCCGACGCAGGTCCAGGTAATCGAAGAAGTAGCGGTGGAGCGCGAGGGCGGCGTCGAAGCCATAACCCTTGCGCCAGCGCTCAGGCTCGACCAGGAAGCGGTTGATGTCCACCGCGTTCCCCAGCGACCATAGGTGCGCCACCGCGAATCCCACGAGGGTGCCCTCGCCATCGATGGACCAGAGCAGGTTCTGCTTGTCCTTCGCTGCCTCGCTCAGGCGCTCCTTCCAGGTCGCGGGCATCGCCGGCTCGTGCCACACGCCGTCGGCGTGGCGAAGGCGCATGTCGGCCGCCCATCGCTGATGCGCCTCGAGGTCCGCCTCGACGGGCATGCGCAGCGACGTCTTCTTTCCGCGGATCGTCCCGCCGAGCGCCATCGTGTCGCGAGTTTACGGACTACCGCGCGATCGGAAGGCGCACCGCGAACTCGGCTCCGCCGCCCGCGAGGTTCTGCGCGCTGATGTTCCCGCCATGCGCCTGCGCGATCGCCTGCGCGATCGCGAGCCCGAGGCCGGCTCCGTTGCGCACGGCGTTCTCGCCGCGGTAGAAGCGATGGAAAAGCCGCACCTGCGCACCCTCGGGGAGCCCCGAGCCCGAGTCGCGCACTCGCAGCAGGACGGTCCCGTCGTCGCGCTCCCCGCGGATCTGCACGGCGGCGCCACGGGGCGAGTGCTTCACCGCGTTGTCGAGGAGGTTGAGAAAGAGCTGCGCGAGCTTGTCGGCGTCGCCGCGGAGCGCCGGAAGGTCGTCCGTGCCGGTTTGCTCGAAACGGACGCCGGCGTCGCGCGCCTGCACGTCGAGCGCCGCGATGACGCTGTCGAGCAACCGCGCGGGCGGGACGTCCTCGCGGCCCATCTGCTGAGCCCCGGACTGCAGCTTCGCGACCTCCAGCAAGCCTTCCACCATCCGAACGAGCCGGCGCGATTCGCGATGGATCACCTCGGCCGCGCGCGTCGCGGCCTCCCCACGTGCCTCGCCGTCCACGATCGCCTGCGCGAAGCCCTGGATGGACGTGAGCGGAGTGCGCAGCTCGTGGGAGATGTCCGCGAGGAACGACCGCTCGGCGCCGCGAGAGCGCTCGATCTCTCCCGCCATCTCGTTGAACGCGGCGCCCGTGTCGGCGACCTCGCTGGGGCCGGTCACCGGCACGCGCGTGGTGTACTCGCCCTGCGCGACGCTTCGTGCGCCGCCCGCGAGATCGCGCATGGGCTTGGTGATCGTCCGTGACAGGAGGGCGGCGACGACCAGCGCGAAGGCCACGGCGACAAGGGCGCTGGCAACGAGCGACGGCAAGAGCGCCCTGATTGTGTCGGCGAAGACCGCGCGTGGTCGCGCCACGACGATGAAGCCGAGCCCGCCGGCGGCGATCGTGGCCTGCCGAAGCTGTTGGCGGACGAAGACCCACTGCTCGCCACCGTCGGCGAATTCGCCGATGTTCGTCGCGGTCTGCGGAACCGGAAGCTGCACGTTCAGCAGACGGCCTTCGCTGTCGACAACCACCCGGCGCTGTGGTGTGGTGATGAGGAGCCGGGCGTTCGCGGCGTGGGCCTGTTCGGTGAGGGACTCGACGATGTCGCGCGGCGGCTGACCGGCGCGGATGCCACTCTGAATCGCGGTGAGGAACGGCGCGGAGAGCTCCTCGAGGCGGAGGCTGGTCTGATCGTTCTCGTAGCGCAGCAGCAGCCCCGAGATCGTGATCGCCGCGGCGACCGTCCCGACGAGCACGACCGCGAGGTACGACAGAAAGAGACGGCTTGCGATGGTCCGTGTCAGCGAGCGCAGCATCGTCGACTTCCCCTAGGTCGGCGCGACGAGCTTGTAGCCGACGCCCCACACCGTCTCGATCCGGGCGTCGGCGCCGGCGAGCTTGTCCCGGAGCTGCTTCACGTGGACGTCCACCGTGCGCGTCTCGCCCGGGTAGGCGAAGCCCCACACGTCCTCGAGGAGACGATCGCGCGTGAGGACGATGCCGGGCTGACGGCAGAACGCCTCGAGGAGCTCGAACTCCTTGGCGCGGAGGCTCACGGGGCGATCGCCCACGTGCACCTCGTGACGCGCCGGGTCGACGCGCACGTTGCCGATCTGGAGGGTGCGTCCGCCGCCGGGCATCCCGGCCGCGCGCCGCAGGACCGCGCGGACGCGCGCGACGAGCTCCTTGGGATTGAACGGCTTCGTGAGGTAGTCGTCCATGCCCGCCTCGAGCGCCTCGATCTTCTGCACGTCCTCGGCACGGGCGGTCAGGGCGAGCACCGGCGTGTCGGCGCGCTGCCGGATCTCGCGGAAGAGGTCGAGCCCGTTCGCGTCGGGCAGACCGAGGTCCAGGATGACGAGTGCCGGCTTCGTCTCGTCGATCTTCGCGCGCGCTTCGGCGCCGGTTGCCGCGTGCTCGACGATGAAGTCCGCGTTACGCAGGTAGAGCGTCACAAGCTCGGCGACCGACGGATCGTCCTCGACGACGACGATGCGCGCGGTCATCGGACGAATGCTAAGCGTGAGGCGGGCACGGACTTGTGAGAGATCCGTCAGTTCTCAAGCGCGCGCGCCTCGCTAGGCGGCGGCGAGCGGTGGCGTTGGGACGAGCAGGTCGGCGACCGCGCGTGAGCGGTCTCTTCCGACGGGCGGGGTGTCGTGCTCGAGATGCGCGACGAGCGCGTCGAGCCCCGCGAACGCCGGCACGCACGAGCTCGAAACGTCGGCGAGGGTGGCGCGCGTGAACACCACCAGCCCGTAGACCGTGGTCCGGCTGAATCCCCCGGTCGCGATGTCGCTCCGGACGCGTGAGGCGTTCCAGCGCGCGAGCTGCGACGCGGACGCGCCGGCCAGTCGCCGGCCGACGCCGTACCTGCGCTTCCCGTACCACTGGTCCTGGTGGCAGACGACCTCGCCGATCACCTCGCGAGGCTCGATCACGGCGACGCCGCGGGGGCCGACGACGAGCAGCGGCACCTCGTCGTCGCCGCCATCGCTCGGACGGTAGTGGGGCACGACCACGAAGCCCTCGGGGAGCAGGGTCGCGAGCTCCGCGGCGGTCCGGTCCGCGAGGCCCGCGGCGGCGCGCAGGCGGAGCGCCAGCGCGAGGCCGTGCACGCCGAGCGCGAGCGCCGGGATCGGGACGAGCGCGAGGAAGAGGATCGAGAGCGTGCGGTCGAATCCGAGCGAGCGCGCGGCGACGTCGGGGTCGCACGCGTACGAGATGCAGGCGGCGCCGAAGCCGAGCGCCGTCCAGAAGAGTCCCGTGCGCAGAGTCCGCCGCCAACGGCGTCGTTCGGGCGAGGCGCTCCCCAGGGCGTTCACTGCGCAGGTCGAGGCTCGCGCTACCGGGAGGCCCAGTCGAGAGGGCCGGTGGTCCTGTGCCCCTAGTACCGCTCGGGCATCATCAAAAACCATGTCGCTCCGCGCCGAGATCCGGCAGCAGCCGCGCGTCGTCCGCCGCCTCCTCGACGAGGGCTGGCCCGAGGCGCGCGTGCTCGGACGGGCGCTCGCGCGCGCCGAGCACATCACGATCGTCGCGCGGGGATCCTCGGACAACGCCGCGACCTACGGAAAGTATCTGTTCGAGAGCATCGCCGGCGTCGTGACGGCACTCGCGGCGCCGTCCCTGGTCACCCGTTACGACGCGCCGCCCTCGTACGCCAAAGGCGCGGTGATCGGCATCTCGCAGTCGGGCGCGTCGCCCGACGTCGCCGCGGTCGTGAGCGCGGCTCGCCGGGAGGGCGCCGTCACGATCGCGTTCACGAACCGAGCGCGCTCGGCGCTTGCCCGCAGCGCGGAGCATGTCTTCGCGCTCCGCGCCGGCCCCGAGCGCGAGGTCGCCGCGACGAAGACGTTCACCGCCACCTGCGTCGGGCTCGCCCTCCTCGCCGCGACCACCGCCGAGGCGCGCGGCCGGAGCGCGCTCTCGCTCGCCGGACTGCCCGAGGCCGTCGCCGAGGCGGTCGAGGCCGAGGCCGACGCCGCTCGGATCGCGAGGGCGATCGCTCGGGCGCCGGCGATGATCGTCCTTGGCCGCGGCTACCTGTACCCGGCCGCCCTCGAGACGGCGCTCAAGGTGAAGGAGCTCGCACGCGTCTGGGCCGAGCCCTACTCCAGCGCGGACTTCGCGCACGGGCCGCGCACGCTGCTACGCCGCGGGATGCCGGTCCTGCTGCTCGCCTCGCGCGGGGCCACCGAAAGCGAGTCGCGGGCGCTCGTGTCGTCCCTCGGGACAAAGGGCGCGCGGATCTACGCGATCACCAATGACGAGCGGCTCGCCGAGCGTGCGCGGGACGCGATCCTCCTGCGGGCGCCGCTCTCCGAGACGCTCGCCCCGATCAGCTTCGTCGTCGCGGGGCAGCTGCTCGCCGCCGCGGTCGCGCGGCGCCACGGCCGCGACCCGGAGAAGCCCGCCGGCCTCGCGAAGGTGACGCGGACTTGCTGAGCGCGGGACGCCGCGCGGGCCTCGCCGGGGTCTTCGGTCTGGGCGCGTCCTGCGGGAGGAACTCGACCGAGAGCCGAAAGCCGTAGGCGGCTGCCACGCGGGCGAGTGAACGGAGCGAGGGCAGGTACCGCGGGTCCTCCATCCGGCGAAGCTGCGTCTGCGACGTGCCGAGGCGCCGCGCGGCCGCGCGCTCCGAGAGCCCCGCCGTGCGCCGCAGCTTCGCGACGGCGTCGGCGACGGCCGAGGCGAGGGGATCAGGACGCGGCGCGTCTTCGGTGGTCGGTGCTACCGGGGTTGGTGTCGGTTGCTCGGCCATGGGCGCATCCTAGAACGGCTCCTTGAGTCGAGCGAAACGGTTGCGTCTCGTTCTCAGGACTCGGAAAAAACATCCATGAGCTCGCGCTGGGCGGGATCGTACGCGAAGAGAATGACGCCTTCGCACCCGGCGTCACGCGCGGCACGCACTTGCGCGCGGAGTAGATCGGGCTCGCCCGCGTAGGCCATGAGCCCGCCCCACATCCGAACCGCGGGTGCCGCCGCGCGCGCCTTCGCGAGAAGTCGGCCGACCTCGGCGGTGTCGCGGCGATACGCCATCGGGCAGACGAGATCGAGCCAGCCCGCTCGCGCCCAGTCCGGCCATCGCTGCAGCACGCGGTCGCGGGCGACGTCGGGATCGGGAAAGACGGCGGCGGAGATCACCAGACCCGGCCGCGCCGCGCGCAGCCGCTCGGCGCCCTCACGTACGAGCGCGGTGACCGCGGTGTGGTCGGAGGGTGACGACGCGTACGTGACCTGGGGATAGCGCACGTAGTCGTAGTGAAATCCTTCGACCCGGTACTTCGCGACGATCTCGCCGAAGACCGAGAGCGTGTGCTCGCGCGCGGCGCCGTTCGCCGGATCGACGTAGATCCCCTCCCAGTCGGCGCCGCCGGCCGGATCGAGGTACGGGATCGCGAGTGGACCTCGAGCGCCACGCGGGGCGCCGGTCGCGGGCCGGAGCAGCCATTCCGGGTGCGTGTGGACGAGGTGCTCGGGCGAGCGGGGAAGGTCGCCGGCGGTGCTCGACCAAACGAAAAAGACGTTGCCCCAGGCGTGGACGCGCACGCCGACCGCCGCGCCCGCGCGCACGAGATGGGCGAGCGGGTCGAAGCCCGGGGCGAGGCCTTCGGCGCGGGGCTCGAGCGTGCTTTCGTAGTACGCGTCGCCGCGCCCGCGCACCTGCGCGACGACGTCGTGTATCCCGCGAGTGGCGGCGTCGGCCATGAGCTCGTCGATGGCGCGCGCGGTCGTGATCTTGTCGCGGACGACCCAGAGCGCGCGCTCCATCAGCCCGCCGCGAGCGCGTCGCGGGCCGCGTCGATGGCCTCCGGCCGCGATGTGACCGGGATGGTGCACCCGCCGGCCGCGAGCCACCGCCGCGCGCCGGTCTGCGCGACTCCCTCCGCGGCCTCGCGCCGCGGGATCGCAAGATCGCCGGCCGTGAATGCGTCGTCGGAGAAGCCGCCGATCGCGCCGCGATCCGGCACCGCGGCGATGAACGCGGCCAGGCTCGGGTTGCCACCAAGGCGCGGATTCCAGGACACGGCGGAGACGGGATACCGCGCGAGGTCGATGACGTAGCTCCCCGGACCGCAGACGTGGAGCACGTTGAGGCTCGCGCGGCGCGCTCCGGCGAGCACCCCCAGATCGAACGGCGTTCCAAAGCGGCGGTATGTGCCGGCGGCGAGCGTGTCACGCCGTGCCCAGCTCGTGGTCGCGAGGAAGACCCCGTCGCACACCTGGACGCACGCCGCGGCGAGCGCCGCGAACGTCTCGGCCACCGCGGCGAGAGCGGCGAGCACCTCGTCCGGGCGGCGTTCGATGTCGAGGAGCACACGCTCCTTTCCGGCGATGCGCTCGAGCACACCGAGCGGCGTGAAGATCGTCGCGAGGACCGGAATGTCGGGAAGCACCGTGCGCACCAGGCGAAGGCCGGCGAGCAGTTCTCGGAAGGCCGGGGCATCGAGCGACACCGGACCGATCCGCTTCCAGGGTTCGTCGTTCCGGAGTCCGTGGCGCGCGAGCACCGGGTGCCCGTCGGCGCGGTAGCGGTACCGCGTGCCCCATGGCTCGGCGTGGTAATGCGCACGCGGGTTGTACTTCACGAGATCGAGGCGGTGGCGGCGCGTGAACGCGATGGTCGTTTCGGCGAGCTTCGCCGCGCCCTCGTTCTCGTCAGGAAAAAAGTGCCGCCACACCGCGAACGGAACACGGTCGGTCGCCTCGCCGCGGAGCGCCCGCGTCACTCGTTCGCGCGCGTTCACCTCGCCGCCGCGAACGTGACGAGCTCGATGCCGCCGCGTTCCAGCGCGCGGCGTACCCGCGGGTCGGTCAGCGTCGCGAGCTCGATGGGGCGCTCGCGCGCGTACGCGGAC
>WNGI01003211.1_pt1 | contig 14338 bp, 15 predicted proteins | sample 5400621 | NCBI WGS metagenome assembly WNGI01 (sample SAMN13153374, study PRJNA577476) | soil metagenome | isolation source: 20 cm soil or saprolite under Garry oak tree replicate 1 | place: USA:California | collected 2016-06-15
CGGGCGGAGGAAGGGCGCGCAGGCCATCGCGACGAGGTCGGCGAAAGCGTCGGTCCGCGACACCGCGCCCTCGGTGAGCAGGCCGATCGCGCCGGTCTGACGTTTTGACTCCTTCGCTTTGAAGAGATCGTCGATCACGTCGCCCAGCTCCTCGCCCGCCCGCAAACGGTCTGCTGCGACGCGCGGCAGGAGCATCCGTCCCCAGGCGGCTTCGCCGACCCGGCCATCGCTCGTGACCGCGACCACGTGTGCGGTGAGCCACGCCCGATCGCCGTCGAGGATCGCGCCCCCTTCGAGGCCGAACCCCACGTCAGCAGCCGTTCGCTCGACTGCGGCACGAGCCCTGGCGAGGGCTCCCTCGCGCGTCGCCGCCTCGCCGATGGGCATCGCAGCGACCCCGCTTGGGACATCGACCACGTCCAAAACGCACTCCGGAGCGAGCCGGGCGAGCGAGCGGCGGACCGCCTCGACCTTGGCCGGATTCGTCGATCCAACAGCGGCGCGACGAAAAGGAAGAGGCACCTTTCCCTAGAGACTCGCCTGAACTAGAATTCCGAGTGAAGTGCTCGGAAATCCAACTCCTCCCACCGCTTTTCATGTTTCCACCCGCGGCGAGTACGGGATGCGGCTCATGGTCGATCTCGCGCGCCACTGGGGTCAGGGAACGGTGTCGCTGCACGCGGTCGCGCAGCGCGAGGACCTACCCGAGGCATACCTCGAGCAGCTCGTCGCCGCGCTCCGCAAGGCCGGTCTCGTGAACGGCAAGCGTGGCGCAGGCGGTGGGTACACGCTCGCGCGGGAGCCGCAGGCCATCACGGCCGGCGACGTCGTACGCGCGCTCGAGGGCCCGATTGAGCCGCAGATCTGTACCGCGGAGGGCGATCCGGTCGTGAACTGCGTGCGCGAGCCGGACTGCGGCACGCGCGCTGTGTGGCTGAAGCTGCAAGCGACCATCGCCGGCGCGCTCGACGGCATGACTCTGGCGGAGCTTTCGAAAACCACCACCCGCGAGCGCGCTCATGTCTAGGCTCGAGGTCCGCGACCTCGTCGTCAGCGTCGAGGGGAAGACCATCTTGAACGGCATCGACCTGGTGATCGAGAGCGGATCGGTCCACGCGATCATGGGCCCGAACGGTTCCGGCAAGAGCACGCTCTCGCTCGCGATCATGGGTCACCCCAAGTACAAGATCGAGCGCGGCCAGGTCCTCTTCGACGGCCAGAACCTATTGGCGATGCCGGTCGACGCGCGGGCCCGGGCGGGCGTTTTCCTCGCGTTCCAGTACCCGTCGGCCATCCCCGGCGTCTCGGTCGCCAACTTCCTGCGTACGGCGATCAACGCGCGCCGCTTCGATCCGAACGGGAATGGCGATGGGCACGCGAAGAAGAAAGACACCGATATGCCGATCCCGCAGTTCCGGAAGCTCCTCGCCGAGAAGATGAAGCTTCTCGAGGTCGATAACTCCTTCATCACGCGGTCCGTGAACGACGGATTCTCCGGCGGAGAGAAGAAGCGGCTCGAGATCCTACAGATGCACATGTTCCAGCCGCGCTTCACGATCCTCGACGAGACCGACTCGGGTCTCGACATCGACGCGCTCAAGGTGGTCGCCGAGGGAATCGATGCGCTGCGTTCTCCGGAAGTGGGAATCCTGCTCATCACGCACTACGAGCGGATCCTTCGCTACGTGCATCCCGATTTCGTGCACGTGCTCGTCGACGGCCGCATCGTGCGGACGGGCGGGCCGGAGCTCGCCGCCGAGCTGGAGTCGAAGGGCTACGACTTCGTCCGTGACGCGCTCTACGAAGGGCGAGCCTGATGGCAGTCACGGTCAAGCCCCAGACCGCCACCCTCGATGTCGCACGCATCCGGGCGGACTTTCCGGTCCTCTCGCAGGCGGTGCGCGGCAAACCGGTCGTGTACCTGGACAACGCCGCGACCAGCCAGAAGCCGCGGCAGGTGATCGACGCCATGCGGCGAGTGTTCGAGGAGCACAACGCGAACATCCACCGCGGCGTCTACGAATTCAGCGAGCGTACGACCGCCGCGTTCGAGGAGGCGCGCGCCAAGGTGGCCCGGTTGCTCAACGCTCCGAGCGAGCGCGAGGTGATCTTCGTCCGCAACGCGACCGAGGGCGTGAACCTCGTCGCGTACTCATGGGGCCGGGAGAACATCAAAGCTGGGGACCGGATCGTGACGACCGTGCTCGAGCACCACTCCGACTTCGTCCCGTGGCAGCAGCTCGCGAAGGACGTCGGAGCACAGGTCGTCGTGGTCGACATCGACGAGGACGGTCGCCTGCGCCGGGACCAGCTCTCGGCGGAGCTGCGCAAGGGGGCCAAGCTCCTCGCCATCACGCACACCTCCAATGGCCTCGGCACCGTGAACCCGATCAAGGAGATCGCGGCGGAGGCGCACGCGGCCGGCGCGACGGTCCTCGTCGACGCCGCGCAGGCGGTGCCGCACACGCCGGTCGACGTCCAGGACCTCGGCGCGGACTTCCTGGTGTTCAGCGGCCACAAGATGCTCGCGCCTCCCGGGTCCGGCGCGGTGTGGGGACGGACGGCTCTACTCGAGGAGATGCGGCCTTTTCTCTACGGCGGCGACATGATCAGCCGCGTGACGGTCTCGATGACCGAGTGGAATGAGCTTCCCTGGAAGTTCGAGGCCGGGACGAGCTCGTACGTCGACGCGATCGGACTGGGCGCGGCGGTCGATTACCTCACTGACGTCGGACTCGATCGCATCCACGAACACGAGCTCTCGCTCGTCGGCTACCTGCTGCCGCGCCTGAAGGAGATACCTGGCGTCACGGTCTACGGGCCCAAGACGCTCGAGAACCGGGTCGGGGTGGTGTCCTTCAACATCGAGGGGATCCATCCGCACGACGTCGCGACGATCTTCGACCGCGAGGCCGTGTGCGTCAGGGCCGGGCACCACTGCAACCAGCCGCTCATGACGCGGCTCGGCGTCCCGGCGACGACCCGCGCGAGCTTCTACCTGTACAACACGATCGAAGAGTGCGACGCGCTCGTACGCGTCGTGCACTCGGCGAAGAAGGTCTTCGGGGTCTAGGGCTATGGATGACATGTATCGTGACTACATCCTCGATCACTACAAGAACCCCCGGAACTTCGGGGAGCTCGAGGGTGCGACGCACACCTATCACGACTCGAACCCGCTCTGCGGCGACGAGATGACGATGCAGCTCAAGATCGGCGACGGTCACGTCGACGACGTGCATTTTGTGGGCAAGGGCTGCGCGATCTCGCAGGCCTCCGCATCCATCCTCACCGAAGAGGTGAAGGGCAAGACGCTCGACGAAGTCAAGGCGATCGACCGCGATCACGTGCTGGCGAATCTCGGCATTCCGATCAGCCCGGCGCGTGTCAAGTGCGCGCTGCTGGGGCTCAAGGCGCTGAAAGGCGCCGCATGGGGTTTGACGGCGTGGCCCGGCGAAGAGGTGAAAGCGAAATGAGCACGCAGATTCAGGATCTCCCCAAGCAGGATTACGAGTACGGCTGGGAAGACAAGGACGCCGTCTACCGGAACACGAAGCGCAAGGGTCTCTCCGAGGACGTCGTGCGCGAGATCAGCCAGACGTACAAGAACGAGCCCGACTGGATGTTCCAGCGTCGACTGAAGGCGCTCAAGCACTACCGCCTCCGGGCCATTCCCACCTGGGGCGCGGATCTTTCGGGCATCGACTTCGAGGACATCTACTACTACCTGCGCGCTTCTGATAAGTCCGCCAAGAGCTGGGAGGACGTCCCCGACTACGTGAAGCGCACCTTCGATCAGCTGGGCATCCCGCAGGCCGAGCAGAAGTACCTGGCCGGGGTCGGTGCGCAGTACGACAGCGAGTCCGTTTATCACAACATCCGGAAGGACCTCGAGAAGCTCGGTGTCATCTTCATGGACACGGATACCGCGCTCAAGGAGCACGAGGACATAGTCAAGAAGTACTTCGGCACCGTGATCCCGGCGAACGACAACAAGCTCGCCGCGCTCAACACCGCGGTGTGGTCGGGTGGCTCGTTCGTGTGGGTCCCGCCGGGGGTGAAGGTCGAGATCCCGCTGCAGGCGTACTTCCGCATCAACAGCGAGAACGCCGGACAGTTCGAGCGCACGCTCATCATCGCCGAGGAAGGCTCGAGCGTGCATTACGTCGAGGGCTGCACCGCGCCGGTCTTCACGACGAACACGCTGCACAGCGCGGTCGTCGAGATCATCGTCAAGAAGGACGCGGACGTTCGCTACACGACCATCCAGAACTGGAGCCACAACGTCTACAACCTGGTGACCAAGCGCGCCGTCGTGCAGGAGGGCGGCCGCATGACCTGGATCGACGCCAACCTGGGGTCGAAGGTCACGATGAAGTACCCGAGCGTCTACCTCGTGGGCGAGCGCGCCCACGGGGAGGTCCTCTCCGTCGCGTTCGCGGCCGACGGCCAGCACCAGGATGCCGGCGCCAAGATGATTCACGCGGCGCCGAACACGACGTCGATCATCCAGAGCAAGGGGATCAGCAAGGGCACCGGCAAGCAGAGCTACCGCGGTATGGTGAAGATCTACGCAGGGGCGCACGGCGCGAAGAGCACGGTCCGCTGCGACGCGCTGATGCTCGATGCGACGGCACAGAGCGCCACCTATCCCTACATGGAGATCGACGAAGAGGACGTGACGATCGGCCACGAGGCCTCCGTCTCGAAGGTCGGGGAGGAGCAGCTCTTCTACCTCATGAGCCGCGGCCTTTCCGAAGCCGAGGCCACCGCAATGGTCGTGAATGGGTTCATCGAGCCGATTGTGAAGACGCTGCCGATGGACTACGCGATCGAGATGAATCGACTCATCACGTTGCAGATGCAAGGCGCCATTGGCTAGCACGCCGGCGACGCTCGCGCGCGCGCCATTGCTGCTCGACCGCAAAACGGTCGAGCAGCACAGTATTCGGCGCAAAGAGCCGGACTGGGTGCGCGCCTCCCGCCTCGCGGCGTTCGAGCGCTTCACCCCCGACGTCTGGCCCACCGGAGAGGAGGAGGAGTGGCGACGCTTCTCGCTCAAGGACCTGCCAAACGGCCCGCTCGCGGCGACGCTCGATCACCTGCCGGGAATCAAGTTCAAGCTCGAGCACGACGCGGTCGAGGCCGGCGTCATCTTCAAAGGGCTCTCGCGCGCGGCGCTCGACAACCCCGATCTCGTCCGTCCGTACATCTCGAACGGCGACGGCATTCCATCCCACGCGGCGTTCCGCGCGGTGGCGGATGCGCTGTGGTCAGCGGGGAGCACCTTCGTTCACGTCCCCCCGGGCGCCGAAGTGCGTATGCCCCTCGTCCTCGAGAAGGTCTGGCCGGCGTCGCCGGAGGCGATGCTCTCGCGCACCATCCTCGTCGCCGAGCGAGACTCGTCGGTGACCCTCGTCGAGGATCTTTCTTCGGAGGGCGACGCGCCACGTCTCGCGGTCCCTCACGTCGAGGTGCATGTGGGCGCGGGCGCGCGCGTCACCTACGTCGGGATCCGTCGCTGGTCGAAGGGTGTCGTGGACCTCGGCTTCGAGCGCTTCCGGTCGGCGCGTGACAGCGACCTGCGGAGCCTCAATGTGTTCGCGGGAGAGGGTCGCTCGAAGGTCGGGATCGAATCCGATATCGAGGGGGGCGGCGCGACCGTGAAGCTCTTCGGTCTGGTCGCGGCGGGTGAGGATCAGCGGATCGACGTGAACAGCTTCCAGCGTCTGGATGGCAGGGCCTCCCAGAGCGATCTGCTCTACCTGTCGGCGCTGTACGGCCACGCCAAGGCGATCTTTTACGGGAAGATCCGCGTCGAACCCACCTCGAGCGGGAGCGGAAGCTACCAGGAGTGCCGCAACATGCTGCTCTCGCCGGACGCCGGAGCCGACCCGATCCCGGTGCTCGAGATCTTGACCAACGACGTGGTGCGTTGCGGCCACGCCGCGACGGCGGGCGCGCTCGGCGACGAAGAGCTCTTTTACGCGATGTCGCGCGGGTTCGACCGCGACCAGGCCCAGCAGCTCCTCGTGCATGGGTTCTTCCGCCGCGTGATCAACCAGCTCGCCGACGAACATGTCCGGCAGCGCGTGCTGAACGCGGTGAAGCCGCGGATCGGGAACATCGCCGAGATGGGCGTCCTCGAATAGTGGCCGAGTTCGTTCCCGTCGCGCGCGTGGAAGAAGTTCCCCCGGGCGAGGTCAGGGTCGTCCGAGCGGGCAGCAAAAGCCTCTGCCTCGGCCATTGCGAGGACGGCACCTGGGGCGCGATCGACAACGTATGCACCCATGACGGCGGCGTTCTCGGCGAGGGCGAGCTCGACGAGTGCTTGGTCGAATGCCCGCGCCACGGAGCGAGATTCGACCTGTGCACCGGTGAGGTGCGCGCGCTGCCCGCGGTCTTTCCGGTGAACGCCTACCCGGTGCGGATCGTCGATGGGCGCGTCGAAGTAGATGTGAGCGTTCCGACTCGGGAGCTGGAGATCGGCTAGGCCCGCGCCGCTAACTACTACAGGGCCCTCTAACTCATACGAAACTCGGCTCCCACAGTGACACGATCACGGCATGACCGAGCAGACCTTCGCGACCACGACATCGCGCCTCTCCTCCGTCGATCGGTATTCGCCGGCCGTGTTGCTCCCGCTCGCGATCCTCTTCGGTCTCGCGGCCCAGTACCTCTTCTATGGCGTCGGGCTCGGGATCAATCTCGGGATCGCGTCGCTGGCGCTTCTTGCCGCGGCGTGGCGCCTCCGACCGGCCGGCGCTCGCCTTGACCGGGCCGATCGCTGGATCGCGCCCGCGGCGATCGGCTTCGCGTTCCTCCCGGCGATCCGGTCCGATCTCATGCTCTTGCTGTTCGACGCCCCGGCCACGGTCGTCCTCGTCACGATGGCAGCCGTCTCATTCGCAGGGGTGCCGCTCACGCGACGCGTTCTCGACGTCCTGATCGCGCTCGGATTCGTCGTCGCCGGGCGCATCCTCGCGGGAGGCGCGCTTCTGCTCGCCGCGCTTCCCGAGCTGGGACGGCCACTCGCCCGACGCACGGGCGGACGCGTCGTCTCCGTCGGTATCGGGATCGCCCTCGCGTTCCCGTTCCTCGTTGTCTTCGCCCTTCTCTTCGCGAGCGCCGACGCCGTGTTCTCGAGTGCGGTGCGGAACGTTTTCGATCTCAAGCGTTGGTCCATCGGCGAGCTCATCGGCCGGCTCCTGTTTGCGGCCGTCTTCGCCTGGGTCGCCGGCGGGCTCTTTGTGGTCTCAGGACGCGGCGCGGAGACGACGTTCGCGCCGGTCCTTCCGCGGGTCCGCGGCATGCTGAGCTCCACCGCCGGCGCCACGATGCTGCTCGCGGTCGATGCGCTCTTCCTCTTCTTCGTCGCGCTCCAGATCGCGTACCTGTTCGGCGGTGTCGATACGCTGAACGCGACGGGGCTGACGTACAGCGAGTACGGTCGGCGCGGCTTCTTCGAGCTCATCGCGGTCGCGGTTCTCGCGGGTGGCCTCGTCTTCGGCGTCGAGCTGGTCGTCGCGCACCGATCGCGCCTATATGTCGGCGCGGCCCTCGCGCTCGTGGTCGCGACCTGCATCGTCGTCGTTTCGGCCGCTTATCGCATGCACCTGTACCAGCTCGCGTACGGATGGACGGAGCAACGCTTCTACGCCCTTGCCGGGATCGGCTGGCTGGGCGGCGCGTCCCTGGTCGCCGCCATCCTCATCTGGCGCAACGAGACCCGCTGGCTCCTGCACGCCGCCGGGTTACTTGGGCTCGCGGTCGCGTTCGCTGTCAATCTCATCGGCCCGAGCGCCTTCGTCGCACGCCAGGACCTCGAGCGAGTGGTCAACCCGAGCGGGCTGCCTGATGACGCGCGCCGGGTTCTCGATGCCTACTACCTTGGCTCGCTCGGCGACGGCGCCGTGCCGACCCTCGTGGAGTACCTCCCGCGCCTCGGAGCGTCCGATCGGCAGGCCCTCGGATCGGCCCTGCGCACGTTCGCACTCGAAAAGCGCGATCTTTCCATCGGCCCGTGGCAGACGCAGAGCGTCGATCGTGTGCGCGCGCGAGAGGCGTTGCTCGGCGTCGCCGACGAGCTCAGGAACTATCCGCTGCTGCGGTTCGGAGTTCCGATCGCGGACCGACGCTGACCCGAACGGCTGGCAGGAGTCATGCACTTCGCTCGCCGACACAAAGGAGGCTGGCGTGGAAGAAAAAGAGGTCATCGAGAAGCGCACGATCCGCCGTGAGGAACCGGCGAACAAGGTCACGAACGTGAACGTCGGACCCGACGGTACGACGAACGTACAGACCAGCGGCGACGAGGTCGTCGAGGAAGAGCACGTCGTCGAGGAGCGCGAGCACAAGCACCCTTAGAGCCGCAGGCCTCTCCCGGCGGTATTCTCGGGACACACGTCTATCCGCCGGGAGGGCCTTTTCTTGATCAGCATGGCCGCTCGTGACCGCGTGAAGCTCAGCATCGACCAGCTCGAAGAGCAGTTCCACGTCTTCGACGAGAAGGCGAACGACGACACGCTGGACTCGTACGAGGCGGCGCTGAACCGCGGGAAGGCGATGGGCTTCCAGGAAGCCGCCCACTTTGTGAAGTCCGCGCTCCACGACATCGACGTCAAGAGCCTCTGATTTGATCACGGCGGTCGTCCTCATCACGGCGGAGCGGGGCGCGCTGCCAAAGCTCGGCGAGACGCTCGCGGCGGTGAAAGGCGTCTCCGAGGTGTACTCCGTCACCGGCGACATCGATTTCGTCGCCATGGTCCGGGCGCGGGAGCACGACGAGCTCGCGGACATCGTCACCCAGCGCATCGCGCAGGTCCCGGGCGTCGCGCGGACGCAGACGCATGTGGCCTTCAAGGCTTACTCGCGCCACGATCTCGAGTCGATGTTCGCCGTCGGAGCGGACAAGCCCTGATCGCGCGACTATGGAGCTCCGCGAGCGGCCCACAGCGCCTGCTCATCGTCGCGGGCGTGATCCTCATGGCGAGCGGCCTCTTTCACGTCGGCGTCTACGTGATGCTCGACGGCGCCTGGGAGGGGCCGGTCTCCTGGCGAAAGCCGATCGAGTTCGGGATCTCCGGTGGTCTCACGGCGCTTTCGCTGGCCGCCGTTATGGCGCGGCTTCCAGGGACTGGCTGGCTTGCCTGGCCCTGCGCGGTCGCCATTTCGCTCTTCCTCCCCGAGACGGTGCTCATCGATCTGCAGCGCTGGCGCGGCGTTCCCTCGCACTTCAATCACGACACCGCCTTCGACCTGGCGGTCTTCGATGTGATGGGCATCCTCGTCCTCATCGTCGCTCTCGGCATCATCGTGATGACGGTGTGGACCTTCGTCTCACTTCGCGGTCCTGGCAGCAGCGCTCTTGCCATCCGGGCTGGCATGGTCTTCCTGACGATCGGGCAGGTGCTCGGCTTCGCGATCGTCACCAACGGCCTGGGCGTCGACGATCTGTCTCGCGCGAGCATCTTCGGCGCCGCCGGCGAGATGAAGGTCCCGCACGCGGTCGCCCTCCATGGTCTACAGGTGCTGGGGCTGCTCGCGGTGCTCTTGGAGCGGACCGCTCTCGCGGAGTCGCGGCGAACGTGGCTCGTCGTGATGGGTATCGCGGGCTACACGCTGGCTTTGATCGTGGCCACGATCCAGACATTTGGCGGCCGGGCGCCCCTCGATCTCATGCCGCTCGCAGTGGTCGGCGCGGCGGTGGCGGTGCTCATGCTCGCGCTCGCCTACGCCGCAGCCCTTCGCGCCGCGCAGATGGCACGTGCGGTCGGAGGCGTTCTCGCGAACTAGACTTCGCTCGATGCAAGCCGTCGTCATGGCCGGCGGCGAGGGGAGCCGCCTCCGTCCGCTGACGATCAATCGTCCCAAGCCGATGGTGCCCATCGTGGACAAGCCCTGTCTCGGGCACATCTTCGAGCTGCTCAAACGGCACGGCATCGAGGATTCCTTCGTGACCTTGCAGTACCTCGCGTCGGCCATCCAGGACAGCTACGGCGACGGTGGCGCGATCGGCATGCGCCTCCGCTACAGCATCGAGGAGTCCCCGCTCGGCACCGGCGGCTCGGTGCGGCAGCTCTACCAGGACCTCGACGGCACTTTCCTGGTCATCTCGGGTGACGCCCTGACCGACATCGACCTCTCCAAGGTCGTCGCGTTCCACCGGGAGCGCGGCGCTGCCGTCACGCTGACTCTCGTACACGTGCCCAACCCGCTCGAGTACGGCGTCGTCATCACCGACCCGGACGGGAGGATCACGAAATTCCTCGAGAAGCCGTCGTGGGGCGAGGTCTTTAGCGACACGATCAACACCGGCATCTACGTCATCGAGCCGCGCGTCCTCGAGCGGTTCGGAATTGGCGAGGTGTTCGACTTCAGCAAGGATCTGTTCCCGCGGTTGCTCGCTGAAGGCGAGCCGCTCTTCGGATGCATCGCCGACGGGTACTGGACCGACATCGGATCGATCGGCGAATACGCGCGCGCGAACGCCGACCTGCTGCGCGGAAAAGTGAAGTGTGAAGCGCTTGGCAACGAGCTCCTTCCCGGCGTGTGGACCGCGGGCCACGTGGACATCAACGAGTCCGCGAAGCTCACCGGACCGATCTACCTCGGCGAGGGTGTCAAGATCGGCCCGCATGTCGAGATCGTTGGCCCAACGGTCCTGCGGGACTACGTGTCCGTCGATGTCGGCGCGATCGTTGACAGCTCGATCGTCTGGCGGAACACGTACATCGGCGAGCGTTCGGAGCTGCATGGCGCGATCGTTGGCCGTCAGTGCGCGCTGAAGTCGCGCGTGGTGCTCGAAGAAGGCAGCGTCATCGGGGATCACTCGGTGGTGAACGACCACGCGCTGGTCCGGGCGCAGGTCAAGGTCTGGCCCGACAAGCAGATCGAGTCCGGAGCCGTCGTCAGCTCGAGCCTCATCTGGGGTGCGCAGGGCCGCCGTGCGCTCTTCGGCCGCTTCGGCGTCACGGGCATCGTCAACATCGACCTCACGCCCGAGTTCGTTGCGCGCCTCGGGGCCGCGTACGCGTCCACTCTCCCGCAGGGCGCGACGATCACCATGAATCGCGACCAGCATCGCTCCAGCCGGATGCTGAAGCGAGGCCTCATGAGCGGGATCGTGAGCGCCGGCGTCCACGTGGCCGACCTCTCACAGGCGCCGCTCCCGATCGGCCGGTTCCACACGCGGCGCATCGGCGCGGCCGGCGGCGTGCACGTGCGCGTCTCGCCCTTCGACCAGCGCGTCTGCGACGTCAAGTTTTTCGACAAGCAGGCGCTCGACGTCGACAAGGCGCAGGAGCGAAAGGTCGAGACCATCTTCTTTCGCGAGGACCTGCGACGCGTTTCATTCGAGGACGTCGGGCGCATCTTCGAGTCGCCGCGCGTCGGCGAGGCGTACAGCGACGCCTTCCTCGCGGAGGTGACCCGGCGTAAGGAGATCGCCGAGGCGAAGCCAAAGATCGTGGTGAATTACTCGCACGGCACCGCCGCCCAATTCCTGCCGCAGCTGCTCAACGCGCTCGGCGTCGAGGTCGTCGCGATCAACGGCGTCGTGTCCGAGAACGTCGGGTCGCGCTCGTTCGACGAGTTCCAGGAGGAGCTCCGGCAATTGGCGGTTCTCGTCCCGGCGCTCGGCGCCTCGCTCGGCGTGATCATCGATGCGGGCGGTGAGAAGGTCTTCGTCGTGGACGACCGCGGCCGGATCGTCAGCGACATGCACTTCCTCGCCGCGTTCGTCTCGCTCACCGTCCGGCTCGCCCCGGGCGTGGTCGCGGTCCCCGTCTACGCGCCCTCTTCGATCGAGCAGATCGTGACGTCGTACGGCGGGCGCGTACAGCGGGTGCGGGCATCGGCCGAGGCGCAGATGAGCCTCGCGGCCCGCGAACACCCGCTCCTGGTGGGGGACGGCGTCGGCGGATTCATCTTCCCGCGCTTCCATCCGTCCTTCGATGGCCTCTTCGCCACGGTGCGGCTGCTCGAGCTGCTCGCCGCGGCGAAGCAGACGCTCGGCGAGGTGATCGACTCGACCCCGCCGGCGCATGTCGCCCGCCTCCAGGTGGACTGCCCGTGGGAGCTGAAGGGGCGGGTCATGCGGATGCTGGCGCAGGATCCCAAGACGGAGCGCACCCGGCAGGTCGACGGCGTGAAGCACCAGGACGACGGCGAGTGGGTGGTTGTCCTGCCGGACGCGGACCGCCCGATCTTCAACGTGTACGCGGAAGCGAAAGACGATGACCGGGCGTGGACGCTGGCACAGGAATACGCCGATCGGCTCGAGAAGATGCGCACGAGTTGAGCGTCCGGATCGCGATCGCCCAATGCAGCCCGGCCCTCGGCGCGGTGCGCCGGAATCTGGAGATGCATGCGAGCTGGATCGCTCGCGCCCGCGACGCCGAGGCGCGCCTGGTCGTCTTTCCCGAGCTGTCGCTCACGGGCTACTACCTGAAGGACCTTGCGGCGGACGTCGCGTGCCCCGCCGACGATCCGCAGCTCGCTCCGATCGCGGAGGCATCGCGCGACATCGACGTGTCGGCGGGCTTCGTCGAGCGCTCGGCCGATGCCAAGCTGCACATCGCGCAGGGCTACTGGTCCAAGGGCAAGCTCGTGCATGTACACCGCAAGGTCTACCTGCCGACGTACGGCATCTTCGACGATGGCCGGTACTTCGGCGCGGGTGACCGCTTCGAGACGTTCAAATCCGTCGGCGGCTCGACCGGCGTCGCGATCTGCGAGGACCTGTGGCACGTTTCGACGCCGTACCTCTATGCGGCGGCGGGCGCCACGGTGGTGCTCGCGCCCTCGGCGAGCCCAGGCCGCGGCGTGGCCGAAGGAGGAGACCTTGGGACCGCCGAGTCGTGCCGGCTGATGGACCGTTTCTACGCGCAGTACCTCACGCTGTACGTCGTCTACGTGAACCGCGTTGGGCACGAGGACGGGATCGCATTCTGGGGAGGGTCGGAGATCGTCGCGCCCGATGGGACCGTCGTCGCGCGCGCGCCCGAGTTCGACGAGCATCTCCTTCTCGGCGAGATCGATCTGGAGCTGGTCGCAAGGGAGCGCGCCCGGAACCCGTTGCTGCGCGATGAGCGCGAAGACATCGTGCTCCGCAACCTCGCCGGTCGTCTGGGCCTGCCGCTCGAGCGTCGTGACTGAGGTCCTCTCGAGGACCGGCGTCATCCGGCCGGATCCCCAGGACTCGTCGGCCTTGCGGATCGATGAGGTGCTTGTCCGGAAGATGCTCGTCCTCTTCATCCGCGAGGAGACCTGGAAAGCCCGTCTGAAGCGCGCGGTCCTGGGCGTATCCGGCGGGGTCGACAGCGCCGTGGCGGTCGCGCTCGCGAGCGAGGCGCTCGGGCCGGAGAACGTCCTGGGGCTTTTCACGCCGTACCGGCACTCGAGCGAAGAATCGCGACGGCACGCGCGCGCCCTTTCAAAGACGTTTGGCTTCACGCTCGAGGAGGTGCCGATCACCGCGCAGGTGGACGCGTACTTCCGTGCCCTGGAGCTCAACGGGAGCGACCCGCGGATCCGGATCCGCATGGGGAACAAGATGGCCCGCGAGCGCAAGAGCATCGAATACGACCGCTCGTGGCCGGATGGCATCGTCATCGGCACGAGCAACAAGACCGAGCTGCTCCTCGGTTACGGCACGCAGTTCGGCGACATGGCCAGCGGGATCAATCCGGTCGGCGATCTCTACAAGACACAGCTGCGCGAGCTTGGGCTGCATCTTGGCGTCCCCGAGGAGATCGTGCGCAAGCCGCCGACCGCCGAGCTCTGGGAAGGGCAGACCGACGAAGGCGAGCTCGGCTTCACGTACGCCGACGCCGACCTCGTCCTCTACCACATGGTCGACCGCCGCCTCCGCCCATCCGAGCTCATCGCCGCAGGATTCGATGCCGCACTCGTCAATCGAATCCGCGAGATGGTCCGCAAGAACCACTACAAGCGCGTGATGCCGCTCATCGCCAAGGTCAGCCTCCGCACGGTCGGCCACGACTTCCTCTATCCCCGCGACTGGGAAGCCGACTGAGTTTTGGCGCGGGCGGCGCCGAGCCGGCCGAAACCCTCTCTACTGATGGAGCGGCGCTAGCCGCTCCAGAAAGCCGGAGCGGAGCGGGGGGGCCCTCGGCCAGCTCGGCGCCGCCCCTGCGTCTATGGCTCGGCTATTCATTCGCGTTAGGGGCGGCCGCGTTCTTCGGTATTGGAGGGGTTATCGCCAAGTCGGCGTTCGAGGCGCTCGCGCCCTCGGTTCTCGCGGAGTTTCGCGTCTTGTTCGCGTTTCTTGTCTTCCTAGCAATTTTCGGTGCGACTCGTCGTGATGAGCTCCGCG
>WNGI01004737.1_pt1 | contig 14337 bp, 13 predicted proteins | sample 5400621 | NCBI WGS metagenome assembly WNGI01 (sample SAMN13153374, study PRJNA577476) | soil metagenome | isolation source: 20 cm soil or saprolite under Garry oak tree replicate 1 | place: USA:California | collected 2016-06-15
AACGCCTGCGCGCGGCGGCGGTCTGGCAGTACGCTCATTACGACGATCCAGCGGGCCCGTGAGCCATGCGCCTGCCCTTGGCTCCGCCGCTTGCGCCCATGCTGTCCAAGGCCGCGGATGCCTTGCCGGGCGGCGACGGCTGGCAGTTCGAGCCCAAGTGGGACGGCTTCCGGACGCTGGTGTTTCGCGACGCCGACGAGATCCTGCTGCAGAGCCGCGACGAGAAGCCGATGAACCGTTACTTCCCCGAGCTCGTCGCACCCCTCGCCGCGGCGCTGCCCGAGCGCTGCATCGTCGACGGCGAGATCGTCGTCGGCGGCGAGCGTGGGCTCGATTTCGAGGCGCTGCTCCTCCGCATCCATCCGGCCGCGTCGCGGGTGAAGCTCCTGGCCGCGCAGGCGCCGGCGTCGTTCGTGGTCTGGGATCTGCTCGCGCTGGGCGACGCGGACCTCCGCCCGCTACCGCTCGCGGTGCGGCGCGAACGGCTCGAGCAGGTGCTGGCCAACGCAGCACCACGAGTGCACCTGTCGCCGGCCACCCGCGATCGCACCCTCGCGGAGGACTGGTTCCGTCGCTTCGAGGGCGCCGGGCTCGACGGCGTCATGGCGAAGCGTCTGGACGCGCCTTACAACGCCGGCGAGCGCACGATGATCAAGGTCAAACACGTGCGCTCAGCCGACTGCGTGGTCGCCGGCTTCCGCTGGCACAAGAACGGCACCGGCACGATGGTCGGCTCGCTCCTGCTCGGCCTCTACGACGAGGATGGCACGCTGCACCACGTCGGCGTCACCGCGGCATTCACCAACGCGGTACGCAAGCAGCTCGTCGCCGACCTGGCGCCCCTGCGAGACAACGCGCTCGAGGGCCATCCCTGGCGTGACTGGGCCGAGGCGCAGGACGACGCGAACGCCACGGGGCAACGCCTGCCCGGCGCGAGCAGCCGCTGGAACCGCGGCAAGGACCTGACCTGGGAGCCGCTCCGGCCCGAGCGCGTCTGCGAGGCCACGTACGACCACATGCAGGGGACCCGCTTCCGCCATGCCGCGCACTTCGTGCGCTGGCGTCCCGACAAGCGGCCACAAGAGTGCCGTTACGATCAGCTGGAGGTCACGCCGGCCTACGAGCTGGAGCGCGTCTTCGGCGCGCGCGACCCGCGCCAGGGATCGTAGTCGGGATCGGGCGGTTCCTCGGCGGGTCGTTCGCCCTCGGGAACGTGACGAAGGTTGACTCGGATGCGCGTCCACGTGCTCGAGCGGCCGCGCATCGAGTCGACGAGGACGTCGTCCACCTGCAGCCGCCCCGCGGCCTCCGGATGACGCGCCTTCCAGCGTTCGAGGCCGGCGAGCGCATCCTCCTTGTGCTCCGCCTTCGCGACGGTGACGAGCGCGCTCGCTGCGTGCTTCCGTCTCGACGGCGCAACGCGCGGAGGCTCGTCGTCTTGCTTCTTATAGTGCGGCGGCCAGGGCGCATCGCCGAGCCCCGCGGCTTCCTGGGCGGCGGACAGTTCGAGCAGGCTGTCGAGCGATCCCGCCGCGGCGTCGATCCCTGCCGATGCGTCGCCGCGTTCGGCCATGCGCGCCGGTGCGGTGACCAGCGTGAACGCCGCCGGATCGCAGTCGGCGACCTCGTCCCAGGCGAGCGGCATCGAGACGCGCGCGTCGGGGGTCGGGCGCACCGACCAGGCCGACGCCACCGTGCGGTCCTTGGCGTTCTGGTTGTAGTCGAGGAAGACGCCGTGCCGCTCCTCCTTCCACCATTGGCTGGTCGCCAGCGCGGGCGCGCGCCGCTCCACTTCCCGCGCCAGGGCGAGCGCCGCGCGCCGCACCTGATCGAAGCTCCAGCGCCGCTCGATCCGCACGTTGACGTGCATGCCGCGGGATCCCGACGTCTTCGGCCAGCCGCGCAGGCCGTGTTCGTCCAGCAGGTCGCGGACGATCAGCGCCACGCGCCTCACGTCGTCCCAGCGCACGCCCGGGCCGGGGTCGAAATCGACGCGCAGCTCGTCGGGATGCTCGAGGTCGTCGGCGCGTACCGGGTGCGGGTTCAGGTCGATGCACCCCAGATTGACGATCCACAGCAGCTGCGCCGCGTCGCGCACCACGATCTCTCGCGCCGTCCGGCCCGACGGAAAGCGCAACTCCACCGTCTCGATCCAGTCCGGGTGCTGCGCGGGGGCCCGCTTTTGGAAGAACGGCTCGCCCTCCGCGCCGTCCACGTAGCGCTTGAGCACGATCGGCCGCCCCGCGATCCCACGCAGCGCCCCCTCGGCGACCGCCACGTAGTACTTCGCCAGGTCGAGCTTCGTGTGACCGGCCTGCGGAAAGAACACCTTGTCTGGGTTGGTGATCGCCACCTCGCGCCCGGCGACTTCCAGGACGGTCTCCCGCTCCCTCAACCCTGAGGCGGTCATGCGAGGCCCAGCCGCGTGCGGGCGAGCCGCGTGCCGGCGACCAGGCGCGTGAGCTTCTCGACCGCGACCCACCGGGGCACCGGGAAGAAACCGCAGTCGGGTACCGCCGAGAGCCGCTCGACGGGGATGCTCTTCGCGCAGAGCACGAGCCGCTCGGCCACGTCCTCCGCGGTCTCCAGATAGAATGACTTCACGTCCACGACGCCGCACGCGACGTCGCGGTCGACGCCGATCTCCTTCCAGTGCTCGATCTCGGCCATCTCGCGGTTGGCGTACTCGAACACGAACTGCTGGCACTTGGCGTCGAGGAGCGCGGGGAACATCCAGCGGTACGACCGCTTGCCGCGCGGCCGGGACAGGAGGTTGCCGAAGCAGATGTGGTAGGCGATCCGCGCGCGCACGCCCTCGACGCAGGCGTTGAACATCTTCACGTATTCGCCGATCTGCCCCGGCACGATCGCCGCCGACGGCTCGTCGATCTGGATGTAGTCCGCGCCCGCCTCGACGAGCGCGCGAAGCTCGGCGTTGACGGCCGGCACCAGATCCCAGCAGAGCGCGAGGCGATCGCCGCCGTACGCGTCGCCGGGCCGGAGCTGGACGTGGATCGACAGCGTGACCGGACCGGGACACGTCGCCTTCACCGGCTTCTCCGTCTGCGTCTTGAGGTAGCGGAACTCGTCCACGACGCCCAGCCCTCTCGGCACCTCGATCCGCTGGCGAGGCCGGTAGCGCGGCGTCGAGTCGTAGGCGTAGAGGCCGGTCTTGCGCAGCGGCTCGATCACGTCGAGCCCGTCCATCCTTCCGTAGAAGGTCTGCACGAAGAAGAAGCGGCGCATCTCGCCGTCGCACACGATGTCCACGCCCGCGCGCTCCTGGTCCCGGAGGGCGAGCTGGGTGGCGTCGTCGAACGTCTCCCGGGCATCCGTCTGGCCGTACTCGCCGGCCTTGATCTTATCGAGCGCGGTCCAGAACCAGCCGGGGAAGCCGTGGCTTCCGATGACGTGCGTCGGGATGGGCGGCAGCGTGGGGCTCACGGGCGCGTCTCAGCCCAGCACACGCTTCGCGATGATCTCGCGCATGATCTCGGAGGTGCCGGAGGCGATGGTCCAGAGCCGGACGTCGCGGAAGAATCCCTCCACCGGGAACTCGCGCATGTAACCGTAGCCTCCATGCAGCTGCACGGCCTCGTAGGCGACCTTGTTCGCGACCTCCGTGGCGAAGAGCTTCGCCATGGAGATCTCGGTCACGCACTCCTCGCCGCCGGCGTAGAGCGACGCGGCGTGGTCGACGAGCGCGCGCGCGGCCTCGAGGTCGGTCGCGAGGTCGGCCACGCGGTGGCGCAGCGCCTGCCTGGCGGCGAGCGGCTCGCCGAAGGCCGTCCGCTCGCGCAGGTACGCGAGCGTGTCCTCGAGCGCCTGCGTGGCCCCGGAGAGCGCGAGCACGGCCGCCATGAGGCGCTCGCGCTGGAGGCCGGCCGCGAGCTGCTGGAAGCCCTGCCCCTCGACGCCGAGCAGGTTCTCCGCGGGGACCGCGCACTCCTCGAACGCGAGCTCGGCGGTGTCGGAGGCCCGCATGCCCATTTTGTCGAGCTTGCGGCTCACGGAGAAGCCCGGGAGCCCGCGCTCGACCAGGAACATCGAGATGCCGTCGTGGCGGCGGCCGGGGGTGCCCGGCGCCGTGCGCGCCGCGACGAAGTAGAGATCGCCGTAGACGCCGTTCGTGATGAACAGCTTGCCGCCCGTCAGGACGTAGTGGTCGGCGCGCCGCTCGGCGCGCGTCGAGAGCGCCGCCATGTCGGACCCGGTCCCGGGCTCGGTGATCGCCAGCGCGCAGACCAGCTCGCCGGCGATGATCCGCGGGAGGTACCGCCGCTTCTGGGCCTCCGTGCCGAAGCGGGTCAGCCACGGCGAGGACATGTCCGTGTGCACGAGGACGCTGAAGGCGACCCCGCCCGAGCGGCACCGCGCCATCTCCTCGCCGAGGACGACGCTCGAGAGGAAGTCGCCGCCGCCGCCGCCGTGCTCCGTCGGGAACTCGAGGCCGAGGAAGCCGAGCTCGCCGAGGCGCCGCCAGAGCGAGCGCGGGATCCGGCCGGCGTCCTCCCACTCGCGGACGTGGGGCGTCACCTCCTTCTCGACGAAGGCGCGGATGCTCTTGCGCAGCATCTCGTGCTCATCGGAGAAGATGCGCCGTGCCACCGCTCAGCCCTTCGTCGCCCTGGCCCGTTCCAGCTGCCGCAGCTCCGTGCGCCGGATCTTGCCCGAGATGGTCTTCGGCAGGTCGAGGACGAACTCGATCTCGCGCGGGTACTTGTAGGGCGCGGTCACGGTCTTCACGTGCGCTTGCAGCTCGCCCGCGAGCGCATCGGTCGGCGGGTACCCGGGCGCCAGCACGACGAACGCCTTCACGATCTCGCCGCGCAGCGCGTCGGCCTTGCCGATGACCGCCGCTTCCAGCACGGCCGGATGCTCGACGAGCGCCGATTCCACCTCGAACGGGCCGATGCGATAGGACGCGCTGTTGATCACGTCGTCGGCGCGACCCACGAACCAGATGTAGCCGTCCTCGTCCATGGACGCGCGGTCGCCGGTCACGTACCAGTCGCCGCGGTGGCACTTCGCCGTCGCCCCGGGGTTCTTCCAGTATTCACTGAACATGCCCACCGGGCGCTCCGGCCGGACGGCGATCGCGATGTCCCCCTCGGTGCCGCGGGGCAGCTCCCGGCCGTCCTCGTCGACGATCGCGAGCCGATGGCCCGGGGCGGCGGGGCCCATCGAGCCCGGCTTCCACGGCGTCGCGGGAAACGTGGCGGCCACGAGCACGGTCTCGGTCTGGCCGTAGCCCTCGTGGATGTGGTGCCCCGTGCCCTCCTTCCACGCGGCGATGACCTCGGGGTTCACCGCCTCGCCCGCGCCGAGGCAGTGACGGAGCGTGGGGAACGTGTACTTCCTCAACGGCTCCTGGACGAGCATGCGGTAGGCCGTCGGGGGCGCGAAGAACGTCGTGATCGGGAAGCGCTCGAACATCGTGAGCGTCTCCTCGGGCTCGAACCGCTTGCCGCGCGCGTCCCAGACGAAGATCGCGGCGCCCATGTTCCACGGCGCGAAGAGACACGTCCACGCCGCCTGGGCCCAGCCGGTGTCGGAGATCGTCCAGTGGAGGTCGTCCGGGGTGTTGTCGAGCCAGAACTTCCCCGTGATGACGTGGCCGATGGGATAGGAGGCGTGGGTGTGGAGCACCATCTTCGGATAGCCGGTGGTGCCCGAGGTGAAATAGATCATCATCGGGTCGCCGCTCGCGTTCCGCGGGTGCGCCATCTGCGCCGACGCGCGCCCCAGCAGCGGCTCGTACGCGTGCCAGCCGGCGCCCCGCCCGACGACGATCCGGTGCTTGACCGTCGGGCATCGGGCCATGACGCGCTCGATCTTCTCCTGGTTGTCCTCGTCGGTGACGACCACCGACGCCTCGGCGATGTTGAGCCGGTACTCGATGTCCTTGGGCGTGAGCAGCGTCGTGCCCGGCACGGACACCGCGCGAGCGCGGATACAGCCCAGGACGATCTCCCACCACTGGTGGACGCGCGGCAGCATGACGAACACGCGCTCGCCGGCCGCGACGCCGAGCCCGGCGAGGGCGTTCGCGAAGCGCCGGGAGCGCTCCGCCAGCTCGGCGTACGTGAAGCGCCGGGGCTGGCCGTCGGCGGCCACCCACAGGAGGGCGAGCTTCGCGGGGTCGCGCGCCCAGGCGTCGAACGTGTCGAACGCCCAGTTGAAGCGCGCGGGCGTGGGGAGCTGGAAGCTCCGGCAGGTCGCCGCGTAGTCCGTCATGTTGCGGGCCATGGGCTGGCGATAGCGTACTCCATGTCCCGTTTCTGCCGCGCCGGGGAGTACCTCTACGGCACGGAGCGCCCGAACGCCCGTCTTGACAGCATCTGCATCGGCGGCGCACTATCGCGCCGAAAACAAAAGGGGGGCCATCATGGCGACTGACGCCGGAGCCGAGCTCAGGGTCGACGTCCATACCATCGAGCCCATCCCAGAGGCGGACAAGGACTCCACCGGACTGCAGCAGATGTGGATCTGGGCCGGGGCGAACATCGCGCCCATCAACTGGGCCCTCGGCGCGCTCGGCATCGTCCTCAAGCTCGGACTCTGGGAGACGATCGCGGTCATCGTGCTGGGCAACCTCGTGGGGTGCGCGATCTTCGCGGCCTTCACCGTGATGGGCCACAAGACCGGCGTCAACCAGATGGTCCTCTGTCGCTCCGCGTTCGGTCGCCGAGGGGCGTACCTGCCGAGCGCGTTGATGTTCCTCATGACCCTGGGCTGGATCGGAGTCAACACCTACTTCCCCGTCAAGATCGCCGTCGCGATCCTCGGCCAGTTCGGGATCGGCGACACGTGGCTGACCAATTTCAGCGTCGTGACCGTCGTGATGGTGATCCAGGTGCTCATCGGCATCTACGGCTTCTACGCGATCCGCACCTTCGAGAAGTACACGGTGCCGGTCACCGCCGCCATCATGGCGCTGATGAGCCTCCTCGCCTGGACCCGGCCGGGAGTGGTCGACTGGGGCCTCACCAGCACGCTCCCACCGGCGCTCCATCTGGCGATGATCACCCTGCTCATGACCGCGATCGGGGTCGGCTGGGGGATCTCCTGGGTCACCTGGGCCTCGGACTATTCCCGCTTCGTCCCGCGAACCGTGTCCTCGCGCGCCGTCTTCTGGTACAGCTACGTGGGGATGTTCGTCCCCACGGTCTGGCTCGCCATTCTCGGCGCGACCGTCGCCAGCGTGACCAAGGACACCGATCCGGCCAAGATGGTCAGCGCGGTGTTCGGCGGCGTCACGAGCATCCTGGTGCTCTTGATGGTGCTGCACGGCCCCATCGCCACGAACATCCTGAATGTCTACTCGGCGGCGCTGGCCGCGTTGAGCATGGGCCTTCGCCTCTCCCGGACGGCCGTGGCGCTGATCGCGGGCGTCGTCGGCTATCTGGTCACGATCTACTTCGTCTTCCAGCCCTCGTTCGCCAAGGCCTTCGACAACTGGATGATCAGCCTGCTCCTGTGGATGAGCCCCTGGGCCGGCGTGATCCTGGCCGACTTCTTCATCAAGCGGAAGGGCCACATCGACGTCGACGAGCTCTATCGGGCCCCGGAGCGCAGCGCCTATGGCGACATCAACTGGGGAGGGATCACGGCGTTCCTCGTGGGCCTGGTCGCCGGGTGGAGCGTTGAAGACGGCCTCGTCCCCGCGCTGCAAGGGCCCATCTCGACCAGGCTGCTCAGCGGCGCCGACCTGAGCTGGCTGGTCGGGATCGTGGTCGCCGGCGCCGTGTACCTGGCCATCGGCGCGCGCGTCGTGGCCGCTGTCCCACGACCGATGGGTGGCGTCGGCCGGTAAACAGGAGCGCGTGATGGACGAATTCTTGCGGGCGGCGATCCAGGAAGCGGAGCTGGGCCTCGCCGAGAGCGGGATCCCGATCGGCTCGGTGGTCGTGCACAACGGGAAGATTCTCGGCCGAGGCCACAACCGGCGGATGCAGCGAGGCAGTGTGGTGCTCCACGGCGAGATGGACGCGCTCGAGAATGCCGGTCGTCAGCCGGCCCGCATCTATCGCGACTGCACGATCTACACCACGCTCTCGCCGTGCGCGATGTGCAGCGGCGCGATTCTCCTCTATGGCATTCCACGCGTGGTGGTCGGCGAGAATCGAACGTTCCGCGGCGAGGAAGACCTGCTGCGCAGCCGTGGGGTGGCGGTGGAGGTGCTGCAAGACCCTCGGTGCCAGGAGCTGATGACCCAGTTCATTCGAGCCCACCCCTCCGTGTGGGCGGAGGATATCGGCACGTAGCCTCATGGGTGGCCACGGATGGCCCTTCCGATCATTGCATTCATAGGCGTGCCGTACGACGGTGCGGCCACGCTCGGCTGGCCGGGTGCCCGCTACGCGCCGGCGGAGGTTCGCAGGCATCTGACGTGGATGCTGAACCGCGTCCAGGGCGGACAGATCTACTGGGTCGACGAGGACCGCATCGTCCCGTTCGACCCCGAGCAACTGCACGATGCGGGCGACGCGGCCGTTGTCCCTCACGACCTGATGGCGACGCTCGCCGCCGCCCGCGCCAAAGTCGCAGAGGAGACGCGCAACGGACGCATCCCCGCCGTGGTTGGCGGTGATGACTCGATCCTGTTTCCCGCCGTGGCAGGCTTTCACGATGCCGTCGCTGGCACGGTCGCGATCGTGCATTTCGACGCGCACCTCGACCTGCTGGACGAGTCACCCGCGCAAGGGCGTTATAGCCATTCGAGCGGGATGCGGCGCGCGCTCGAGCTGCCGCGCGTCGACCAACGACGATGCGTGCAGGTCGGCACCCGGAGCTTCAACTTTCCGTCCTCGAAGCGCTTCATCGACGAGATCGGACTTACCGAGCTGCCGGCGCGCACGGTGCGCCGCCGCGGGACGGACTGGACATTCGCGCGGATCGGAGAAGTCACCAGCGGCGCGGATCACATCTTCCTCAGCGTCGACATGGATGTGCTCGATCCCGCACACGCCCCTGGCGTCGGGTGGCACGAGCCCGGCGGGCTGACGAGTGGTGAACTCCTCGATCTGCTTGTTGCGCTCGCGCCGCGTGTGGGCGGCTTCGCGTTGAACGAAGTCAATCCGCTCACCGATGCGGGACCGAAGACGACGATTCTCGCCGCGAATCTCGTGTTCCAGTTCGCGGTCGCCGCCGTACGAAGAAATGCCGGGTGACGAACGTCCTCCGCTCTTGTTGAGATGCCGGTACCGATCACTTCGATTCGGCAGCGAGCATCCAGCGTCTCTCCGTTGCGCTCTTGTGAATCCGTCCGAAGCGCATCCGTCATCACAAGAGCAGCTGAAGGGAGGGGGAGAGTCGCGTGCCATCGCCACGCCACCACGCACAGAGGCTGCTCGCGGCCGCGACCATCCTGTTGACCCTCGCAACGGGCGCTCGTGGAGCCCCGGCAGAGCTATGGCCGGCGCTCCTCGGCTCGCGCGAAGCCTTCCCGCCTGACGTGTCAGCCGCCGTCGATCGCGTCTGGATCGAGCCCACGCTCAGCCGAACCGTGAAGGGGCGCTCCGCCCGTGTCCCGTTCGATCTCTACGTTGCGTTCCTGGACACCCCGGAGGTGACCGCCGCCGCGGCGCGCTTCCGAAAGCTCGGGAGCTATGAGATTCAGGCACTCGATGACGACCGCTATTGGGCCAGCGATGGCGACGGAGCCCGCGGGATTGCTCAGGTGCTCCGACGCGAACCGCGACGGCTCGTTCTCCTCTCCCGTGGGGAGCACACCGGCCCGATTCTCGGCACGATCAGCGGAAGCGCGCTCACGATCCTCGACCTCGAGCTACGAGGGGACGTGGTCAATCCGAGGCTCACGGCCTATGTATACATCGACAACCGCGTCGCCGCCGCCCTCGCCCGAGTGCTCATCCCGACCTTCGGGTTCCTCGCCGACCGTAAGCTCGGCGAGGGGCTTCGCGTCACGGCGCAGGTCGCCGAGTGGGCGACCGACCGATCGGGTGGCTTCTGTGAGTGGCTCGCACGCGAGCCGCTTCCGCCCGCGCGGCGCGACCGCATGCTGGCCGCGCTCCCATCGTGCGCAACGAGCCCAGGTCTAGAGAGATCTCAGCTGATCCAAAGTCCGTGACGTCTGGAATCGGTGGTGACGCTCTCTAACCAGGGCCTCCACTTTCGGCTGGTGACGGTTGTTCCCGTGCCGACGCTGGAACGGATCTCAAACTCATCCATAAGCCGGCGGACCCCGGACAAGCCCAAGCCCAGGCCGCCGGACGTCGAGTAGCCCTCCTGCACCGCCAGGAAGACATCGGGGATCCCCGGCCCCTCGTCGACCGCAACCACCTCGATGCCCTGCGTCAGCCCATTCTCGATCCCCCTGAGAATGATCTCGCCCTGCCCGGCAAAGCGAAGCATGTTCCGGGCGAGCTCCGAGATGACCGTGGCGATGAGGGTCGCGTCGGAGGAGAGAAAGCCGGACTCCTTCGCGAGTCGGCGACCCCGCTGGCGGGCCGTGAGGATGTCACGGTCGAACGCGATCGGCACGCGTACTCCGTGAAGGACGCTCTGCATTTCGATCATTTGGCTCGTTCCTCCTCAGATTCTTTTTACAGTCCCAGGCGTGGGAAGCAATCGGGTCAATTCCTTAGTCGAATGGCAGAAACGCATAGTGGAGATGATGGGTTTACCGGATTTTCCGGACCTCGCCTATGCCTGAGGGATCTTCCCTAACCCGATTCGGGTGAAAACCTCATAGAAGTCCTCTGGCCGCGTCGCTAACTTCACGGCGGACCGCCATGGACGCTGCACGTTGGCGCATGAGCGATGACGGTTCACATCGGCGACCCTCGACGAAGGAGAGCGGATCATGACGCGACGACTGGCTTCCTTGATCCTCTGCGGCGGTGTCGCCGTGCTCGGCTCCGGCTGCGCAACGAAGAGCTTTGTACAGAAGCAGGTCAGTGCGACGGAGAGCAAGCTCGCCCAGCAGTTGACCGCGACGGAGACCAATCTCGCCGAGCGCGCCGCCGTCCAGGAGACGAAGCTGCGTGAAACGGCGGATCGCGCCGGGGAAAGCCTCCAGGCGATCGACGTTGCCGACCAGCGGCTCAACGGCCTCGACTTGCGGCTGGGTGAAGTGCGCGCCCGCGCGAGCAGCGCCGAGATACTGGCGGACCTGGCGACGGGGGCCGCGCGTGATGTCGAAGCCCGCCTTTCGCAACGCCTCACGAATCGCAACAGGCACAGGCTCCTGGACACGAAATTCGTCTACTTCGACTCCGGTCAGACTGAAATCCGAAGCCAGGATGTCAACGAGCTCGAGGACGTGGCCAAGGCTCTCACGGCGGACCCCAACGCGACCCTTGAGCTCCAAGGCTTTGCCGATTCGCGCGGGAGCGACCGATACAATCGCGAGCTCTCCCGCGAACGCGTGGAGGCCGTGATGCGCTATCTCGTGCAACGTCACGGCATCGAGCTGCGTCAGCTGAGAGCGATCCCCATGGGCAAGGAGGCGCTGGGTGCTGGCGAGAAGGCGAGCCCGGAGGCCCTGGCCAGGGCCCGGCGGGTGGACATCCGGCTGCTCGCCCCGTGGTCCTCCTGGGAAGATGCCCAGAGCCAGATCGCCCCGACCGCTCCGGAGCAGACAGTGACCGTCATCCCCGCACCTCGAGGACCCGCGACGATCTCCGCTCTGCCCGTTCAGGCGAAACCCGTGCAGCCGCCGCAGCCAGCACGGATCGATGGGCCCCGGGGGCGTTTGCTCGAGTTCCTGAAGACCATCAGGCCAAAGGAACTCGGCGGCGAGGAATGAGCTAGACGTCCGCGAGTAGGCCCTACTCCATTCGCGCTAGTTTCGCTGTTTCGGACCACAGCCGCTTGGCCGTAGCGTCATCCAGGGCGTCCTTCGATGGCGTCGCCGGACGGCACTTGTCGAAATAGCCGCCGCTTGCGGTGGCCAGCTCGGGCGAGGCGGCCAGGTAGACGAGCGTGTCCGCTCCCTTCTCAGGGGAGATGGCGAGCACCCCCTTCGCGAGGCGCAGGCCGTAGGAGAGCAGGCCCCCGCTCTGATCGCCGAATCGAGTGGCGACGAACCCTGGATGCAGGCAGTTGGCCGTGACCCCTGTGCCGGCCAACCGGCGCGCGAGTTCGCGCGTGTAGAGGATGTTGCAGAGCTTTGAGCGGCTGTAGACCTGAAATCCGCGGTATCCCTTGGCCGACCGAAGCGATCAAGCGCTCACGCAAGTAGTGCGTCAGCACAAAGTACGCCACGTGATTGGTGGCGAAGGTGCGTTCCAAGCCGTCGTCCGTGACCTGACGGGAGCTGAACAGGGCGCCCGCATTGTTGATGAGAACGTCGATACGGGATTCCGCCGAGGCGATCTCGGTCCCCACTCGTTTCATCTCGGCAAGGCGGGATAGGTCCGCAAAGTGGATGCGGTGCGCGTCACGGGGGGAGCACGCGCGTACCCGTGCCAGCGCCACCTGGCCGCGCGCCTGGTCACGGGCAACGAGCACAATGCGCGCGCCCATACTGGCGAGCCGCTCCGCCGCGACCTGTCCGATCCCCGAGGTCGCCCCGGTAATGACGACGACTTTGCCTTGGATGCTTTCTCTCTCCTAGCAGTACCGGCAGGGCCCGCCTCAGTGGAGGACCGTCCTCGCGATGTCTTCCAACGCCTTCTGCATCTCCTGCTCGGTCTTCGCCGTGGGCGGCCTGATGATGACGCGAGTGGCGCCGGCGTCGAGGAAGCGGTGCACGAGGTCCCGGTCCGCGGGCTGGCCGAAGGCCGAGATGGTGATCTTCGCCGGATCGCGTCCGGCCTGCTTCGCCATCGCGGCGAGCTTGTTCCGACTCGTTTCGACCTCGGCAGGCGTCGCGCGATTGGGCAGCCAGCCGTCGCCCCACTCGACGACGCGTTCCAGCACGTTCTTGGCGTGGCCGCCCAGGATCACCGGCGGGTGCGGCTTCTGCGCGGGTTTGGGATAGGACCTGACCGGCGGGAAGTCGTAGTACTTGCCGTGGAACTCGGCCTCCTGCTTCGTCCACAACTCTTTCATCACCAGGACCGCCTCGCGCGCCTGACTCCAGCGGTGATCGAAGTCTCCGCCCATGATGGTGGTCTCTTCCCGGTGCCAGCCCGTGCCGATGCCGAACAAGAACCGCCCTCCGCTGAAGAGATCGAGCGTGGAGATCTCCTTGGCAAGGAGCAGCGGGTTGCGCTCGGGAACGAGCGTGATGCCCGTCCCGAGCTTCAAGGTCCTGGTGACACCGGACGCGCGCGCGAGCGCCACGAAGGGATCCACGAAATGCGAGTAGCTCTCCGGGATGACGCCGTCGGCCGAACCCGGAAAGCGGCTCTTGCTGTGGACCGGCATGATCGGGTGCTCCGCGCACCACAACGACTCGAAGCCGAGCGCCTCGGCGGTCTTCGCCATCGATGCGACGTCCACGTGGTAGGCGGGAAGCGGCACGGAGATTCCGACGTTCATGGCGGTCCTCCTCTTTGGCGCGCCGATACTACCCATCCTGATCGTTTTCCTCGTGTTCACCTTCCCCGCGAACAGGCAGACGGCGAACTGGACAGTATTGCCTGAAAACTGGCAGGAACTGCGGCGACGCTGGGAGTACTCCCACGCCGTTGGCGCCGGCCTGAGATCCCACGTTGATCGGTCCGGTTGGCCCCCGGTGCTCTGCCCGTCAGATCATTCGCCCAGCAGCAGGCGTGCGATCTGCCTCGGTTCGGCCAGCATACCCGCAAGCTTCATCAGGCAATCGTCGATCGCGCGCGCGTAGGCGTCGGCGCCGCCGAAGCGGGCGAGCGTCTCGGGCGCGATGAACTTCAGCATCACGGCGGAGGTGCCGGGCGGCACGCCGACAAGCTGGACCGTGATGACGCCGTAGTCGCGCAGCAGGAGCATCGCGAGCGCGGAGGCGGCCTCATAGGGCACGACCGGCGGCGCCGTCACGCCGGCCCGGATCATCGCGATTTCGAGGATGTCCTCGGCGAGGAGCTCCGCGATCACCGGCGTCTCATGCACGCGGTCGCCCAGCACGCGCCGAACGGCGGCCGCCACGTCGCGCGCCGTCTGGACGAGGTGCAGGACTCGCTCCGACGTCGAGCCGGCCAGCGACCGGAACGCCGCGGGGTAGAGGAACGGACGTGCCTCGAGCCCCATCTCGTAGCCGCGGACGCGAATCCGCTCCACGAGCGACTTCTCGCCGGCCATGACCCCGAGCCGCGGCCCCACGGTCCCATACTTGTCGAGCCCGGTCGCCACCAGATCCACGCCGAGCTGCAGTGTCCGCGGCTGGTCGAACACGGCGGGGCCGACGCGAGCCCCGCCCGCGTCATCCACGTACACGGGTACGCCGCG
>WNGI01016861.1_pt1 | contig 14336 bp, 13 predicted proteins | sample 5400621 | NCBI WGS metagenome assembly WNGI01 (sample SAMN13153374, study PRJNA577476) | soil metagenome | isolation source: 20 cm soil or saprolite under Garry oak tree replicate 1 | place: USA:California | collected 2016-06-15
CGACGGTCTTGGCAACGGCCGCCGCCTTGATCTGGGTGGCGACCGCCCCGCCGTTGGTGTGGCCGAAGCTTGTCACCGCCCAGTAGAAGAACAGCGCATAGAACAGGCAGCCGGCGAGGTTGCCCACGTACACCCAAGACCAGTTGCGCAACAGCCCTACCGGGCTCACCCGTCGCGCCGCCACGCCCATCGGGAACAGCGCGAAGTTGCCCGTGGCGAGCTCGAGCCCGAGCAGGACCAGCAACACGAAGCCGACGGGGAAGATGACCGCGGCGGCGATCGGGGCAAGGGGCTGGGCCCGCACGGTGAAGGCCAGGGACGTGGCGATGCCGAGGAACGCTCCCGAGAGGAACCCCCGGATCAGGAGATCCTGTACCGGCAGGGCGTCCTTCACCTCGGCGGCGGCGATCGCATCCGCCACCAGGTCCGCCGGGCGGACGTAGTCGAGGGGCAGGGTGGGGATGGCGGCCGAGGACGCTGGTGCCACCGTCAGGACCTGTACCGGCGCCGGCACGGCCAGCGGCGTGTCCAGGGCCTCCATGGTGGCGGCAGGCTCGCTGCCGTTGGGCCCGTCGGGCGCAGCCGGCTGGAAACCGGGTGCCTCGTCCAGGCGCTGCCGACGCGTTCTCTCCATAGAGCCCCCCCTTCGGATCGGTGTCCGAATCACTGTGCAGAAACTGTGTCCGGATCGGTGCCTGGGAGTCTCGCAGCCGGCTGTTGCCGGTGCGTTGCGGGCGGATTAATAGTTGTTGACGGTTCCCATCATCGGACTTCGATGGCCGATGGCTCCCGATGGCTAGAGGGCGGCGATCTTCGGGATGATCTCCCGGCCGACGATCTCGATGGGGTCGATACGCTCCACGCCGCGCAGGGCGCCGAGTGCCCCGTCAGCCCCGGCCTCTGCGAGGGCTGCGAGGTCGTCGAGCACCTGGGGAACGCGCTCCCCGTTGTCCCCGATGTCCATGACGTAGTAGACGGTCTTCATGATGCTGTCGAAGTCGCGGCCGACTGCGTCGCAGTGGCGGCGAAGCACGTCGAGCTTGGCCGGCAGCTCTTCGGGGCCGGTGAAGAAGTTGCAGGCGTCCGCGTACTGCGCCACAAGGCGCAGGGTCTTGCGCTCACCGCCGCCCCCGATGAGAATCCGCGGCCGGGGCACCGAGAGCGGCTGCGGGGAGTTGAGCGTCCGGGCCAGCCTGTAGTGCCTGCCCTCGAACGGTCCGTCGTCGTCGCTCCACATCTGCAGGATGATCTTGAGGGTCTCCTCCAGGCGCTCGAAGCGTTCCGCGACCGGCGGGAACGGGACGCCCAGCCCGATGTGCTCCTCCTCGTTCCAGGCTGCGCCAATCCCCAGCCAAGCGCGGCCGCCGGAGAGCACGTCCACGGTGGTCACCGTCTTGGCGAGGATGCCGGGGTGGCGATAGCTGACGCCCGTCACGAGGGTGCCGAGCCCTACGGACTCGGTGTGGGCCGCCAGGAAGCCGAGCGTGGTGTAGGCCTCCAGCATCGGCTCCTCGGCGGCGCCAACGCCCCTGATCTGGAAGAAGTGGTCCATGACCCAGATCGAGTCGTAGCCGACCCTGTCGGCCGTCCGGGCGATCTCGGCGAGGGTGGGCGCGATCTCGGCGGGGCCGCTCGGCCAGGTGAACGAGGGAATCTGCAGTCCGAGTTTCATGTCGACTCCTTTGCCTGCCCGTCCACGTTCAGTGTAACCAGCCCCCGGTGGTGCCTGGCATTTCTCGAATCGGACCTCGCCGGATCTCCGTTCGATTCGCCGTGGCGTGGGTTACCCTCGGCTTATGGGCACACTCGGCAGGCGCTCGATCTCGCCTGTCGTTCTCATCGGTGGGGTGGTGCTCCTGCTCGCGGTCACCCTGGCCTTCGCCGTTCCGGCCTTCATGGGTGGCCCACCCCGGCGGTCGACCGTCACCGTTTCCCCGAACGACACGCTCACACCGACGCCCACGGTGACTGCCACAGTGCCGGCCGAACCCGGGCCGGCGCAGGGTGCTCTGGGTCCGCCTCCGGCGGGAGCCCCGGTCCCGTCGAGCTCGACCATCGTCTACCTCAACGGTCCGCCGAGGATCCAGGTCTACAGCGCCCCGGACGCCGGCAAGCGAGCTTCGTCCCTGCCCGGCCACAACGGCATTGACCAGCCCTCGGCCTTCCTCGTGCTCGACCAGCAGCCGGGGTGGTTCCACGTGCTGTTGCCCGTCGCACCCAATGGGTCGACGGGCTGGCTGAAGGCGTCGGACGTCCAGGTGGCATCGACGACGGACTACCTCCGGGTCACGGTGTCGCAGTTCCGCATCGACCACTACGTGGACGGCAAGTGGCAGGTGGGCTACCGGGTGGCCGTGGGCAAGCCCGCCACGCCCACGCCGACCGGGCTCTTCTACATCCTCGCCAGCCAGGTGGTGGACCAGGCGCCCTACACGCCCGGCATCTTCGCCCTCTCGGGCTTCGCACCACGACCCATCCCCGGGTTCCTGGGGGCAACCCTCGGCGTGCACGGGTGGACCGACTCGAGCGTCATTGGCACCCGCGTCTCCAACGGCTGCGTGCGCCTGGCCTCCAAGGACATGGACCCGCTGCTGCACCACCTGATCCTCGGGACGCCGGTCGACATCGTCGCCTGAATCCGAAGGACGGGGCTGTCCTGGGCACAGACTGTGCCAAAGAGTTTGGATTCCGCTTTTTGGCACAAACTACGTTGGGGCCTGGTGGGGGAGACTGAGCCGTGGAGGTGATGTCATGGAAACTTGGCCGGCTCTCCCATACGAGGATTGGCGCGACACCCTTGCAACGCTGCACATGTACTCGCAGGTCATCGGGAAGCTGCGCGTCGCACAGTCGCCCTTCGAGCCCGAGTGGGCCAATGTTGGCCTGTATCTCACGCCTCGCGGCCTGACCACGTCGGCCATTCCCTACGGCCTGGCGTGCTTCGATGCGGAGTTCGACTTCGTCGATCACGAGCTCGTCCTACGAGCCAGCAACGAGGCAGCGGAGCGCATCGCGCTCAGCGGCCAGGACGTTGCCGACTTCTACCAGCAGGTCATGGAGGCCTTGAAGCACCTCGGGATGCCCGTCGCCATCACCGAGCTGCCCCAGGAGGTCCCGGACCCCATCCCCTTTCCGGAGGATCGGCAACACCACACCTACGATCCTGCCTACGCTCGCCGGTTCTGGGAGATCCTTTCCCGGATCGACATCGTCATGAAGCGGCACCGGGCACGATTCTGGGGCAAGACCTCCCCGGTCCACTTCTTCTGGGGCTCCTTCGACCTTGCGACCACTCGCTTCTCGGGCCGGCCGGCGCTGCCCCCGGCCGGCGCCGGGACGATCATGCGCTACGCCGAGGACGCCGAACAGATCTCGGCGGGGTTCTGGGCCGGCGACGAGCGGATGCCGTACCCCGCGTTCTACACCTACGGCTACCCCCAACCAAATGGCTGCGACGGCGTGGTGTGCCGGCCGGGCGATGCGTCCTGGATCCCCGAAGCCGGGCTGTTCGTGCTCCGGTACGACGCGGTGCGGGAGGCCCCGGACCCGGTGCAGGCCATCACCGAGTTCCTCGAAAGCACGTATGAAGCGTGCGCGGAGCTGATGGACTGGCCGGCCGGCTTGCTGGGCCACCCCACCCCGGACGGGTGAACGAAGTCGGGGTGGTTCTGCATAATTAGATACGACACCGGTCCGTATCAGATCCGTGCTATGCTCAGGGCGGCTGCAGCGCGCCTGTCCGGCTTGGGCCAGCAGTGAGGGTTCCGTCCCGATCACCGTGACCGGCTCACGTCGGCCTCCGGCCCGAAGATCAGGATCGAGCCACGGTTGTCGGCACGCAGGCGTGGAACCGCATGAGGCAGCACCGGCAGAGAGGGTGGGCGGGATGACATGGCGGACGACCAGAGGGATCTCGCGGCACTGGATGCGGCACGACGGGCACTGGGCGGAGGCGGCGACATCGGCGTGGCTGCCGGTACGGCCCCGCTCCAGCGGCAGGCGGATCAGCTCGCCAGCCTGGGTGACTGGGGACCGGCCGCCGAGGACGTGAACCGCCGGCTCCTGGAGCTGGACCCACGGCGCAAGGTTGCCATGACCCGGCTGGCCCGATGCCTCCGAGAAAAGGGTGAGGCCGAGGCCGCCGAGGCGCTCTACATCGAAATCCTTGCTGTCGACCCCGCCAACATGATTGCCTCCAACTTCCTTCGAGGCCTCCGGCTCAAGCGCGAGCGGGCTGTCGCCGACGAACTGGAGGCCGCCGTCGTGGCGAGGAAGGCTGCCGCCGCAACGAAGAAGGCAGAGAACGCGGCCAGGAGGGAGGCGGCCGCAACGAAGAAGGCAGAGAACGCGGCCAGGAGGGAGGCGGCCGCGGCGAAGAGGGAGTCGACCCCCGCAGCCGCCGGCGCTGCAGAGGCAGCACTCGCCGACTAGTCCCTCGCAGGCAGCATCGCCTACGGACAGTTGCCAATGTGGCTCTTGGATGATGCAACGACCACATCCACCTTCACGAGGCGGAGGGGCGTGACGGTGGCGTGCACTGCGTTCACGGTGAGGCCCTTGTCGGGGGTGGTGAGCGGGATCTGCTCGTTGAGAACCAGCTTCACTGCGCGGACGTTTATCGTCGTGTTCGGAGCAACCTGCGTCGGTGCGGAGATCACCACGGTGTTGCCGATCGCAAGGAAGTCGATGGTGGTGATGCCGGTGGACCCACCGCAGGTGGACGTCGATGTCGACGTGACGCCGCGGAGGGTGATCTTGGGAAGCGTCCCCACGGTAGCCTCGGTGACCGAGGCGCTCGACGTCGAGCTGCCGGGAAAGCCCACGGTCGTGACGTTGGCGCAGAGGCCTTTGGCCGTGGCGAGGCCCGTCGCCAGGCCGGCAAGTTTCGCCACGCACGGGGTGGACGTGGTGGACGACGAGGTCGTCGAGATGAAGCCGGTGTCGGGCGGGGGACGGAGGACGATGAGCGGGGTGCCCAGGAACGTCGTCACCCTGGCCGACAGGGCGTAGCCACGTCCCGTCAATCGCTGCCCGGTGACGGTGACCGGCTCGCTGCCACACGCTGCGGTGACCGGATTGTTGTTGGCGTCGCCGCCGTAGGTCGCTACCCAGTTGTAGGTGCCTGCTGCTCCCGCCGCCACGTTGCCCGAGGAAGCGCTGCCCCCGCTGACCGGGACGGTTTCGGTGGCGATCGGTGTCTGGCAGGTGGGGTCGCCCGGACCAAAGAGCTGGAAGGTCACGTTGCCCCCCGGGTCGAAGCCGCCAGACACGGTCGCCGTGTCGGAGACGTTCCCCCCCGCCGGCACTCCGCCAGACGGGGTCGTCGAGATGGTGGGGGTGACCTTTGCGACGGTGAAGGGCTCAGCTCCGCACCCCGAGCTCACCGGGTTGTTGTTGGGATCGCCGGGGTAGGTGGCGACCCAGTTGTACGTGCCGGGCCCCCCGACGGTCACCTCGCCGGATGAGGCCCTGCCTCCGGCCAGGGTGCCGTCCTGGCTGGCAATCGGTGCCTGGCAGGTGGTGTCGCCCGGGCCAAAGAGCTGGAAGGTCACGCTCCCCCCCGGGTTCCAGCCGCCGGATACCGTGGCGGAGTCGGAGGCGATGCCGTTTGCCGGCACAGGGCTCGCTGCTGTCGTGGAGATCGATGGGCTGGCTTGGACCCATGTCATCGTCGCCGAGTCGAGCGCGGCGCACGGGGGCCCGGAGGGTTCGTAGCAGGCGGTGATCGTGTCGGAGCCGAGGGCGGTCCCGGTGTAGGTGAAGGTGGCGTTCCCGCTCATGTTCGTGGTGCCGGCGCTCGTGGTGGGGTTCGCTCCGGTGACCGTGAAGTTGATCGGCGCGTCCGGAACGTTGTTGCCATCCGCGTTGGTCAGGTGCGCTGCGACGGTCTGCGGCGTCCCCAGCGGGTTGGTCGCCGGCGCAGGGGACAGGGAGAGCTTGTAGTTCACGGGCGTCGCGCCAGGCACGCAGTTCATCGATGGGTTCGGGACAAACCCGACGATCAGGTTGTCCAGGAAGGTGGCCGAGTCGAGGCGGCGATCCCCCTGGTCAAGGATCGAAAAGTAGACGGAGTGAGCGCCCGGCGTCACCTGGGTGGCGCCATGGAGAAGGCCGGTGGCACCACCGGCGTTGCCGGCCGGCAGAAAGAAATTGTCGTTGTAGGACTGGGTCCCGTTGAACGCGGTTCCCGCTCCGTTGCCCGCCGACATGCCGCCGAGCCCGGTCGAGTTGACGCTCATGACGTGGTGCGAGCTGTCGACGACGAAGTCGTTCGGCGCCGTGATCGTCGATCCCGACGTGGTCCACGTGGACGCATCCAGCTCCGCAATGAAGGCGTCGTTGAAGGACGTGTTCACGAAGCCCGGGTACTCCTCCGAGAGGAACTTGAAGTCGAAGGTCAGGCAGTTGGCGCCGGGCTGGGCAGCGAGGTCCACCTTCAGCACCGTGACGTCGAAGTCGGTGTTGCCCCGGACGTTGCCCCCACCGAGATCGGTGCTGGCGAAGGCGGAGGTGTCCGGCACGGAGTTCACGTTGCCGGTCGTGAGGATGCCGAAGCTCGAGCCCTGGGTGGGGAACTCACCCGTCGGTGTGGTCGACGTGCCGTCCGGAGTGCCGGGGGCGACCGCGAGGAACGATGCGCCCGTGACGGTGGTCGATGGAGCTGCGATCGCCTGGGCGATTGCCAGCGCCCCGCTCTGCCCGGTCTGGGGCGTGACGTCCGCGAGTGCCGGCGCGGCCCCGACGTCCACGATCAGCCCGGCGACGAGGCTGACCAACAGACCCACCTCGCCCGCCGCCCGCACGGCCGACCCGCGTCGCCGTTGTCGCCTGCCAATCATGCGCGACTCCTGCTCTCTCAAGGGTCGGATGGGATTCGAGCTTCGTTCGCGACCGCGACGCCCTCCAGCCTTCAGCGCCCTCCTTGTGCCGTCGGCCGCGTGGCGTGGAACTCAAGCGGATGTCGAGAACGACGCGCGCGAGACAGGGAGGGGTCTTGCGGGTGCGGAGTCGCTGAGCTACTGGGGCCTGTTCTGCGCGATCCCGAGCACGTTGCCCCCGGGGTCGCGGATGGTTGCGAGCCAGCGTTCTGAGCCGTCCGGGGAGGGACCGTCGAGGACCTCACCACCGTTGGTACGTACCAGATCGAGGGCGTCGTCGATGCTGTCGACCTGGATCCATGCCAGCAGGCCCGCTTCTGGGGCCGCTCGCCGGTCGCTCACCCACTGGCCGATGAGACCGGGAGCTTCGAAGCTGGGATGGGGCGGCTCGACGTGCCAGCCGAAGACGTTCTCGTAGAAGGTGGCGGACTGGGCGACGTCGATGGCGGGGACTTGCAGGTACGCAAGCTGGCCGTGGACCGGTTCGCTTGGCCCGGCAGCATCCTCCTGGTTCTCTGTCATCGGTTGATCCTATCTCCGGCGAGTGTCTTTGCTGTCACCCGCGTCCTGCCAAGGGGGGCCGACCGAACGGGTACCATCGGTTTGTGGCGCATCTGCTCGGGGCCGAAGCCCTGCATCTCGAGTTCCCGGCCGGCGTCATCTTCGACTCGTTGAGCCTGGGCATCAGCGAGGGCGACCGCATCGGCATCGTCGGCCGCAATGGTGAGGGCAAATCGACCCTGCTGCGCCTGCTCGCAGGACGTCTGCAACCTGACTCGGGGCGGGTGACGATGCGGCGTGGGACCACCATCGGCACGCTCGACCAGTCGGACACGCTGGACGCCGGTCTGACGGTTCGGCGTGCCATCGTCGGGGAGAGCGAGGAGCACGTCTGGGCCGGAGATGCGCGGGTGCGCGACATCGTCGACGGCCTGGTGTCGGGTGTTCCGTGGGAGGCGTCCCTCGCGTCCCTCAGCGGTGGCCAGCGGCGGAGGGTCGCCCTGGCGGCGACGCTGGTCGGGGACCACGACCTCCTGTTCCTGGATGAGCCGACGAACCACCTGGACGTTGAAGGGATTGCCTGGCTCGCGGACCATCTGACGCGGCGCTGGTCACCGAGCGCCGGCGGCCTGGCGGTCGTGACGCACGACCGATGGTTCCTCGACGAGGTTTGCACCACGATGTGGGAGGTGCACGACCGGGTCGTCGAACCGTTCGAGGGAGGGTACGCTGCCTATGTCCTGCAACGGGTCGAGCGCGAGCGGGTCGCGGCGGCGTCCGAGGCCAAGCGCCAGAACCTCATGCGCAAGGAGCTGGCCTGGCTCCGCCGAGGGCCGCCGGCCAGGACGACGAAGCCAAAGTTCCGCATCGATGCGGCCAATGCGCTGATTGCCAATGAACCGCCCGTCCGCGACCCCGTCGCGCTCCATCAGATGGCCACGACCCGGCTCGGCCGGGACGTGGTGGATCTGCTGGGTGTCTCCGTCTCCTTCGGCGACCACCAGGTGCTGCGCGACATCGAGTGGCGGATCGCTCCGGGGGAGCGAACCGCCATCCTCGGCGCCAACGGCGCCGGCAAGTCCACGCTGCTCAACCTGGTCACGGGGGCACTGCAGCCAACTACCGGTGTCGTCAAGCGAGGCAAGACCGCAAAGGTGGCGAGGCTGAGTCAGGAGTCGAACGAACTGGATGCTGTGGCCGGCGAACTGGTCCGCGACCTTCTCCAGGCGAAGCGCACGACCTACGTCGCCGGTGGGAGGGAACTGACGCCGGCGCAGTTGCTCGAGCGCCTCGGTTTTACGAACGCCCACCTCTCGAGCCCGGTGAGGGTTGGTCGCTTCTCACGACCGGTATCTGGTCGAGCGGGTGACCGACCAGCAGTACGCGCTGGTCGATGGAGGGCTCCGGCATCTCCCCGGCGGCGTCGAGGAGTACCTCAGCCTCCGTCGCCATGGCGCGCCATCCCCGGGGAAGCCAGCTCGGGCCGCGCCGGCCCGGGCGACCAACGGCCGGAGAGCATCTCGCAAGCTGGACATGGCGGCACAGCGGGCCGCAACCAGGGAGCTGGCGGCCATCGAACGGCGGCTTGCAAAGCTCCCCCTGGAGATTGCCGAGGTCAACGTGCGCATCGCCGAGCACGATCAACGTGACTACCTGGGAGTCGCGGCGCACATGGAAACGCTCGCCAGTCTGGAGTCCAAGCTGTCCGAATCGGAGACGCGCTGGCTCGAGCTCACCGAACAACTTGAACAGGCCGCCGGGGCAGCTTCCCGGGCAGTTTCCCGGAGCAGCGGTAGTTTGTGGGCCAACATTAAGAATCCTTAACTAGCTCTTCGGGACCGCCTCGTCTAGATTTTCTGTATGGAACCAGGCAGACGTTTGGCCTGTCGGGGGGCGCTCGATGCTGTTCCTCCTTCGTTCCTCTTTCATCCCGTCGTCCCTCCCATCGTCGCTAGGGCACTGTCGTGTCAGGCCGGCGTGGCACCCTCAAGCGTGGCACCCTCAGAGGAGGAAACGCGGCCCGGCGCCCGCCAGCCCTCTTTCCCAGAAAGGCCATCGTGGCCATGAGCCCCTGCAAGCTCGAAGAGAGCGATGTTGCACGAGAGGTGGCGCGGAAGCTCGCTCCTGAGTTCGTCGGCTTCTTCTCTTTGGAGACGATCGAGCGTAGCGCAGCGGAAGGCTATGCGTATTACTCGGCCATGGTCGAGAGTGGCGAGGCCATGGCCAACTACCTGCCGATCCTAACCGAGCGCTTTGTGCGCAACCGCCTGCACTTCGTGCGAACGGACCGCCTGGTCTTCGCCCACCCTCCCGTGGTGCTTTTCGTCTGTGTCCGCAACGCCGGGCGGAGCCAGATCGCCGCGGCCCTGCTCGGGCATTACGCGGAGGGCCGGGCTCGGGCCCGGTCTGCCGGCTCTGCTCCCGCTGCGGCGATCCAGCCCGAAGTGGTGACCGCCCTGCTCGAGAGAGGCATTGACATCTCGAATCATGCCCCCAAGCAGGTGACGGACGAGGGCCTCCGCTCGGCGGATCTGATCATCACCCTCGGCTGTGGCGATGCATGCCCCATCCTTCCCGGGAAGCATTACCTCGACTGGGCCGTACCCGATCCCCATGGGCGCAGCCTTGCCGCGGTCAGGGTCATCGTGGCCGACATCGCCGACCGGGTTCAGACCCTGCTGGCCGAGCTGCCGGATCCCCGGGCCGAGGAGCGCCCCGCCTCGGCGCCGTTCTAGGTCAGTCGTCTGTCGCGCGGACGCGCGACTTGGGATGTCTAACCTCACCCTGACCGGGCGGCCGGGCTGGTCGCAGGAGTCTCGGAAGCGTGGAAGCCTGCCCCGTCGAGCCACCAGTGCCGTACTTGAGCGACGGCTTTGTGGAGCTTCGGCCCTGGGACCCGGCTGACATCCCAGCGATCGTTGCTGCTCGCCAGGACCCCGAGATCCCGCGCTGGACGCGGGTGCCTGACCCTTTCGGGGACGAGGAGGCCGCGAGTGCTGGCGGCGGGCCAGCGGCCAGTACCCTACTGCCTCCTCGTATCGCCCCGGGCGAGAATTTCGGCGCGCAGCCGGCTCAGGTCCTGTTGGTGCTTGCCGAGCTCGTTCGCCTCGGCTGACATGGACTTCATCCCCTCGACCGTGCGGTTCATGGCCTCGGACTTCGACCGCATCTCCGCACGGAGGGCTTCGAGCTCCGCCGCATCCGACCGCTTCGACCCTCCCCGCCAGGTCTTTGGGCGGTTCATGATCTCCTTCGCCTGGGCTCCCATCTCGCGCAGCGCTGCAGCGTCGGCCGCCGACTCCCTGTGGGACCTCTTCAAGGTGTCACGGAACGTAGCCAGTTTCCTCTCGACCCTGGCCAACTCCTCCTCGATCCCTTCGAGCGACTGATTCTGTATCCCCGTTGTCCTCATCCCCTTTCGCTCTGCGATTGCGGCGTCGGCTTGGCTCGATGCCGACCCGCCCCAGGCATCATCCTAATAGCGAGCCAGTTGGTTTCGGCAGCCGCGGGCGACCGCGCAGGGTTGGGGGAGTGGAAAACTAGTCGCTGTGCGAGCAAAATCCCTGCCACCCCCGAGGCGGCCGTTGCCCGCCGGAAGAATGCCCTTGCCCCGGGGAAGGGCCAGGCGACTACGGTGACGGACGCTCGTAGCGGAACGTCGTTCCGACCGATGGCTGGACAAAGGCGTTGGGCATGTCGTGGGCAATGGCGTGCGTGGCCCGCCAGCCGGTGCAGTGTGCCGGCACGACGTGCTCGAGGCCCATTGCCTTGATGTCGGCCACGGTCAGGGGGATGATCGACTCAAAGAGTCCTCCGGTCAGGTGCAAGCCCCCGATGAAGGCGAGGATTCGCCGCTCACCGGTGAGGCGCTGGGCGTTGCGCAGGACGTTGACCGCTCCGGCGTGGGAGCAGCCGGACACCACGACGAGGCCCCGGTCACGCACGTTCACGATCGCGTTCTGGTCGTCCCAGATCCATGGGTCCGGTTCCCATTCACCGTCCCGGGTGCGTGTCTGATGGAGAGGGAAGCCTTTCTCGTAGTCGGTTGTCCGCTCCACCTGCCCGGACACCAGGACGCTTTGATCCACAAGGAATGAAGGGCCTCGCTCCTCGACCAGGGTCAAGCCCTCCCGATCGAGGTCGTTGGCGCTGGGCGGGGGCATATGCAACTCGGCGCCGGTGGGGAACACGATCTTGCGATCCTTGAAGGCGTCCGGGTGCAGGACCAGCGGCATGCGCAGCCTGCCGTACCGCTGGAAGAGCCCCTCGAGCCCGCCGTGGTGGTCGGCGTGGCCGTGCGACAGGACGATGGCGCGCATGTCGGTGACATCGAGGTCCATGACGTCGAGGTTGTGGCGCACGGCGTTCGGCGAGAGCCCCGCGTCGTAGAGGATCGACTGTGTCTGCCCGTTCCGTGTGACGCGGATCAGGGCCGAGAAGCCATGCTCCGCCAGCAGCTTGTCCCGGTCAAACCAGTCGTAGGCGAGAGGAAAGCGCCGGACCCCTTCCTGGCTGGCCATGAACAGATCCAGGTAGAGGTCCATCACGATCGTAACTTCGACCGCGTCCACCGCCGTGAGCTGCACCTCGGGCATCTGCGCCCTCCTCTTTGCCGACCATGCCCCAAGCCTTTGACTATGCGCTTCGGCGCACTGCCGGGCAAGGAGAGATGGAGTGGCACCCCGGCAAAGTCGCCGGGGTCCATTTGCTCGGAGCTCAAGGAGCTGATGGCGGCCGCGCCACTGCTCGAGCGACTGGCCCAGGGCCTCTGATACCGGCGGCCGGGCAGATCTGGAGGGCGACCAGAGGGCCAGCGGGGCGAACGGCGGGCTCGTCGATGCGGCTCGCCGCTGCCAGTCGCAGGATTCGTGTGGCTCGGGTACTATATCAAGCAAGCATTTTCAAAATTGACGCAGCGCCCCCCTTCACGGAGGGCGGTGCTGAGAAACGAGCCCACCTTGGAAGAGCCGGCGCCGAAGGATTCCTTCCCCCGCTGCCCCCACTGCAGCGAGCGGCCCGCGGCAGGCCACCACCCTTGCCCGATCGACCTCGAGCTCGAGGGCTGCGAATGTTGTGGCGCCTGCGCCAAACTGTGCTCCGACATCCGGCGTCACATCGCGGAGCACACTCCCTCGGTCTTCGTGGACCGGGGCACCGGTGAGGTGGAGATCACCTACTTCGAACCCGAGGACTCCGAGGAGGAGAACCCCCTGGGCCGCCCGGAGTGGGGCGGCGACGGCTTCGACCTGACGGCCTAGAATCGGGACCTCCCACGCCCCCAAGAGGACCGTCAAAAAAAGGACGGATACGGCCGGCGTGCTCCTCGCGATGCCAGATGTCGTCAACTTGAGGTTGACATTCGGGATCGACAACCTATGGTTGACGCGCCCCGCGGTTCTTCCGTCCCAAGGAGCTTTGGCTTGACCAATCCAGTCCGTATGACGAATCCAGTCCGGCTCGACGACCTGATCGAGGCCATCAAGAAGGTGCACTCCGACGCGCTCGAACAGCTTTCCGACGCGGTGATCGCCGCGGATCATCTCGGCGAGGTCGCTGACCATCTGATCGGCCACTTCGTCGACCAGGCAAGACGCTCGGGCGCGTCCTGGACGGACATCGGCAGGAGCATGGGGGTTACCAAACAGGCAGCTCAGAAGCGTTTCGTTCCGAAAGGTCCCGGCGAACTGTCGGATCTCGATCCCAGCCAAGGATTCAGCCGGTTCACCGAGCGGGCGAGGAACGCGGTGATGGCGGCGCAGAACGAAGCCCATGCGGCGCGCAACGAGGAGATCGGCCCCGAGCACCTGGTGCTCGGCCTCCTGAACGAGCCGGAAGCGCTCGCCGCGAGGGCAATCGTCGCGCAAGGTGTGCCGCTCGAAACCGTCCGGCAGGCCGTCACCGCGACGCTGCCGCCGGCGGCCGACCACGTGCCCGACCTCATCCCGTTCGACCTACGGGCGCGAAAGGCGCTGAAGCTCACGTTCCGGGAGGCCCTCCGGATGGGCCACAACTACATCGGGACCGAGCACATCCTGCTCGCGCTGCTGGAACTCGAAGACGGCTCGGGCGTGCTCGCCAGCCTCGGGGTCGACAAGGCGGCAGCGGAAGCCGACATCACCGCCGCCGTGGCCGCCATCGTGGCGGCCCACGAGCAGCAGCAACCCTGACAACAAAAAGATAGTCCTCACTCGCGCATAGACGCGCCATTTCGGACTAACGTCGGACTAACGTCGGGCGGCCCCGGAGTGGGGACACTCGTAATCCCCGTACTCGACCAGGGTCACCAGAGCGTCTGGTGGGCCCTCCAGGTGGTCCCGATCCTCGGAGACCGGCATGGTCAGCGCAGCCTCCCGGGGCGATGTGCTCATGGCGTAGCTCCTTCCCGTTGGCCGCGACGTTCGCTCACCCGCTGGCGGACGCCCGGAACGACCTCGGTGGCGAAGACCTTGAGCTGGGCAAGGGGCGCCGGTCGTCGGCCAGAAGATGAACGTGTCGAAGCCCAGGTCGACGGACCAATCTGTGAGCGTATCGATCCAGGACTGCACGTCGCCGGTCAGCCCCGGACCGCCACGCACCGCGCCGATCGCGCCGACCACGTTGTAGATGCGGCGCACGGCCGCCGGGTCGCGTCCGGCCGAGCGCGCCGCCGCGTCGATCTGCCGCTGACGGGCGGGGACCGCTGGCGGGGTTCCATAGGTGCTGAGCGGCGAGATCCAGCCATCGGCTGAGCGTCCGGTGACGGCGAGCATCTGAGGCCCGTTGCTCCCCAGCCAGAGTGGGACCGTCGCCGGTGGCACCGGCCCGGCTGCGTAGTCGCCGATCGTGAGCTGGCTGCCGCGGAGTTCGACGACGCCGCCTACGAGCGCCTGGCGCATGATCTTCAGGGCTTCGTCGGTGAACGCGACCATCTCGTGTCCGTTGCGCCGGGCCCCACCCATCGCGGCGATGCCCGCAGCG
>WNGI01003925.1_pt1 | contig 14334 bp, 15 predicted proteins | sample 5400621 | NCBI WGS metagenome assembly WNGI01 (sample SAMN13153374, study PRJNA577476) | soil metagenome | isolation source: 20 cm soil or saprolite under Garry oak tree replicate 1 | place: USA:California | collected 2016-06-15
TACACAGATCCCCAAGGCATATTGGAATCCTGGGAATATTTCATGGCTCCGATCAATGTCCGGTTCGAGACTGGCGATCGCTTTGAGTTCAACTGGAACCCGCACGGCGAAATCTTGCTCGCACCCTTTGCGATCGCTCCCGGAGTTGTGATCCCTCCAGGCTCGTACCAGTTCACGCGTTACCGTCTCGAAGCGCAGACCAGTAGTCACCGGCCGCTACAGTTTGGAAATACCACATGGTTCGGTTCTTTCTTCGACGGCCACTTGACCCAATGGCAGAACTATCTAAAGTGGACATCTCCGAAAGGCCGAGTGCAACTGGAGGCTGACATCGAGAATGATTTCGGGCGCCTTCCCCAAGGCAACTTCGTCCAACGTCTGTGGCAAGTGCAGGGTGCCTACGCCTGGAGCCCCAACTTGGTGCTCAGCAGCTTCATTCAATACGACACTGAATCGCACAATGTGGGCACAAATACACGCTTGCGTTGGACCATCAAACCGGGCAATGACCTGTTCATCGTCTGGAACCGGGGGTGGCAGCGATTGATCTTGAGTCCGAACGAAACCAGCATCGTGCCACAGAGTGATGTCATCGCCATCAAGCTACGCTGGACATTTCGCAGATAGCGCCATTCCGGCCCAGAGAGTCTCAAGGATGTAATTCAACTCGGAATTGCCGGAAATCAAGCGTGGCGCAGCAGGAGCCCCGCCGCCGCCGCGCAAGCGATCAAGATCGGCTCCGGCACCTTCCAGCGGATAAGGACCCCAAAGGTGACGACCGCAATCATCAACGTTGCCACGTCGTAGATTGAGCGTCGCGCAAGTACGATCACGGCTCCGGCGATGGCCCCAGTTGCTGCCGCGGTTACACCTCGAACGAATGCATTCAGCTGGGGGTTTTTGGCCCAACGTTTGTAGGACGGCGCAAGTAACACCACAACCAAATAGACGGGGAAGAAAATTCCTACCGCTGCGGCGGTTGCCCCGGATATGCCGGCAACAAGGTACCCAATGAAGGCAACCGTAATAACGACAGGGCCCGGCGTAATCATTGCGACCGCGACGGCATCCACGAATTGTCGTTCAGTGAGCCAGTGGTGCTCTTGCACTACTCCCCCATAGAGAAATGGCACCACCGCTAGCCCGCTGCCGAAAACAAACAGTCCTGCCTTAGCGAAATAGAGAAAGATACCGAATAGGCCCGTTGCGCCGGATAGTGTTGGCAGCATGAAAAGCCCAATGCTAGGTCTTACCGTCTCGACCTGTGCTTTTGTGGGCATCGCCACACCCGCCACTAGGAAAAGCCAAACGATCTCTCGCGAAGTCCATGCCGTCGTGACGGCCAAAACGGCGAATATCCCCCAGAGGAGTTTGTCCTTGCCTAGCGTTAATTTCGTCAGCTTGTAAGCCGACCGTGCGATGATGGCGATTACGGACGCACCGATTCCATAAAAGATGGCTTGCATCCAAGATAGGCCGCCATAGCGGACGTACGCGGCGGACAACGCAAGTACCATCAAGAATGAAGGCAAGACAAATGCGACCGCGACGGCGGTGGCGCCAAGAATTCCGTTGCGGACGTAGCCGAGATAAATCGCTAGTTGCGCCGCCAACGGCCCAGGCGCCAACTGCGCTAACGCCAGACCCTCGACATAGTCTTGTTTGCTGATCCAGTGACGATCATCAACCAAGTCCTGCTGCATGTGGCCAGCGAGCGCAATCGGACCCCCGAAGCCAAACGTACCCAAACGCAGGAAGTATCCAGCGAAGCGAACAAGCGAGACCTCCACGAGTTCCGGCGTGGCAGTCTTGGCTGAAATGGTCTCTTCAATCATGCTTTCCTCTGGCGTCTGTCTCGGCATTTGATTTGTCCTATCACCTTGATCGTTATGTGCATCTCACGGTATGTTATGCATATAACATAGTAAATGCAAAATACAGATTTCCTGGTCGCCGTTCATATGCAGCCCCAGGATGCCCCGACGAGCGTTTGGGCAAATTCAATGGTCAACCTCTGATATAGGGGTTTAGGGAGGGTCTCAATGGAACAATTGAGCAAACGATGTTGGCGAGGTCTCATTGCAACTCTGGCCTTCGTGGCTTCTCTCCAAGCCCAAACTTTGAAGCGGATTGGCACGATCGACCTTCCTGGGCCCAAGGGAGAGCGCTTCGACTATCTGACCATTGACGATGAAGATCACTATTTGCTGTCCGCCCATCTGGGTCCAGGCATTTTGTACGTCATCGATGTACGAACCAACAAGGTGGTGAAAGCGATTCCTGGCGTACCTGGGATTACTGGACTGGAGTACGTGCCAGGTGTTCGCAAGGTCTACACTTCCGATTGGGGTGAAGAGAAGATTGGCGTTGTGGATCTACGGAGCATGCGCGTGATCAAACGCCTTGCGACGGCCGCCAAACCGAACGGCAGCACCTACGCCGCTGCGTTTCACAAGGTCTATATCTCAGACACGCTTGGGAAGGCGGTAGCGATTATCGATGTGAATAAGGATGAAATCGTAAAGACCCTTGAGTTCAAAAGCGAGACCGGCATGCTCCAGTATGACTCCCTCGCCCGCAAGGTGTACGTGAACCTGAGGAATACCAATCAAATTGCCGAGATCGACCCTGCAACCGATACGGTACTGGGAACCTACCTAGTTGACGGCTGCCGATACAACCACGGAATGGCGGTTGACTCCGAGCACCATCGCGCATTTCTTCTTTGCAACGGAACTAAGACCCTAACGGTTTTTGCTCTCGACACCCACAAGGCAATTGCGCATCTTCCGTTGCCGCCGGGAGCCGACGTCGTGAAATTCGATCCTGGCTTGGGACGAATCTACGCCGCCTGTTCCAGCGGCTTCATCGCGGTCTTTCAAGCTCAGGACGCAGATCACTATCGAAAACTTGAGGATTTTCCGGTCCAAAAGATGGTCCACAGTCTTGCTATCGATACAGGGACTCATCGGGTGTATGCCCCGGAACAACTAGAGAATGGCCGACCGGTAGCTCAAATGATTGTTTACGAAGCCATGGAATCGGCGCGACAGCGCTGAAGGAGAATGGAAATGCGCCTATTCATCGTGCTACTTGCTCTCGCCACCTTGGCTTCAGGTCAGGCCAGCCAGCCCCTGCGTCTAGAGAAGACCATCGAATTGCCCGAAGTGCAGGGCCGAATTGACCACCTGTCCGTCGACGTGAAAGGGCAACGACTATTCGTTTCCGCGCTCGGTAACAACACAGTAGAAGTTGTCGACATCAAGGCGGGGAAGCGACTAAAGACGGTCAGCGGTGTGCAAGAGCCTCAGGGTGTTCTTTACGTACCCGCTACGGATCGGCTCTTCGTGGCCAACGGGAAGGACGGAAGCGTTCGGGTATTTGATGGAAGTTCGTATGCAACTCTCAAGACCCTTGAATATGGCGATGACGCCGACAACCTTCGCTACGACTCCGCCCGGAAGCGAATCTATGTCGGGTACGGAAGTGGTGCCTTGGGAGAGATCGATGACGAAGGCAACAAAACTGGCGACATCAAGCTCGATGCCCATCCAGAATCATTCCAGCTTGAGAAAGATAGTCCGCGGATTTACGTGAACCTACCGAAATCGCGCAAGATTGCTGTTCTCGACCGGGACAAACGCACCGTTACGGCGACCTGGCCGCTCGGAATGACATTGGCGAATTATCCAATGGCGCTCGACCAGGCCGACCACCGGCTCTTCGTCATGACTCGGTTCCCCGCACGACTGCTCGTATTCGACACGAATACAGGGAAAACTATCCAGCGGTTGTCGGCGGTGGGTGATTGCGACGACGTGTTCTACGATCACGGCCGCAAGAGAATTTATGCGATCGGCGGTGAAGGCGGCATCTCGGTCTTTGAGCAACTGGACCCGGATCATTATAAGGAGTCCGCGAGGATTTCCACGGTTAAAGGAGCGAGGACAGGTTTCTTTTCTCCCGAACTTGACCGCCTATTTCTGGCGGTCCGTCGCCAAGGAGCACAGGCAGCTGAAGTCCGAGTCTTCGCGCCGGCAGACTAGGCTCTTAGTCACCATGTTCAATCCTTGTCGAGGGGCAGAATTTCGAGCTCCGGTCACAGCAACCCTTTCGTTTGGTAAATCGTGGTCTCTTTGCGGCCATCTCAGTGCTGCAGGATCCCGTGCTCATTAGTTATATGTGTGAGTTATATGCTCCGAGGCGTTTCGCCAACTGGTCGACGCCAAGCCCTCTTGGGCTGCGCTCTACCAAACACTATCCTCCTGAGCTTGCGTAACTTACAGCGATCATTCTGATTGCAGTCTGGGCCAAAACTGTCTGGACGAAAGTATCGTTGAACGACTTGGAACTTCTAAACTAATGATAACGCGGTACATATGGTGGCCAGGGAGGGAGTTGAACCCCCGACGACCAGCCTTTTCAGGGCTGGATTCTCCCATTGCTACATACTTCGATCCAAAGCATTTATCCCGTTGTTTCCCTCCGAACCTGCTCGACTAATTGCAGCCAAAATGCAGCCATGAATTGCGGCGATCTGTGTGAACCACCGCTTGTGAATCATTCTGACACCGTCCAACTGAGATTTTGATTTTCCTATGGTTCAAGCAACCGGACTAGCACCGATTAGCGTGCGATTATTTGTCGCGATTTGAAGAAATGCATCAAACACTTCACGCGCTGCCTTTTGCGCTTCCTTTTCCCGCTCTTTATAGCATTTCCCCCAAGAAACCCACGGACGATGTCCTCTCCTCAGGTGCTCCTCTTTTTCAAGGATCGTGTGGATACGGAAGAATCCATCCTCAGCGAGTTTCCGAACGCTCAAGACCGCTTCCATCAATCGAGGCGGAGTTGCAGATTCCCACTCATTGTTGGAAAATGGCTCAAACACGAAAGGCGAGATGGGTGTTGCCAGAGGGACTACTCCTTTGTAACTCGCGATTCTACTCTTTTTCTCTGTCGTGCTTTCCGAGTCCTCGCCCTCGCTGCGGCCTTCGACGCCTTAATAGCGATTTCCTTGCGCCTTTTGGCCCCTAGCTTCCTAGCACGCGCCTCGCCGCCAACCTGTGTCGTAACACGGTCTTTCACGACGGTGGCGATTATTAAGGACGGGCACGCGCGGATCATCATCATGCGCCCGGAGGCCAGTCTCCACTAGAGGCCAGATACATTTTCGCAGACTGCTTCTCGTCCAACCCAATTCTTCTTGCATTCGGGCGGCGGACCATACATATTACGTCAACTCCGGGCAGGCCATTCACCGTTGAGTTGTTGAACTACAATCAGAACGTGAATAGTCGAAGGTCGTCCACCACAGCTTGTAAGCCTTCTGACAGGGGCACTTCCCGCGACCGGTTGTACGCGGCTATTTGGCAGCAGCTCTCAAGCGTGCTGATCATCTTGCTCTCATTGGGAGCAGGATTAGGCAACGCGACGTCACAGGCTCAGAGCAGCGCGTACGTGACGAATCTGTCCGGCACCGTGTCGGTCATCGACACCACGACCAACACCGTGGTTGCGACCATTCCGGTGGGAACATTTCCTTCTGGTGTAGCTATCACGCCAGATGGAACCCGAGTCTACGTAACGAATATCTTCAACTCCATTTCGGTTATCGACGCCGCGTCCAACACCGTGGTTGTGACGATTCCTTCCGGCCAATTTCCGACGGGAATAGCCATCACGCCCGATGGAACCCGAGCCTACGTGGTCAATCAATTTATGACCAATCAAGGCAACAACACCGTCTCGGTCATCGACACCATGACCAACACCATCGTTGCGACCATTGCTGTTGGCCGAGGCCCTTCTGAGATCGCCATCACGCCCGACGGAACCCGAGCCTACGTGCCCGATCAACAGGACTTCATCATCTCGGTCATCGACACCGCGACCAACACGGTGGTTACGACCATTCCGGTTAGCGGTACTGCGGGGATAGCCATTACACCAGATGGAACCCGAGCCTACGTAACCAGTCCGGGAGGGGCCACCGTCTCGGTCATCGACACCGCGATCAACACCGTGGTTGCGACTATTTCATTTGGTCCGAATCAGAATCCTTTTCGGGTAGCTATCACGCCAGACGGGACCCGCGCCTATGTGACGATTGGTTTCCCCAACAACATCGTCTCGGTTATCGACACCGCGACCAACACCGTGGTTGCGACCATTCCTGTTGGATTAGGTCCAATTGGGGTAGCCATCACGCCAGACGGGACTCACGTCTATGTGACTAATAATGACTCTGACACCGTCTCGGTCATCGATGCCACGACCAACAGCGTGGTTGCGACCATTCCTGTTGGATCGGGTCCTGTTGCGGCAGCCATCACTCCTGTGCGACGGACCCCGACGGGTAAAGAGCAATGCAAGCATCATGGGTATTTGAACTTCGGTCCGCCTGCCGGCCCCTTCAAGAATCAAGGGCGATGCATCAGCTATGTCGAGCATCATTAGCATCAGGAAGGGAAGGAGTGTTCACGGACGCGGCATTTTGCCGCCCACGGAAACGCGGTATTTGCGGGGACACTACAATCCGTTATGCTCGGCATCGAAGAGAAGAAGTGGCCGGGAAGTGCGTGCAGAGAACCCGCCACTAGGATCAACAGCCCGAATAGTTTCACCTCCACAATGTAGCTCCGTAGATGCAAGGCCGCAATAACTGTCGTAAACAGGCGATTACACCAACTACACCCTCGGGCCCACAAGCTCGGTCTCAAGATTCGGTCCCCAGGGCGTGACGTTGGTGCGTCCGCGCGTGAAGGACTCGAAGGGGTCGCGCACGACTCTCTGGCGCAGAGCGAAGGGATTGTGAAGGCGAGAAACGTTAGCCCACCTTTCGCATACCCACACCATGCTGCCCGTTTTCCCACTCGCGACGCTCATACTCTCGCTGCATAACGCGCAAACCGTTCAGAGCGTCGGTGAGTTCTTGACACTCGTGATAGTTGCCGCGCTTCGCGAAAGTCTCCTCGGCCCTATCCAGTATCGCGTTGCGAGCGTCAGTGATTCGTTGGGGTAGCTTGACGGTGTCTAGTTCCATCACCGCAAGTTCGTAGAGTTCTTTCCAGTCAGGCAGGCGGGGAATACTGTCGGAGACCATGAAGTGCCTCGCAGGACGAGCGCGAAAATTGTGCTCCGATCCGAACACTTTGTCTGCACGCTAGCGCACTCTTCCTACAGTGATTACCCTATGTGGGATGGGCTACGATCTTTATCCACAAGCATTTTGTCTGGACCCACAGCGACCAATTCTTGCATTGGAAAGGTTTTCGTCTCATTCACCATGTCCGAGAATATCCAGATCGTCTTTGGAATGTTCGAGGGCCGATCTGCGTTTGGCGCAGATTCAAGCCGATCCTCGAGACTCCAAAGACCGCCAAAGATGTCCGTTCCTGCGGCGACGGGTGACATTCCGATGACTTTGTTTTAAAACTTGAAGCCAGCTGATGGCGAGCTCGATTGAGATCATCCGTAAACACCCCGCGAGCATCGGGTGTCCATCCCTTCAGTATCTCGCTGACACCGCCAAAAGAGTCGGTCGAGATCGTCGAAACCCACACTCGAGTATTCGGTGGCTCGGTCAATAAGAGCTTCTTGGTCGAAAGAAGATACTCTCGGAGCAGATCACTATTGGCGTTGCCCTTGCCGATTGATCCACTTGTGTCGATCAGAATGCCCTCATAGCGTTGGGCCGTCTGCGCCTGGGACGAGCGCGCAACCGCGAAAAGGAACAATGTCAGCATGGTCAAAAGTTGGTGATATGGGATACGTCGTTTGGCGAATATATTCTTGGCCTGGAGAATTCCCGCCATGCACCGCACTTTGGCAATTTCAATCGAGGCGATGAGCTCTGAAACCTCCTTCTCCAAAGTAATCATTCGCTCACTGATTTTCTTGAGCTCATGCCAAGCTGCATAGTCCTCATCGGTACGCATCCGGGTGAGCAGTCCGGCCAGCAAGCCGATCATCGCGTTCCTGAAGAAAGCAAGCTTCTTCAACCCAAGACGTCCAGATAGCAGCCCCATCGGTGATTCCTCACACAATAAGAGACTGCAACTGACGCAGCCTTTTTCTTTTCGCCCGTCTTTTTGAATGGACTGTAGCGAACAGCTTTACTGGATCATGGTGTTTGGTGGACAAAGTGAATCAATTTCGCTCGATACAAATGAAAGCCCGTCTCGGAGGACGGGCTGACTTCAACCGGCACTCCAACTATTCCGGCTTCATTCCCATATCCACAATCATTTTTTTCTGTTCTGCGGTCCAGGTGCCGGTCATATCTCCGTGCTGCATAAGCAGCCTCTTATTGGCGTACATGTCTTTCGTCGTATGGAATTCCTTCACATTGGCCTGGTGTCCCGACTGGTCCCATTCGCCGACGCCTTTGTCGTGATATTTGAAAACGACGTTATCGAGATAGGTGATTTGGTTGCCCCAAAGATCCATTGCAGGAACAAGGTGTAGAGGCTTGCCAGCGCTGTCCCGTTTCATCACGCCCTTTTCCTCGAGGATATCGGGAATCGTGAGCGTGTAAGTGTTCTTGTCGGCGGAGACCTTGAAGTCAATCGAGACAAGTTTGGTGCCAACAATGTGGGGCGGGTTCCATCCGAACATGAACGCAAGCATTTCATTGAATGCGTCCCGCTGCGCCGGGGTGGAACTCTTGTCGAAGTACACGGTGCCTTGCACCTTGCTGGCATCGTGATCGATCAGGTCTCCGATGACCACAGCCTTGAAGCCGCCCATGTCAACTTTTCCATAGTGGCCCTGCTTGATATAGGTAAAGTCCGCGGCGTCGCAGCTGCCATGGTCGGGGTGGCCATTCGAGCGGCACGGACACGCGTAAGCAGTGCACTGGCATTCGGTCATGCTGATTCCGTGCACATCAAATTCGGGGACCTCTTTGGGCAGGTTCTTGGATTCATCGGCGGAGATGGCCAAGCTGGAAAGCACGAACGCGAAAACGAGAAGACCGGCAATACGTAGCTTTCTCATACGTCCTCCTTCGGTTAGACCTAGTAACCTCACTTCCTTGTTGACTTCGAAAACCGCAAGGATTGTACATCGGTTCTGACCTCCGGCGCATGGGTTGCAACGAGTTCCATCTGGAGGTGCTGAATAGATCTCCGTTCAGTCCCATGACTGCTGAAATTCGGCAGGCGTAGGGGGAGACACCGCGTTTAATGAAGAGGCGACGAACACGAGGATTAACGCACGCGGCCGGACACTCGGTCTTACTGGACCTGAACCAGCGACTCTGTCGATTCCATCCGAGCTCCAATCGCGGTTCGTGGCGGTGGGGGCTCTGCCGCCTGGGAACGGTCGAAGATCCAACGACGCTCTACGTCGACTGTGGATTCACCATTCGTATATACAACCACCTCCATGCCAGACTTCTGCAGACCCTCCGCGAGATGAGCTACGAACAACTCGGTTCCACCATAATCTGCCGGGGGCACCGAAATGAAGGGCGGCGCGATCAGTGCGACTTTCATAGACGCAGGTCCGCCTCTTCGATTTCGGAGATACTCTCCCTTAAGGCAATTACCACTGCGTTACGCAACCCGACGGGCCTTTTTGTTGTCGGCGACTGCCTGCTGTTCGTCGCCTGCCTCATTCGCTTGTGAATTAATCTCTTCCGCGAGTTTGGTCAGCTTCTCATCTGTTTCCTTTTCTTCTTCCAGTGTTTCATTCAGTAGTGAAGCCTGATCCCTTTCGCCAAGCACTTCGGCGAAGGCGCAAGCAGTTCCATATGCAGCAATCTCGTAGTGCTCCACTCGCTGTGCGGCACCAATAAGCGCAGCATCCATCACGCTATCCTCGAAGTCTTCTTCCATGACTTCTGCGCCCTCAGCTACCAAACCTTCCATGCCCTTGCATTTCTTACCTTTGGGACTTTCGCCGAGAGACCTAAAAATCTTCTCCAGACGCTGAACATGGCCTCGGGTTTGTTCGAGATGCTCCTCAAATCCCTGCCTCAATTCCTCTGACGATGCAGTTTTGACCATTTTCGGCAGCGCCTTTACCAGCTGATTTTCAGCGTTATAGAGATCCTTCAATTCGTCGATGTAAAGTTCTTTCAATCCTTCTGACATATTTCCTCCATGAGAGCGACTGTTGAGTGTAGTAGCTCAGGTTTTAAAAACGGGAGGCTTCGACATGCGAAACCTCCTCGGAGTTCTTAGGCGATCTTCTTGTCTTTTTCTCTTTGATCTCTTTGCTCATCCTGATTTGGGTTGGATCCACCTTGGCCCGGCTGACGACTTGGATCAGGTTGGGTGCTCCCTTGGCGCTGCTGCTCGTCCCGTTCGCGCTGAGAGTCTTTCTGTGTGGGTGTTTGCTGTCCCGATTGTTGGCCCTGCTGCTTTTCGTTATCCATTTTTGGGTCTCCTTTGGTTGAATGCCGTTCATTCCCACGGTCGATTTCGATCAAACGTAGCGCTGTTCCATCTTCCCTCTGTCTCGCGGAGTGGGCCGACAAGGATGAACCCCTAAGCGACCCCTCGTCTCCCGCGAACGAAGTGAAGAACCAGCGAGATCACCGCCACTACGAGAAGGATGTGAACCAACCCACCCGCAACGTGAAACACGCTGAGACCAAGGAGCCACGCCACTAGAAGCACCACAAAGAAAATAGTGAAGATACTCACGCTTCACCTCCACTTCACACTATGCCGACTCGCATCAGGGTTTGTAATGGGGTGCTCCGGGTATTCAGGTGTCAAAAGAGCCGGACATATCCATGTAGCGTCCATCTTTTGGCTCATAAACTGCGCTAGGGTAGCGTGTCGTTCGGTTATGTTTATTCGACTCTCGAGCTTGTCCCCCCGGCGACCACGAGGCCCACTGTCGAGCGGTGCGAGCACTCGGCGCAAAGGTGCTATCGATAACGATGTGCAAACATGGTTCGCGCAATGACTGGACAAACTACATCCGGAACTTCCCAGGCAGCATCCGATGCGCGAACAGAACGTCGTGTTCGTCGGGAGACTGAGAATGTGAAGAAAGCAGAATTATTCGTAGGGGGAATTGGCTTGGGAGCTGCTCTCCTCTGGGGATGACGCCAGAATAGGGGGCTTTCTGGTGCGAAAGTTTCATTTCACTACCGCGGATCTCAATTACTCAGATCGATCGGCGGATGATTTCGCTTCCGTACACCTCATCGACTGAGTACCGCAGATGCCAATCAGTTACGGGAATTGAGTTTCTCGAGATGCTTTGGAACGATTGCTGGAAAATGGTCCCTATCGAAACAAGCTCGAATTGGTATCGAGCATGCTACTCATACAGGACGGTTACTCTAGGATGAAAGGCCGAATAGCTATTTCTGTAGCTCGCGAACCAGTCAAGACGATCGCCTAATTCCAAGCCGTTCATAGTGACTTATCACCGCGCGTGGCTGGGGCCCGTCGGTATCCGCCGCCAATCGATTTCTGTTCATCCGTTGTTGAGCCCGCCATCTTTTGACCTCAAACGCGGCGGTCTTCCTATCTTCATTCTCGATACCGAGGCCGGCGAGCGGCGCCGCAATCTTCAGGATCTTGATCTTCTCTCGAACGTTGGCCTTGAACATCTCAATTCGTAGCTGAGCAATTTCCTTCAGTTCTTCATAATGGCGTGACCTCCTCACTCGTGCGACGATCCCAAGAGCAATCGCTGCTCCACCGATCACGGCAAGGAGCTGTAATGGGTGCTCTCTTCTGATTCGATCCGCATGACTGCTCGCCCGTCTCCCAAAATCATTAGACCTCGAAGCAAGCCTTGCGAAAGTATCGACCGCGTACGATTGAGCGCGGCAGTAGGCGTCCGCTAGGGATTGTTTTGTGCCAACAAGCGCATCCATGGCGCGGCGGGCAACGCGGTCCAATCGCCCGGGTACCGAAGAATCCATAATACGGTTGTTGACGGGTATCGTACGTTCTCGGCATCCTCATATTTTTCAGGCGCTTGTGCCATAGGAGCGTTCCCCGTACACCAAATTGCAGTGCGGGATGTCGGTTTCGCCACTTTCAGAACTGCTCGCATTGTTCCCCACCATATTCCCAGTCAAATGCCGGATAAATGGGGCGATCCTGGTATTAATCTGACAAGAGTACCGCAGCAAATGGCTGTATCATCTCCGACGCTACAAGTGGGTCCAGCTTGCGACTGGGCACAAAAATGGGCACACTTTTTCAGCCCTTATTCTTCATGAGAAACCTCTTCGTCCTGGCTACTAGAGAGTCTGCGAGATAGAGATTCCACTACCCCTCGGTTTTTCCGATCTTTTCCAACTTGGCCAAGTGCCTTGCCATTCTGTTTTCCAGAGACAGTTCCGATTCGAGAAGATGCTCCGCGATGTTCGACTATCGGGTTGATTCCCTCAGGCTGCTTGCCCAATTGAGAAGTTCATCGCGACCCATGAAATTCAAGATTCTTCTTGGGTCAATCTCCGCTTTAAGAGCGGACGCAAGACCGAACTCTATGAACCTGAGCTGAGACGCGCCGTGAGCATCGGTGCCAATGGAAATCTGGCACCCAGCTTTGCGAGCAAGGCGCACCAGATCGAGACTTAGGTCTTGCCGATCGGGATATGAATCAATCTCAACCGCCTTGTCGAGCTCGGCTGCTACCGCGAACACCTTCGCCCAGTCAGCGCTCAGCCCATCGCGAAAATTGTAAACGCGGCCTCGCGGATGCCCAAGAATGTGGATCGCGGGATTCCGCAGAGCGGTGACATAACGTTCTGTCTGATCTTCCTTCTTGCGCAGCGCCGAATGAAAGCATCCCAGCACAATGTCGAGCTTGGCGAGCGACGCGAGATCCATATCGACCTCTCCACGCGGACTGAGGTTCACTTCTATAGAGCGCAGGACACGGATAGTGCGATCGGCACTCCTCAGCGACTCATTCACGATCGCAATTTCGTCCGCTTGCTGCACGAGTTGTTTCTCATCGATGCCACCGGCGATTTTCAGGCCCTTAGAGTGATCGGTGATCGCGATGTATTCATAGCCCCTCGCCTTACCCGCTTCAGCCATCTCCTGGATTGACGACGAGCCGTCACTCCAAACACTGTGCATCTGCAAATCCCCTTTCACCCCTTGCGACCAGAGCGGCCTACCGCCGAGGATGGATCGGACTTGCGTTAGTGTAAAGAAATTTTCTCGGATTGCCGGGGGAGAGGCAACGATCGGTGAGATCTCAATCCATCCGCGAATGATTTTCTCAAGATATGGCCCGACGCCTGGCAGTTCCGTGAGCGACTGCCCTTTTTGATAGAGGCTCACGGCTTCTTCTTCCCAGAGAAATGCTTTCCTGGACGCCCGACGATACGCCCGGTTGAGCGGAGGCTTCGCATCATCCCCTGCGATCGCCAGAAGTTCAGCGATTTGGGAATTTGTGAGCGGATCTTCGGGACCAAACATGGTTTCCCAGCTTGTTTCCAACCGCTACTTCTACGTCCAAACGAGGCCAAAACAGGCGCAGAGCAGTGTCTATGCGGCTTTTCGAATCTTCCAAACCAGTGCAGAAACTGCTAGCCAAGAGATGGTAGCAACTATCAGGACCATCAAGTGACTATCGCGAGGCACCAATTTCCACACGACAAAGGCAAAAACAGCCAGTCCGAGATTGCCCATCGCTGCACCCGCCGCATCGATGCTCGCTGCCATCCGACCGCGCACCGTGCCATCGACGCCTTGCCGTTCTTTCTTCTGCTTTTCGTGTTTCTCAATCAATGTTGCACTGGCTGGGAAAATCGCAGGAAAGGCTAGAAATAGCCCACCAACTCCGGGGCCGAATGCTTTGGCAATTATTCCCGCAACCGCTATGATCAAGCCCCCAAACAAGAACCTTATCGCGTAGTCGCGCCATTTGGTTTGCCGAAGGCCGAAAGATCAATTTTGACGCGCATTCTTATTTCAGGCAGAGGTACCACGTACCGAATGCCACTCCTAACCACAAAGAGATCGCAACGGTCGTGACTAAAAGAGCGCTAAATTGGTGTCTCACCAGGATCCAACTCACGAACGAGGCGTAGGCGAACAACGCCAGCGCCCCAGCAATCATGGAACGACTCTCGGTTGCGGCATAGGAAGGGCCTTCGGTCGCTATCGTGAGCCCGAGAGTAGCCAGCGCTACTGAAGGCGCGGCACCAAACAGTCCGGCGAAACTCTTGGGTCTCAGTACGTCGCCCATTGCCGCGAACACCGTAACTACCGCGCCACCAACCAGGAATCGAATCAGGATCTGAAGCATAAAACCGTGACCCTCATCGCCTTTCCGAGTTAACCAATTTGCGAGCTTGATCTGGACCTTTCAGTCCGAGCACACGATACTGCTTGCCAC
>WNGI01013326.1_pt1 | contig 14333 bp, 13 predicted proteins | sample 5400621 | NCBI WGS metagenome assembly WNGI01 (sample SAMN13153374, study PRJNA577476) | soil metagenome | isolation source: 20 cm soil or saprolite under Garry oak tree replicate 1 | place: USA:California | collected 2016-06-15
GCCAACCGCGGGGCCGCGGCCGCGCGCGGCGAGGTGCTCTGCTTCCTCAATCCCGACGCCCGCGTGCTGCCGGGCGCGGTCCAGGCGCTCGTCGACACCCTCGAGCGCGTGCCGGGCGCGGGCATCGCCGGCGGCGGGCTGGTCGACGAGGCCGGCGCCTGGCAGCCCGGGGCCGGCCGGTTCGCTCCGGTGCAGCACCTCGTGCTCGACACGACCCCCGGCCGGCTCCCGGCCCGGCTCCGGCGGATGCCCTACCGCGTGGACTGGGTGTACGGCACGTTCATGGCGGTGCGCCGAGACCTCTTCCGGCAGCTCGGCGGCTTCGATTCGCGCTACTTCCTCTACGGCGAGGATCTGGACCTCTGCTACCGGGCCGCGCGCCTCGGGTCGCGCACCATCCACGTGCCCGCGGCGCGCGCCGTCCACGGGACGAACGTGAGTGCAGCGCAGCGTTTCGGGGTCGGCCGCGAGGCCGAGGTCGTGAAGGGCGAGATGCGCTTCTACGCCGCGCGGCGTGCGCCCCGCGACCTGCGCCTCTTCCGCGCCGTCGGGGCGTGCAAGTTCGGTCTCAAGGCGGCGCTCGCGGCGGCGATCGGCCGGCGCGGCGCCGCCGCGTCGTATGCGCGCGTCGTGCGCGCGTGCGTCGCCTTCGACCCGCTCGCGGCCGATGCGTGACGGCCCGAGCCTGACCCTCGCGGTGCCGTGCCGGACCGACGAGCCGGCGCTGGCGCGCACGCTCGGCGCCGCGCGGGCGGCGCTGCCGGCGGGGGAGGGCGCGTCCGTCGAGCTGCTCGTCTGCATCAACGGCCCGGACCCGCTGGCGTCGGCGGCGCTCCGCGACCTCCGCGCCTTCGCGCGCGAGACGGCGGCGTCGTTCGCCGAGGTGACGGCGGACGGCGTCCGACCCGCGGCGCTGCCGCCCGCGCGGCCGCTGCTCGCCGTCGTGGCGCTCCTCACGACGCGCGCGGGAAAGCCGCTCGCCTGGAACGTGCTCCGGTGCCACGCGCGCGCGCCCGTCGCCATCTTCTTCGACGCCGACGTGTCGTTCGCTCCCGACGCCTTCCGGCTCCTGCTCGCCGCGCTGGCCGCGGCGCCGGGTGCGGCGCTCGCCTCGGGGAAGACCACCTGCGCGCCGCGGCCGCGGGCGTTCGAGCGCATCATGGCCGCACCCTACGGTGTCGACTTTCCGAACCTCTCGGCGCAGCTCTACGCTGCGCGCCTCGACACCCTGCCCGCCGCCATGCCGGAGGACCTGATCGAGCCCGAGCGATGGCTCGAGCTGATCGTCGGGCGCGAGCGCGTCGTCCGCGTGCCGGAAGCGCGCGTCGCCGTCCGGCTCCCCGCGACGCTCGCCGACTTCTGCCGCCAGCGCGTCCGCATCGAGATGGGGAAGGTACAGCTCGCCCGCGAGTATCCCGCGCTCGCCGGACGCGGCGCGCCGCAGCCGCGGACCCGGGCCGCGCTCACGAGCCTCGACGCGGCCGACGCCGTCCGGCTGGCGGCCTATCTCGGGATGCGCAGCCTGGCGCACGTCGTCGCGTGGTGGCGCTACCGGCGCGGCGCGACCGCCGGCATCTGGCGCCAGGCCGCGACGACGAAACGGTGGGATCCTGCGTGAGGGTCCTCTTCCTCGCGACGCGCCTGCCGGTCCCGCCCTGGCGTGGGGACCAGGTCCGCGCCTACCATCACCTCCGCCTACTTGCCCCGGCGCACGACATCACGTGCTGCGCGCTGCTGACCCGGCCGCCGCCCGCGGGACTCCGCGCGGAAGTCGAGGCGCTCGGGGTGCACCTGGTCGTCGTGACCCTCGGAATGCTCGGCGCGGTGCCGGCGCTCGCCCGCGTGCTCGTCGGCGACGGGCGTCCGCTGCAGGTCCTGCTCTATGCGCGCCGGCGAGCGGCGACCGCCGTCACCCGGCTCGTCGCCCGCGGCGGCTTCGACGTCGTGCATGCGCAGCTCGTCCGCGCGGCGTCCTACCTGCCGGCGGGCGTGCCGGCGGTGGTCGACCTGATCGATGCCCTCTCCGCGAACTTCGCGCGCCGGGCGGCGAGCGACCGTGGCCCGCTTGGGGCGGCCGCCGCATGGGAAGCCCGGCGGCTCGCGCAGTTCGAGCCGCGGGTCGCCGCGGGCGCGGCCCGCGTCCTCGTCGTCTCCGAGGCGGAGCGCGCGGCGCTCGGCGAGGCGCGGGTGACCGTGGTGCCGAACGGCGTCGACACGGTCGCTTTCCCGTATCGCGAGGACGGCCGGTTGCCGGGGCGGATCGTGTTTGCCGGGAACCTCGGCTATTTCCCGAACGTCGACGCCGCGCGCTGGCTCGCCCGGGACATCTTCCCGCGTGTCCGCGCCGTCGTGCCGGCGGCCGAGCTGCGCCTCGTGGGCGCGCGGCCGGCGCGCGCGGTGCGGGCGCTCGCCGCGCTGCCGGGCGTGTCGCTCGCCGTTGCCGTGCCCGCGATGGCGCCGGAGCTCGCCGCCGCGACGGTCGCCGTCGTCCCCGTCCGCGCGGGATCGGGGCTGCAGAACAAGGTGCTCGAGGCGATGGCTGCCGGGACGCCGGTCGTGACGACACCGCGCGCCGCGGCGGCGCTGGACGCCCAGCCCGGGGAGCACCTGCTGGTGGCGGAGGACGCCGCGGGGCTCGCCGCCGCGGCGCTCGACCTGCTCGCGAATGCGGCGCGGGCGCGAGCGCTCGCGCGGGCGGCACGCGCACTCGTCGAGCGGCGCTACCGCTGGGAGGACTCGGCCGAGGGTGTCGCGGCGGCGTGGCGGCACGCCGTCGACGCCATGCAGCGATCGGCTTGAACGGCGGCGGGCTTTTGCTATGTCGCGGTCGGTGTATCGGCGCGAGAGAGGATGGCGCCTCCGCTGGGCATTGCTCGTCCAGGGGGACCTCCTGGCCGCGTGCCTGGCGTATCTGCTCGCGTTCTTGCTGCGCGCCGCAGTGCCCTTTCCGCTGACGCAGGGCTACCTCCCGGCGCTGCGCTTCGCCGAGGTCCACCATCACTGGATCGCGCTGCTCGGCGCACAGCTCGGCGTCCTCTACTTCCTCGGCCTCTACGAGCCGCGCGCGCTCACCAATCCGCGCGCGCAGGCCGGCGCCATCGGCGCCGCCGCGGCGCTGCAGGCGCTCGTGCTGATCGCGGTCTACTTCTTCCGGCAGGACCTGCTGTTTCCGCGCTCGATCTTCGTCGTCTTCGCGGGGGTGAACGCGGCGCTGCTCTTCGCCTGGCGGCTCGGGAGCCGCTCGTTGATGGGGGCCTATCCGCGACGGCGCGTGCTCGTCGTCGGCACCAACGCGACCGCTGCCGAGGTGATCGACACGATCCGCGTGCAGCACTGGCTCGGCATGGACATCGTCGGCGCGGTGTCGGGTGACGGCTCCGGACCGGCCGCGCTGGGCGACGTACCGCTGCTCGGGGGGCGCGAGGAGCTGCCCGCGCTCTGCGAGCGCCATAACGTGGACGAGGTCATCATCGCGTCCGAGCACTCCTGGCAGGACCGGTTGCTCGATTCGCTGAGCCGTCTGCAGGGACCGCGCGCGCGCGTCTGCGTGGTCCCGTCGCCGTACGAGATCCTGATCGCCCGTCCCGAGCATCTCCGTCTGCACGACATCCCGCTGATCGAGATGATCCGGGAGCCCGCGGCGGGCGGCGCGAGCGCGGCCAAGCGGCTGTTCGACGTCCTCCTGGCGCTCGTGCTGCTCGTCGCGACGCTGCCGGTCATGCTGGTCGTGGCGCTCGCGATCCGCCTCACGTCGCGCGGACGCGTGCTGTACACCCAGACCCGGGTCGGCAAGGACGGCGGGCCGTTCACCATGGTCAAGTTCCGGACGATGCACGCCAAGGCGGAGCACACGACCGGCCCGGTGCTCGCCGCCGAGAATGATCCGCGCGTCACGTGGCTCGGCCGCTATCTGCGGGCGCTCCGGATCGACGAGCTGCCGCAGCTCTGGAACGTGCTCGCCGGCGACATGAGCTTCGTCGGACCCCGGCCCGAGCGGCCCGAGTTCGTCGCCCGTTATCAGGGTACGATCCAGGGCTATCGCGAGCGCCTGAAGGTGCGGCCGGGACTCACCGGCTACGCGCAGGTGAACGGCGAGTACCACACCTCGGCGCCCACCAAGCTCAAGTACGACCTCGCCTACATCTATAACCGCTCGCTGTGGCTCGACCTCAAGATCCTGTCCGAGACCGTGAAGGTGATGCTCACCCGACGAGGCATCTGAGGTGGCCGCGCGGCGCGTGGCCGACGCGCTTCTTTTCCTGCTCGCCGCCGCCATCCCGCTCTCCACGACCGCCATGGAGGGGGCGGTGCTGGCGCTCGGCGCGCTGACGTTGTTCACCGCGGCGCGCAGGCAGTCGCCCGTGCGGGCGACGCCGCTCGACGGTGTGCTCGGGCTGTTCTACGCGACGCTCGCCCTGTCGACGGTCGTCAGCGGGCACCTCCGCGAGGCGACCGGCTGGGCGCGCCTCTGGGTGGTGCTGACGTACTTCGTCGTCTTCTGGTGGCTCCGCGATCGGCGTCAGACGATCCGCTTCGTGTACGTCCTCGTCGGCGCCGGGGCGACCGCCGCGGCGTACGGGCTGCTCCAGCACGCCACCGGCGCCGACTGGTACCGCGCGGCGCTCGGCCGGCCCCTCCTCGTGCACCCCCGCGAAGCAGGCGGCGCGGGCTATGCGATCGTGGGTTTCTTTCGGAACTACCTGACGTTCGCCCACACGATGCTGTTCCCGCTGGCGTGGGCCACGGCGCTGGCGATCGGTGGCGCCGTCGCTGCCCTCGGTGCCGCCGCCTTGCTCGTGCTCGCGATCGCCTTTTCGACCGCCCGCGGCGTATGGCTCGCGACGGTCGCCGTCGTCGCGGTCCTCGCCCTCATCGCGCGCGGCCGGCCGGCCGCGTTCGCGGTCGCCGGTCTCGCAGCCGCGGCGCTCCTCGGCTTCGCCGTCTCGCGCGACCTCCGGCACGAGGCGGCGCAGATGTTCGGGCTCGGCGGTCCGAACGTCGGGCGGGTCGCGATCTACCAGGCCAATCTCGACATCATCCACGCGCACCCGGTGCTCGGCCTTGGCTTCGGACGGTACCAGGCGGCGGCGCTGCCGTACTACACGACCCATCCGCTGGCGGACCGGCGCTCGCACGCGCACAGTGACTACCTGCAGATCGCCGCCGAGGCGGGGCTCACGGGCCTCGCGGCGTTCGCGCTCCTCTTCGCCGTCGCGCTCCGCCGTGGATGGACCGCGATCGCCGACGCGCCGGATGCGACGGTGCGGGCCACGGCGGCGGGCGCCTGGGCGGGCATCGTCGGCTTCCTGGTCGGCGGCATCACCCAGTACAACTTCGGCGACAACGAGGTGGCGATCGCGATGTGGACGGCGCTGGCGGTGCTGATGCGGCTCAGGGAGCCGTAGCCGTGCGCGTCCTGCACGTCGATCCCGAGCGGGGCTGGGGTGGGGGCGAGGTCCAGGTCATGGCGCTGCTCGGGGAGCTCGGGCGCCGCGGGCACGCGTCGCGGGTCGCCGCTCACCCGGACGGGCCACTCGCGCGTGCCGCCACCGCCGCGGGCGTGCCAGTGATCCCGCTGGCCGTCGCGAACCACGTCGACATCGGCGCGGCACTCCGCCTGCGACGCGCGCTCGGCGATGCGGAAGTCGTGCACTTCCACACGGCGCGCGCCCACGCGTTGGCCCCGCTGTGCCGGCGCGCGGGCGTACGGCTCGTCGTCACGCGGCGCATGGACTACGTGCCCGCGGGCGGCCCATACGTCCGCTTTCTCTACAACCGGGCGGTCGACGCGGTCGTCGCGATCTCGGAAGGCGTGCGCGAGGCGCTCGTCCGGGTGGGCGTCCGGCGCGACCGCATCCGGGTGGTGCCGAGCGGCATCGAGCCCGCGGCCGGCGTCGCGCCGGCGGGCGCACGGGCCGCGCTTCGCCGCGAGTGGGAGGTCGGCGACGATGCGGTGCTGGTGCTCGTGGTCGGCGCGCTCGAGCGGCGGAAGGGGCACGCGGTACTGCTCGACGCCGCGCGCCGGCTGTCGCCCGCCGCGCTCGGCCTGCGGTACGTGTTCTGTGGGGACGGGAGCGAGGCGGGAGCGCTGGCCGAAGCGGCGGCGCCGCTCGGGGGCGCCGTGTGCTTTGCCGGCTTTCGACGCGACGTCGCCGCGTGCCTCGCGGCGGCGGACGTCGTCGTTCTGCCGTCGCTGCGCGAGGGGCTCGGCGTCGCGGCCCTCGAGGCGATGGCGGCCTCGCGTCCCCTGGCGGCGAGCCGCGTGGGCGGCCTCGCCGAGGTCGTGGTCCACGAGGAGACCGGGCTTCTCGTCCCGCCCGGCGACCCGGCCGCGCTCGCGACGGCGCTCGCGCGGCTCGCCGGCGACCGCGCGCTGCGCGCGCGCCTCGGAGACGCCGGCCGGGCCCGCGTGCTCGCCCGTTACACGAGCGCACAGATGGCGGAAGGTACCCTCGCCTGTTATCGGGGGGAGCCGTGAAACGCGTCGGCCCGCGACGGCTCGTCGACCTCATCCGGCAGTTCGGACGCGTCCGTGCGCTCGTCGTCGGCGACCTGATGCTCGACCAGTTCATCTGGGGCACCGTGCGGCGCATCTCGCCCGAGGCGCCGGTGCCCGTCGTCCAGGTGGCCAACGAGGACGCGCGGCCGGGCGGCGCGGGCAACGTAGTGAGTAACATCGCGGCGCTCGGCGGCCGCTCGGCGGTGTGCGGCATCGTCGGGCGGGATCCCGCCGGCGACCGGCTCATTGCGGCGCTGCGCGCGCGCGGCGCGGACACGGCCGGAGTCGTCGTCTCGCGCGCGGGGCCGACGACCCAGAAGACGCGCATCATCGCGCATCATCAGCAGGTGGTGCGGCTCGATCGCGAGTCCGGGACCGGGCCCGACGGCGCGGGCGCGCGGCGCGTCCGGGACTTCGTGCTGCGCCAGCACGCGCGGTACGACGTGCTCGTCGTGTCCGACTACGGGAAGGGAGCGGTCGGCGCGGACCTCCTCGGCGCGCTCGCGGAGGCCTGCGGCCACCGGCCGTTCACCTGGGTCCTCGACCCGAAGCAGGCCAATTTCGCCCATTACCGGCGCGCGTCGCTCGTGAAGCCCAACCGCGAGGAGGCGGCCGCCGCCTCCGGCGTCGACATCCACGATGCGGCGACCTTGCGCGAGGCCGGCGCGCGGCTCCTCGAGCGGTGGGAGGCGGGCGCGGTGCTCATCTCGCGCGGCGAGGAGGGGATGGCGCTCTTCAAGCGCGGGCCGCAGGGTGTCGTCGTCGAGGAGTTCCGCACCGCCGCCCGCGAGGTGTTCGACGTCACCGGCGCCGGCGACACCGTGCTCGCCGCCTGCGCGCTGGCGCTCGGCGCCGGCGGGACGCTCGAGGAGGCGACGGTGCTCGCCAACCACGCGGCGGGCGTGGTGGTGGGAAAGATCGGGACGGCGACGGTCAGCGCCGACGAGCTCGCGCGCGACGTCCGGCGGTGAGCATGCGGAGCATGACGGGCTACGGCGCCGGCGCGGCCGAGGCGCGCGGCGCGCGCGTGACGGTCGAGATACGCGGCCTCAACCAGCGCTTCCTCGACGTCAAGGTGGCGGTGCCGCGCGAGTACGCGGCATGGGAGACGGAGATCCGCGATCGCGTGCGGAAGACGGCGCAGCGCGGACGGGTCGAGGACGGGAGCGGACGGCGCTGCAGCGGGCGCTCGGCACGGCGCTCCGTGCCTTCGACGGCGAGCGCCGCCGCGAGGGCGCCCACCTCGAGCGCGACATGCGCCGGCGCGCCACCCAGATGCGCGCGCTGACGGCTCGCATCCGCCGCCGCCTGCCGGAGGCGCTCGCCTCCCTCCGTCGCCAGGTCGAGGAGCGGCTCGTGCGGCTCGTCGGCGGCAAGGAGCTCGACGCGAACCGGATCGCGCACGAGGTCGCGATGCTCGCCGAGCGCGGCGACGTCACCGAGGAGATCGTCCGGCTCGAGAGCCACCTCGCCGCGCTGGCGAGCGCGCTCGGCGAGCAGGGGCCCGTCGGCAAGCGGATCGACTTCCTCGTGCAGGAGGTCCACCGCGAGCTCAACACGACGGGCGCCAAGGCGGGCGACCTCACGATCACGGACCTGGTGCTCGCCGCCAAGAGCGAGCTCGAGAAGCTCCGCGAGCAGGTGCAGAACGTCGAGTGACCCGGATGTTCCGGGACTGCCCGCATTGTCATGAGATGTGATGTAATGTAGAGGACAGAGATATGAAGACCTCGCAGGCCGAATGGGCCGGTATCCGGCAGCAGTTCATCGATCACGCCACGCGTCAGGGTGTCAGTCTCAGACTTCGAGACCGTGTCTGGGCGGTGAGCCCGAAAGGCGAGTGGGTGGCGCTTCCGGGAAGCAGTGATAGCCCGAACGCAGACAGCTGGTGGCTCGGCTGTGATCCGCAGAAGCTTCACGCGCGGCGCGCCGCAGGAGTCATTCTTCTCTGCCAAGCACGTGGGGGGTCGCTACACACAATCGGCTTGCCAGCGCGGATTCTCAGGGACGTCGAGGCGCCGCTTTCGAAGAACAAGCGGCAGACTGTCTTCAACGTCGTACGTCGCGGCGGGCGATTTCTTCTGAAGCTGCGCGGAGGCGATGAGATGGACGTGACCAGCCGTGTCAACGACCTCTCGTGGCTCACCAAGGGCGATGCAGAAGGAGCATTGCTCGTATCCGACGGGGTGACTGAGGGCAGTGAGCGTCCCGCTCTCTTCCAAGAAGACGCTGTGTGCCCGGAGAAGCACCCCGAAGAGGTGACGGTCGGAATGGCGCCGGTTCACCGCTTCTTCGCGATCGCAAAAAACGGCGCGCTGCAGCCGTTGGATGACGTTGCTCTACAACCGGGCTCGGTCTACCTGGTAGAAGCGCGACCGTCGCCGGCCGTGCCCGGAAATAGCTCGTTGCGCCGTATCGTCGCTCGCGGAGGGCCGCACGATTTGCCCGGCGATTTCGCCGAGCGTCACGACTACTATGCCCATGGAGCGATACGTAGGTGAAACGCGGCGCGTTCATCGATACCGTCTACATCCTTGCGCTCCTGAATCCGCGGGATCGATGGCATCAGAAGGCGGTCGAGCTGTCGAAGGTGCGGCGAGCGCCGCTCGTGACGTCGCATGCCGTGCTCACCGAGGTGGCCGACGCCCTCGCGCACCGCAGCCGCCGCGCCTGGGCCTCGCAGGCCATCGACGACCTGCAGGCCGACCCGGACGTCAAGTGCGTGACCGTGGACGCGTCGATCTTCGCCGGTGCGCTACGCCTTTATCGGGAGCGGGCCGACAAAGACTGGAGCCTGACGGACTGCACCTCGTTCTGCATCATGCGCCGACAAGAGCTGACTGACGCGCTCACCGCGGACAGTCACTTCGTGCAGGCCGGCTTCCGGGCACTCATGCAGGAATGAACGTCGAGTGAACATACCGGCCCGGCAGCGCTGGTGGCGACCCATCGCAGCGCGTCCGCTATAGGAAGGCCCACGCGTACGGCCCCAGGGGTGGGTGCAGAACGCGGATCGGCACGGCATAATCCGACTGTGTTGATCACCATTTCCGGCCTGCCCGGCAGCGGCAAGACGACGGTTGCCCGGCTGGTGGCCGAGCAGCTCGGCCTCGAGCACGTCTATGCGGGCGACCTCTTCCGCCGGCAGGCTGCGGCGCGCGGCCTCTCGCTCGAGGAGTACGCGCGTCGCGCGGAGACCGATCACTCCATCGACCGGGCGCTCGACGAGCAGATGCAGGCGCGCGCGGCGCGGGACGAGGCGGTGCTCGAAGGCCGGCTCGCCGCCTTCATGGCGGACGCGGCGCGGCGCCCCGCGCTGAAGGTCTTCCTCGACGCGCCCGAGCCGGTGCGCGCCGCGCGCATCGTCGCGCGCGAGGGTGGGGCAGCCGAGGCGCGTCTGCAGGAGACGCAGGCGCGCGAGGCGTCGGACGCGCGCCGCTACCGCGAGATCTACGGCTTCGACTACCACGACCGCGGCCGCTACGACCTCGTGCTCTCGACCGACGGCCGCGCGCCCGAGGAGCTGGCCGCCGACATCGTGCGCGCCGCGCGGGAGCGATTCCGTCCATGACGGTCAGCGAGCTCATCGAGCGGGTGCGGACCTACCACCCGGCGGGCAGCGTCGACACGATCCAGAAGGCGTACGACTTCTCGGCCGAGGTGCACCGCGGCCAGCGGCGCCTCTCGGGCGAGCCGTACCTGACGCATCCGGTGCAGGTCGCCGGGATCATCGCCGACATGCGGCTCGACGTGCCGAGCATCGCGACGGGGCTCCTGCACGACACCGTCGAGGACACGCTCGCCACCCTCGAGCAGATCGAGGAGACGTTCGGCGCCGAGATCGCGACGCTGGTCGACGGCGTCACGAAGATCGGCCAGATCAACTTCACGTCTCGCGAGGAGAAGCAGGCGGAGAACTTCCGGAAGATGCTCCTCGCCATGGCGCGCGACATCCGCGTGATCCTGATCAAGCTCGCCGACCGCACCCACAACATGCGGACGCTCGGCCACCTGCCGCCCGAGCGCCAGGTGGAGATCGCGCAGGAGACGCTCGACATCTACGCGCCCCTCGCGCATCGCCTCGGCATCTACTGGATCAAGAGCGACCTCGAGGACAATGCGCTCCGCTTCCTCCACCCCGAGGTCTACTACCAGCTGAAGCGCAGCGTCGCGAAGCGGAAGGCCGAGCGCGAGCGCTACATCAAGGAAGTGATCGGCGTCCTCGAGAAGAAGCTCGGCGAGGCCGGGCTCGAGGCCGAGGTGAGCGGGCGGCCGAAGCACTTCTACTCGATCTACCAGAAGATGCAGGCGCAGAACCTGCTGTACGACCAGATCTACGACCTCGTCGCCTTCCGCGTCGTCGTCGACTCGCTCGGCGAATGCTACGAGGCGCTCGGCAGCGCGCACGCCAACTGGAAGCCGGTGCCGGGGCGCTTCAAGGACTACATCGCCCTACCGAAAGCCAACGGCTATCAGTCGCTGCACACCACGGTCATCGGCCCGTACGGCGAGCGGATCGAGATCCAGATCCGCACGCGCGAGATGCACCGCATCGCAGAGTACGGCGTCGCGGCCCACTGGCGCTACAAGCGGCAGGACGGCGCCGTCGACGACAGCCAGCGGTTCGCCTGGCTCCGCCAGCTCCTCGAATGGCAGCAGCAGCTCCAGGACCCGCAGGAGTTCCTCCGCTCCGTCAAGGAGGACCTGTTCACCGACGAGGTGTTCGTCTTCACGCCGAAGGGCGACCTGCTCAACTTCCCGGTCGGCTCCACGGTCATCGACTTCGCCTACCGCATCCACTCCGAGGTCGGGCACCACTGCACCGGCGCGCGCGTGAACGGCAAGATCGTGCCGCTGCGCTACCAGCTGCAGAGCGGTGACACCGTCGAGATCGTCACGACGGCCAGCCAGACGCCGTCGAAGGACTGGCTGAAGCTCGTGAAGAGCTCGCGCGCCAAGGCTCGCATCCGTGCCTACGTCAAGGCGCAGCAGAGCGCGCGGTCGATCGCCATCGGGCGGGAGATCCTCGACCGGGATTTCACCCGCCACCATCTCGATCCCGCCCGGCTCCGCAAGGACGGCACGCTCGAACGCGTCGCGCGCGAGCTCTCCCAGCGCGATCAGGAGACGCTGCTCGCCGGCATCGGGTACGGAAAGATCACCACGCAGAGCGTGCTCGCGCGCATCCTGCCGCCCGAGGAGCTCGAGCGGCGGCGCGAGAAGGGCGAGGGGCGGCTGCAGCGCCTGTTCCGGCTGGTCGGACGACAGGCGAAGAGCGGCGTGCAGGTGTCGGGCGTCGAGGACATGCTGGTCCGGTTCGGGAAGTGCTGCAGCCCGCTGCCGGGCGAGCGCGTCACGGGCTTCATCACCCGCGGGCGGGGGGTGACGGTGCACGCGCTCGAATGCCCGAAGGTGCTGGAAAGCGATCCCGAGCGCCGCATCGACGTGCAGTGGACGAACGGGCAGGGGACGCCGCGACCGGTCAAGGTCGAGGTCACCTGCGTCGACCGGCCGGGACTCCTGGCCGCCATGTCGAAGGCCATCAGCGCCGCCGGCATCAACATCACCCACGCCCAGGTGCAGAGCGTCGGCGACCGGAAGGCGCAGAACACCTTCGAGCTCATGGTCGAGAACCTCGATGAGCTGAACGGCGTCATGCGGAGCCTCGGCCGGGTGCGCGGCGTGATGAAGGTCGCGCGAGTACGGACGTGACCCGCACCCCGATCGCGAGCGACGCGGCGCCGCGCGCCATCGGGCCGTACGCACAGGCCGTCGCCGCGGGCGACCTCGTCTTCTGCTCCGGCCAGGTCGGACTCGACCCGGCGAACGGCCGCCTCGTGCCGGGCGGCATCGCGGTCGAGCTGAGCCGTGCGCTCGACAACCTCGCCGCCGTCCTGTCCGCCGCCGGCCTCGGCCTCGACGACGTGGTGAAGACCACGGTGTACCTGCTGGACCTCGCGGAGTTCCCGGCCATGAACGAGGTGTACGCGCGCTACTTCCGCGCGCCGTATCCGGCGCGGGCGACGGTCGGGGTGGCCGCGCTGCCCGCGGGCGCGAGGGTCGAGATCGAGGCAGTGGCGGTGCGCCGGTAGGCCGTCTTTCCGGGCGTGAAGCGAGCGTCGGCCAGCCCCCTCGATGCGGCCGTCGTGTCGTTCCTGACGCTCGCGCTCGCCGTCCAGCTCCTCCACCTGGCCGTGGTCGCCTGGCGACTGTCGGTCGATTTCTGGGACGGCTACGAGTACAGCGGCAGGCCGCGTATCGCTGAGGCCGTCCCGCCGCTTGTGGCGGCGTCCCCATCCACTATCGTGCACGGAATGCTGCCGCCGCCCTCGGGGACGCTGCTCGTCGCGTGGATCGTCCTCGCCCTCGTGCTCGTGGGGCTCGGCACGCTCGTCCGGCGCCTGGGGCGGGTGCCCGCGGCCGCCGGGACCGACCCGTTCCTCGACTTCTGGACGGGGTGGGCGGCGCTCACGGTCGTCCTCGAGGCGTGGCACCTCGTGCTGCCGATCGACACGGGCGCGCTGGCGTTCGTCGCCTCGCTTGGCCTGCTCGGGCTCGCGACGGACGGCCGGCGGCCATGGCGCGCGCTCGTCCGCGGCGCACGCGCGCACCCCTTCGTTGTCGCGGCCGTCCTCGTCGCCGCCCTCTGGCTGTCGCGGCTCTGCCTCGCGGGGGCGCGCAACGGCGACAGTGGCTACTACCACTTCCCCATCATGCGGTGGGCGGCGACGTTCCCGGCGGTGCCGGGTCTCGTGAACCTGTTCCCGTTCCTCGCCTACAACCAGTCCTTCCTGCTCTACGCGACGGTGGTGAACGTCGGCCCGCTGGCGCAGGCGGGGAACCACGTGGCGAACGGCATCCTCGTCCTCGCGCTGCTCGCGCGGTGCACGCTCGGGCTCGCTCGGGCGGTGCAGGCGGACGCATCCGGCGCGCCCGCCGATCTTTATTACGCACTGCTCCTACCGGCCGCGTTCGGCCTCGCGTTCGACATCAATCTCACCAGTCCGTCGCCGGATCTGGCGGTGTTCGCGCTGGAGGTCGTCCTCTGCGGCGCGCTCGTCGCGTTTCTCACCGAGCGCCGCGATGCGCCCGCGAGGCGTCTCGCGGCGGCGTGCGCGCTGCTCGCGACCGTCGGGGTCACCGTGAAGCTGTCATTCGCGGGGCTCGCCGCCGCCGTGCTGCCGCTCGTCCTCGTGGTCGTGATGCGGCGGGCGGCGTCGGCGCGCGCGGCACTCACGGTGATCGTGGTCGCGACGCTGGCAGTCGTCCCCTGGGTGGTGCACGGCGTCGTTCTGTCGGGGTACCCGCTGTACCCGAGCCCCGTGATGCCGTTGCCCGTCGTGTGGCGCGCGCCGCTCGCGGCGACGATCGCCCAGGGGAACGCCATTCGCGAATGGAACGGCGTCGCCGATGCGTGGCGCGTCGCGCTCAGCGACCCGCGCTGGTTCGCCGGTCTGCTCGGCACGCTCGGCTGGACGCAACGCGACGTGCTGCTGGCGCTGGCGATCGTCGCGGTCGCGTTGCCGGTGGCGGCCGGGCGATGCGTCTGGACCCGGCGAGTGCCCGTGCTGGCGCTCGCCCTCGTCCCGACCGTCGCCGGGCTCGTATTCGTGTTCGTGGCCGCCCCGCAGGCGCGCTTCGCGGGGGCGCTGCCGTGGGTGCTCGCTGCGGAAAGCGTGCTCCTCGTCGCGAGCTGGAACGGAGCTGGCCGCCGCCGGGCGCGCACGGTGCTCGCCGGCGTCGCCGTCGCACTCGCCGCGCTCCATCTCCGCGACGGCCCGGTTTTCCGCCGCGACCTTGCCGGCTTCGAGGGGCTTCCGAGCCCCGAGCTGCG
>WNGI01004364.1_pt1 | contig 14332 bp, 11 predicted proteins | sample 5400621 | NCBI WGS metagenome assembly WNGI01 (sample SAMN13153374, study PRJNA577476) | soil metagenome | isolation source: 20 cm soil or saprolite under Garry oak tree replicate 1 | place: USA:California | collected 2016-06-15
GCCGTTCTGCGGCTCGGGAACCGCCGGTCGTGGGGTGCGCGTCTGCGCCGGTGCCACGTCGCGGCGTCGCTGTCGTAGGGCCTCGTAGAGCAGGACGGTCCCGGCCGCCGCCGCGTTGAGCGAGCTCACCTGGCCCTCCATGGGGATCCGCACCACCTGATCGCAGCCTTCGAGGACAAGACGCCGGATGCCCTCGCCCTCCCCGCCGATCACGATCGCGGTCGGGCCGCGGTAGTCGACCTCGTCGTAGAGAAGGTCGCCGCTCTCGTCTGTAGCGACGACCCAGATGCCCTTTTCCTTGAGCGCGTCGATCGCCTGCCTGAGATTCGCGACGTCGGCGACGAGGAGATGCTCGCTCGCGCCGGCGCTCGTCTTCGCGACCGCGGGGGTCATGCCGACCGCGCGGTGATGCGGGATGACGACCCCGTCGACGCCGGCGCCCTCCGCCGACCGGAGCAGGACCCCGAAATTCTGCGGGTCCTGCAGGGAGTCGACGACGAGAACGAGCGCGGGGTCCGAGCTCGTCTCGATGTGCAGGAGCAGCTCGTCGAGCTCGACGCCCGGCTTGCCTTCGACGATCGCGACGACACCCTGGTGGTTCTCCACCGGCGAGAGCCGCGCGATCTCCATCTTGTCGACGTAGCGCACGAAGATGCGGCGCTGCTGCGCCTCGGTGATGAGGTCGTTCACGGCGCCTGTCCGAAGGCTCCGGTCCTCGGAGACGTAGAGCCGACGAACGTTGCGACCCGCGCGGATCGCTTCGAGGATCGCGTGTGGACCGGCGATGGGCTCGCCGGCCGGAGCATGCGACGGCGCCGTCGTGCGTGGGCCCGAGGTGACCCGCCGGATCGTCTCCGCGTAGCCCTGCTGCCCGCCGCGCGGGCCCCGCCAACCGCCGGCTCCGCGCGGTGCCGAACCGCCGCGCAGCCAGGGCTGACCACCGCGCTGGCGCTGCGCCTCACGCCGCTCATACGCACCGAGCTCGCGGGCCTGCTCGCTGTCTTCGCGTGGGAACTGCTGCTGCGGACGGAACTGCTGGCCACCGAAAGGCGGGCGCTGCCCGCCGAACTGCGGTCGGGGCGCGCCGAACTGCGGTCGCTGCCCGGTGAATCCGCCGCCACCCCGACCGCGCCGACCCCGGCGCCCCCGCCGGCGGTTCGGATCGAAGTCGCCGCCTCCGCCGGGGGACTGCGGCGGAGGGGGCGTCCCGCCACCCTCGTTCGCCGCCTTTGGCGGCTCGTGGGCCGCCTCGGGCTCGCCTTCGGTGCGCTCAGACTCGTCCATGGTCACGCTCCCTCGGGGCGACGCGCTCCCAGCGCGTCCCATCTTTTGTGTCCTTCACCTGGATGCCGTGTCGCTCGAGCAGCTCGACACGCAGCCGGTCGCTCTTCGCGTAGTCGCCGGCGCGCCGCGCGTCCTCGCGCTCGTGCACGAGGCGTCGTGCCTCTTCGGTGAGCTCTTCCTTCGTCGACGCCGACTCTTGCAGCGAGAGCCCGAACACCCTGTCCATGTCGAAGAGCAGCCAGAGCGCACGCTCCCGCGTCGCGACATCGTCCGTTCCGGCGAGCTCGAGGGCCATCTCCGCGGCGGCGAGGGCCTTCGGGGTGTTGAAGTCCTCCGCGAGCGCGCTCGTGAATCCCGCACGGACGCCGAAATCGGGCTCCGGCTCCGTCGTCTTGCCGCCGGTCGCCGCGTAGGCGGCGGCGATCGTGCGCCGCCAGCGCTCGAGCCGGCTCTGCGCCGCGTCCATGCCCGCCCGGGTGAAGTCGAGCGGCTTGCGATAGCCGCTGCCGAGCGCAAGTAGCCGGAACGCGAGTGGGTCGTAGCCCCACTCCTCGATCTGCGACAGGAGATACGTGTTCCCGATCGACTTGTGCATGCCCTGTCCCTCGACGCGCAGGAAGCGGACGTGCATCCAGTAGTCGACGAACCGCTTTCCGGTCGCGGCCTCCGACTGCGCGATCTCGCACTCATGATGCGGGAAGAGGTGGTCCTCGCCGCCGGAGTGGATGTCGAAAGTCTCGCCGAGGTACTTCATCGACATCGCCGAGCACTCGATGTGCCACCCCGGATTGCCGCGGCCCCAGGGCGAGTCCCACTGCTGGAGATCGTTCGGCTTCGCCGCCCGCCAGAGCGCGAAGTCGAACGGGTGGCGCTTGTTCGCGTTCACCTCGACGCGCGCCCCGGCCTTCCGTTCGTCGGGGGGCTCGGCGTTGAGGCGCGTGCCGTAGCCGGGGAAGGTCGTGATGTCGAAGTACACGCCGTCCGCGGCGACGTAGGCGTTCCCCTTGTCGAGGAGACGCTGGATGAGCTCGATCATCTGCGGAATGTGATCGGTCGCCTTCGGCATCACTTCCGGATCGAGGATGTTCAGCTTGTGCCGGTCGACGATGAACTGTTTCGTGTAGGTCGCCGCGAGGTCCAGCGGGTCCTTCCGCTCGCGCTTCGCCGCGATCTCCATCTTGTCTTCCGCCTCGTCGACGTCGTCGACGGTGTGACCGACGTCGGTGATGTTCATCACCTGCTTCACTTCGAAACCGAAGTACTCGAACGTCCGGCGCACGACGTCCGCCACGATGTAGCTGTAGAGGTTCCCGATGTGCTGCCAGTCGTAGACCGTCGGTCCGCAGTTGTACATGCCGACCCGACGCGGCCGAAGCGGCTCGAACGGCCGGATCGTTCGTGATGCGCTGTCGTACATGCGTATCTGCGGGAGGCCGGACCGCTGTATCTCGTTTCTCCCTGGCGCCACGTGGGCGCTACTTCGTCGCGAGTGCCACCGCGAACGCGGCGATCGCTTCGCCCGTTCCGATCGGGCCCACACCGTCATTCGTCTTCGCCTTAACGCTCACGTTCTCGTCCACGAGAGCGAGGCCGGCGGCGACCGCCCGACGCATCGCGGGGAGGTGCGCAACCAGGCGCGGCGCCTCCGCGACGACCGTCGCGTCGATCGACACGACGCTGTAGCCCGCCTCGCGGACCTTCGACCCGACCTGGCGCAGCAGCTGCGCGCTGTCCACGCCCGCGAACCGCGGGTCGTCGCTCGGGAAGTGCGATCCGAGATCGCCGAGACCGGCCGCTCCGAGGACCGCGTCCATGACCGCGTGAAGGAGGACGTCACCATCGGAGTGGCCCACGAGCCCCGTCGGGTGCTCGATCGCGACACCGCCCAAGACCAGGCGGCGGCCCGCCGCGAGACGGTGAATATCGTACCCGAGCCCGACCCGCGTCGTCTGGGTCATCGGGGTTGCAGCGCGGGGATCCCCACGAGGCCCTTGGCGACGAGCTCGCGGGCGTAGCCGAGGTCTTCGGTGGTGGTGATCTTCAGATTCCGGCGCTCTCCCAGGACCATGCGCACCGGGAGCCCGGCGGCCGCAACGGCCGCCGCGTCGTCGCTGAACGTCCGATCTCCGGCGGCGGCGCGGGCGCGCTCGAGCAGGTCGCGCCGGAACGCCTGGGGAGTCTGCGCCGACCAGAGCCCCTCGCGCGCGAGCTCCTCCACCGCGGCGCCGGCCTCATCGGCGCGACGCACGGTATCCGCGAGCGGCAGACCCGCGACGGCGCTTCCGTCCCTGCGCGCGAGCTCGACGCATCGCGTGAAGAGCGACGGCGGGACGAACGGCCGGGCGCTGTCGTGGATCACGATGACATCGGCGTCGCCGAGGGCCTCGAGTGCCGCCCAGGTCGACGCGGTGCGCGTCACCCCGCCGGCGATGACCCTCGCGTCCGGCGCGCGCGGCCGCACGATCGCCTCGACGGCCCCGACCCGGTCGGCCCTCGTCACGACGACGATGCGGGAGAACGACCCTGACGCGAGCGCCGCGGCGAGCGACCACGCGAGGACCGGCTGCCCGCCGAGGTCCGCGCCCACCTTATCGGTCCCGGCGCGGGTCGAGCTCCCCGCAGCGAGGATCGCGCAGCCGGCCGGCATGCTAGCGATCGATGGCGCGCGGTCGGCGTGGCTCCGCGAGCTCGCCCTTGGGCTGCGCGAAGATCATCCGGCCGCCGACGGTCTGCAGGACGCGCATGACGCTCACCGTGAGCTCGCCCGAAAGATGCCGCGCGCCGTTCTCGATGACGACCATGGTGCCGTCCTCGAGGTATCCGACACCCTGACCCTGTTCCTTTCCCTCCTGGATCACCCGCACCGTGATCTCCTCGCCGGGGAGGACGACCGGACGGACCGCCTTCGCGAGATCGTTCATGTTGAGCACGGTGATCCCCTGGAGCTCCGCGACGCGGTTGAGCCCGTAGTCGTTCGTCGCGATAGGCACGCCGAGGGTCCGGGCGAGGGTCACGAGCTTTCCATCGGCGCCCGCACCCGCGGGGTCGTCCTCGGAGAGCTCGACCTTCACGGTCGCTTCCTTCTGCATCTTCGCGAGCATCTCGAGTCCACGCCGTCCACGTTCGCGGCGCGACGAATCGGAAGAGTCGGCGAAGTACTGGAGCTCGGCGAGGACGAAGCGCGGCACGATGAGCGTCCCGCGGACGAACCCGCTCCGCACCACGTCCGCGATCCGCCCGTCGATGATGACCGACGTATCGAGGAGCAGCCGCGCCTCGGACGCGCGCTCCCTTCCCCGCCCGCGCACCTCCTGAACGAAGGACGCGAGGTCGTTCCGCTTGATCGTCCCCGCCGCGGCGCCGACCAAACCGAGGATCACCGCCCCGATGATCGGGGCGTAGCGGCCTAGCTCGCCGGGAAGGAACGAGAGCGGAAGCGCGAGGAAGAGCGCGAGGATGAGCCCGAACCCGCCGCCGAGCGCGCCGCCCAGAAGATCTCCGGCCTGCGCCGCGCGGATGCGCGCGACGATGAAACCGGCGGGTTTGACGGTGACGTACGGAGCGCCGAGCCAGCCCAGGATCGCGCACGCGGCAGCGAGAAGAAGGACGACGAGGACCTGATTGCTGACCGGCGTGACCTGGGTGACCTGGAGGAGCGAGGCGCCGAGGAAGAAACCGAAGACGAAGCCGATGAGAGCTGCGATGAGACGGATGAAGGCCACGTTGACCACTCCTTCCTTTGAGGATGCGGCGAGCGGACGGTCCGACCGATGAAGATGTGGTCGCCGACCGTGCGCGAATGCCGAGATTTGAGGAAGAACATGCGCGTGAGTCTAAGGGCGCGCTGCTAGCGTTCCTCGGGTGGACGACCGCGCGATACGCATCGCCGTGCTCCTCGCGGCGCACGTGGTCTTTCTGTCGGCGGGGGCCCTCCGGATCATTCGCGGGAGCCGCGGCCACCTTCTCCGTTCGGACGCGCCGTGGTTCCTCCAGTACTACCCGCCACTTGTCTGGGTGCCGTTCGTGCTCGCGTACTTCGTCCCCGTACAGATACCGATCGCGTTCGAGCTGCGCCTTGTCGGACTGGCGATCGCGATCGCCTCGGCGTTGTTCGCGGCCTGGGCGATGTGGTCGCTCGGGAAGAGCTATGGCATCCGGATGGATCTCTTCGACGGCCATCGCCTGGTCACGACCGGCCCGTACCGGTTCGTGAGACATCCCATGTACCTCGGGATCGCGACGTTCCATGTCGGTGCGACGCTCGCGATGGAGAGCCTCGTGCTGCTGGGCGTGACCGTCCTCTACGTGCTTCCCTTCACACTCGCGCGCATCGCGGAGGAGGATCGCGTCCTCGCCCAGGGATTCGGCGACGACTACCGGGCCTTCGAGCGGCGCGTTCCGGCGCTCATCCCAAGCCCGCGCTAGCTATCGGTCGGCGACGCCGGCGCGCTCGAGGGCCTCGCGCAGCGTACTCACGCCGATAACCTCGAGGCCTGTGCCGTTCCTGTCGGAGAGGCTGGCCGACGGGACGACCGCGCGCTCGAAGCCAAGGCGCTCCGCCTCCTTCAGTCGGGCGGCGAGGCGCTGGACCCGCCGGAGCTCGCCCCCGAGGCCGAGCTCGCCGACGAAGACGGTCCGCGGGTCCGCCGGACGATCGCGAAGCGCGGAGGCGACCGCGACCGCGAGGCCGAGGTCGGCGGCGGGCTCGCGGATGCGGAGGCCGCCCACGAGATTGACGTAGACGTCATGGCTCCCGGAGTTGAGGCCCGCGCGCTTCGCGAGCACCGCGAGGAGGAGCAACAGGCGCTGCGGGTCGGTCCCGTTCACCGTCCGGCGGGGCAGCCCGAAGCTCGTCGGCGTGACCAGCGCCTGGACCTCGACGAGGAGCGGCCTCGTCCCCTCGACGGTCGGCACGACGACGCTTCCGGCGACGCCGCGGCTCCGCTCCTCCAAGAAGACCTCGGAGGGGTTCAGCACCTCGCGCAGTCCGTTCTCCCCCATCTCGAAGACGCCGACCTCGTCGGTCGAGCCGAAGCGGTTCTTCGTCCCGCGAAGGATGCGGAACGCGTGAAAACGCTCGCCTTCGAGGTAGAGCACCGCGTCGACGATGTGCTCGAGCACCCGGGGCCCGGCGACCGCGCCCTCCTTGGTCACGTGGCCGACGAGAAAGATCGGGACGTCCTCGCCCTTCGCGAGCTCGAGCAGTCGCGCGGCGCACTCGCGGAGCTGCGAGACCCCGCCCGCGGCCGACGCGATCGCGTCCGAGTTCATCGTCTGGATCGAGTCGATCACCGCGAAGATCGGCCGCGTTCGGCGGATCGCCTCGATGACCGATCCGAGATCGGTCTCCGCGAGGAGCAGGATGTTGTCGCCGGCGATGCCGAAACGGCGCGCGCGGAGCTTCACCTGCGCCGCGGACTCCTCGCCCGAGACGTAGAGGACCGTTCCCTTCGCGGCGAGGGCCGCCGATGCCTGCATGAGGAGCGAGCTCTTGCCGATGCCCGGGTCCCCGCCCAGAAGGACGCAGGAGCCCTGGACGATGCCGCCGCCCAGGACGCGATCGAATTCGCCGATGCCAGTGGCCAGGCGCTCCTCGGCGTCGGCCGGCACGTCGCCGAGCGCGATCGGCGCGCGTGGCGCCCGCGCGAGACCGCGGCCCTTCGGAGGCGCGACGACGCGCTCCTCGACGAACGTGTTCCATCCGTCGCACGACGGGCAGCGGCCCGTCCACTTGGGCGACTGGAAGCCGCATTGCTGACAGACGAAGGAGGTCTTCGGCCGCTGGGGCATGCATCCAAGTATCGGCCCGAGTTTGCTTTCGCCCCGCAGGGGCGTACCTAGCCGGCGAGGTCCATGTCCGCGGGGACGATGTGGATCCAGGTGCGGCCCTGCTTGAGCGTGATCGCGGCGCCCGCCGCGTCGGTGAAGCGGTACATGCCGGTGCCTTCACGGGACCACTTCCCGTCGAAGCGCTTCCCCTCCCGCAGCACGACGACGGTGCCGCTGCCCGTCGCGCGGTAGTCGACGGACGGAGCGCCGGTCACGTCCGCGGTGCCGGGGATCTCCTTCACGTCGGTCTTGATGACGACGACGTTGTCCGGCATGACCTCGCGCTTGGCGTCGGCGTCCATCGTCGCCTTCCCGTCCTGCGTCCGCCGGTACGCCCCCGCGCTCTCGTCATAGGCGTACGCGACGCGGCCCGCCCCGACGTACGGGATGGCGAGGGCCTGCCCCGCCGTGGAGGCCGCGTGCGTGAGCGCGTCGTACTCGAGGGCGGGGACGTCGACCCGGTCGCGTCCGGCGCTCCCCGCGGCCTCGCGGACCTTGGCCACCGACGTGTATGCGTTGTACGGAGCGACCTTTCCCGCGACGCGGTCGAAGGCCTCGGGATGCTGGAACTCGTCGATGTCGATGAAGGAGCCGTCCTTCGCGGCGACGCGGACCATCTGCGTGACGGACTCGGACGCGCCGACATGCGCGAGGATCGCCCGGAGCGTCGAGAGGTAGTTGAGATCCGACTGGCGCGCGCTCCGCACGGGCCCCACGCTCGTCGGGTCCTCCGACTGGAAGACCAGCGCGTAGCGGGTGAGCCCGCCCTCCACGGGGATCTCGAGGACGAGGTCCGCCTGCGCGAGGCCGGACTGCGGCCGGGCCGCCGGATCGTTGGCGACCTTGACCACGACCGGCCGCCGATGGATCGCGTCGGCGTCGGGCGCTGCCGTTCCGCGGAGCGGCCACCACGCCGCGGCGCTCGACGAGCCGCCGGGCCCGGGCTGGGGGACGGCCCCGCCGCAGCTCGCGACGATGAGGGCGGCGAGCAGAAGGACGGTCGGCCGCATACACGCGAGGGGAATGCAACCGGGATGCCGCTGGGGCGGATCGCGAGGTCTAGGGTGCGACCGGCTCCGGCTTGCGCTCCTCGGCTTCGGTCTTCTCGATCACGAGCTTGCCCTCGACCGGGTGGATGCGAACGCTGTCGCCCGCGTGGAACTTGCCCTGGAGGAGCATCTCCGCCAGCGGATCGGCGATCTCGTTCTGGATCGATCGCGCCAGTGGGCGCGCGCCGAAGTTGGAGTCGTACCCCACCGAGGCGATGTGGTCCTTGGTCTCGTCGGTCACGATGAGCGTGATCTCCTGAGAGGCGAGCTGCTTCCGGACGCCGACCAGCTCCAGATCGACGATCTTGCGGATCTCGTCCTTGTTCAGCGGCTGGAACACGACGGTCGCGTCGATCCGGTTCAGGAACTCCGGACGGAAGAACCGCTTCATCTCTTCGGTGACGCGTTCCTTCATCCGCTCGTACGCGGCGGCCAGGTCAGGGTCGTCACCGCCCGCGGTCTTGCCACGGAATCCGAGCGCGGCCTCGCTCTTCAGCATCTTCTGCGCGAGGTTGCTCGTCATGATGATGATCGTGTTGCGGAAGTCGACGCTCCGACCCTTCGCGTCGGCGAGGCGACCTTCGTCGAAGATCTGCAGCAGCATGTTGAAGACCTCGGGATGGGCCTTCTCGATCTCGTCGAGCAGGATCACGCAGTACGACTTGCGCCGCACCGTCTCCGTGAGCTGACCGCCCTCTTCGTACCCCACGTAGCCGGGCGGTGAGCCGACCAGGCGCGACACGTTGTGCCGCTCCATGTAGTCGGACATGTCGATCTTCACCATGTTCTCTTCGCTGCCGAACATGAACTCGGCGAGCACGCGCGCGAGGTGCGTCTTGCCGGTGCCGGTCGGGCCGACGAAGAAGAACACGCCGATCGGCCGGCGCGGATCCTTCAGACCGGCGCGGGCGCGCCGCACGGCACGGGCGATGGTCGTAACAGCGGGAGCCTGTCCGATGACGCGGTTGTGGAGCGCCTCCTCCATCTTGAGGAGCTTCTGGGTCTCCTCTTCGGCGAGGCGACGGACGGGAATCCCGGTCCACATCGAAACGACCTCGGCGATGTCCTCGTCGGTCACCTCGGGACGCTTCTGGGACTGCGCGAGGAGCCAGTCGGCCTTGGCCTGCTGGAGCTTGTCCTGCTGCTGGCGCTCGGCCTGGCGCAGGGTCGAGGCGAGCTCGTATTGCTGCGCCTCCATGGCCTGCTCCTTCTCGGTCACGACCCGATCGAGCTCCTTCTGCGCTTCCTTCACGTCGCTCGGGACGGTCGAGTAGCGAAGGCGGACGCGGCTGGCGGCCTCGTCCATCAGGTCGATCGCCTTGTCCGGCAGGAAGCGGTCGGTGATGTATCGGGCCGAAAGCTCGGACGAGGCCTTCACCGCGTCATCGGTGATCGAGACCTTGTGGTGGTCCTCATAACGCGAGCGGATCCCCATGAGGATGGCGACGGTCTCCTCGATCGAGGGCTCCTCGACCATCACGGGCTGGAACCGACGCTCGAGAGCCGCGTCGCGCTCGATGTACTTCCGGAACTCGTCGAGCGTCGTCGCGCCGATGCACTGGAGCTCGCCGCGCGCGAGCGACGGCTTCAGGATGTTCGCCGCGTCGACGGCGCCTTCCGCGGCGCCCGCGCCGACGAGCGTGTGGAGCTCGTCGATGAAGAGGATCACGTCGTGGGCGTGGCGGAGCTCCTCGATGATCTTCTTGAGGCGCTCCTCGAACTCGCCGCGGTACTTGGTTCCGGCGACGAGCGAGCCGATGTCGAGAGTAAGCACTCGCTTGCCCTGGAGCGTCTCAGGAACGTCCCCCTTGACGATCCGGTGCGCGAGGCCCTCGGCGATCGCGGTCTTTCCCACGCCCGGCTCGCCGATGAGCGCGGGGTTGTTCTTGGTGCGCCGGCTCAGGATCTGGATGACCCGCTCGATCTCCTTCTCGCGACCGATGACCGGATCGAGCTGGCTCGCCTTCGCCATCGCGGTGAGATTCACGCCGAGCTGGTCGAGCGTCGGCGTCTTGGAGCTCGCCGACTTCCCGCCGGCCGCCGCGGCCTCGGCCGCCTGGGGGTGCTGCTGGCCGAGCGTCGCGATGACCTGGTGCCGGACCTTCTCAAGGGAGACTCCGAGCGACTCCAAAACCCCGGAGGCGATCCCCTCGCCCTCGCGGACGAGACCGAGGAGGAGGTGCTCGGTGCCGACGTGGCTGTGCCCGAGCTTGCGCGCCTCGTCGATCGCCAGCTCGATGACCTTCTTCGTGCGCGGAGAGAGGGTGATCTCGCTCGGAGAAGTCGTCGAATCGCCGCGCCCGATGATGAACTCGACGGCCGTGCGGACCTTCGAAAGCTCGACGCCGAGCGAGTCGAGAACGCGAGCCGCGACCCCTTCGCCCTCGCGGACCAGGCCGAGGAGAAGGTGCTCCGTTCCGATGTAATTGTGGTTGAAACGGATCGCCTCATCCTGGGCAAGCGCGAGGACTCGCTTGGCGCGGTCGTTAAAGCGGTCGAACGGTCCCATTTGTCGCGTCTTCTAAGGGTATATCGGCTTTGGCGTCATCTGGTTCCGATTATATGGACGCATCGCCGTCTGACCCCGTTTCGTACACGACATTTCCTGAGGCTTGACGTATCGAGAGCGACAAACGTCGCCGCTCCGGGTCAATCGCCACCACACGGACACGGACGACATCCCCCGAATGAACCACCTCGCCTGGGACCCCGACCCGCCGCGAGGCGAGCTCGCTGACGTGGATGAGCCCTTCGATACCGGCCGGCACACGAGCGAACGCGCCGTAGGGCATGACGCGCGTGATCGTCGCGGCTGACTCGCTCCCGACCTCAAGCTCTATCGCCGCCCTGGCCCACGGGTCCTCCTCCAGGCGCTTGATCGAGAGCGAGATGCGGCCCCGCTCACGGTCGATTCCGGAGACGAGCACGCGCACCCGGTCACCGGGCTTGTACAGCGCGGTCGGCTCGGTCCCCTTCCGCCAGGTGATCTCCGACCGGTGCACGAGACCATCGGCGACGCCCACGTCGACGAAAAGACCGAAGGTCGTCACGCTCGAGACCGTCCCATCGAGGACATCGCCTTCGCTGAGCTGATGGGAAGCTTCCTCCTTCCGCCGCCGGCGGACGGCCTGCGCCGCCGCCTTCTCCGAGAGGATGAGGCGGTCGCGGCGCGGCTCGGCCTCCATGACTTTGAGCGGAAGCCGCTTGCCGACGTACGCGCGGAGCGCGAGCGGTACGCCGCCCTCCTCCTCGCCTGCCGCGGGACTCAGGCTGCCGACCGATGACAGCTGGGACAGCGGAACGAAGCCACGGAGCCCGACGTCAACGACGAGGCCGCCGCGGTTCGCTTCGACGACGTTCGCGTCGATGACTTCGCCCGACTTCGCGAGCTCCTGCATGTGCGTCCATTGGCGGCGACTCCGCGCGCGGCGAAGCGAGAGCACCGCTCGACCGTCGGGTCCTTCTGGTTGCACCACCGCCGCGAGCACGCGATCACCAACCGCGACAGCGATTCCTTCGGCCGTCGCCTCGCGCGCGGAGATCACCCCCGCAGAACGTCCTCCGAGATCCACCAGCACTTCATCGCCCGAGACGGACGCGACGGTTCCTTCAACGACTTCGCCCGCGCGAAGCGGCCGGAGCGCGTGCTCATCGGCGAGGCTTTCGGCGAGCAGCTCCTCCATCGTCTCCGCCTCGTGGGCAGGGCCCCCCACCCCCGGGTCGATGGCCACCCCGAGCAAGCGGGCAAACGACATGCCACCGCCCTGCATACAATCCGGCAAACCGGGGGCGCGAGGGAGGGACAGGTCAACTCGGCTGCACGCTGGCCCGAGCGACTTTCCCATATCACCGCTCTTCTCCGCGCGGAGGGGGCAGCCGTGCTAACCGCCACCGGCGACACCCTGAGCACCATCTTCGCCCACGAGGTTTCGCCCGATATCGACTGGCGCGGGATCTTCGACGCCGACGTCGTCGTTCGCGCGCTCGGGGGTACACCGACGGGAACGCCGGTTGCGGCCGGTCGCTGGGACGAGCAGGCGGCATATGCGCTCATCACGCGGCTCGACCTGCCCGACGGCGAGGCGCTCCTCTGCGGGCTGCGCCACAGCGTGCCGTTCGACACCGTCGAGCTCGCGACGGCGGGATCGGCGGCCGAGCTCCTGGCGATGAGCGTTGCTGATGGCCGGCTGCTCGCCGAAGCGCGTCGCGAGACCGCCGAGCAGGTCGACCGGGCGGGGCTCCTTGAGCACCTTCTGGCGGGGCTGCACGAGACCCAGGGGGCCTCCGCACTGCTCGCGCGCGCCGCCGAGGAGATCGCCGCTCGGGTCGGCGCCGGCGGCGCCTCGATCATGCTCGTCGAGGGCAACGAGCTCCGTGTCCGCGCCTCGGTCGGGCTCGAGGTTCCCCTCGGGCACGGTCAGCGGATGGACGAGGGGATCGCCGGTTGGGTCGCCAGCCGGGGCGAACGGGTAGTCCTTCACGGGCCGGTCGAGGCGGTTTTGACCACAAGCTCGACGCGCTCGAGACGATCGCCGGCGACGTCGGTCGGGCCCTGAGCGCGGTCGCGCGGATTGACACGCTCGACCGTGAGCGGCGCTCCGAGGTCGCCCTCGAGGAGGTCATGAGGCACGCCGCGGCGAACGACGCCGATGCGGCCGCCCGCGCCGCAGCGGCCGCGTTCGACCACCACGCGGTGGCCGTCCGGGCGCTCGATGGGCACCTCTTGGGGCTGCACGCCGACGACCGCGAGTGTCGCGACGCCGCCCTCGACGCGAGCGCCAAGGTCGCCCCGGCCGAAGGCGGCGCCGTCCGGGTGGGGATCGCACGGCACGGTCGGGCCTACGCCGAGGAGGAATCGCAGTTCGCCGACGTGCTCCTCGATCTCAACCTGCCCGATGCGATCGGCACCGAGGCGGTCGACCGGATCCGGGAGGTCTCGGCGAGCGTTCCGATCATCGTCTTCAGCGTCGAGCGCACGCCCGAGCTCATCCGGGCCGCCCTGCGCGCGGGAGCGAATGGGTATGTCTCGAAGGACGCGCCCTCGTCCCAGCTCGTCGCGGCCCTCCAGGCGGCCGTCGCGGGACTCACCGCGCTCGGTCAGGCCGAGGCATCGGCGCTCAGCCGTTCGATCGAGATGCGGGCCCCGGTCGTGCCTCCCGAGGAGCAGAACGGAGCGGACGCGGAGGTCATCGAGGAGGCCAGCGAGCCCGGGGCTCCCGTCCCGGTCCGCGAGCCACTCACCCCGCGCGAGCTCGAGCTGCTTCGTTACCTCGCGGAGGGGTACACCAACAAGGAGATCGCGCGCGCGATGGTGCTCGCGGAGGACACCGTCAAGAAGGGTGTCCAGACCCTGATCGCCAAGCTGGGCGCGACCGATCGGACCCACGCCGTCGTCCTCGCGTTACGGCGCCACCTCATCGAATAGCCCTAGCCCATCCGTACCCGCTCGGAACGGTGACGACGGGACATCCGAGGGCGTTCTTCCTGTAGGCCTTCCCTCAGGGGCCTGGCGACGACCAAGGCCCGACCCGTATGGGTACCGGACATAACGTCGGTCGCTCGCACGCCCACATGAAGGCCAGATTGGGGTGCGCCGAGTGGGTATCCCAAATGGACCTGAACGGGGATTAACCGTTCGAGCCTGCACGCGCAGAGTTCGCCCGCCGCCGCGCTCGGAGGGGCGAGATCTGGACGAGATCTCCGGTGGAAGCGCGGCGGGGCGGAGGGGGACCTTGGCGGAAGCGGCCTCGCTTTGGGCACTCTGTCGGGCGGGTGATCCCGCGGCCCGCTGCGCTCTGGTCGAGCGCTACGCGGCCCTCGCGACGCGGATCGCCCACGGGATGAATGTGCCCACGGGCGCGGTCGCCGGCACCGACGACCTCGAGTCCGCAGCGGTCATCGGCCTGATCGACGCGGTCGACCGCTTCGATCCGGCGCGAGGCGTTCCCTTCGAGGGGTATGCCAGTCTCCGTATTCGGGGTGCCGTTCTCGACGAAGTCCGACGGGTCGACGAGCTTGGGCGGACCGACCGTCGGCGCCAGCGCGAAGCGCAGGCGCATGGTGTGGAGGGCTCCTACATGGGGACCACGTCGCTCGATGAGCTCATCGAGCGCGGGTATCACGGTGAGGAGCAGCAGGACGAACTCGCGGAGCGCTACGACGCGGAGGAT
>WNGI01003215.1_pt1 | contig 14329 bp, 14 predicted proteins | sample 5400621 | NCBI WGS metagenome assembly WNGI01 (sample SAMN13153374, study PRJNA577476) | soil metagenome | isolation source: 20 cm soil or saprolite under Garry oak tree replicate 1 | place: USA:California | collected 2016-06-15
GAGGATCTCGTGATTCGCTCTGGTCTGCTCGCGGTAAAGAACACGAGCTATATCGTGCGCCAGGAGGCGCACAAGGTCGGTTCGGATCTGCTTGTGGCGCGGGCGAACATCGTGTTCGTAACGATCGGGCACGATGGCCGTCCGGTGCGCGTGCCTGACGAGTGGCGTACGATGCTGCCGCAGTGGCCAGATCCAGAGTGACGTTGGCCAGCTGACCATGATCGCGCACGTCGGGAAAGCGAGTGTCGCCTACGACGATATTGGCGAAGGAACGCCGGTCGTGTTCCTCCACGCCTTCCCACTCGACCGCAGGATGTGGGCGCCGCAAACCAGCGCGCTTGCCGGACAGCGCCGCTGCCTGACGATCGACACGCGGGGATTCGGCGACTCGACTGCAGTCGGTCCGTTCAGCGTCGATCGTTATGCGGACGACGTTGCCGCCGTGCTCGACGCCGCGGGCGTCACGCGAGCCGTCGTTGTTGGACTCTCGATGGGGGGCTACGTCGCCTTCGCGCTCTGGCGGCGACAGCCAGGACGCGTCCGTGCGCTCGTGCTGGCGGATACCCGAGCGGGTGAGGACAGTCCGGAGACCCGCAATCGACGTCGTGAGCTCATCCATGTCGCGCAGACCGAGGGAAGTGTGGCCGTCGCCGAACGGCAACTCGTCGGTCTCGTCGGTAAGACAACGCGAGAGCGGCGCCCGGACATCGTTCATGCCGTGAGAGAGAACGCCATGCGCGCGAGCGTCGACGGGACCATCGGCGCGCTCGAGGCGCTCATCGCGCGGCCGGATTCAACCCCTACTCTCTCGAGTATATCCGTGCCGACATTGATCGTCGTCGGCGAGGAGGATGTGTTGACGCCGCCAAAGGAGGCGCGCGCCATACACGCTCTCGTTCTCGGCAGTCGCCTCGAGGTGCTGGCGCAGGCGGGCCACCTCAGCAACGTCGAGCGACCAGCCGCGTTCAACGCGGTTCTGGGCGAATTCCTCAGCGCGATCGAGAGCGACTAGTCTCGTTACTTTGTAGCCATGTCCTCCCCGAATGTCGCGCCAATTTCCGCCGCCGAGCGGACGCGCAGCGCGCGCATCGGCGCCCTGCTCTTTCGCAACCGCAGTTGGCTCCCCGTTCTCTTCATCGGCGTACCGCTGCTCGTCCCAGGGCACATGACGGCGACGGGCTGGATCGTTGGCGCGGTCGCGATCATCGCCGGCGAGTGGATTCGACTCGCCGGCGTTGCCGCCGCCGGCACGGTGACCCGCCGGCGCTCGCGCACCGTGCAGCGCCTCGTGACGTACGGAGTGTTCGCCTGGGTGAGGAATCCGCTCTATGTGGGCAACTTCCTCATCTGGATGGGCTTCACGGTGATCTCCGGCGTGTGGTGGTTCCTACCAATCGCCGTCGTGATCTTCGCCGTTGAGTATTCGCTAATCGTCCGCTACGAAGAGGGCGTACTCGAATCCATCTTCGGCGCCGACTATCTCGCGTACAAGCAGCGTGTCCCGCGCTGGCTCCCTCGCCCGCCCCGTCATTCAGAGGTGGGCAGTCACGATTGGCGGGAGGCGTGGCGGAGCGAGATGAGCACCTTCCTGCAATACGGCGCGCTCGTTGGGCTCTTTGTGATCAAGGAGTGGATTGAGAACTGAGAGCGCAACTGCCGAGAGCGCGGCTGCCGAGAGCGCGGCTGCCGAGAGCGCGGCTGCCGAGAGCGCGACTGCAGGAGAGCGTAACGCCGTTTGGCAGATACGCCGTCCCGCAGGTGCGCTCTCAGGCAGGTGCGCTCTCAGGCAGGTGCGCTCTCAGGCAGTTACGCCCTCCGGCAGTCGCGCCCTCCGGCAGTTGCGCTCTCCAGCAGTCTCATCTCGTCGGTTTGCCGGGCGGGGCTTCGCTCTTGAACACATCCCGATTGATCTGCACGAACTGCTTTTGATTTCCCGGAACATCCTCCTCCGGAAAAATCGCGGTCACCGGACACTCCGGCTCACATGCGCCGCAATCGATGCACTCGTCCGGGTGGATAAACAGCTGCTGCTCCCCTTCATAAATGCAATCGACGGGGCACACGTCGACACAGGCTTTGTCTTTGACGCCAATGCAGGCTTCCGTGATCACGTAGGGCATGCTTGCCTCGATAGTGTATCTCCAGCTTGCTTGCGCGGCGACGCTGCTAAGATAATGAGGCGCCCCGCACGCTGAGTAGGTGGGTGTGGCTAGCTTCGCCCCTCCCGCCTTTGCTCACTCAGCTCTGGATTCTTGCGGTAGAGCGTCGCCGTGCGTCCGATGACCTGCACCACGTCCGCGCCCATAGCCTCTGCGAGGGCATTCGCCGCCTCTTTCAGGTTCACGGAATCGTTGCGCGAAAACTGGAGCTTCACTAATTCGCGAGCTCGAAGCGCGTCCTCCAGGGACTGACGCACCGCGTCAGTAACGCCCTGGTGTCCCACATGAACCGTGACCGAGAGACCTTGCGCTTCCGCGCGCAGAGCGGCGCGGGCCTTGGACGACAGCATGAGCGGAATTTAAGGCCGTTCGGCCTCGCCGCGGAGGATCGCGTACGGATTGATTGGCTCGCCGTTCCAGTACTTCCCGTCGTTGGGCATCCGCATGACTTGAAAGTGCAGATGGGGGATGTCCTTCGGTGCATTACCAGTCGTGCCGACGAAGCCGATCGTGTCGCCCTTGAGCAGCGGTCTCCCTGGCCCGATCAATTCGTGGTACCCATCGAGGTGCGCGTAGTAATACACGAGACGCGACTCGGGATCGGTCGCGTACACCGTATTCCCTCCCGCGCTGTTCCAGCTTACACGGAGCACACGTCCGTCATCCGCGGCGAGCACCGCCGTGCCGCGCGGTGCGAGAATGTCGATGGCGTGATGACGTCTCGATCCATCGCGCGCTTCGTCGAAGGAGTCGGTGAGCTGATCGGGACGGATGCCGGCCACCGGCATCGCCAGCCGGCGCGATCGCAGATATTCGACGTCCGCCTCAGCGGAACGCTCCACGGCGACTGTCGCGAGGGGAACCGGCGAGGATGCCGAGGTGGGCGAATCGCCGCGCGCGGGCCTCGACGACGGCGTCGGCCCGGCGACGATCGGGACGCGCGGCCGCGTGCACGCGGCGAGTAGCGCAAGCATTGCGGCGACGCCGTATGAGAGCCGGCGCCGGATCTGCAGGAGACTGCGTGTGCAGGACGTCATCCCGCGATTGACGATCGGATCCGCCGGACGTCGCAACGCTATTGCAGGAGTCGCTTGTCGAGCCCGAGGCGAGCGACCACGGCCGCGAAGCGCGGCGAATGGCGAATCGGATCGAAGAACGGCTCCGCCAGACCCTCCGTGCTGAACGACACGTCGTGCTGCGCCGCGGCGCGCTCGAGCATCGTCAGCGCTCGCGCGGTGTCGGCGAGTCCGAGATACACGCGGGCCGCGGCACCCGCGGCGCTATTCCGCTTGCCGGCGGACTCCTCGAGCTGCCGCGCGATCGCCCGTCCCTCCGCGGTGCGTCCCGCTTTTGCGTACGCATATCCGAGAACGCCGAGGACGAGCGCCTTGCCGCTGTCGAGCTGACGCGCGGCCTCGAGCTGGTGAACAGCCTCGGGAACGTGGTTCGCATAGAGCTGCACGCCGCCAGACATCATGCGCGTCACGAGCAGCGTCGAGTCGAGGTCGAGTGCATGACGCGCCGCAGCCTGCGCCTGGGCGTCGCGTTTGGCGATGCCCAGCGCGAGTCCGTACGATCCGAACGCAACCGGCGACAACGGATCGAGCTCGGTCGCGCGCCGCAGTTGCGCAACGGCTTCGTCGACGCGGCCGTTCAAGAGCAGCAGCTCGCCGAACCATTGATGAGCAGTTGCATAATTCGGGTCGAGGACGAGGGCGCGCTGATAGTCTCGCTCGGCTTCGCTCCAGCGCCATCCCAGGGCGAGCAGATTCGCGCGAGACGCGTAGGCCTCGGGCACGGTGCTGTCGAGGGCGATGGCCTTGTCAATGCTTCGCAGACCGATGGGCAACACAGAGTCGACGCGCACGTTCGAATAGAGCGGCAAGACGGCATAGACATCGGCGATCCCCGTATACGCCTTCGCGAACGCCGGATCTCTGGCCGCAGCCTGCTCGAAGAACGCGAGCGCGCTGCGAAGAGCGTCCTCGCCCCGCTTCTGGAAGAAGAAGCGTCCCCGAAGATAGAGGTCATACGCCTGCAGGTCGTCCGTGCCGCGTGCCGCCGATGATCCCGCGAGCGCGACACTTGTCCCAAGCTCCGGTGAAACGGCGGCCACGATCGCGTTCGAGATCTCGTCTTGCACCTTGAAGAGATCGGTGGACTGACGCTCGAACATGTCCGACCAGAGCGTGGCGCCGTCGCCGATGTTGATGAGACGCGCCGTCACGCGCAGACGGCCACTCGTCCGCTGGACCGTTCCCTCGAGTAGCATCGTGACATTGAGCGCCTTGCCGATCTCTTCCGGCGTGTTGTACTTGTCGCGCGCCGACGACGCCGCGGTACGTGCCGCGACACGCAAGCCGCGCAGCTTCGAGAGCGCCGTCGTGATCTGGGCGGACATTCCCTCCGCGAAATACACGTCGCTCGTGTCGCCGCCGAAGTTCACGAGTGGCAGCACGGCAATGGACTTTTGACTAGTTGGCGCGGCGCGAGCCGCGCCAACAGCAGCTATCGCAGGTGCCTCACGAGTCCGGAAATAGGTTCCGGCCGCTAAACCGGCCGCGAGCAGCACGCCGACGACGCCGATGAAAGACGCGCGGCGCTTCCAGGAACGCGACGTGGCGACGGCGGGCCTGAGCGAGGTGAACTCTCCACTCATGACGGACGGATCGTCGAGCAGCCGCGCCACTTCATTCGCCGTGCGAGGCCGCTTCGCCGGGTCCTTCTCCATCATCCGCATCAGCAGATCAGCGAGCGCGGGCGGGACGTCGTAACGTCGGCTCGAGATCGGCTTGGGCGCCTCGGTGAGCTGTGCCACCAGCAGTGCTTGCGGCGTGCGGCCGTAGAAGGGCGGCGCGCCAACGAGCATCTCATATCCGACCACACCGAGCGCGTAGAGATCGGCGCGATGATCCGTATTCGGATCGGCCGCGGCCTGCTCGGGTGCCATGTACATCGGCGTGCCGAGCGACGTGCCGACGGACGTGATCGTGCCGCTGTTCCAGCCGCCGCTGTTCGTCGACCGCCCACCGAGAGTCACCCGCTCGCGCGACGCCGAGATCGCCTTGGCGACTCCGAAGTCCGTCACCATCGCCGCGCCGCCCGACAGGAGAATGTTGTCGGGCTTGATGTCGCGATGAATGATGCCACGGCCGTGCGCGTAGGAGAGCGCGCGCGCGACATCCTTCAGGATGCTGACCGTCTCGCGCACCGAAAGCGGGCCGCGCGCCATGCGCGTACGCACCGACTCGCCCTCGACGTACGGCATGATGAAGTACGGCAGTTGCTCGGCCTGGCCCGCGCTGAGCACCGGCACGATATGCGGATGCTGCAACGCGGCGGACAGCATGATCTCGCGCTTGAAGCGATCGACGGAGACGCTCGCCGCCAGATCGTACGGCAGCACCTTGATCACGACCTGACGCCCGAGCGTGTTGTCGGTGGCCACGAAGACGATCGACATGCCACCACCACCCAGCTCACGCTCGATGGTGTAGCTCGTGCCGAGAGCTCGTTGGAGGTCTTCGCGGATATCAGCCACTGACGTATGCTCGAGTTGACGCGCCGGCTAAGAATACCGAGCGTGATACTTTAGAGACAGCGTTCGCGCGGTAAGGGTTTCGTCCGTGAGGCATACCGGACGCGACCTTCACATGGCGCACGGCACCTTTACATTTCGCTGCACTCGGCGCCCGACTTCGAGGACTACGGATGCAACACGTCGATCGTTACGTTCCCGCGAATAACAACAGTGGCTGGGGAGTCGCCAGCGGCATCGTGCTACTCGCGCTCGCCTGCATCGCCACAGCCACGTACGTCCACAGAAAGACGTACAAGCATCCGACGGACGTCACCTGGCACGGCAAGGGCGAGAAGGCGCGGGAGCCCGCGGCGATTCGTTAGGCCTTTGTCATCCTGAGCGAAGCGAAGGATGACAAGCCGTTATTGCTCCCAGGCGAAGCCGCTCACGAGACGAACAAATCGCCGCGCCGCCAGATCGAGACGCATGATCGTTAGGCCTCCGCTGCGGTCGCCATGGCCGCGGGCGGCGAGATCATCGACGCCGTCGCCGTCGGCGTCGAAGACGTAGAGCGGATCGTGCGCATGGAAGCGCAAGTCGGTGAAGCGCATCGGCACGACCTTGCCCGTCGAGTCTAGCAGGGCCACACGCTCGACCGCGAAGTCCATCTCCGGCGTCCGCTTGTTGGCGATGATGAGCGCGCGCCCGATACCGAAACAACCCGCTACCGACCAGCTCTGAATCTTCACCGTGGCGAGTTGCCGCTCGTACGGGGGCTTCGCCGAATCCGTAAGAAAACGCACCAGCGAATCGCGCACGAAGATCGCGCGTGTCGCAAGATCCGTAGGAAGCGTGTCGTGTAGGCACGGAGCGGGCGGACCGACCGCTACGCTATCCGTGTGTGCGCCGGTCGTCGATCCGGCGGGGGTCACCGTCGTCGGCGCGGTGGTGACGTGCTGTGTTGTATCCGGCACCCGGACCGCACGTGCCGCCGCTGTGTCGAATCGCATCGCGGCCGCCGGCAACATGTCCTCCGCGCGGGCCAGTGAATCGAGCAATTGTGAAATGCTGAGACGCGCGACGATGCGGCCGTGCCATGTGTCGTAGCCCGTAATCTTGGCCTGCTCGTCGATCCCGTAGGGAGCGCGTACTCGGAGCACCGTGCCGATAGGAAGAGGCGACAATCGCGTCACCGCCTCGAGATAACCGGCGCGAGTCACTGAATCCGGCTTCAAGTTCAGATCGATGCGGCCGATGTCGACGAGCATGTGGCGGCCGCGGGAGGCAACCGGGAACCAGGCGCGGTCGCGCGGCACGAACACGAGGCCGTTGGCGATACTGTCGGCGACCGGCGAGAGTGGACGCTCCCCATGACGATGCATGCGGGGGCTGGCCTCGCAGCAACTCGTCCCGCTACCACCATTCTTCTGGTCCGTCTTCGTCGCCCCTTGCTGGCTCGAGCTCTGCTGCTTCAATGTCGCGCTATCGACGACGACAGCCAGCTGTGATGCGGCGGCGCTGTCCGCGTCCGCCGAGCGCGTCGAGTCGATGCGGCGCAGCGTGTCGGCGCGGGCGCTATCAGTGGCGTGGAGAGTATCCGCGACGGAGAGGGTGTCGCCCAGGCGATCGGTGCGCGCACCAGCAACGCAGGCGAGGGCAAGACAGAGGACCCCGATGAGCACGGGGCCAAGTACGAGTGAAGCGAGAGAACGCTGCGGCATGCCGATGAAACGGAGGAGAACGCGGATCGCATCCGTAGACGACATTCGCCACTTCGCGCAACTCATAGGAAAACTCCGTGTCGAGGCCGCCTCGATACGCGGCAAGTACCGTCGTGTTTCGATGCAAATTGAGCAGGAAACGAATCGCCATACAACGGGGGTTCTTGGCCTTAGCGCGGCGTTGAGCGCGTCGGCACGAAGGTCGCTGTGTATGCAGGCGACAGAACGCGACCGGTCCATTCACGCGACGTGCTACTCAACCACGTTTCGGTGCGTATGTCGCGTGGCGCCAAGGGTCGCATGCACAGTGAGTAGAAGCACATGACGTGGCTCGAATACAACGAAGCGCTGCAAGAGCTTCGGACGGATTCCGAAGTCGTGGTGGGGACGGGTGCGCAGGCCACCTGGCGAGTGCGCCGGGCTGACCTCATGCCGCGTCATTTCATCGTGTCGACGTCCGCTGACGGAGCGGCAATCCGTCCGTTTTCGAGCGACGCCGTTGTCACCGTGAACGGACGCCAGCTCGGCGCCGGCAACTCTAGGCTGACCGATGGCGACCTAATCGGCGCCGGCTCGGGAGAGTTTCGTTTCTGGGCAACGGTGCCTGGGGAGACCCGCAGCGTGGCGAAAGCGCCTGTCGCCGCGCATCTCCTCGACCTGCGCCGACATTCGGCGTTGTCGTTGCATCGTGTATCGACCGGCATCGGTCGCGATGACTCGAATGTGCTGGTCATCGACGACGACGCTGCCGCGAGCTTCCACGCGGAAGTTCGCCGTGAGGCGGGAGGACATGCGCTGCGCGCGTCCGATTCCGGCCCAGTTCGAGTGAACGGACGCGTCGTGTCAGCGCCCGTGATGCTCAAGGAAGGGGACGAGATCGAGATCGCTACTCTGTGCGTGCGGTACACGCGCGAGGAGCTGCCCGAGGGCGTCGGCGCAGAGATGGCACAGCGCGTAACGAGCTCGATCGGCGAGGAGACGCCGGCGGTCCAATCGCGCCGGGTCCGGTCATCGTCCGTGGAGGGCCTTTCGTCCGCGGTGACGGTGCGCGCGCCAATGCGCGCCGTGGCCTTCGTGAGCTCCGTGATCGCTGCGGTGGCGATCGCGACGCTGCTCTTGTTGCACCGAGGGCCGTAACCGCGGATTCTCGGCTGTAGGCAATAGGTGCTCGGACTTTCTGCGAGCACCTGGCGCACTACCACCCTAGGACCTACCACATCGTCCCTAGCAGACCCCTGGAAATCCGACTAATTTTGTCCGACATAGCAGCGGCCGCTCGGCGCGGGCGGTTCGCTGTGGCCTCAGACGGGGCCTGGGCGTTCGATGGTCGAACGCAAGTCACAGCAGGCGAATGACTTGAGGCTGATGATTCAGCCGATGTCGCCGGCCCTTCGCGCCACCCTGGAGCGCGCATGAGCTCTTCGATCGAATCACTCATCACGAAGGATTACGCCGCCGGCTTTGTCACGGATATCGAAGCGGATACCCTGCCGCCGGGATTGAGCGAGGAGACCGTTCGAACGATCTCCTCGAAAAAGGCGGAGCCCGAGTGGATGCTCGACTGGCGTCTCAAGGCGTTCCGGCGCTGGCAGTCCATGCCGGAACCGCATTGGCCGAATGTCAAATACTCGCCGATCGACTATCAGGGCATCAGCTACTACTCGGCGCCGAAGAAATCGAAGACCTTAGGCAGTCTCGACGAAGTCGATCCCGAGATTCTGCGCACCTATGAGCGGTTAGGCATTCCGCTCAACGAGCAAAAGATGCTCGCCGGCGTCGCCGTCGATGCGATCTTCGACTCGGTATCCGTCGGCACAACGATGAGAGAGGAGCTGGGGAAGCTCGGCATCATCTTCATGTCGCTCGGCGAGGCGCTGCGCGAGCATCCGGACCTGGTGCGCAAGTATCTCGGCTCGGTCGTGCCGTACAGCGACAACTTTTTCGCGGCGCTGAACAGCGCGGTGTTCTCGGACGGCTCGTTCGTGTACGTGCCGAAGGGCGTTCGCTGCCCCATGGAGTTGTCGACGTACTTCCGCATCAACGCCGCCGATACCGGACAGTTTGAGCGAACGCTGATCGTCGCGGATGAAGGTGCATATGTGAGCTATTTGGAGGGCTGCACGGCGCCGAAGCGGAGCACGAACCAGCTGCACGCCGCCGTCGTCGAGTTGGTGGCGCTCCCCGGGGCGACCGTCAAATACTCGACCGTGCAGAACTGGTACGCGGGAGACAAAGAGGGGCGCGGCGGGATTTATAACTTCGTAACCAAGCGCGGTAAGGCATTCGCCAACGCGAAGATTTCCTGGACGCAGGTCGAGACCGGATCGGCGATCACCTGGAAATATCCGAGCGTGATTCTGCAGGGTGACAACTCGGTCGGCGAGTTCTATAGCGTGGCGGTTGTCAATAACCGTCAACAGGCCGACACCGGTACGAAAATGATCCACATCGGCAAGAACACACGCTCGAACATCGTCTCGAAGGGCATCTCGGCCGGCGAAGGAAACAACTCGTATCGCGGCCGTGTGCAGGTGCTCCCAAAGGCGACGGGCGCTCGCAACTACACGCAGTGCGATTCGATGCTTGTCGGCAATCGATGCGGCGCGCACACGTTCCCGTACATCGAGGTGGCGAACAACACCGCCATCGTCGAGCACGAGGCGTCGACGTCGAAGATCGGCGAAGATCAAATCTTCTATTTGAAGCAACGCGGGCTCAGCGCCGAGCAGGCGGTGAGCATGATCGTGAGCGGCTTCTGCAAAGAAGTGTTTAAGGAGCTGCCAATGGAGTTTGCATTGGAAGCGCAGCAGTTGCTGGGAATAACCCTCGAAGGCAGTGTTGGCTGATTAACGAGGTGATAGGTGCTAGGTGATAGGTGCTAGAACTGCACGCCGCCTAGCACCTAACACCTAGCACCTAACACCTAGCACCTAGGTTCTTCGCATGTCTCTTCTCGAAATTCGTGGCCTCACCGCCTCTGTCGGCGACAAGCCGATTCTGCGGGGCATCGACCTCAGGTTGGATGTCGGGCAGGTGCACGCGGTAATGGGGCCAAACGGCTCCGGCAAGAGCACGTTGGCGCAAGTGCTCGCGGGGAATCCGGCGTACGAAGTCACCGGTGGCTCGATCACTTATAAGGGTCAGGATCTCCTCGAGATGGAGCCGGAAGAGCGCGCCCACGAGGGCATCTTCCTGGCCTTCCAGTACCCGGTGGAGATTCCCGGTGTCTCGAACGCGTACTTTCTGCGCGCGGCGTACAACGAAATCCGGAAAGCGCGCGGCGAGCCGGAGGTCGACCCGCTGGAGTTCGCGGACATCATGGAGGATCGCCTCGCCCTCGTGGACATGGATCCGGCGATGCTCAGTCGATCGGTCAATACCGGCTTTTCTGGTGGTGAGAAAAAGCGGAACGAGATTCTGCAGCTTGCCGTCTTGGAGCCGAGCCTCGGCATTCTCGATGAGACCGACTCGGGTTTGGATATCGACGCGTTGCGCACCGTGGCCGATGGCGTGAACAAGTTACGTACGGGTGATCGATCGTTCATTGTCGTGACGCACTATCAGCGTTTGCTCAACTATATCGTGCCTGACGTCGTACACGTATTGGCCGCGGGGCGCATCGTGAAGTCGGGCGGGAAGGAGCTGGCGCTGGCGCTGGAAGAGAAGGGTTACGATTGGCTGACGGATGCTGCGCAACCGGCGGGAGTCGGCGGGTGACGGCGGAGGCCACCATCGATCGACCGACGGCGGTGTCGCCCTTCGCCGAGGCGTATCGCGCTTTCGAGGAAGGAGACGGCGGCAGCGCGCCGGCGGCGATTCAGTCACTCCGCGAAGCCGCCTTTCGTCGCTTCGCGCAGCTCGGCTTTCCGACGACGAAGAACGAGGATTGGCATTACACGAGCGTCGCGCCGATCGTCGAGCACGACTACGTCCATGTCACGACGCCGAGTGGCGACGTGCGTGCGGCGTCGCTGGCGCCGTTCACGTTTGGCCACAACGACTGGCACACGCTGGTGTTCGTGAACGGTCGCTATGCGCCTGATCTCTCGAACGACAGTGATCTGCCGGATGGCGTCCGCTTGGTGGATCTACAGCGCGCGTGGACCGACTCGCCGGAGCTGGTCGAGCAGGTCGCGCAGATCACGCGCTACGACGACCGCGCGTTCACGGCGTTGAACACCGCGTTCATGCACGACGGTGCGGTGGTGCGCATCGCCGATGACGTCGAAGTACGGACGCCGATTCATCTGCTGTTCGTCACTGATGCCGTCGCGGCCAAGTCGATGATGCATCCGCGGAACCTCATCGTCGTCGGGCGCCACGCGAAAGCGACGGTCATCGAGAGTTATGTGTCGCTGAGCGACGCGGTATACCTCACCAACGCGGTGACCGAAGTCTCGGTCGGCGATGGCGCGACGCTGCACCACTACAAGATGCAGCGCGAGGGAATGCGCGCGTTTCACGTCGGCACGATCGAGACGCGTCAGGCGCGAGACAGCCACTACCTCTCGTTCTCGCTCGCCGCCGGTGGCTCGCTCACACGCACGAACATCTATACGACGCTCGATGGCGCAGGGTGCGGCTCGACGTTGAACGGGTTGTACATGCTCGACGGCGAACAGCATTGCGATCATCAAACGCAAATCGTCCACGCGCAGCCGAACTGTTTTAGCCGCGAGCTCTATAAGGGTGTGCTCGACGGACAGTCGCACGGTGTCTTCAACGGCAAGGTGTACGTCGATCCGATCGCGCAAAAGACGGACGGCAAGCAGACGAACAACACGCTGCTTCTCTCGGACAAGGCACAGATCGATACCAAGCCACAGCTCGAGATCTTCGCCGACGACGTGAAGTGCACGCACGGCGCAACCGTGGGCCGCCTCGATGAGCAAGCGCTCTTCTACATGAAGAGCCGCGGCGTGAGCCGCGAGCTTGCCCGCCAGCTCCTCACGTACGCCTTCGCTGCCGACGTGCTGGAGACGATCGATCAGGAGAGCGTGCGGAAGGAGTTAGAGCAGATGACGCTGCGGCGCTTTACGATGATCGAGCAGTGATGCCGGGCCCGGGCGCGTAGAAGCTCTCGTGTCAAACCTCGACGCGCTCTACCAGGAGATCATTCTCGAGCACAACCGCCGGCCGCGGAATTATCGGGTGATGGACGGCGCCGATCGCGTCGTGAAGGGGCACAACCCGCTCTGCGGCGACGCCCTGACGCTGTGGCTGAAGCTGGAAGGTGACCGAGTGATCGACGCGAGCTTTCAGGGAAGCGGCTGCGCGATCTCGCGGGCGTCCGCGTCGATGATGACGGAGGCCGTGAAGGGAAAGACCCGGCCGGAAGCCGAGGCGTTGTTCACGCGAGTGCATGACTTGGTCACCGGGAAGCTCGACGTGGACGCGGATCCGGCGGCGAAAAAGACCTTGGGGTCGCTGAGAGCGTTAGGCGGCGTGGCGCGATTCCCGATTCGCGTGAAGTGCGCGAGCATGGCATGGCACGCGCTCCGGTCCGCGCTAGCCAGCGATGGAAGCTCGACGAACGGCGCGGCGGAGATCTCGGAAGAGCCGTGAGCGGTGGAACGCGTGAAGGCGAAGAGCGCGAGCCGGGGCACGCATTCGAGACGGTCGCGGCGGTAGCGGATTTGGCGGAGGGCTCATTGTTGGGCGTGCGGACGTCGGCCGGTGAGGAGATTTGCCTCTTCAATTTTCGTGGTCGCGTGGGCGCGGTGCACAATGTCTGCACGCACGCCGAGTTTCCGCTGTCGGATGGAACGCTCCTGAAGGACGGGACAATCGAATGTGTCTGGCACGGGGCACAATACTCGTGCCTAACGGGTGAGGTGCGTCGCGGTCCGGCGATCGATCCGGTGGCCGTGTACGACGTACGCGTGGAGGACGGGAAGGTGAAGGTCCGTCGGAGGATGCCGTGAGCAAAGTTTCGGGCGGAAGAGCGAGCCGAAAGGGGCGAGCCGAGAAGAGAGGGACCAGGGCAGCCAGCCTCGCTTCGCGCAGCGATTTTCCGCTCCTTGCCGGAAGCCCTGCCCTGCACTACCTGGATTCCGCGGCGACGGCGCAGAAACCCCGCGCGGTGCTCGACGCGATGCGCGCCTACTACGAGCACGACTACGCCAATCCCCATCGCGGCGCGTACACGCTTTCGGTCCGCTCTACCGAGCGCTATCACGAGGCCCGCGAGCGAGTCGCCAAATTCTTCGGCGTCGCCGACACGAGGCGGCTGATCTTCACCCGCGGAACGACCGAGGGCTTGAACCTCGTCGCCACCGCGTGGGGCACCGAGCATGTTTTTCCCCGAGATGAAATCGTCGTCACCGCGCTCGAGCATCACGCAAACTTCGTCCCCTGGCAGCAGCTCGCGCTACGTCAGGGAGCGAAGCTGCGCATCTGCGGCCTCACGAGCGACGGGCGGCTCGATCTCGAGGCCCTCGCGTCCCTGCTCACGCCGCGCACGCGCATCGTCGCCTTCAATCACGTCTCGAACGCCCTCGGCACGATCAACCCCGTGGCCGAGATCGCCGCGCTCGTACGGCGCCGTGCCGCGCCCGACGCCATTGTCGTCTGCGACGGCGCGCAGGCCGCGCCGCATTTCCGCCTAACGCTCGACGACCTGGCGGACGTCGATTTCTATGCGTTCAGCGGACACAAGATGCTCGGTCCGATGGGCATTGGGGCGCTCGTCGGGCCGGTTGCGCTGCTCGAGCGCATGTCGCCGTACCAAATGGGTGGCGACATGATCGAGATCGTCGGCGACGAGGAGACGACCTGGAACGTGCTCCCGCACAAGTTCGAGGCTGGCACGCCGAACGTCGCCGGCGCCGTCGGTCTTGCCGCCGCGTGCACGTACTTGGAGTCGCTAGGCATGGACGCCGTCCGGGCGCACGAGCGGGAGCTGTTGCAGCTCGCGCTGCAACAGCTGG
>WNGI01003217.1_pt1 | contig 14326 bp, 10 predicted proteins | sample 5400621 | NCBI WGS metagenome assembly WNGI01 (sample SAMN13153374, study PRJNA577476) | soil metagenome | isolation source: 20 cm soil or saprolite under Garry oak tree replicate 1 | place: USA:California | collected 2016-06-15
GGTAGACCCAATTTGAAAAGCGCTGCCGAGTCGCAAATCACACAATAAAACAAGCGTTACGATCCAGACCGTGGCGATTGCCGCGACTAACGGATTTAGGGCGGGAAAAATTTCAGCGAGGTAGGTGCCGAATGGCATCGCCGCGATCGCGACCGGCGCGGAAAAGCCAACCGTAGCCGAGATCCAGCCCGCAAGAAAACCGAGCGACGGATGATAAATCTCGCGCAGAAAATGATATTCCCCGCCGGAGCGCGGCAGCGCGGCCGCCAGTTCGGCATAAGAAAGTGCGCCGCACATCGCGCAAATTCCGCCCACGGTCCAAACCGCAATGATTGCGAAACCACTGGGCAAATCACCAACCTGAAATCCGAGGCTGGTGAAAATGCCTGTGCCGATCATGTTCGCGATCACGATGCAGGTGGCGGTGAGCAGAGAAATGCGATGGGGATTGCTTGGCATGAGTCTTTTAGTCAGAGAAAAATTCCGGCAGGCGCAACCGATCCCGCGCGAGATGATCTCTAATAAGTTAGGCGTCAACAGAGATAATCAAACCTTCCAACCGCTGTAATTTGACTCTTAGCGGCAGATTGGTCTGACAAGCGGGAATTGACACCGCACGTGAAACGCGGTTCACAGTTAAGCCGTGGCTAGAATTTTAATTGCCGATGATCAGCCCGATGTGCTGGAGGCGTTGCGCATTTTGCTGAAGGGCGCCGGGCACCAGACCGACGCGGTTAGTTCGCTCGCGGGAATTTTCAACGCGCTGGAGAAAAAAGACTACGCGCTCCTGATGATGGATTTGAATTACACGCGCGATACCACCTCGGGACAAGAAGGTCTCGAGGTCATTCCGAAGCTTCAGGAAATCGACAGCACTCTTCCAATTGTGGTGATGACAGCGTGGGCAACGATCGATCTGGCGGTGGAAGCAATGAAACGCGGGGCGCGCGATTTCGTGCCGAAGCCTTGGGACAACGAACGCTTGCTTGCGATCATTCGCACTCAGATCGAGCTGGCGGGCGCGTTGCGCAAGGGACGCAAGCTGGAAGCGGCCAATCAACTTCTTCGTGGCGGTGCGCCGAAATTAATCGCGGAATCGTCGGCGATGCGTCCGGTCTTGGAAATGATTTCGCGGGTGGCGCCGTCGGACGCGAACATTTTGATCACGGGCGAAAATGGGACCGGCAAAGGATTGATTGCGCAAGCGCTGCATGCGCTCTCGCCGCGCGCATCGCACAGCATGATTACAGTGAACATGGGCGGACTATCGGAAACGATTTTTGAGAGCGAATTGTTTGGTCACGTTAAAGGGGCCTTCACCGACGCGAAAACAGATCGCGCCGGCCGATTCGAGCTGGCGGACGAGAGCACGCTTTTCATGGATGAGATTGCAAACATCCCGCTCAATTTGCAGGCAAAACTTTTGCGCGTGATCGAGACGGGCGAGTTCGAGCGCGTTGGTTCTTCGAAAACGCTGCACGCAAATGTGCGCATTATTTCAGCGACGAATTCGAACCTGCATGATGAGGTTGCGGCCGGAAGGTTCCGGCAGGATTTGCTCTTTCGTCTGAACACAATCGAGATCGGTTTGCCGGCTTTGCGCGATCGGAAAGAGGACATCATGCCGCTGGCGAACAATTTCTTGCGCATGCACGCCAAACGTTACCGGAAAGAATTCGGCGGTTTTGATGAAACCGCGCGCGAGCGTTTAATGTCGCATCCGTTTCCGGGAAATGTGCGCGAGCTCGACCACGTGATCGAACGCGCGGTCTTGATGTCGACCGGCTCGCAAATCAAAGCGCGCGATCTCGGACTCTCCACTGGAGGCGGCGATGCGCGGGGATTGGAAGAGATGAGTCTGGAGGAAGTCGAAGCGTACCTAATTAAGAAGGCGCTCGCCCGCGCTGGCGGTAACGCCAGGCAGGCGGCGGAAGCGCTGGGATTGAGTCGCAGCGCATTTTATCGGCGGTTGCAGCAATATGGTCTGTGACTGTAGAGGCAGCCGTGTCGGCTGCGGGATGGTTGCAGGATGGTTGCAGGCGACACGCCTGCCAACACAGTGAAAAGCCAGTGCACCGCGCATGAACGAGCGGCGTAAACCGCGGCGTCGGATTTCGCACGAAGATCGCCTCACTTGGTTGACCATAGGCGCGGTGGCGCCGGCAGCATTGACCGCCCTCTGTTTGCTTTGGTTTGGCGAGTACAGCGCGAAAGTGCAATGGACCCTCACGCTCGTGATCGGTGGATTCGCTTTTGGTTATATCGTGAGCCTGCGGGAGCACGCCATCCGACCCTGGCAAACAGTGACCAATTTGCTCGCGGCATTGCGCGAAGGCGATTACTCGATCCGGGCCCGAGGGGCGCGCGAGAATGATGCGCTGGGGGAAGCGTTGCTCGAGGTCAACGAACTGGGCGAGACCTTACGCCTGCAACGTCTCGGCGCTTTCGAGGCCACCGCGCTTTTGCGCACGATCATGGCCGAGATCGATGTCGCTGTCTTTACCTTCGATCCGGAGCGTAAGCTACGTCTCGTTAATCGCGCCGGAGAGAACTTGTTAAAGAGGCCAATGGATAAATTGCTCGGCCGAACAGCGCGCGAACTTCGCCTGGATGTCTGTTTGGAAGCGAATGAGGACGCGCCGCTCACGCTCGCGTTTCCGGGCGCGACCGGACGCTGGGGCGTGCGGCGCAGCACGTTTCGTGAGCACGGTTTGCCTAACGAGTTGCTCGTGCTCACGGACCTGAGCCGCACGTTGCGGGAAGAAGAGCGCATCGCCTGGCAACGATTGGTCCGCGTTCTTGGTCACGAGTTAAACAATTCGCTCGCGCCAATCAAATCGGTTGCGGGCAGCTTGGAAAATTTGTTGCGACGCGATCCACTGCCGACTGATTGGCATGAAGATGCGCGCAGCGGATTAAACGTTATCGCCACCCGAGCGGATGCGCTTAGTCGTTTCATGGAGGCGTACGCGCGACTGGCGCGACTGCCGCCGCCGCTAAAGGAACAGATGGATATTGGCGAGGTCGTGAATCGGGCGGCGAACTTGGAAACGCGATTGCCGGTGCAGAGGCAAGGTGGTCCGGCAATTTCGATTCGCGCCGATGCGGGGCAAGTGGAACAAGCGTTGATCAATTTGCTGCATAACGCCGCTGAGGCGTCGCTTCCAACGCGCGGTGCGGTGACAATCGGCTGGAAAGAAGCCGGCGACTGCGTAGAAATTTTTGTGCGGGATGAAGGCGAGGGGATCATGAACCCGACAAATTTGTTTGTTCCATTTTTCACTACCAAACCGGGTGGGTCTGGAATTGGTCTCGCTCTTTCGCGTCAAATTGCGGAAGCACATGGTGGAACGTTAACGCTGGCGAATCGTGTGGGCGCCCCCGGGGCGGAAGCGTTATTGCGCTTGCCGAAATAGCGTCATCCCGAGCAGAGTCGAGGGATTCCGTTGCGAAAGCTGAAGGTGACTCCGAGGGGATCCCTCGACTTTCGCTCGGGATGACCGGCGAAGGCGTTCCAAAATCGGGACGGCATTTTCCCACAAGCGAATCCAGGCACCCATTCCTCTCGTTGAATCGCCAACGGCAAGCCACTAATTATTAGTCACTTATGACTCTCTTTGGCCATCTGGCACGGGCATTGCAATAGCAGGCCGGGACACGATTAATTTTTTGAATCCAAGGTCGATGCAAAGCGCATCTCAAGGGAAAGGAAAACGAAATGAAACCGACAGTTGAGCAAAACAATTTGAGCAAGCGAACGGAGGTTGCGCGAAAAAACGCGTTTCCGTCCATCGATTGCAATTATCAAACCGTGGCGTTGCCGAGTTATCGGGGCGGCTGCCTGCGGCCTGGATTTTCATCGTTCCGCAACATCAGCGGCGAGTATTTTCGAAATGAAGCGCGCAACGAGTTTCGCGTCGAGGCGGTTGCCTTCGTCGCGATCGTTATCACGGCGGCGATTCCAATTTTGAACAACATGCATGCGCTCGCAGATTTTCTGCGCGCAATTAGCGGTCTTTAAGTTGGAGATGATGCGACAGAAATCGGAGGCGCAGGCGGAAGAGACAATTGTGCGACCGGCTGGATTTTCCCCGGTAAGCTCAGGGATGGACATCGCGCGGCCACACATTGCCAAACAGAAACGTCGCCGCCGGATCCTGTTCGCGTCTGGCGGCGCGCTGGCATTGATCGCAATCACGGTCGCCCTGTCGCATTTGAAACCGGCGGTCCCGAGTGTCGATCGCTCGACGGTCTGGATTGATACCGTGAAACGCGGCCCGATGTTGCGCGAAGTGCGCGGGCTTGGCACGCTCGTGCCGGAAGAAATTCGCTGGATTCCGGCAAACACCGAAGGCCGGGTGGAAAAAATTGTCGTTCGTCCCGGGACGCAGGTGAAGGCGGACACGGTGATTTTGGAATTATCGAGCCCGGAGTTGGAGCAAGCTGCGCACGATGCGGAGTCGAAATTGAAAGCGGCGGAAGCGGAGTTCACGACCCTTCAGGCCAAGCTCCAACGCGATTTGCTCGATCAGGAATCAACCACTGCGCGGGTGCATTCGGAATTACAACAGGCGCGGATGGAAAGTGAAACGAACGAACAACTGAAGAAAAACGGTTTGGTGGCCGAGCTGCAGTACAAGACCGCGCAAGTGAAAGCGGCAGAGCTGGCGAACCGTGACGCGATTGAACAGAAACGTCTGAACTTCGCGCGCGATTCGATCGAACCGCAATTGGCATCGAAGCAGGCTGAAGTGGATCAGGTGAAAGCGGCCGCGCAGTTGAAACTCGACCAGGTGGAAGCACTGCATGTGAAAGCGGGAATGAAGGGCGTGCTGCAACAAATGCCGGTGGATGTGGGGCAGCGGGTAAAGATCGGTGACAATCTGGCGCGGGTGGCTGACCCAACGAAATTGAAAGCGGAAATTAAAATCGCCGAGACGCAGGCAAAAGATATTCAAATTGGCGAGAAAGCGACCATCGATACCCGCAACGGAGTGGTTACGGGACATGTCACGCGGGTGGATCCTGCGGTCGAGCAGGGAACGGTGAAAGTAGATGCGCAGATTGATGGCGAACTGCCGCGGGGGGCGCGCCCTGATCTAACGATTGATGGTACAATCGAGTTGGAGCGTTTGGACGATGTGATTTATGTTGGCCGACCTGCGTTTGGTCAGGAAAACAATACCGTTGGTATTTTCAAACTTGTTTCCGGAAGCAGCGAAGCGGTGCGGACACCGGTCAAACTGGGCCGCAGTTCAGTGAACTCCATCGAGATCGTCAACGGCCTGCAACCAGGCGATCAAGTCATTCTCTCCGATACCAGCGCGTGGGACGCGCACGAACGAATTCGGTTGAATTGAATCAGCATTCAGAAATCAACAATCAACAACAAATCATGAACAACGGATCCAAACCTCTCATTCACTTACAGGACGTGACAAAAGTGTTTCTCACTGACGAAGTGGAAACGCACGCGCTCTCCGGTATTCATCTAGATATTCGGAATGGCGAATATGTCTCGATCGCCGGACCTTCGGGCTGCGGAAAATCGACGTTGCTCTCGATCCTCGGCCTCCTCGATACCCCGAGCGGTGGAAGTTATGCCTTGAAGGGGTCGGAAGTCGCCAATCTTTCATTCCCGGAGCGTGCCCGTATTCGCAATCGCGAGATCGGTTTTATTTTCCAAAGCTTCAATTTGATCGGCGATCTCACCGTTTACGAAAATGTGGAGCTGCCGCTTACTTATCGCGGGATGAGCGCAGGTGATCGCAAGAGCGCGGTTACCCAGGCGCTGGAGCGCGTCGGGATGGGCCATCGGGCCAAACATTTGCCGAGTCAGCTCAGCGGTGGACAGCAGCAGCGTGTCGCAGTCGCGCGCGCGCTCGCTGGTAAGCCTGCGATCTTGCTCGCGGATGAGCCGACCGGAAATCTCGATTCGCGCAACGGCGAAGCGGTAATGGATCTGTTGAAAGAATTGCACGCCGGCGGCGCGACCATTTGCATGGTAACGCACGACGCGCGGTTCGCACAGCATGCCGATCGCACGGTGCATTTGTTCGACGGTCGCGTGGTGGAAGACAATCGCATCGCGGCATAGCTGGAGCGCGCCGCCATGTGGAACGATCTTCGTTTCGGCGCGCGAATGCTGGTCAAAACACCGGCGTTCACAATCATTGCAGGGTTAGCGCTTGCACTCGGCATCGGCGCGTCGACCACGACGTTTTCCGTAATTAATGCGCTTCTGCTTAAGCCGTGGCCTTACATGCAGGATCAGGACCGCGTCCTCTACGTCAGCGAATATTTTCCGAAAGTCAGCAGCGATCACGACGTCGGCGTTTCTTATCCGGACTATTTGGATTTCAAACAACAGGCGACGACTCTGGAAGGCTTCGGCACGACCAGCAGCGCGACGATGATTCTAAGCGACGGCGAAAAGCCGGACCGCTATCTGGGCGCGTTCATTACCGCTGACGCATTTTCGTTTCTCGGGATCAAGCCCGTGCTGGGGCGGACCTTTCGCGTCGAGGAAGATCGGCAGGGCGCGGCGCCGGTAGCATTAGTCGGTTACGAAATTTGGCAAAATCATTTCGGGTCTGATGCCAACATTGTTGGCCGCGTCGTCACCATAAACGGCAAGCGCGTCACCGTTGTCGGGGTGATGCCGAAAGGCTGGCGTTTTCCGGAGGCGTCCGATTTGTGGATGCCGCTGCAAATCGAGGAGAAGGAGAATCCGCGCGGCAATTTTAATTTCGCATGCTTCGCGAAGATGAAGCGCGGGGTCTCAATCGAGCAGGTGCGGGCGGAGCTACAAGCGATTGCAGCGCGCATTGCTGCCGATCACCCCCAAACCAATACCGGCGGAAGTGTGCGGGTGAAATTTTTCCGCGAGGAAGCAGTGAAAGACGCCAAGACTTTGACGCTGCTACTGATGGGTGCGGTGCTTTTCGTACATCTGATCGCTTGCGCGAATGTGGCCAACCTGCTGCTCGCGCGCGGAGCCTCACGCGCGCGCGAAATTGGAATTCGTCTCGCCTTGGGCGCCGGCCGTCGCGTTATCGTTCGGCAACTATTGAGCGAAAGCCTGGTTCTCGGCATTGCGGGAAGTGCGCTTGGTTTGCTTCTGGCCATCTGGGGCATCGATCTCGTCATGCGCGCCATTCCGGTCGAGCTGCCGTACTGGATCCGTTTCGACCTCGACTGGCGCGTTTTTACTTTTGCGCTCGCACTCGGCGTCGGCTCGGCGATTTTGTTTGGGTTATTCCCGGCACTACAGGCATCGCGTCCGCAACTGGTCGATGCGATCAAGGAAGGCGGCCGTAGTGGAATTGGCGGCGGCAAAGGTCAGCGTGTGCGTAACGGTTTGGTAGTCGCCGAAGTGGCCTTGGCGCTGGTCTTACTGGTAGGCGCGGGATTGATGCTTCGCAGTTTTCTGAAACTTCAGGCGACCAATATCGGAATCGAGCCATCGCACACTCTGACATTCCGGGTTGGTCTGCCGCCCACCCAATTCAAACAGGAAGATTCCGGCCGGTTCTTCACCGCCCTGATGCCGCAGATCGCCAGTATCCCCGGAGTGGAATCGTCTGCAGCGACCACCTCGCTTCCAGCGTCGGGAAACATCGGAGTGACCGCGGCCATTCTGAAAGGTGAACCCGAGCCGCAACAATTGCAGAATGCGCGACTGGCGCATGGTCTCGCCATCACGCCCGGTTATCTTGCCACCTCTCACATTCCGCTTTTGCGCGGGCGCGATTTTACGGTGGCCGACAACAAAGACAGTCAGCGTGTCGTTCTGATTGACGACACAGCCGCCCACAAATGGTTTCCGAATATCGATCCTATTGGCCATCAAGTGGCCCTCCTTGAAAAACTCGGCGAGCCGCTGAAGTGGGCCACCATTATCGGAATTGTGCGCAACGTGATTTACGATCGGTTGACTGAGCGGCGCGAGTTCCCCTGTGTTTACGTCCCGCAATATCAGAATCCGGACTGGTTCATGTCGGTAATGCTGCGGACAAAAACTGATCCCGCGGCGTTTGCCAATCTTGCGCGCTCCGCAGTGCTGGCGGTGAACAAGGAAATTCCGATCTACAAAGTGAAAACGATGGATCAGGTGGTGATGGAATCGTTTTGGGAACGCAGATTTTTCGGAACGCTCTTTACCGTCTTCGCGGGCTTGGCCCTTTTTCTTGCCGCCATCGGATTGTATGGCGTGATGGCCTATTCCGTTCGTCAGCGCACCCAGGAGATTGGGGTGCGCATGGCCCTCGGGGCCCAGGCCGAGGATGTTCTCCGACTTGTAACGGGTCATGGTGTTCGGCTGATTGCTCTCGGTCTCGCCATCGGTATCGTCTTTGCTTTTTTTCTAACGAGACTTTTGCAAGGGAATCTGGAAGGCGTTTCCGTGCACGATCCTCTGAGCTTCGGAATCGTCTCCGGGGTTTTGCTGATTGTCGGTTTGCTGGCGTGTTATCTCCCCGCACGCACCGCCACCCACCTCGATCCCGTGGAAGCCCTGCGTTACGAATAGATCGACATGCAAACCTTATGGAACGATCTCCGTTACGGCGCCCGCATTTTACTTAAACGGCCCGCACTTAGCGCGATCGCGATCGTCGCACTTGCCCTCAGCATTGGGGCGAACACCGCGATCTTCAGCGCCATCAACACCCTCCTGCTTCGACCACTGCCGGTAAAAGATATTGACCGGTTAGTCTTCAGTATCGCGTTGCGGGAAGGGTTCGATCCTTTTGGATCGTCATTTCTGGAGTACGCCGCTTACCGGGATCGAAGTCACTCTTTCGTCAGCAGCGGCGTGGCGACGCAACGTTCCTTCAATTTGATTGGGCAAGGCGAACCGGAACATGTGCGCGGTGCCACCGTAATGGCGGATTATCTAACGACTTTGGGAATCAAACCGGTGCTTGGTCGAATATTTTCAGCTGAAGAAGCTCATCCAGGTGGGCCGCCGACGGCTCTTATTAGTTATGCGCTTTGGCAGAGACGTTTTGCCGGGAGCCCCATCGTGCTTGGTCAATCGCTGAATCTCGACGGGCGCAGTTACAATATTCTCGGCGTGATGTCGCCCGGATTCGACCTGCCCGCAGCCGCCGAAATCTGGATTCCGCTGCAGGCCAACATTGACAACCTGCCGTTGACCGAGCGGGCAGCGACGAACAACGAAATCGTCGCACGCCTGAGACCGGGCGTGAGTTTGGCGCAGGCCGATGCGGAATTGAAAGCGATCGATCGTCAACTGGAGCAGGAATATCCCGATTTTCGTCGCGGCTGGAGCGTGAAAGTGATTTCCCTCCGTCAGGAACTGCTGGGCGATCTGGAAGGCCACGTCCACAGAGCATTGTTTACCCTCGTGTTGGGAGTCGGGTTCCTCTTGCTCATCTGTTGCGCGAACGTGGCGAACCTGCAATTGGCGCGCGGCATCTCCCGTGAGCGCGAGCTCGCACTCCGTCGCGCGCTCGGCGCGGGTCGGTGGCGTCTCGTCAGGCAACTTCTCACCGAAAGCATGCTGCTGGCCTTGCTTGGTGGCGCGGCGGGATTGGTTCTCGCGAATTGGCTGCTGCCGATTCTGGCTGCGCTTAATCCGATTCGCGGAATTTCTTTCGCGACATTTTTCCACAACTTCGAGCTCGACCAACATGTCCTGGTTTTCGCACTGTTTATTACTCTACTCACCGGTATCATATTTGGACTACTCCCTGCGCTGAAAGGCGCGGGCGCAGATGAGCTGATGCCGCGCATCAAAGAGGGCGACCAACGCAGTGGTGGCGCCGTGTCCGGCCGGCGCTGGTTTAATGCATTAATCGTGAGCGAGATTGCGATCGCGCTCACCTTACTGGTTTGCGGTGGATTGATGGTGCGAAGTTTCCATCGGCTCCAATACGTCGACCTGGGATTCAAGCCCGACAATCTCCTGACCATGAAAATGGTTCTGCCGGATTCAAAATACTCGTCTTATCGCACGCGTGTCGGGTTTGCCGATCAAGTGCTCGAGCGCATCCGCAATCTATCTGGGGTAATCGCAGCCGGAACCACAACAAACATTCCGCTTGAGCGAGAAATTGCGATCGACGCAATCTTTAATGTCGAGGGACGACCGCCGGCGAACCCAAATGAGGTGCCGATTACTTCGCATCGCGTTGTCAGCCCGGACTATCTCGAGACGCTTGGTGTTACCTTGCTCAAGGGACGGTTGATCGACAAAAAGGATCGCGCGGAAAGTCCGCCGGTGGTGGTTGTCAGTCAGGAATTCGCGCGGCAAGCCTGGCCGGGAGAAGACGCCATTGGCAAACGAGTGCGGCGCGTTCGTGCCGGACAAACCTTTCCCTGGATGACCGTGGTGGGCGTCGTCAAAGACGTGAAGGAGGATCTGTTCAATTACCGTATCAATCGCCCGGTTTGGTACGTGCCTTACCCGCAGGTCGAAAACAATTTTCCAGTCAATCTCGTTATCCGGGCCAGTGTCGATCCCACAACCTTAATCGGGGCGGTCCGCGACATTATTCGTGGCGTCGATCCCGATCAGCCGATCTCAAAGATCATGACGATGAACGCGAATCTGAGCGGCGTTCTCGTTACCGAACGTTTCGGCGCGGTCTTGATGGGAACGCTCGCGCTAACGGGATTATTGCTCGCAGCCATCGGGCTCTACGGCGTCATGGCCTATTCAGTAAGCCATCGGACGGGTGAAATCGGTTTGCGCGTGGCGCTGGGCGCACAACCGAAACATATCCTTGAGCTGATTATGGGTCACGGCATGAAGCTGACTTTGCTAGGTGTGGCCATCGGATTAGTTCTCGCCTGGTGTACAACACGGCTGCTGGTTAGTTTGCTTTTCGAGTTAAGCGCGACAGACGCTGCTACGTTCTGCCTCATTTCTCTTCTTCTTGGGTTGACCGGGTTACTTGCCTGTTATTTACCGGCACGCGCCGCCATGCGGCTCAATCCGGTAGAGGCCCTCCATTACGAATAAGGAACTAGTATGCTAAATGATCTGCGATTTGCTTTTCGGTTGCTGCTGAAGAACCCGGCATTTACCGCCGTGGCCGTCGTCGCAATTGCCCTCGGTATCGGCGCCAACACTGCCGTGCTAAGTCTCGTTAATGCGCTGCTGATTCGTCCACTGCCGTATCGCGATCCGGCGGGCATCGTTTTGATGCTCGAGCACTTTCGCGCACAACATCTCGACGCCATCCCCGTTTCCGCGCCGGAATTCGTGGATTATCGAACGAACTGCCGCAGTTTCGACAAGATGGCGGTGTTTCAGCCAGGCACATTCAATTTTGCCGGCGGTGATCGCCCTGAACGCATTTTCGGCGCGGTCGGGTCAGCGGATCTTTTCAACGTTCTTGGCGTCGCGCCGATTCGCGGACGCGTCTTCGAGCCGGGCGATTGCACCGCTGGACACGACGATGTGCTGATCATCAGTGAACGACTGTGGAAGCGCCGGTTCAATGCCGATCCGCAAACTATTGGAAGCAAGATTGTCGCAAACGGTCGGAGCTTCACCATCGTCGGCGTGATGCCGGCGAGTTTCGAATTTCCAATTCCACTTTTCGGAATTCAAGGTGCGCAGTTTGGCGAACCAGCCGACGTCTGGCAGCCGCTCGCTTTCACTGCGAAGGAATTGAAAATTCGTTACTCGCGCGGCTACGCCATCGTTGCGCGTCTGGCTCAAGGTGTTTCCGCAAAACAAGGGCAGGCCGAGCTTGATACCGTCGCGGCAGCGATGCGAAAGAATTATCCGGACAATTATCCGAAGGATGACAGCTTCGGAATCACTGCCTTCCCGCTTAACGAAGTGGTGCTCGGGCCAATGAAACCATTGCTCCTGATTTTACTGGCCGCGGTTTTTCTGGTGCTCCTGATCGCGTGCGCGAATTTGACCACGATGATGCTGGCGCGCGCTGCCTCACGAGAGCGCGAGATGGGAATTCGCGTTGCTCTGGGCGCGGGGCGCTGGCGTTTACTTCGCCAGGTCCTGGTCGAAAGCGTTTTTCTCTCACTTTGCGGTGGCATCGCTGGAGTTCTCCTTGGAATTTGGGGCCTCGATTTGCTTAAGCGCATCGGCACCCAAACCGTCCCGCGTCTGGGTGAAGTCAACCTCGATTGGCATGTTTTGATCGCAACCTTTGTCATCGCGGTCGGGACCGGAATTGTTTTCGGTTTGGTTCCTGGATTAGTTAGCGGCGATCCGAACCTGACCGAAACGCTAAAGGAAGGCGGCCGTGGTTTGAGCTCAAGCGCGCGACGGAATCGTTTGCGCCAAGCCCTTGTCATCGCCGAGGTCGCGCTCGCGCTCGTCCTGCTCACCAGCGCCGGCCTCTTAATCAAGAGCTTTGTTCAACTTCAAAATGTGGATGCCGGATTTAATCCGCGAAATGTGCTTACGATGGAGATTTCGCTACCGCCGCTGACCTATGCCGACAACGCAAGCCAGGCGCGTTTTTATGACGAAGCGCAGAAACGAGTCGCCGCTATCCCTGGAATCAAAAATGCCGGCTTCACCAACATTCTCCCAATGAGCGGCACGAACAGCGATTCTTCCTTCAGCATTGAAGGCCGCACCTCCGACGATAAGAACCCAAGTCCAGACGAAGAATTCCGGCAGGTTTCACCCGGGTTCTTCGAGGCGATGGAAATTTCGCTGCTACGGGGCCGGCGATTCACCGAAACGGACAATGCCGATGCGCCGCCGGTTACAATCATCAATGCCGCTTTAGCGAAACGCTATTGGCCGAGCGAAGACGCCATTGGAAAACGAATCAACATTGGCGCGTCGGCCGCAAAGGAGAAATGGGCGACGATCATCGGCATTGTCGGAAACGTGCGGCACCGCGGCTTGGATTACGATCCGTTGCCGGAGTATTACATGCCGATTACGCAAACGCCGAACAACCAGGCTGTGTTGGTCGTGCGCAGCTCGCAAGAGGCAGGCGGTTTGGCTTCTGCAATTCGCACTGCGTTGCACGAGATCGATCCGGCCCAGCCGATTGCACACGTTCGTACCCTTGAGCAAGTAGTCGCCGACTCGGTCGCACCGCGGCGACTGTCCATTTGGCTGCTGGGACTGTTCGCGGCGATGGCACTCGCACTGGCTTCGATTGGAATTTATGGGGTCATGTCATTCCTGGTCGTGCAACGAACACATGAGCTTGGTGTGCGGATGGCCCTGGGGGCGCAGCGACGCGATATCCTGCGGCTGGTTGTCGGGCACGCCGCCAAATTGATTTTGGCCGGTACTGCCATTGGTCTCGTATTTGCGTTGTCGTTCACACGTTTACTCGCCGCAATGCTGTACCAAGTAAGCCCGCACGATCTGACAACGTTTGGTTTGGTAACCGTCGTGCTGGCCGCGATCGCCTTAATCGCCAGTTACATTCCGACCTCTCGCGTTATTCGGGCCGACCCGATGCTCGCGCTCGCCCACACCGCATGATCCGGCTACACAACATCGAACGCTCTTATCCGCTCGGACGCGGACAAATGTTTTATGTCTTGCGCGACATCGATCTCGATATTGCCGCCGGCGATTTTGTTTCGGTGATGGGACCGTCTGGCGCCGGCAAGTCGACTCTCCTGCACATTCTCGGCATGCACGATCATGGATGGACCGGCGAATATTTTTTCGATGAGACGGCGGTGCATCATTTGAAATCGAAAGAGCGCGCCACTTTGCGAAACGAGCAGGTCGGATTCGTTTTCCAGCAATATCATCTGCTCGACGATCTCACCGTTTACGAGAATCTCGATATTCCGCTTTCATATCGGCATTATAGTAAGAGCGAACGCGCTGCTTTGGTGGCCGACGCGCTCGATCGTTTCCAGATTGTCGGCAAAAAAGATTTGTACCCGAGGCAACTTTCCGGCGGCCAGCAACAACTCGTCGGGGTAGCCCGCGCCATCATTGCCTCGCCTAAACTGCTGCTGGCGGATGAGCCAACTGGCAATCTGCATTCGAGCCAGGGCGAAGAAATCATGCAGCTATTTCGGAAATTAAACGAAGAAGGAGTGACGATCGTCCAGGTCACGCACTCGGAGAAAAATGCGTCCTACGGGAAACGGATCGTGCAGCTGCGCGACGGCTGGATCGTATGATGGCTGATCTAAAATACGCTTTCCGCATGCTGTTAAAAGCGCCGGCATTCGCCAGCATCGCCATCCTAACCCTTGCCCTTGGCATCGGTGCAAATACCGCCATTTTTAGCCTGATTCACGATCTTTTCCTGCGCGGGCTCCCGTTCAAAGACCCTTCGCGCATAGTGCGCATTTACGGTGAAGCTAAGGAGCGCGACCTGAAGCAGCTGCC
>WNGI01003219.1_pt1 | contig 14320 bp, 9 predicted proteins | sample 5400621 | NCBI WGS metagenome assembly WNGI01 (sample SAMN13153374, study PRJNA577476) | soil metagenome | isolation source: 20 cm soil or saprolite under Garry oak tree replicate 1 | place: USA:California | collected 2016-06-15
CGCCGTCGAACGCGCCGGGGCTCAGCCGAAGTCTTCAGGCCTCAATCGCTCGAGCCATCCCACCACGTCAGGCGTTTCCAGAGCACCCGGACGCGCGTCCCCGAGGACAGGGCGCGTCGACGGTCAATCCTCAATACTCGACGCGTCGACGAGGGCGGGCCCTTTCTGCCGAACGAACCGATCGAGGGCCACTCTCAACGTCGCTTCGTCTCGAGCCGTCACGGTCGCGACGCCGCTGCGGGAAGCCGCCACGGGACCGAGGCTCACGGTCACGATCGAACACGCGAGGCGCTCGATCGCGTCGAGCGCAGGCGTCGAGGTGACGCAGATCACCTGTCGGTCAGCATGATGGAGCGCGGATGCCACGGCCGCCGCCGACGCGAAGTCGGGCAGCTCGGCGTCGATCAACAGCTCGTTGGGCGCGACGGCCGGCCATGCCGCCGCGGCGGCGTCCACGTGAGCCACCAAGCCAACGGTCGCGATCGTTCCGGCCGGCATCAGCTCGCGGGCGATATGAAGGATGCGTGACTCGCGCGAGGGCTCGGAGCGGGCGCGCGCGGTGGCCGAGCGTTTGAGACGATCGAGCTCGGCGACGTCCCAGTCGGCGCGCGAGCGTGCCCGGAGGCGCGGAGCCAGCTCCTCGAGGGTCAGCGCGATGTCACCGATCAGCTCGACCTTCGCGCCGAGGGCGTCGGCGTGGCTCGTCCGGCCGAGGTGCAGCAGCGGCGTGGTGATGGGCCACGGACGAGACCTCAGCTCGACGGCGTCGACACCGACGGTCACGACGAGGTCGGCACGCTCGAGCAGGGATCGCCCGACGGCACTGCTGACGAGACCGAACGCCAGAGGATGGGGATCGGGAAGCACGCCCTTGCCCTTGAGGGTGGTCAGGGTGGGCGCCGGCAGCGTCTCGACGAACGGCCTCAGCCATCCACCAGCGTCGCCGGTACGGCATTCGAGGCCGACGACGAGCACCGGGCGCACGGCGCTCACCAACAGTCGGGCCGCATCGTCGAGCGCCGCTGACGACGGCGGAGCGACCGCCGGCCGGAGCGAAGTCCGGACCGGCAGCGCCGCCTCGGTGGCGGCGTCGCGCGCGACGCGCACGACGACCGGCCCGCGAGGATCCCGCATCGCGAGTTGCACGGCGTGAGCGATCCAGTGAGCGGCCGACATCGGCTCCGCCTCGACGACGCCCTTCACGAGCGACGCGGCCTCGGCGCCGACTGACCGTTCGACCATCGCGATGAGCGGAGCGCGGCTGGCGGAGGCGTAGCGGAGGCCGGCCCGCGCGTCGGCGGCGGCGGCGAGGATCACGGCACCAGGCGCGTCGGCCAGCTCCCCAGTGACCGCGGCCATCAGCGTGGCCGCCGCACCGCTGTCCGCGCTCACGATCGGAAGTCGTCGGCGCTCCGCAGCCTGCGACACCGCCACGACCGAAGATGCGCGCTCGACGGTGAAGATGCGCGGCGTCGTCGCCCGCGCGAGGCCATCGACGACGATGTCGGCGACCGTGGTCGCCGTCATCCGCGCTACGACGTCAACCGCTCGAAGACCGGCCGCATGCGCGTGAGGGCGAGCCGGAGATTCGCCTCCGAGTTCGCATACGACAGCCGCAGGTAGCCTTCACCGTACTGGCCGAAGGCCGCGCCCGACAGCACGGCCACGCCGGCCTCGTTCAACAAGAGATCGGCCACCTCGGCCGACGGGCGCCGGCTGCCCGTGATGTTCGGAAAGACGTAGAACGCGCCGCGCGGCCGCGCACACTTCACACCGGGGAGCGTGTTCAGTCCGTCGACGATGACGTCGCGGCGCCGCTTGAACTCGGCCACCATGCGCGCGACCGGCGTCTGGTCGCCCTGCAGGGCCGCGATGCCGGCGAGCTGGACGAACGACGCTGTGCAGGAGTTGGAATTCACGACGAGCCGGGTGACGTGCTCGGCGAGCGGCCTGGGCATCACGCCGTAGCCGAGGCGCCAGCCGGTCATCGCGTACGACTTCGAGAAGCCGTCGAGCAAGATCGTGAGGTCACGCATCCCCGGCTGGGGGAAGATCGAGACGAACTCGCCGTCGTACAGGAACTGGCGGTAGATCTCGTCGGCAAGCACCGGGATGTTGCGCGCCACGGCGATCTCGGCGATGCGCTCGATCTGGCGGCGGTCGAGGACGCCACCCGTCGGGTTTTCCGGCGAGTTGATGATGATCAGGCGGGTCTTCGGGCCGACTTTGCGCTCGAACAGCTCGAGGTCGAAGCCGAACCCGGTCTCTTCACGCAGCGGAACGGGCACGGGCACGCCGCCCACGAAGTTGATCACCGACTCGTAGATGGGGAACCCCGGGTTGGGATAGATGACCTCGTCGCCCGGCGCGATGAGGGCCAGGATCGTGAAGAACATGATGGGCTTGGCCCCGGGCGTCACCACGACCTCTTCCGGCATCACCGGGACGCCGCGCGTCTCGGCGATGTGCTTGGCAATGGCCTCACGCACCTCGGCCAGCCCCGCCGACGGGCCATAGTGGGTCGCGCCGGCGTCGAGGGCTTGCTTGGCCGCGTCCTTGATGTGGACGGGTGTGTCGAAGTCCGGCTCGCCGATCTCGAGGTGAATGATCTCGCGGCCCTGCCGCTCGAGCGCGCGAGCGCGCGCGAGCACCTCGAAGGCGGATTCCGTGCCCAGCCGGCTCATCGACGGAGCGAATCTCATGTCGGCGTTTTCCTCCTGCGACGTCGTGGCCGGGATTATACGGGACGGCCGCCACCATCGGCGTTCCTTGACACCTGGCGCGATCGCTGATATCTCCACCGCCATGAAGCGCTTGGTGTTCGTCGCGGCACTCGTGCTGGTCACGGGCACCGCCGAAGCCCAGCTGGGCAACGTTAACCCGGTGGCACTCCCGCCGAACAGCACTGCCCAGCCCTTCGGAAAGGATCCGCATCCGTTCAACAACGTCCCGGGCTGGGCGCCCGTCATGCGGGTCTTCGACGTCTCCGCCCGCACGGCCTGGCTTCCGGTCGAGGTCGTCCAACCCGGATCGCTTCCCCCCCTCATCGAGTATCGGTCGGTCACGCTCCCCGGGTATCGGATCACCGAGATGTTCGGGGGCTACGTCTACCACGCCCACTGGGGCATGGCCCCGACCAACGGGGTCTACTACCCGACCTTCTTCCCTCAGAGGTTCATCCCGAAGTAACGTGCAGTTCGTCCGCGTTCCCGCCGGCGCGTTCACGATGGGCGTGGACGACGGCCTCCCCTGCGAGCGCCCCCGCCATCGCGTGTGGATCGACACGTTTCTGATCGCCCGAACCCCGGTCACCAATCGCGAGTACGCCCGGTACCTCGACGCGACCGGCGCGGCACCGCCTGCGTTCTGGAGCAAGCCGGGCTTCGATGGCCCCGACCAGCCGGTCGTCGGCCTTGCCTGGGACGAGGCCGTCCGCTTCGCCACGTGGGCATCGGCGCGGTTGCCGACGGAGGCCGAGTGGGAACGGGCGGCTCGCGGAGGCGTCGAGGGCGCCCGATTCCCGTGGGGCGACGAGCCCACGGCGTCGACGGTCCGCAGCCTGCCCGTCGTCGGCGCCACGCCAGCCAACCCGCTCGGGCTGACGGATCTCTCGGGCGTGTGCCACGAGTGGTGCGCCGACTGGTTCGCCGACGATTATTACGAGCGCTCGCCCGAGAAGGATCCGCGAGGACCGGCGACGGGCTCGCGGCGCGTCAGCCGTGGCGGCGCCTGGCGTCACGCCGACCCGTGGAGCCCGGTCGCACACCGCTCCTCGCTGCCACCGCATCTCCGCTACACCGATTACGGCGTCCGTCTCGCCCGAGACGCCTGACGTCGGGTTGCTGGTCCGATGGACGGGCGCTAAGATGGCGCCGGGACGTTCCATGACGGCTACGGAGCGCTCCGTCCTGCGCGAAGGCATCGTCGCTGGCGTCATCGGCGCGGTCGTCGTGGCCGTGTGGTTCCTCGTGGTCGACACGCTCCGCGGTCATCCGCTGGAGACCCCGATGTTCCTCGGAGCCGCGCTCTTCTTCGGGGTGAAGACGCCGGTCATCGGCGCCGGAATCTCGCTGATGCCGGTCCTGGGCTACACCGTGGTCCACGGCCTCGCCTTCGTCGCGTTCGGGATCATCGCGGCCGCCGTGATTGCTGCGACCGAGCGCGAGCCGGCGCTCGTCATCGCCGTGGTCATTCTCTTCGCCTGCTTCGAGACGTTCTTCCTCGGAGTCGTGAGTGTGCTCGGCCGAGCCGTGCAGGACATGCTCGTGTGGTGGGAGATCCTGGTCGCCAACCTGCTGGCGGCCACGGCCATGCTCTGGTACTTCCTCCTCGGCCATCGGTCTCTGCCGCGCACCCTCGTCGGCTCGTGGGCCCACGTCTTGCGCGAGGGCGTGGTCGCGGGGCTCATCGGCGCGGTCGTCGTGGCCGCGTGGTTCCTGGTCATCGATGCGATCCAGGGCGAGCCGTTCCGGACTCCGCACCTGCTCGGCACCACGTTCCTCAAGATGCAATCCGGTGTGCCGGCCGTCGTCGCCTACAGCATCGTCCACGGACTGGCGTTCGGAGTCTTCGGCGTCGTGGCCGCCGTCCTGCTGGCCGGGGCCGAGCGCGAGCCGATGCTGGTGTTCGCACTCGTGATGCTGTTCACCGCCTTCGAGATCTTCTTCTTCGGCGCCATCGTCATCGGCGCCAAGTGGCTGCTGGACGAGCTGGCGGGCTGGACGATCTTCGTCGGCAATGTGCTGGCCTCGGTGGCCATGCTCGGATACTTCTTCACGGGCCACCGCTCGCTCGCGCGACGCATGACCGCCGCCTGGGCCGACGATGACTAGCAGGGACAGCGTCCCGCGTAGTCACGACGCGCGTCGCGCGAGCTAAGAACCGCCGACGGTGATCGCGGCGGGGCACGCCGGGGGAGTACGAGGGGGGCGTCGCCCCCTTCGCTCGATGAATCGCGACAGCCCGGGTGCCCGTGCCCTGTTAAAAAATCACCACAGCGCGGCGGGCAGCGGCAAGCCCGCGAAGAGCTCCACCGGCAGCGGCGCCGGCGGTTTGACGTGCAGGCGGTCGGCGAGATCGTAGAGCTGGCGCAGGTGCTGACCGGCGTGCCACGTGGTGCGCTCGAGCAGCGCGTGCCCCGACTGCGGGCCGTAATAGACGGCAACGATCCGGGCGTAGTCCGATTCCGGCGTGGCCTCGAACCATCCACGCAGCCGCGCTCGCACCAGCGCGCCGTAGCTGGCGATCGCCACGGAGTTGAGCATGTCCGGCGGCGCCTGCTCCTGGAGCCAGCCCTCGGGCATCTCGCCGCGATCCATGGCATCGGCGAAGGCAATCGACAGCCGGAACGCGTGGTACGCGAGCTGTCCGACCGTCCGCTTCCGTTCGGCCGGAATGAAGAGGATCTGGTCGTCGGGGACGGCGCGCACGAGCCGCTCGATGGTCTCGAGGATGCGGTCGAGTCGTTCGGCCAGCTCGGTCGGTGACAGCTTCGGTGACGCCGCGTAGTCGATCCCGAGCAGCTTGGCGTAGGCGTCCGGATTCCAGCCGTGAGCGATGCGATCGCCGACGGTCACCGCCGGCACCAGGTTGACGCCGAGGCGCTTCAAATCGTCCATCGCCGCGGGTGTAGCCTGCACGTCGACAGGGTCGAACTCGACCCCCCAAGACGAGAGCAGCTCCTTCGTCTTGGAGCAGGACGATCAGCCAGGCCGGTAGTAGACCTTCGGGCGCATGGTGGTTACCTCCCTCGAAAGGTCGGGGTCTTCTTGTTGGCGAACGCCGTGACGCCGTCGCGGAAGTCGTCCGTGCGTCCGCTGGTCGCGATCGCCTGGGCCTCGAGCTCCATCTGCGTCTCCAGACTCTCCCAGGTCGACTGGTGGAGCAAGCGCTTCGCGCCGCCGAAGGCCTTAGTGGGCCCCTGGGCGAGCTCACGCGCGAGGTCGTTCACCGCGGCACGAAACTCGGCGTCCGGCACGACGCGCGTGACCAGGCCCCAGTCCGCCGCTTCACGCGCGGTCAGCACGCGGTTGGTGAAGTAGAGCTCCATCGCCCGGCGCAGGCCGATGACGCGAGGCAGGAAGTACGAGGACGATCCGTCGGGCGTGGCCGCGATCTTCGAGTAGGCCATCGTGAACTTGGCCGACTCGGCGGCCAGCACGATGTCACCGCACAGCGCGAACGACATGCCACCGCCGGCCGCCACGCCGTTGACGGCCATGATGACCGGCTTCTCGCTCCGACACAGGCGGGAGATGGCGCCGTGCAGGTACGTCGTCAGCTCCTTCACGAGCGCGCCGATGTGCTCCAGGTTGTCGGCGAAGTCCTTCACGTCGCCGCCTGCGCAGAACGCCTTGCCGGCTCCGGTGATCACGACGCAGCGCACGTCGGGATCGTCGTCGACCTCGAGCACGGCATGGAAGAGATCCCGACCGAGGCCCCGGTTGAGGGCGTTGTAGGCGTCGGGACGGTTGAGCGTGATCGTCGCGATCTGGTCCTTCCGGTCGAGCAGCAGGTGCTGGTACGCCATCAGCGCGGCCTCCGTTTACTGGCGTGACGCGCGCCGGCGGGCAATCCGCGCGACGGCGTCCATGACGTCCTCGATCTTGAGCGGCTTCGCGTAGACCGCGTCCACATCGTGGGTCCCCCGCTCTTCACGGGAGAGCTCGACCCCGAAACCGGTGACGACGAACACCGGAACGGCCGGGGTCGTGGATTTCACGGCCTGGGCGACCTGCCATCCCGAGACACCCGGCATGGCCAGGTCGGTGAAGACGGCGTCGAACGGCTCCGCGCGAAAGCGCTCGATCGCGGCCGCCCCGCTCGTCACGACCACGGCCCGGTGGCCGACGGCTTCCAGCACGTCGCCGATCACACTGCCGACGGCCTCCTCGTCGTCTACGACCAGGCAGCGCAGCGTGCCGGCCTCGGGCGCGGCCTCCGCGGGCGCGGGCGGCTCCTCGACGGTGACCGAGCCGGCCGGGAACGTCATCCGGAACGTCGAGCCCCGGCCCTCCGCCGTCTCCACGACGATGCGAGCGCGATGACGAGAGACGATCCCGTACGTCATCGAGAGACCGAGCCCAGTGCCCTGCGGCCCCTTGGTCGTGAAGAATGGATCGAAGATGCGATCGCGGACGCTCGCCGGCATCCCCACCCCCGTGTCGCTGACGCTCAACTCGACACCGTCGGCGACCGCGGCGGTGGCGAGCGACAGTGTACCGCCGGCGGGCATCGCGTCCACGGCGTTGAGGATGAGGTTCGTCATCGCCTCGCGCAACTCGGCCGGATCGCCGGTCACGCGGGGCACCGTCCCCAGCGACGTCCGCACGTCGATCACCACGCCGCGGCGGAGCGATTCGTCTCGCCAGCGCGACTGCGTCATCTCGAGCGCGTCACGCACGACGGCGTTCAGGTCCACCGGCACCAGCGGCTGGTCCTGGCGCACGCGGGCAAAGTCTTGAAGCCTTCGCACGGTCTGGGCGCCGTCGAGGGCCGAGCGCTCGATGATCTGCACCCACTGGCGGAGCTGCGGATCGGTGATCTTGCGGAGCGCGAGCTGGGCGCGGCCGAGGATGGCCGCGAGCAGGTTGTTGAAGTCGTGCGCCACGCCCGACGCCATCTCCCCGAGCGCCCGCAGCTTCTCCGTGCGCACGAGATGGTCCTGGGTGGCGCCCAGCTCGCCATAGGCGCGCGTGAGGTCTTCGTAGAGGCCGGCGCTGCGCAACGCGAGCGCGGCCAGGTCGGCCACGTTGGCCACGAGTCGCTCGTCGCCGTCCGAGAACGCGGGCTCGTCTCGGCTGACGGCGAGGACACCGAGCGCGACCTGACCGACGGTCAGCGGCGCGCCGAGCCAGCAGCGCGGGCCATGGACCGGCGGCAGCGTCAGGTTGCGCCGCGCACACTCGGCCGCGTAGTCATCGGTGCGGAACGGACGGCCGGTCTCCATGACCACCGACGTCAGGCCGACGGAGCGCCCGTAGCGCGTCGCGTGGTCGTCGACCCCCCCGTCCACCACGCGCAGGACGACCTCCAGGTCGCCTCGCTGCTCGTCGGCCAGCTTGCGAGCGCTGAGCAGCGGGGGCACGTGAACGCGCAGCGTCTCCAGCAGCGCCTCGCGATCGAGCTGGCCGGCCATGGCCCGCGCGAGCTCGTGCAGGACGGACAGCTCCTCCACCTGCCGGCGATTCTGCTCGAAGAGCCGCGCGTTCTCGACGGCGCTTCCGGCCTGGTTGGCGACGGCCTCCATCAGCGACAGCTCTTCGACCGACAGGTCACGCTCGGCCTCGAACCAGACCGCGATGAAGCCGCCGATGAGTCGGTCCTTGGCCAGGATGGGAACGAAGAGCTGGCTGCGGTGGGGCATCGTCTCGCGCAGGACGTCGGGAATGCGCAGGTCGGCCCGGACGTCGCGCGAGAACTGTGGTCGCCGCGTGCGCGCGGCCTCCGCGTAGAACGCGTGCTTGATGGTGGACAGTCGCAGCGCGCGCATGCCGGGCAGCACGCCGGGCGGCACGCGGTAGCCGGCGCGGGCGACGAGGAACTCGCCGTCGTCGTCGAGCAGGTAGATGCCGACGCTGTCGGCGCCCAGCGCCACCACCGCCTGCCGCAGGAACTGCCGCAGCAGGGCGTTCAGGTCGAGCGTGGACGACAGCGTGCGGCTCACCGACAGCAGCGTCTCGGTCTCGCGCAGCTTGATCTCGCGCTGGCGGGTGAGCTCGGCGTTGTCGAGGGCCAGACCGACCTGACGTGCCACGCCCTCGAGCAGCCGGATCTCCCGCGGCGAGAACTCGCGTCCCCCCGATCGCCAGCCCAGACCGAGCGCGCCCATGCTGACGCCCCGGATGCGGAGCGGCGCCAGCAACATCGCGTGGGTCGGCAGCCGGCTCGTCCACTCCGAATCGAAGCGGGCGTCGGCATGGACGTCGACGCTGGCGATCAGCTCGCCCGCCCGCCACGCTTCGACGAGCGCCGGCACCCGCTCGAGCGAGATGGAGGCGGCGCCGAGCGCGTCCCGCAGGTCCAGGGGTATGTGGTAGCCCGCGATCGGCACGAGGCGTTCGCCGCGCTCGTCGGCGATGTAGGCCCCCGCCATGTCGGCCCCCAGCGCGCGGGCCGTCTCGCGGATCACGCGGCGCAAGCGCTCGGCGACCGGCAGCGACTCCGACAGCACGTGACCGACGGACAGGAGCGTGGTGGTCTCGCTGAGCTGCTCCTGCACCTCGCCGTAGAGGCGAGTGTTCTCGAGCGACAGCGCGAGCTGGCCGGCAATGGCGGACGCCAGCGTCACCTGCCACGGCTGGAAGGGCGTCACCCGCTCGGTGTAGTCGAGGGCGAGGCCGCCGAGCACGTCGTCCTGACGGCACAGCGGAACCACCATGTACGACTTGTGACGAAACATCGTGACCCACTCCCGCGGGATCTGATCGCTCTCGGTGACGTCGTCGATGACGACCGGCCGGCGGGTGGCCCGGGCCTGGGCGTGCGCCGGCACCGCCCGCGGCGAGCGGATCAGTGCCTTCTTGAAGGCCTCCCACATCGCCGCGTCTTCGTGGCCGTCGGCGAACTGGGACATGACCGGGATCACGCGATCGCCATCCCAGCGCTCGATCGAGCATCGATCGACGCCACAGACCTGGGCGATCTTGATCGTCACGCGCTTGAGGAGCTGGGTGGCGTCGAGCGTGGAGGTGAAGATCTCGGCCACGTCGAGCAGCGCTCGCGTCTCGGCGAGCCGCCGCGTCGTCTCCGTGTAGAGACGCGCGTGGTCGAGCGCGACGGCGGCCTGGGAGGCCAGTGACGCCAGGATCAGCTGGCTCTCGGGCGTGACGATCCCCGGCAGCGTGCGGTTCATGGCGAAGACGCCGAGCACACGGTCACCGATGGTGATCGGATAGGCGAGCAGGTAACGGAGGTCGCTGCTGATCAGGAGCTGGCGGGCCACGCAACGGGCGTCGGTCGCCATGTCGGTCCACATGATCGGCTCGCGGTGCTCGGCGACCCAGCCGACGCCGCCTTCCCCCGGCTCGAGCGTGCGAGGCAGTCCGGCGGCGAGGTCAGCCGGCGCGAGGCTCAGCGAGCGATGGAGCTGCCGGGTGGTGGGATCGACGACCCAGACGTTGAGGAGCGGAGCGTCGAAGAAGCGTGCCACCGCCGTGGCCAGGTTGCGCAGGACCTCCTCGATCTGGAGCGACGAGGAGACGAGGCGGTTGACCTCTTCCAGCGCGCGGAGCCGGTCACCGAACTCGCGGGACTGCGAGTACAGCCGGGCGTTCTGGATCGCGATGGCGGCGTGGTCGGCCAGCCGCTGCAACACCGTTTCGTCACGATCGGTGAACACTCGGGCGGTGCGGTTGTTGACGCTGATGAGGCCCTCGACGCGATCACCGATGGTGATCGGCACCATCAGCTCGGTCACGATGCCCTCGGTCAGCACGACCGCCACGAGGTCCCGTGGCTTGCGGATTCGCGGGTCCTCCAGCCAGTTCTCGGTCCGGAACGGTCGCCCGGTGGTGATCACGCGTCCGGCGATGCCCCGATCGGCCGTGAGGGGGAACCCGCCGTAGTCCTCGTACCGCGTCCCTACCCAGTAGCGGAACGCGAACCGCCCAAGCTGCGGATCGCGCAACGCCACGCGCGCCATGTCGCTGGCCGACAACTCTCGTGCGCCCTCGGCCACGCGCTGGAGCACGGTGTCGACGTCGAGCGACTCGTTGATCGTGCGCGCCAGCACGGCCAGCACCTCGGCCTCGCGACGGCGCTGCTCGGCCTCCTCGTGCAGGCGTGCATTGTCGAGCGCGAGCGCCGCCTGATCGGCCAGGGCCTGCAAGCGCTCGGCGTCGGTCGAGGAGAAGCCGCGGGCGGCGGGATCGGCCAGCGTCAGCGTGCCGAGGATCTTGCCCTTGACCTTCAGCGGCGCCGACAGGAGCGCGCGGATGCCCGCGCCCCTGAGCCGCTGGCGCAGCTCGTCGGTCAGCGGCACGTCGGCATCCTCGAGAAGGTTCGTTGACCACACGGCGCGGCCCTCGGCCACCGCGCGCCCGGCAACGCCGATTCCCGCGGGAAGGACGTCACCCGGTGTGAGCTGCTCCCAGCGGGTACCGCCGTAGGCGGCAGCTTCGAGGCCGCCGTCGGGCCGCAGCAGCCGCAGCGTGGAGGCGGCGACGCGGAAGAGCTCCGGGACCCTCTCGACGATGCGCGTGCAGACCTCGCGAGAGTCGAGTGTCTCCGTCAACGAACGAGCCAGCCGCGCCAGCTCCTCCGCATAGCGGCGGCCGCCTTCGACGTCCTCGTGGAGGCGCGCGTTGTCCAGTGCGAGCGCAGCCTGGTCGGCGAACGCCTGAGCCAGGTGGACCTCGCGCTCCGAGAACTCGTGGGCGGCGGTGTCGGAGAGGAACAGGACACCGATCGTCCGGTCCTTGCTGTGGAGCGGCACGGCCAGGACGGAGCCGTGCGTGCCCGAGTCCATGCGGTCCCTGAGATCGTCGTCGTAGACGACGTCGGAATCGCTCAGGACCTCGTGTGACCAGACGGGCCCGCCAGTCTCGATGGCGCGCGCGGCCAGGCCCGTGCCCGGCGCCTGGACGTGGCCAGGCGGATGGGCGCCGTGACCACCCCAGGCGACGGCGACGAGGCTCCCGTCGGGCTGAAGGAGACGAAGACCGGCCGAGCGCACGCGGAAAAGCGTGAGCACGCTGTCGACGATGCGCTCGCCGACGGCCGAGACTTCGAGGCGCTCGGTAAACGTCCGGGCCACCCGGCCCAGCTCCTCGGCTTCCCGCCGGCCCTGCTCCGTCTCCTCGTAGAGGCGTGCATTCTCGAGCGCGATCGCGGCCTGGGTGGCGAAGTGGCCGAGCGCTCCGAGCTCCTCCTCGCTGAACGCGTGGGCCGACTCGCCGAACCGGAACATGCCGATGACGCCGAGCAGCCGGTCGCGGATGACCAGCGGCTGGACGATCGCGTGCCGAGTGCCGATGCCGACGAACTGCGGCTGGGCATACGGCGACGCGGCATAGTCGTTGACGAGGCGGCCTTGCCGCTCGAGGGCGCAGGAGCCGACGAGACCGACGCCGAAGGCGACGCGTTGATCGATCGAGGCGCCCTCGCTCCAGGCGCTCGGTGCCAGCGTGTGGCCCGCGGGCTCCACCAGGTAGATCGCGCCCTCGGCCCCGAAGAGACGACCGGCGTGCTCCACGATCAACGCGAGCAGCCGATCGAGGTCGAGCTCGGCGGCCAGCTCGCGCTCCACCGCGGCCAGCGTCTCGATGTGGGCCCGGCGCGCCGTCTCCAGCGAGAAGAGCCGCGCGTTCTCCAGCGCGAGCGCCGCCTGGTCGGCAAACGCCTGGGTCAACCGGATGTCGGCCTCGTCGAAGGCCCGCCCGGCCCGATCGCCAATGCCGAGCGCACCGATGACCCGATCGTGCACGATGAGCGGCACGGTGAGCACGGCGCGATAGCCGGCCGCCTCGATCCGCGCGCGGGCGTCGTCACGCAGCTCGATGCGCGGATCGTTCAAGATGTCGGGAGTGACGACCGGCCGACGGTCGCGAATGGCGAGGCCGCTGGCCCCGGTGCCCCGGGCGAAAACGATCCGGTTGAATCGCGCGCCGACGTCGCCCGAGACGGCCATCGCCTCGACGTCACCGGTCTCCGGCAGCAGCCGATAGACAGCGGCGGCGCGCGCCTCCAGCAGCGTGCACACGCTGTCGGCGATGCGCTGGGCGACGACGTCGGAGTCGAGCGTGGCGGAGAGCAGGCGCTCGACGTCGGCCAGCGCGGCCATGCGCTGGGCGTGGCGGTTGGCCTCACGGTAGAGGCGCGCGTGCTCGAGGGCAATCGACGCCTGTCCGGCAAACGCCTCGGCCAGCTCCTGATCGCGCGGGCTGAAGCGTCGCCGGGCGCGGAACGCCAGGACGCCGATCACGCGATCCCCGACCCGGAGCGGGACGCCCAGGTAATGCGTGTAGCCGAGCTGGCGCTCGCGCTCCCGGTGCTCAGGCACCATGTCGATCGTGCCGGCCTCGACCATCAGCGTTCGGCCCTCGGCGACGACCTTGCCGCTGAAGCTCTCGCCGATCTTGACCCGCGGACGGACCATCGTCTCTTCCGCGGTGCCGGCGAGCCCGGCCAGCACGAGCGTGTCGCCCTCGACGAGCCGGAAGCCGGCGTTGTCGACGTCGAGCAGGCGCGCCGCCTCCTCGGCGATGGCGCCGAGGAGCGCGTCGGTCGGCTCTTCGGCGCCGATCTTGGTGTTGATGTCGAGGAGCGCCGTCACCTGATCTCGGCGCGCCTTCTCTTCCAGGAACAGGCGCGCGTTGTCGATGGCGATGGCGGCGTGGTTGGCCAGCGATTGCAGCAGCTCGAGCTCCTCGACACCGTAGTCATGGCGCTCGCGTACGGCCGTGCTGAGCACGCCCAGGACGCGCTCGCCGATCATCACCGGCACGCCCGCCACCGACACCGAGCCCTCGGCACGCAGGCGCTCGACGTTGCGGATGCGCGGATCGTTCTGCGCATCGAGGATCGTCTGAGGCCGCCGCGTGGCGGCCACCGTGCCGACCAGCCCGTCGCCGAGCGCGAGCCGGGTCACGCCGACGACGGTCGAGGGCGCCCCGGCGCTGGCGCGAAGGACGAGGTGCTTGCCGTCGTCCTCGACGAGCCACAGGCGCGCAATGCTCGAGTGGAAGATCCACACGCCGGCGTCGACGACGCGCTGGAGCACCTCTTCGAGCGCCAGCGTCCCCGTGAGGGTCTGGGCCAGCCGCGTCAGGCTCTCGAGTTGTCGACTCTTCTGTTCGGTCTCGGTGCGCAGCGCGGCCTGAGCGACGGCGGCGTCGAACAGCAGGGGGACCGTCTCGAGCCTACGGGCCGCGTCCCCGGCGAGAGCGCGATCGTCGGTCGAGAGCAGGAGCAGCACGCCCCAGGGCGCCTCGCGGATGTGGACGGGCACCGCGATCTGGGTGCGATAGCCGAAGGCCGAGTCCTCGGCGCGGATGGTGATGATCCGGCCACTGCGAAGGGCGTCGCCGAGGTCGGTCCCGTCGACCGGCCGCGACGAAAAGGCCTCGATGCGCTCGTCCGGCACGCCGCGCTGGGCAACGAGCGCGAGCCGTCCGCCGCGCGCTTCGAGTCGGTAGGCGACCGTGGCCGTGACGCCCATGAGCCCGCGGACGGCCTCGAGCGCTCCCCCGAGCCCGGTCGACAGATCCGTCGCACCGTCCATCGCGCGGGTGAGGGCGCGAAACGCCTCACGGTCGCGAGCCCACTCCTGGCCGATCCGTGAGTGCGCTCTTCCCCAGGCCTGGGCGCGCGAAGACATCAG
>WNGI01003220.1_pt1 | contig 14319 bp, 11 predicted proteins | sample 5400621 | NCBI WGS metagenome assembly WNGI01 (sample SAMN13153374, study PRJNA577476) | soil metagenome | isolation source: 20 cm soil or saprolite under Garry oak tree replicate 1 | place: USA:California | collected 2016-06-15
TTCGGTCCGATCGCGTGATCGAGCATCGCCGCAGTGCAAACCTGAACGGTTCCGCAACCGAGCAGGAAATAGCTGATCGCCTGAGCCATGTCGGAGATTCCGCCGATTCCGGAGAAGCTCTTATCCGGAAATGCCTGCGTGAGCGACGCCATCTTCGCGAGAGCGAGTGGAAGAATCGCTGGTCCGCCGAGTCCGCCGCTCGAGACGAATCCGTCGACATTGATTTCGAAGTCGAGTGTATCTGGATCGATCAGCGGAAGTGAAGGGAAGGTGTTCGACGAAACGATCGCGTCTGCTCCCCCGCGGAAACACGCGCCCGCTTCGACGACGATGTCTGCGGTCGCGGGAGTGAGCTTGCACCATACCGGAACTTTCGCGACTTCCTTCACCGCCTCAGTCACTGTCGAGCAAAGAACGCTGTCCTTTCCAATGTTCGAGCCCATGTCTTTTCTGTCCATGTGAGGACAGGAGAAGTTGAGCTCGAGACCGTCCGCGCCGGCTTCCTGACACGCCTTCGCGAGCAGCTGCCAGTTGTCGTGCTCCTTGTCGTTGCCCGATCCTGCCATGATCGACGCGATGAGCACCCGATTCGGGAATGCCTCCTTGATTCGACGAATCCTCGGCTCCCACCAATCGATCGCTTTGTCGGAGATGAGCTCCCAATTCCACGACGAATGCAGCGCGGCGTTCGGCTGCTTCTTCATCGACACGCGCGCATTGTCGGGCGAAGTGCGCATGAACTTCGCTTTCGCACCGTAGACGTTCACAACGGGATGCAATCCAATCGTCTTAGTCACGACACCGCCCCATCCCGCCTCGTATGCGCGGAGAATGTTGCTCTCCGATTCCGTCGGGGGCGCCGACGAAAGCATGAATGGATTCTCGAAATGAATGCCGGTGAATTCTACTGAAGTGTCGATTGCCATCTTCTCTCCCGTTATGACATCCAGTTGGTGCCGTGCTCCTGATTCCACTTCGTCGTCATCTTCTTCGATCGCGTCCAGAACTCGATCGATCCCTTCCCCGTGATATCACCAACTCCAAAGCGCGACTCATTCCATCCACCGAATGAAAACGGCTCGCGGGGAACCGGAACTCCGACGTTCACTCCGACCATTCCGGCGCTCGCATTTTCCATCACGTAACGCGCAACACCGCCGCTCTCGGTAAACACCGACGCGGCATTTCCGTAGGGAGATGCATTCTCGATTTCCAGCGCCTTGTCAAGATCTTTCGCGCGAATGATTACAAGCACCGGACCGAAAACTTCTTCCTGCGCGATTCGCATTTCGGGCGTGACAAAATCGATGATCGTCGGCCCGACATAGAATCCATTTTCTTTTCCCTTCACGACTGTCGTCCGTCCGTCGACAAGAACGCTCGCGCCAGCTTTTTCTGCTTCGGTGATGTATCGCTCGATTCTTTCTTTTGCTTCGGCGGAAATCACGGGACCGAGATTCTCACCGGGCACGACTTTCTTCGCGTAGTCGATCATCCGCTGAATGATGTGATCGGTCTCCGAAACCGCGACCATCACCGACGCCGCCATGCATCGCTGTCCCGCGCAGCCCGACATAGATGCCACAACATTAGATGACGTCATCTCCAGATCGGCGTCGGGCATTACGATCAAATGATTCTTCGCACCGCCGAGCGCGAGCACTCGCTTGAGATTCGCTGTCCCTCGACGATAAACGAGCTTCGCAACTTTAGTCGATCCAACGAAGCTGATAGCTTCGATTCCCGAGTGATCGCAGATCGCTTCGACGACATCCTTTCCGCCGTTCACAACCTGGAACACACCTTCCGGCAATCCCGCTTCACGCAACAGCTCGGCGATTCGAATACTCGATAGAGGCACGAGCTCCGACGGCTTGAGGATCATGCAATTGCCGAGTGCGATCGCATTCGGGATCGTCCAGTTCGGCACCATGTTCGGGAAATTGAACGGCGTGATCGATGCGACAACGCCAAGAGGAAAGCGCTCGATTCTACATTCGACGCCGCGACTTACTTCGAGAACCTCTCCAGCCGCGATCTGAGGCAACGAACAAGCAAATTCGCAAAGCTCCATTGATTTCAGGATCTCAGCCTTCGCTTCGCCGTAGACCTTCCCATTTTCTTCAGTGACGAGGGCGGTCAGCTCTTCGATGTCCCGCTCGAGAAGCGAGCGATATCTATAGAAGACCTGCACGCGCTCCTTGATCGGCAGCGCCGACCAGCCGGGAAACGCGGCCCTTGCGGAGGCAACGGCGGCATCGACGTCCTCGCGCGACGAAAGCGGGACCTTCGATATGACGGTCCCGTCGCTGGGATTAAAGACGTCCAAATACGAATGGTCGCCGGCGACAAATCGGCCGCCGACGTAGTTCATGACCTCAGGGTACTTCATGCTCCAAACTGGTATCGAACACACGCCGGAGCAAGGGATTTGAGAACTACACTACGGCCTGCGGACTAACTGCGGATTACGGACTAACTACGGACTTCGGACTAAACTCGGAAATAAACCTTGTCCGCAGTAGTCCGCAGTCCGTAGTTAGTCCGGACTCCGCAGTCAGTCCGCAGTCCGCAGTGTCGTATTATCTTGACTCAATGATCATTCTGCATGACCGACGGAAGCGCAAAGAAGCCGAAGTTGCAGCACGAATTACCGCCGTGCTCGCCGACGTCGGTCCTTTACTCCGCATCGAACACTGCAAAATCGAAGTCGCCGAATATTCGGCATTGAACGGTCGCGTCACCGTGAGAATCGACGCTTCGTGTCCCGATTGCGGGCTCTCGCCGGCGACGTTCATGCCGGCGATCGAAGCTCATTTGCGCCAGCGCGTCCCGGAGGTGCGGGAAGTCCTCGTCATCGGACAGTGACTGCCAATCTCCAGGAGCGCGTGAATGCCGCGCTCTCAACGATTCGCAACAATCGACTCGGCCTGAATGTTCTCGAAGCCGAAATGGTGCGTGACGTTGCGACATCTCTCGATGGAAAAGTTCGCTTCACGCTTTTGTTGTCGCCTAGTGACGATGCGACGATCGTGCGCGATGTGCGACAGGTAGTTCAACAAATCGATGGAGTGAACGATGTGCGGGTTGACGTGAAGGATTCTTCTCAGGCTTCAGCGTCACCCCCGCCGAAGGCGAAACCGCGAGCCCTTCCTGTCATGGGACAGGAGCCCGCTTCGAAACGAGCCGCTGTACCCGCCCCGACTCCGGTCAGGTATCCGAATCTCGGAAGGATCATCGCGATCTCGAGCGGAAAGGGCGGAGTGGGGAAGTCGACCGTCGCGACGAATCTCGCGATCGCTCTCGCGAAGAAAGGTGCGCGCGTTGGATTGATGGACGCCGACATCTATGGTCCAAACATTCCACGCATGATGGGCGTGAACGAGCAACCTCGAGTCGAGAAGGAGAAAATGATTCCGCTCGAGGCGCATGGTGTCAAAGTCATGAGCCTGGGTTTCATCATCGAGCGCGATCAGCCTGCAATTTGGCGCGGCCCGATCATCATGAAGATCATCAATCAGTTCATTCGCGACGTTTCCTGGGGGGAACTCGATTATTTCATGATCGATCTGCCGCCGGGAACCGGCGATGCGCAGCTATCGCTAGTTCAAGCGACGCACGTTGCTGGTGCATTGATCGTTACGACCCCGCAGGAAGTTGCGATCGGCGACGCATTGCGCGGAGCGAAAATGTTTCAGCGTGTTGATGTGCCGGTGCTCGGAGTGATCGAAAACATGAGCTGGCTCGAGTGTCAGCATTGTGGCGACAGGACGGCGATCTTTGGATCCGGTGGCGGAATGAAGCTGGCCGTCGAGCTCGGCGTTCCCTTGCTCGGTCAAATCCCGCTGTATCCGCCGGTTTTGACGGGCGGAGATACAGGGTTGCCCATCGTGGTGGGAGAGCCCGACTCGTCTGCCGCTATCGCCCTCGTGAAAACGGCGGAGCGTTTAGCAGCCATTTGATGTCTGCTTATTGAGCCCACGGGGACAGCTTGTAGTATTTGTCGTAGTCGATGCACGGAGCATCCAATGGTGATGTATCTGGGTTTGCTCGTTGTGGTTCTTGTCGTGATCGTCATGATGCGAATCGCTCGCAGCGCGAGCGGCTCCTCCGGATCGAATTCGACTTTCAAAGTCAACACAGTTCCAACGATGCTCACGGACGATGTCAGCTCGGCAGCAGATCCCGCAACGCGACTGAAGCAGCTTCAGAATATGCGGAACTCCGGGTTGATCACGAACGACGAGTACGAAGCGAAGCGGACGCAGATCCTGGACAAATTATGAGATCATTTGCTTTTCTCGCGCTCGTGACGGCGGGTTGTGCGACGAGCGCTCCTGTTCAGGAGGGAGGGCGCCGCACTGTGTCTCGAACGGAACATTGGAGAAACGGATTAGAACGCTGCTGAACGAACATCTGAAAGGTTGAGAAGAAAATGTTGAGAAAGTGCATCGCGCCTCTCACGGCGCTCGTCTTGCTTCCGCTTGTCGCCTTCGCGCAGACGCAACGCGGCCAGCCGGTGTCACTGCCCGATGGGCCTGGAAAAGAAATGGTCGAAGCAAATTGCGCCCGGTGTCACGGCCTCGGTCTCATCGCCAACGCCGGCTTTTCCGAAAAGGATTGGCAGGACCTTTTCAGCTCGATGGTGAAGTTGCCGAGCGATCAATCCACCGCAATCGCGGCATATCTTGCAAAAAACTTTCCGGAAAAGCCGAAGCCGCGCGCTGTTTTGATTCCCGGGAGCGTCAATGTCACCATCAAGGAATGGCTCGTCCCCACGCTCGGCTCGCGACCACACGATCCACTTGCGACTGCCGATGGCAACATATGGTGGACAGGTCAGTTCGCGAATGTGTTGGGCCGGCTCGATCCAAAGACCGGAGCGATGAAGGAATTTCCGGCTAAAACGCCGAAGTCAGGTCCGCATGGTTTAACGGAGGACAATCAAGGCAATATCTGGTACACGGGAAACTCAGCGGCACTAATCGGTAAGCTCGATCCGAAAACCGGTGACATCACCGAGTACAAAATGCCCGACCCCGCGGCTCGCGATCCGCACACGCCGCTCTTCGATCAGAAGGGAACGCTCTGGTTCACAGTGCAGGGCGGGAACATGGTTGGACGTCTCGATCCGAAGACCGGAGAAATAAAGCTTGCGACGTCACCCACGCCGAGGTCTTTGCCGTACGGCATGGTGATCGATTCGAAGGGTGCTCCGTGGTACGTGGAGTTTGGAGTCAACAAGATCGCTCGCATCGATCCGAGCACGATGGAGATAAAGGAATACACGCTGCCGAATTCGGAAACGCGTCCTCGTCGCGTCGCGATTACGACTGATGATGTCCTCTGGTACTCGGATTATTCCCGCGGATATCTAGGTCGCTTCGATCCGAAGACGGGAGCGGTGCGGGAGTGGCTCTCACCCAGCGGACCACATTCCCAGCCTTATGGGATCGTCGCCCTGAACGGCATCATATGGTATAGCGAATCGGGGGTGACTCCGAACACGCTCGTGCGTTTCGATCCGACGACCGAAAAATTTCAGACCTGGGTGATTCCTTCCTGCGGCGGCGTCGTCCGCAACATGATGGCGACACGGGATGGCAATCTTGTGCTCGCGTGCAGTGGACGAAATCGCGTTGCGCTCGTCACGATCAAAAGCAACGCTGCGTCACCATAGTGCGTTAACGGCCGGCAATTTTTCGGGCCGCGATGAGCTCTTCTCGTCCCGGCTTGTCTCCACGAGCAGTAATCTCGATCAGCTGAGCGTAGTACTTCTTCGCTGCGGTGCGATTACCTGTGGCCATCGCTGCTTTCGCCGCATCGGCAACACTGCGAAATCGACGAGGCTCGACTTTTAATTTCCGCTCGAAATTCTTCAGCGCTTCAGCCGGCTGATTCATCTCGAGCTGCATTTCACCCAGCAATTCACGCGCTGGCGCAATCGGCCCCGGTGTAAGTGCACTTTTCTCCGTCGCATCCTCTCGCTCGGCAGCTTCGCGCATAGATGCAAGCGCTTCATCCTTCTTTCCCGAAGCAAATGCCAGCCACGCCGACGCTGCACGAATTTGAATCTCCGTCTGCTCGGTCCAGTACTTCTCGTTCTGTTTAGCGAGATCGTCGCGAATGTTTTTCAGCTCGGCAATCGATGCTGATGCGGTCGCGGTGTCCCCGCTCCGCGCGGCGCCGAGCGCGCGAGCGAAATAGGTGATTGCATCTGCATAAGGCGTCGGGCTTTTCTCAACTACAAGCTGTGCAGCGTCATGCCACGCGCCCCGTTCGAGAGCATATCGAGCCGGCATCGCGGCGATCGCGAAGTACCCAGCTGAGGGCGGAGCGGCTGACGCGGGTTTAGTCGGATCGAAACGTGTTTGAATATCCGGAATTTTTGCCAGCAGCTCGTGCGCGGAGCGATCCTGACCTGTCTGCAAATACGCGTACATCAGATAATCGCTCGCGTGCAACTCTTCCGCGCCCGATTTGTCGCGACGCGCAGCATCCGTTGATTTGAGATTCGCATCGATCGACTCCTGCCAGTCACCGACGCGTGTAAATGTGTGCGACGGCATGTGCAGCGCGTGGGGCAGCGATGGAGCAATCGCCGAATAGCTATGCGCTGCGTGAAGGGCTCGGGATGCGAGCGGTGGAACGTCGTACGTGTGGATTATGTAATGCGCGAGCCCCGGATGATCCGGATATTTTTTTGCAAGGTTTTCCAGGAGCGTGCCGGCTTTCAGCTGATTCGCATAGGTCTTGTCGGCGGGGTCAGCGGAAATTGCGAGAGCCAGCGCGTAGAAGATCGACGCTTCGGTGTCCGCTGGATAACGATCGGCCAAAGCGCGCATCGCCTCGCTGTACGAGGTAAGACGCCTTAACTGATTATTCGGCTGCGCGTTCTCATAGAGGATCGCCACCGCGTCGACATAATCTTTCTCTCGCTGCGTCTTTGCGCCTGCGGTGCGACCACTTTGTACGAAACCGAGACCGGTCGCGATTTGTTTATCTGGCCTGATCGCATTTGCAAACGGATTTCCCCATGTGCTGAGTGCGAGTCCCCAGTACGCAATTCCACATGTAGAGTCCGCTTGCAGCGTTGCGTTGAAGCCTTCGCTCGCCCGACGGAACTCGAACGAATGAAGAAGCGCAACGCCTCGATTGAAGCTTGCCTGCGCGCCGGGAGCGCACGAATTCTGAAAGTGAACGGTGCCTAGCTTCTGCGCAGGCGCGGTCGCCTGCGCGCGTAGTTCTGCAGCACTGCCTATGAGCGCAACAAACGAAACGATCTGGATATGTCGCATGATTACCTCGCTTCGATTTCCTTCATTCCCTTCGCTCGAAGATCGCTGTTGAACGAAGGCAAGTCGGTTTGTATCAAGCGGTCAAGTGAGGTGCGCGTTTCTTTCAGCTGGCCCTCGAGAATCTGTTGAACCTCTTTCTGCTGCGTAGTCGGCGTGAAGTCCGATGCGGAAACGCCACCGGCGAGGTACGCGAGCTGACCCCCGAGCTTCACCGGATATCGCACTTCGTCCTGTCCTCGCCCCGTCATTCGCAGGTCGACGATGTTGCTTTCGATCGCCATGAGCTTTTGCTCGAATGCATCGGATCGATTACGCCCGTCACCCGTCGCTCCAAGATGCTGAATCTGTGATCGCAACGATTCGATTGTCCCAAGCATGTCGGATACCGCGCTCAAATCATTCTGAAGTGCGAGCAGCGTCGATGACGCTGCGGAGATGTCCTGATCCGTGACGTCGTCATTCGGATCTTTGCGGACCTCGAGCGGCTGCGTGTACGACTGACCATCGACTGTCAGCTTCACGGTGTACGCGCCCGGCGGCATCAACACCGAGAGTCGTCCAACACCCGGCGCGACTCTCGTGCTGTCGCGATCCATTTGAAATTCCGCGTTGTACATCGGCTTCGTGCGAAGTCGCGCGACTTTGCTCGAGTCGTTGCGAAGATTCCAGTAAACGCGATTGATGCCGGGTCTGCCTGTGCCGCGGAAAGTTCTAACCGACTTTCCGCTTCCGTCGAGTATCGCGAGAGAGACCGCGCCAGTATCCGTGTGCGCTGTCTTCAACCAGTAGTTGATCGCCGCGCCATACTGCGGATTCGTTCCGGCTGTCGGATCGTCATTGGTCGAAACGTTGCCTGGGATATCCACAAATCGATACGCGGCTCTCGGCTTCAAAAGCTGAGCGTTGGAAGCGCTGACGTCGGCGGTCAGATTCTGCAACGGACTCAAGTCATCGAGAATCCAAAACCCTCGGCCATACGTGGCAATAACCAGATCGTTGAACTTCTCCTGAATCGCGAGTCCATAGACTGGCGCGTGAGGGAGATTCATCTGCAGCGGCTGCCAATGATCGCCGTCGTCGAACGATGCATAGAGCGCGTTCTCGGTTCCGAGATACAAAAGGCCGCGGCGCACGGGATCCTCGCGAATGATATGCGCGTAACTCAGCTGACTCTTCGGAATGCCGGTAACGATAAGCTTCCACGTCTTTCCGAAATCTTTCGTGCGATAGACCCAGGGATCGCGATTGTTTTCCTGATGCCCGTCGACGATCAGGTACGCCGAGCCCGCGTCGTAACGCGACGGCTCGATGTGACGGACTGATCCCCACATCGGAATTCCCGGAATGTTCTTCGTCACATTCGTCCACGTTTTTCCAGCGTCCCGTGTGACGTGAACCAGGCCATCGTTGCTTCCTGTCCAGATCAAGCCCGGTTGCGCACGGGATTCTGCAATCGCGTAGACCACGCCGCCGTACTCGACGCCGATGTTATCCGGCGTGAGACCGCCTGACATCTGCTGCTTCGATTTGTCGTTGCGTGTGAGATCGGGACTGATCACCTGCCAGCTGCGGCCGCCGTTGTTCGTCATGTGCACGAACTGACTTCCGATGTACACACGGTTGTGATCGTTGGGTGAGATCGTGAAGGGAGCATCCCACACGAATCGGTATTTCAAGTCCGCCGCGGGGTGACCGCCTGTGCTGAGCGGATACACCTCGACGTTTTGACTCTGTCGAGTGCGCAAATCAAAGCGCACGACGATGCCGCCCCTCGAGCCAGATCCCGAAGCGGTGGACCAGACGAGATTCGAGTCGACGGGATCCGGAGTAGCCCAACCACTCTCACCGCCGTCGACCGACTGCCACTCACTTCGCGCGATTGTATTCCCGGTTCTACTGTTGCTCGGCCCACGATAAGACGGACCATCCTGCTTGTTGCCGTAGACGTAATAAGGAACGCGATTGTCGACGGTGACGTGATAGATCTGTGCGATCGGCAAGTTTACGCGGAGCCACGTACGACCTCGGGTAGTAGAGATCGCAACCTGACCGTCATTTGCAACGGCCATCCGATTGGCGTTAGTCGGATCGATCCACATGTCGTGATTGTCGCCGCCCGGAGTGGTGAGGGCCGGCGTTCGAAGATTCGCCGAGTCGGCTGGAACCCGCGCTGCAGCGGCGGCAGGACCACCGCCGGCTGCACCGCCGAAACCTGCCGCCGTGTTAGTTACGCCTCCATCGAGAGTTCGACTGAACGTCGCGCACAAGAAGTACGCTTCGTCTGGATTGTCAGTCGATACAGCCATCCGTGTATAATACGGCTGGCGACAAGCGAGATTGCGGTCGTAGCTCACGACTTTCCAGGTGCTTCCCCCGTCATCTGACCGCCACAGCTCACCATTGTCGGTTGGTTGTCCGTGAAGCGGCACACCATCGCCCGTTTCGATCAGCGCGTAAATGCGATCGGGTTTCGATTGCGCGAATGCCAGCCCGATCTTTCCGATCGTGTGCGTTGGAAGCCCATTGCCCTTGAGTTTTGTCCATGTCGTTCCGCCATCGTGCGAAACGAAGAGGCCGCTACCGGGACCGCCACTTTCTCTCGACCACGTGTGCATCTCGAGCTGCCACATCGCGGCGAACAATGTTTGCGAATTCGTGGGATGCATCACGACGTCGATACCGCCGGTGTTCGGATCGACAAACAGCACTCGCGTCCATGTTTTCCCTCCATCTGTGGTGCGATAGATCCCGCGCTCCTGCTGTGGACCGTAGCTGTGCCCCTGCGCCGCGACGAAGACGATGTCAGGGTTTTTTGGATCGATTGCAAAGCGTCCGATTCGCCCACTTTGCTCGAGTCCCATTCGCGTCCACGTGCGTCCGGCGTCGGTGGACTTATAAACTCCGTTGCCGATAGAGATGTGACTGCGAATGAATGGCTCCCCGGTTCCCGCCCACACGATATTCGGATTGGATGGTGCGACGGCGAGTGCACCGATCGATGACACATCCTGACTGTCGAAGATTGGTGTCCAATGAATACCGCCGTCGGTGGTTTTCCAGATTCCGCCCGAGGCTGCACCCGCGTAGTAGACGTTCGGATCGCTGGGAATCCCAGCCACTGACGAAACGCGATTGCCGACGGGTCCGATGTAGCGATACCGGAGCTGCGCGAGTGCAGTGGAATCGGCTTGAGCCTGAATTGTCGTCGCGAGGACAAACGAAGCGACGACATTTGAAAAAAGCTGGCGAGAGATCATCGAGGAAGGCCGGAAAAGGATTCCGGTTATCTTCCGGCGATTGGCTTACTCCCGCAAGGGTGGGACCGAGCAGTTACTTGGTCGCGGCCCGCTTTGCGAAATCGCCGCGCCAGTAGGAGCGAAGGACGGCGCCGAACCCGGCGGTCACCGCGATGAACGTCGCTCCTGCGGCGAATGATCGGATGAGTGCGCCGATCAATGGCATCCAGGAGAAGAATGCGGCGATTATCCACAGTGCGAGATACGCACAGGTCCCGACTACAAATGCTCTGAGCATTGCGCCGCGCGGAGTGTCATCGCGCTGCTTGCCGCCCGTGATCGCCGCGCCAGTGAGAAGCGCGACAGCAATGAATCCAAACATTGCAATGCCCGAGATCACCACCATGTAAGCGATGAGACCGAGTGGAATCAAAAGAATGCCGACGATCGTGACGCCTAGGAGAATCGCTACTCCAACGGCGCCAGGAAGGATTGCCAAATGCCCTAGCACTCCGCTGACGATCGACTTGCCAACGCCGTCGCGAATAGTGTTGACGACGATCTCGACCTTGTCGCCGGCGTAGCTGATCACGGCGAATCCAATGACCATTACCACGAGCAGCCAGCTGATCGCGAGGCTTACGCTGTGCCAGGCATGGTGACCGACTATCGTCGCGAGGATCAGGTGCATTTACGCCGCCTTTCGAGTTGAGGAAGCGGCAGCGCGAAGGACGGCGGTCGCGCCGAACGCACCGGCTGCAAAGGTTGCCATTGTAGCGATACCGGCGAGAGAGCCGGCCGTCGAGACATAACTGTAACCGGCGTCGCCGAGAATTCCGCCCGCCGCGTTCCCGGCAAGCACCGTCAGGAAGCCGAGGCTCTGATTTCCGAACGCGTTGATCACGAGCATCATGAGGTCAGGACGGAAGAACGCCGTGATGGCGATGATGGACATCGTCAATGCTGCCGAGGCGAGGAGAGCTGTAGCGACGACACGCACCGGGAGAGGACGACGCATGTAGTGCACGACTTCTTCGCGATCGGGGACGAGCTCGGGCATCCGAACCCGGGGCACGGGCTGAATGGAACCAGGGGCAGCTACAGCCTGAAAACGAGTCACCCGTGCCATGACCTTGTCCGAGAAGCCGGAAGAGGGGTCAAAGTACGGGAGACGCTTCAGCGCCTGCTCGATTCGTGCGGCCTGTTCAGGTGATAGATCGTCTCTCAAGGGAACCTCATGAATTGCATACGTTTCCGGTTTATGGAGTGTTTCAAGAGTTTAAAAGAAAGATTTGGAGAACTGATTGTCGCGAAGGCGCGGGGACGCGGAGCAAGCGGCCACACGCGGCCGTGTGTGGCCGCTTGCTCCGCGTCCCCGCGCCTTCGCGACATCAGTTCTCCCTCTCTCATCGCACCTCATCCAATGCAACTCTCAATTCGTGCCGCGCTCGATGTATGTACGTCTTCACAGTTCCAAGTGGCAGCTTCACGATTTCCGCAATCTCCTCGTACGATCGATCCTCGACGTGCCTCAGCATGATGCACGCGCGATATTCGGGCCTCAGCTTCCCAATCGCCTTCTCGATCGCCTGACCGAGCTCGCGGGACTCGAGCTCGGCGAGGGGTGATTCGTCGCCTGAGGCGATCATGATGGACGTCGCCTTTGCGCTCTCGGCCGTCACTGCGTCGGGCGCGCCTTCGATGCTTATAGTGTCCACACGGCGGCGACGCAGATGATCGATCGTCAGATTGTTCGCGATCTTGAACAGCCAGCTCGAGAATTTGAAGTCCGGGCTGTAGCGATCGATGTTGTTGAGGACTTTGACGAATGTCTCCTGGGCCAGATCTTCGGCCATCTCGCGATCGCGCACCATTCGGAAAATCAGGGAAAAAACCGGCCGCTCGTAGCGCGTGAGGAGCTCGCGATAGGCGGTTTCCTTCCCCTGTTGCGCAAGCGCTACGACTTCGGGGTCGGAGAGCTTTGCAAGTTGTTCCCGCGCGGACGCTGAAGTGGCCATTGCGCAGTCAAAGTTAGCTTGCCCCTGTGGCAGGCGCCCGTCAACTTTCATTCAATGGCGATAGCAACCGACGACGCCACCGCAATCAGGGCAGCGGCCGGCGGCGCGGAGAAGCGTGCCTACGTGAGGCAGATCTTCTCCGAGATCGCTCCGAGGTACGACCTCCTCAATCATGTCCTGAGCCTCAACATCGACCGTGGATGGCGACGCAAAGCGATCGCCGAGCTCGGCATTGAAAACAATCCTCGAGGCAGGTTTCTCGATCTTTGCGCGGGGACGATGGACGTAAGCGTGGCCGTCGCTGAACAAGACGGATTTGGCGGATCGATCGTGAGTGCTGACTTCGCAGAGCCGATGCTGCGGGCCGGAAAATCCAAAATCCGTGGAAAGCGGGTTGAGCCGATTACCGCGGATGCGCTGCAGTTACCGCTGGCAAACGGATCGGTTTGTGGCGCAATCGTCGCATTTGGAATACGAAATGTCGCCGACCTCGATTCATCGCTTCGTGAAGCTGCACGTGTGTTGGAGATCGGGGGGAGATTCGTGATTCTCGAATTCTCGAAACCATCGTCATCGGTTTTGAACGCTGCGTATCAGAAATATTTTCAGCATGTTCTTCCGAGGATCGGGGGATTCATCAGCGGCCATCCCACTGCGTATCGATATCTGCCTGAATCCGTCGCGAATTTTCCCACGGGTGACGAGCTCGCTCGACGGATGCAATCGGCGGGGTTCGCCAAGGTCCGATGGCGGCCGCTCACGTTCGGAGTCGTCGCAATTCATGTCGGCGAACGCGATAAAGGCGCCGGCATTTGACCATCGACAATCTCTCGCAGTTCATCGACGCAATCGACGAAGCGGGCGAGCTCGCGAGAATAACTCATCCTGTCGCAGCGAAGCTCGAGCTCTGTGAAATCGCTGACCGCGTGATGAAAAAGCCTGGCGGCGGGCGAGCGCTGCTCTTTGAAAACGTGACGCTCGACGACGGAACACGTTCCCCATATCCGGTCGCAATCAATCTCTTCGGATCGATGAGCCGGATCTGTCTCGCACTCGGCGTTCATCATCTCGATGACATCGGCGCACGAATCACGGAGCTTCTCGCACTGAAAGTTCCGGAAGGTCTCGTTGGAAAACTCTCGCTTCTCCCACGGCTACTGGAAATCGCGAAATTTCCGCCGAGGATTCGAGGGGGGAAGCCGGCGTGCCAGAAGGTTGTTTGGCAGGGAGGCGATATCGATTTAAGAAAGCTTCCGATAATTACTTGCTGGCCGGAGGACGGTGGCGCCTACATCACGCTGCCGATGGTTATCTCGCGCGATCCAAAGCGAGGCATTCGCAACGTCGGCATGTACCGAGTTCAGGTGCTCAGTCGCAACACGCTGGCGATGCATTGGCAGAGGCACAAAGTCGGCGCAGCGCATTGGCGTGAAATGGCCGCTGAGGGGAAGACGATGCCGGTGTGCATTGCGATTGGGGGTGATCCGCCTTCTATATACTCTGCATCCGCGCCGCTTCCGCCGACCATCGACGAGTTCATTTTCGCAGGATTTTTGAGGAAGGAACCGGTGACACTCGCGAAGGCGCTTACCAACGAGCTCGAGGTTCCTGCGGAAGCGGACTTCGTAATCGAGGGCTACATCGATCCTTCGGAAGATCTCGTGGTGGAAGGCCCGTTCGGCGACCATACCGGATTCTATTCCGAAGCTGATCTTTATCCGTTAGTGCACGTCACGGCGGTGACCATGCGGAAGTCGCCGATCTATG
>WNGI01003223.1_pt1 | contig 14316 bp, 13 predicted proteins | sample 5400621 | NCBI WGS metagenome assembly WNGI01 (sample SAMN13153374, study PRJNA577476) | soil metagenome | isolation source: 20 cm soil or saprolite under Garry oak tree replicate 1 | place: USA:California | collected 2016-06-15
AGAAGTTCGATTGCAAGCAGATTCCGGCGCTGATCGCGCGTCATCCAACCCTCACCCTCCCCCTGTCTCTTGCGGATCTGTTTAGCGCCAAAAGTGCCGTTTCATCCTGACCTGGGGCATTGCGCCGCAGGTATGCAATTGCCGGGAAACGAAGCTTTTTGCGTATCACGAATCCTCGGGCGTTGCCCTAGGCTCCCGTTGATTTCCGCGCCTTCGGCGCTAAACACAATCAATAGAGATACGGTTTGGAGAGAGGGAACGCGTTCTTAATCAGTTCCACTCGCGGCTTTGCGTCATTCGCGATGATGACTTCGACGACGTCGAAGCGGAAAAGAATGTCGGGGTTATCGAGCATTCGCAGCCAGGCAAGGGCGCCGCGCGAAATTCGCTTCTGTTTTTCCCGATTCACCGCTTCGAACGGCCGGCCAAAATCTTCGCGGGCGCGTGTTTTTACTTCCACAAATACCAACGTGTCGTTGTCACGACAGACAATATCGATCTCCCCGCCGCTGCGGCCACGGAAATTGCGCAACAAGATTTTGTAACCGCTACGCTTGAGGTAGCGGCACGCTAACTTCTCGCCGCGCGCGCCGCGCCATAGATGACCGGAGTTCATCGAGCTCCTCCAACGCGAGAAGTGGTTGCGCCACCGGCTCGAAAGATCGGCGATGGATCGGGCAAGGACCGAATTCATGGAGCTTCAGCAGATGCAGTTCAGTTCCGTAACCTTTGTGCTGGGAGAAGCAATACTGGGGGAATTGAGTGCAAAAGTCACGCATCATCCGGTCGCGCGTGACCTTGGCGATGACGCTGGCGGCAGCGATGCTCAAGCTGATGCAATCGCCGTCGATGATGGCCGTCTGCGGAAGTGGAAAAGGGATGACGGGCAGCCCATCGATCAAAGCGTGATCTGGCGGTTCGATCAGGGCTTCGATCGCCAGACGCATGGCGCGATGGCTCGCGCGCAGGATGTTGATCCGATCGATCTCGATGGAATCAACAACGGCGACAGTCCATCTGACTTCGGGATTAGAGACCAGGTTGCAATAAATCTCTCCGCGCAATTCCGGCGCGAGCTGTTTCGAATCGTTCAGGCGGCGATGACGAAATTTTTCGGGAAGAACCACTGCGGCTGCGACGACTGGACCCGCCAATGCACCGCGGCCCGCTTCGTCAATCCCGGCAATCCGCGCGACTCCGATGGCACGGAGTTTTTTCTCGTAACGAAATCCGCACCGCCGATACATTTCGTCAATTTACCGATTCAATTATTTAACGATTTAGCGATTTAATCGGCTGCTTCAATCGTTAATTCACTAATTCGCTAAATGAGAGGTCATTCGCGCACCGCCGTTGCTTCCTTACCTTTGCGGCCGCGGAGGTAATTTAGTTTGGCGCGACGCGCGCGGCCTTGTTGCTCCACTTCAACTTTTGCGATCCGCGGCGAATGGAGCGGAAAGACTCTCTCGACGCCCTCTCCGTACGAAATGCGGCGCACAGTGAATGTTTGGTTGAGTCCGCGCCCTTTACGGCCGATCACCACACCGGTAAATATCTGGATTCTCTCTTTGTCGCCTTCTACGACCCGCGTGTGAACACGTACACTATCGCCGACAGAAAACGACGTCAGATCGCCCTTTTGCTGTTCCTTTTCGATGACGTCGATGATTCGATTCATAAGCCTGTGCAGACCACGCGAATGCGGGCGCAAACTGTCGAATAGGCAAGGACAATTTGCAAACGGAAGGCGTAATTTAGCTATTTAACGATTTAAAGATTCAGCGATTAAAATGGTCAAATCACTACATCGCTAAATCGCTAAATCGGGTTTATTTTCGGGTTTCACGCGCGCCCGTAGCTCAACTGGATAGAGCGTTGGCCTCCGGAGCCAAAGGTTGTGGGTTCGACCCCCGCCGGGCGTAAGTTATTGTGCGATTCAACGAATCAATGATTTAGCGATTTAAATTCGTTGATCGCTAAGTCGCTAATTTCACTACCCCAGCGCTTCAATTCGGGTAAGCAAATCTTTTTTGCTCGTGACGCCGGTGACTTGGTCACGCAGTTGGCCGTTCTTGAAAAAAAGCAGGGCCGGAATCGCACGGATATTGTACTTGAACGAAAGACTCTGATTTTCGTCCACGTTAACTTTCGCTACTTTGACCGTCCCCATTTTTTCGCGAGCGATCTCGTCCAGCAGTGGCGCGATCATTTTGCAGGGGCCGCACCATTCCGCCCAAAAATCGACGATCACCGGCTTGTCGTTTTGCGTCACTTCCCGGTCAAAGTTGGATTCATTGAGATTGATAATAGCAGAATTTTCCATGGCTTAAGAAAAATACGTCCAAATCTGAATAATCAAAATCAGAGCGGAAACGCCGAGCAGTATCCACGACAGGAGCGTTGCGCTTTTCTCTCGCGCCGACGCAGCAGCGATTAAGGAACTCTGTGGAACAACATGAGGCATGGGGATAACCGGTGGGGTGTTTTTCATCGACCCCGCGGATGCAAGTGGGTCCGATTCGAGTGACACGCGTAATGTCTCCTTTTTCAGTCCAGAAGCCGGGGACTCTGGCGCAGGCATCACCGAGACGGATAACGGCGGCGAAAATTGGCTCGGGTGCAGATCCTGACCAGCAGATCCTGCGGGAGGCGGGGGTTCCGTCGGATTGTGAAGTGGCAACTTGCCCATGGGCTCGCGAACCGGCAACTGAATACGCACTGTTTCGCGCGATTTTATGTTTGGGTCTGGCGACTTTCCTGGAGTCGGAAGCGGCACATCAACGCGCAGGGTCTCGTTATTTGGTTCGTTTGGGTCTGCCATGGAGGGAAGCAATAGATCGGGATTAATTGATCAAAAATCCAAGCCTTGTCACTATTAATATCGCACAAGTAACTCGCGTCTGGGCGAGCGCGTTTCCCTCGTGTGTGACTCGGCAGGCGAGACGCCCGCCTGCCGCACAGACAAGATGTCTGTGCTACGCAAGGAGATCGTAGCCGCGATTGCCAGTGATCCTGCGCCAAATGAATTCGCCGACTGGTGCAGCTTTGGATAATACCACGCGCGCATCGACGGCCGGAGCGTCGCCTTCGGTTCGGGCGATATACGGCTGATCAACCAGTAATTTCAGCTCGCGTCCAACTTTCTCGCAGGCAACTTCATGAGCAATCTGTTGCTGAGCCAACATCGCGGCACGGTAACGCGCGTTCTTGATTTTTGCAGGACTCTGTCCTGGCATTTTCGCCGCGCGTGAACCCCCTTCCTGGGAATACTTGAATATCCCCAGCCGTTCGAATCGCACGCAGCGAATGAAATCGAGAAGGTTCTCGAATTCCACATCCGTTTCACCTGGAAATCCAACGATAAAAGTAGTCCGCAACGCGAGGCCCGGAATTCCGGCGCGGAGTTTGTGAATCAAATTTTCGATGTGCGCGCGTGATGTTTCGCGTCGCATCCTTTGCAGCACTGAATCGTCGATGTGTTGCAAAGGAATATCAATGTAGCGCGCGACCTTGTCGCATTCCGCGATTGCTTCAATCAGTTCATCGCTCCAATGCGCCGGATGCGTGTAAAGCAGGCGCACCCAGAATTCGCCTTCGATTTCTTGAATTTGGCGAAGCAGCGCTGCGAGCGTAGGCCCACGAGCCGAATCAATCGGCTGGCGCGGGCCTGCATTCGTCGGCCACAAATCCATCCCGTAATAGGTGGTATCCTGGCTGATCAAGTTGATTTCGCGCACGCCTTCGCGCACCAATGCGCTAATTTCGGTGAGAACAGATTTCGGAAGGCGGCTGCGATGCTTGCCGCGCATTTGGGGAATTACGCAAAAACTGCAGGGGTGATTGCAGCCTTCGGCAATTTTTACGTAAGCGAAATGCGACGGTGTAAGCCTGAAACGCGGCGTATCGTAATCGGGAATGTAAGTAGGCCGCCGTGTGGCGAAGCTCAAATCGAGATCGCCGTTATCGAAATCAACGTCCAACGCCGAACGTCCAACGCCCAACATCCAATTGTCTGTCTTTGGCGTTGAGTGTTGGGCGTTGAGCGTTGGGCGTTTTCCCAAAACCTTTTCTACAATCTCTCCAAGCTGTGCCACCTGCTCCAGCCCGATAAACGCATCCACCTCCGGCATCTCCCGCCGCAGTTCTTTCGCGAATCGCTGCGACATGCACCCGCTTACGATCAGTTTTCGATGCGGTCTTCTGCTTAAGCCGCGTTGCTGATGCGCTTCCAAAATCGCTCCGATTGATTCTTCCTTGGCTGAATCAATGAACGCGCACGTGTTAACCACAAGCACATCAGCGTCCTCGGGGCACGATGTGATTTCCATTCCGCGTTGTAAAACGCTTCCCAGCATGATCTCTGCGTCGACAAGATTTTTAGCGCAGCCGAGGCTGATCATGCCGACCCTTGTGCGCTGTAGCGGCAGGGGTGTCGGCTGCTCGTTACCGCTCCTCTGATAATTTGCCCCGAACGCCTTCGGGGCCACTACAGGTGGCAAGTTCACCGCATCAGTTAACCGTTACGTCTTCGTCGTTATCTTCCAGCGCCTTGCCGTTTTTCGTGATCTTGACGGCCTCAGGATCGAGCACTCGAATCGAGATGTGCTTGCCGCGAAATTCAACCGGGGGGTCCGTGGGCGAAACCCAGCGCTCAAACACGGGATTGCCGTTCTGATCGCCAACAGTCACCCGGACGTAAGTTCGTTTCAGAGGGCGAATAGCGACCCGATTCTGTTCGCCTGATTCGGTCGAAGGAGGCGAATTGGTTACTGCGCCGGCTTGCGACAGTTCTTCTTTAGTGACGGGCTTCGCCTTACGCACTTCCGGCTCAGCTGGCGCTGTGGAATTAGCAGCCAAAGCCTTGCGCGTTTCGGGCGGCCCCAGTGTCGGGACAGGCGACGCGACCGGCGCACTCGTAGCGACAGCCCCAATGTTTGGAGCGGCTGCCGGGCTCGATCCGACTGATGCAACCGCCGGGGTCGCAGTTGCCGACGTTTGCGTGCTAGAGTCCCCTCGCCTAGGCGCGAGCCTCTGCAAATTGCGAAAAAATTGCATGCCAAAAAAGCCGACCATTAAAACCACCACCCCCACAATGAGCGGCATCGGCGAAACGCGATTGCTGCCACCGGTACCACCGGTAGCAGCGGGACGGCGCCGAACCACCGGCGCGGAGACCGGTTTCGCGCGCTCGTTCTCCTGAAGGTACGAGTAGCCGTCCACGGTCACGCTCTCGGGATCCTCAAACGCATCCAGGTAAGGCGTTACGTCGACATCCAGAAACTTGCCGTAGATGAGGAGAAACCCCTTCGCGTACGCAAGGCTCGGAAACTGTGAAAAATCATCTGCCTCAATTTCCGCGAGCCGGGTCGGACGAATTTTCGTCATCCGCGCTGCTTCATCGAGCGTAAGATTTCTCGCCTGCCTCGCTTCCTGAAATTTTTTACCGAGCCCTTCTATCGTCATGACGCGAAATGCCGGCTAAACGGCAGCATCGAGATCGACCAGAATCTCGCGTGGCTTTGCGCCTTCGCCGGGACCTAAAATACCGCGCTGTTCCAGAATATCAACGATGCGCGCAGCGCGTGTGTATCCAAGTCTCAATCGGCGCTGGAGCAATGATGTGGATGCGCGCTTTTCCTGACGAATGATCTCAAGGCATTTTTCGACGAGTTCTTCATCTTCGCTTGTCACGTCTTCTTCCGGTGCGGCTGTGGATTGAAGTTTCTCATGCATCGCAGTGTCAAAAGCGGGCGGGCTTTGTGCTGAAATGAATTCCACCAGGCGATGAATTTCATCGTCCGTTACGAGCACGCCTTGTGCACGAATGAGACGCGAAGCGCTCGGCGGCAGATAAAGCATGTCGCCTTGCCCGAGCAAACGATCGGCTCCGTTCTCGTCAAGGATGACGCGACTGTCGATCTTCGAGGCGACCTGGAATGCGATTCGGGAAGGAATGTTCGCCTTGATTACGCCGGTGATTACGTCCGCGCGCGGCGTTTGCGTTGCGACGATGACATGAATACCTGCCGCACGGGCCATCTGCGTGATACGTGCGATCGCCGTCTCGACGTCCGCGGGCGCGGTTTGCATCAGATCAGCCAGCTCGTCAATGATCACAACCACGTAAGGAAGTTTATCGGGAATTTGTTCTTGTGTAGCCGGCATCGGCGATGCCGGTCCACGGGGAGCGGTTTCGTCCTCACGGCCGGGATCATCGATCCCGGCTACAGCTTCTTTCTTTTTCGTCGGACGTGCATTGAAGCCGACGATGTTGCGCACGCCTACACGGGCAAATATTTTGTAGCGGCGCTCCATTTCGTCGATCAACCACCGCAAGGCTAGCAGCACTTTTTTTGGATCAGTCACAATCGGAAGAGTCAGATGGGGCAGAGAGCTATAGGCCTGCAACTCGACCACCTTTGGATCGATGATCACAAAACGCAGTTCTTCCGGCGTGAAGCGAAAGAGCATGCTGGCAATCAGGGCATTGATGCAAACACTCTTCCCGCTTCCGGTGGTACCGGCGACTAGCAGATGCGGCATTTGCGCCAAATCCGCGATAATCGTTTTGCCATAAACGTCTTTACCCATCGCGAGCGGAATTTTTGCGCGTCCCTTTGCCTCTTCCCAATCGGATGATTGCAAAAGCTCACGCAGTTTTACTGTCACTTTTCGGCTGTTCGCCAGTTCGATGCCCACGGTGTCTTTTCCGGGAATCGGCGCGAGAATATTAATCCGTTCGGCACGCGTGGCTCGAGCGAGGTCACGCTCGAGGCTAACGATCTTGTCCACACGCACGCCTTTGGCGGGGTACACTTCGTAGCGGGTAATGGTGGGGCCTTTCGTAATGTCGCCGGGCGCCACTGCAATGCCGAATTGCGCCAGCGTATCAATCAGGATTTGCCGGACCTCCTCTAATTCGGCGGGATCGGTGGCCGCGCGTGTTTCGAGACTGCGTTCGTCGAGCAGATCGACCGCTGGCAATACATAATCCTCCCAGCTCGAAGTTGCGCTCTCTGTGTTGGAATCCAGCTTTGGTTTTTCAGAGCGCGCGCGTAATTCTGCAAGAGATGGTTTTCTGCCAATCGGTGTCACGTCCTCACTCGGGAAGGCAGTCGTATCGACAACCTTCGGAGTCGGCCGATTTGCGAGTTCTTCCTCTGAGATTGTCGCGCCTACCGGCTCAGACAGAGGCATGCCCTTTTTCCTGAGCTGCTTTTCGAGCACTCGCCTTTGTTTGGCGAGCTGCCTCTCACTAATTTCCAGTTTTTCCTTGAGATCCAGCTTGCCAAGCTTCCTTTGCAATTGCCATTCGTGCAGTCTTGTCGCGACCCGCCGTGTCGCGCGGACTATCTCGCGAACAAAATGAATCGGACGCAGCCCGGTAACCAAAATCAGCGTGGTCACATAAATTCCCAGCACCAGAAGCAGCGAGCCGACAGGCCCGAGGGCGGCGCGGAGCAGGCCGCGCTGTTCATCAGCCAAGCGATAACCGATCAGGCCACCGGGCCCCTGAATGTCTACTGGCACCTTCAACCCAAGCAGGTGGCTGATGTCCCATAACTGGTCGAGGCATGCACCGGATATGATGAACAAAACGATCCATGGGATTCGGGGCGTTACACGCAATCGAGGATGAAACAATTTCGCTGCACCAAAACCGAGTAGAACTGCTGCCAGCAACAGCGAAGCGAAAACTCCAATGCATTGATAACAAATTCCCGCCACAATCGCGCCTACCGGCCCAATGAAATTTTGCGCAGGATGATTCGAGGGCGAGATATGGCTAAACCAAACCCAGGACGGTACGTCTTTCGGCGTGTATGAAATCAGCGCAAAAAACAACAACGTGCCGACAAAAAGCAGAATGAGAGCGAAGACTTCGCTCCAAGGGCTCTGTTTGTCTGTGCGGGCCACCGCGTCTGATAGTAACTGCATGCCCGCGTCTTTCAATCTCGTTGTAGCGGCGCTTGTGCGACAGGAACGGATGGCGTTTAACCAAACGCCGTACAACTCGGGCGCTTTCATTCTTGCACCCAGCACCAGAGACTGATAACTGTGCCAGCGCAGTATGGGTTTTTTCTTCCGCCAAGGCGTCATTTCTGTTTTGTTCGGCATGCTGGTCTTTTGCGTATCCTGCGAAAAGCATCCGCTCGGTCAGATGCCGGAAGTACAGCGGGAACAGCCCGATCCAGCAACGAGAGTCTGGTCCGAAGAAAGCAAAACGGAGTCTGAAAAATCGGCATCCTCGCCGGGCCCGGCGGAAGCTGTTCCGCACGGAGATCGTTAGGCAAAAGAGATCATATGGCCAAACACACATACGCAACCTCGCCCCCAAACTTAACGGGTATGCCGCCGGGCGTACCGTACATCATCGGCAACGAAGCCGCCGAGCGTTTCTCCTACTACGGGATGAAGTCGGTGCTGACCGTCTTCATGGCGCATTACATTTTGAATCAGTCGGGTGTGCTGGCGCCTATGAGTCCGAACGAGGCGTACATGTACACGCATTATTTTGTTTTCGGCGTGTATTTCCTTCCGATTCTCGGCGCGATCATCGCAGACGGGTGGCTCGGCAAGTACTGGACTATTCTATCGCTGTCGATCGTTTACTGCCTGGGCAACCTGACACTCGCATGCATGGCCACTTCCTGGGGAATGGCCGTGGGACAGAGGACGATGCTCGCGATAGGATTGACGCTGATTTGTTTGGGCGCAGGTGGGATCAAACCATGCGTATCGGCCAATGTTGGCGATCAGTTTGGCGAATCGAACAAGCATCTGCTCTCAAAGATGTTTGGATGGTTCTATTTCTCGATTAACGCTGGTTCATTTATCTCCTCCATCCTCTGTCCATGGCTCCTTGCAAATCCAAAGTGGGGGCCCGGATGGGCTTTTGGAATTCCCGGCATAGCGATGGTTATCGCGACTTTGTTCTTCTGGGGCGGTCGTAAGAAAATGGTGCACGTGCCGCCGGCGGGCCTTGGTTATTTGCGAGAAACATTCAGCCGCGAGGGTCTTCTCACGCTCGCCAGGATCGCCATGGTTTACGTGTTTATCTTGGTCTTCTGGGCACTCTGGGGAATGAGCAACGGCGTGGAGTGGACGTTGCAGGCGGAGAAAATGAACCTGCACTGGCTCGGCATGAATTTGATCGCCGCGCAGGTGCAAACAGCAAATCCGATCTTGATCCTGCTTTTCATTCCGTTGGTGAATTACGTGATTTATCCGGCGATCGATAAAATCTTCCCACTTACTCCACTTCGCAAAATCGGCATCGGCCTTTTTCTCACCGGTTTGTCTTTCGTCGTGATCGTTTGGATCCAGGCTCAAATCGATTCGGGGTTAAGGCCGAGCATCAATTGGCAGTTGCTCGCCTACGTAATTCTCACGCTTGGTGAAGCGATGGTTTCGATTACCGGGCTGGAGTTCTCATATACCCAGGCGCCCAATACGATGAAGAGCTCGGTGATGGCGTTGTGGCTTCTCACAGTAGCCAGCGGTGAGCTCCTCGTGGGACTATTCAATAAATGGGTCTTGAACCCCGACGGCACACGCAAGCTAACTGATTATCAATACTTCATGTTCTTCACGGTTTTGATGTTCGCGACTGCCGTCGTTTTCGTCATTGTATCGTGCTTCTATAAGGGTCGCACTTACCTGCAAACGCAGCTTACCCCGGATGAAATCGCCACAGAACCGATTCTTCACGGCGGCACGCCGAGCTGAAGCCGGATGAAAGTCGTCATTACAGCCGGCGTTTTGTTGTCACTGGCGATGTTGAACGCAGCGGCTACTTCGCAGGACGACGCGTTTCAAAAAATTGCGCACGATTATGTCGAGCAATATCTGCGGGCTAATCCCGAGCAGGCGACCGACCTCGGAGACCATCGGTTTGATGGCCAGTTAACCGATTACTCGTCTGATGCGCGCGCGAAAGATCTGGCAACTCAAAAAGAATTCCGCGACAAGCTGAACGCCATCGACGGATCGCAGCTTATGGGTGCGAACGACATCGATTTTCGGATCCTCAAGGAGAACATCGATTACCAAATCTTCCGAGCGGAAGAACTCAAGGAGCCGGAATGGAATCCGCTTGTTTACATGCAGAGTCTCGCCAACAGCCTTTACCTTTTGGTCGCGCGGGATTTTGCGCCGGCAGAAAAGCGCATGCCAAATCTACGTCAGCGGATGGAGAAGATTCCGGGTGTGATTGCTCAGGCAGAAGCCAACCTCCAACATCCGCCCCGCATTCACACTGAAACAGCGATTGAGCAAACGCAGGGCGCTATCAATCTGGTGCGTACAGAACTCGCGCCTTTGCTGGATCAAGCGCCGCAAATGAAGAAGGAGCTTGCGCCATTGCAGGAAAAAACTGCGGCCGCTCTGGAGGATTACAAAAAATGGCTCCAGAACGATCTGTTGCCGCGCTCGGATGGCGACTTCCGTCTCGGCGCCGAGAAGTACAGAAAGAAACTGCATTTCGCGCTCGCGTCAGACTTGCCGATGGAAGAAATCATGAAGCGGGCAAGGGCCGACTTGGATCAGGCGCAAATTGCCATTTATGAAACCGCGCTGCCGCTCTACAAAAAATATTTTCCGACCGCTGATCCGGCAGCTGCCGGACTCGCGGACAAGCATAAGGTGACCGCCGCGGTGCTCGACAAACTTGCTGAGCAGCATCCCAACGACGCTACGGTGGTCGATTTCGCGAAGAAGATCACCGCCGAAGCGACCGATTTCGTAAAGCAACATGATCTGGTTGCCGTCCCAACTGTCCCGCTGGATGTAATCGCGATGCCGGAGTTCAAACGCGGCGTCGCCATCGCCTACTGCGATGCGCCAGGGCCGCTCGAGAAAAATGGGAAAACATTTTTCGCCGTCGCGCCGACGCCGAAAGACTGGTCAAAAGAGCGAAAGGAATCTTTCTTTCGCGAATACAACAACTACATGATCCGCGATTTGACCGTGCATGAGGCGATGCCGGGGCACTTTCTACAGCTGGCTCGTGCCAACGAATTCCGCGCGCCTACTCTCGTGCGCGCAATTTTTCAGAGCGGCACATTCATTGAGGGTTGGGCCGTTTATTGCGAACAAATGATGGCGGAACAGGGATACGGCGGACCCGAGGTCAAAATGCAACAGTTGAAGATGCGGCTGCGCGCAATTTGCAACGCCATTCTCGATCAAAGCATTCATGCAGGGAACATGAGCGAAAAGGAAGCGATGGATTTGATGACGAAAGAAGGTTACCAGCAGGAGGGCGAAGCGGTCGCCAAATGGAAACGCGCACGGCTCACTTCCGCGCAGCTCTCCACCTATTTTGTCGGTGCAACTGAACATCTCGATTTGCGCGCTGCCGAGCAGAAGAAACTTGGCAACGAGTTTAACCTCAAGAAATACAACGACCAGGTGATTTCCTACGGGAGCCCACCTGTGAAATACGTGCGCGAGCTGATGCTTCAAGGAACGACGGCTTCCGTCACTCCTTGAGCTTGATCGCGCGACGCTTTTTGGCGGGCGTGTGTTTGCGCGATCCGGCGGAAGCTGGCTTTTTCGCAGCCGACATCTGCACTAGTTCATCGAGATTAAATGTCCGTCGCCGTCTGGTTCCCACCTCTCGAAACTCGACTTGATACCAGCCGTTCACCCGGTCCACTCGATACCGTTTTTGTCCAATGCGCATTGGTTCGCGTGCGATCACCTTATGGATGATTTTTTCGTACTTGGAGCGGGACCAACGTCGCATCCGGCGGCGGCCCCAATCGATTAGACGCCCCACATCATCGTACCCTTGAGGGCGCTCCGCGAAATCGAGAAGCGAGCGCGCGTTTCCATCGAAAACCGCGGCGATGTGCTCCAGCGTGCTGGAGTCGCTGATCTGCCAAATTCGTCGGCGAAATGGCGTTAAAATTTCTGCCGCGATTGCACGCAAGCTAAGTATTCGACCGTCGCGCAATTTCCAAAGCGGCGCATTGGTATCCGACGTGAACGGATTTTGGCCTAACGAATCGGCCGTGACCCGCCACCCGCGACGGGAAGAATGTTTTCGCAGGCGAAATGGCGTGACGCGAGGAATTCCATTTCGATTCAATTGTCTCAGGCCAAAATCTTTCCAGCGAACGACTGTTTCTACGGCGCCCGCCACGAAAGCGCATGTCGCGAGCATCAAGGCAGGATCCGGGGTGAAATCAGCTGTAACCTCAATTCGAGTCCTGCGGGGCCGAACGCCGACTGCACTGCTCTGCCGGTTCGTTGCCAACAAAAACACGGGTGCGGGCAAAATGTGCGCGAGCAAATACGCAAGCTTGGTGGCGTTGCGAAATTTTGATTTTCGCACGTTGGGAAATGAAAAATTGTAATGCGTGCTAAAACCCTGCAGGCGGCACTGGCAGCGGTTTCGCCTGGCCCAGTGATCCAGCTCGGTTCGTAAAAACCGGATTTGCTCCCACAGTGAGCGAGTAGCACGATAACAACAGCCGGGCTCAAGTTCAACAATTGGTGTTGCAACTTCAATTACACCGGTGTCGAAATAAATCGCGCCGCCGGCTGGAGATTGAAACGATTTGCCCGTGCGCCGAATCATCCGCCGTCGCACAAGGCGACTGGGATCGCCAAACACCTTTTCCGGGCGCCGTCGGCGTCCATTGACGAAAAGATTAAACTCCGCTTCCAGGCCGATCACCGCACGCGGCGGTATCGCGACAAGCGTGCGTTCGCGAGAAAAGCGGGTGCCCCGTTCTGTTCCGAGATACTTCATGTCCTTAACAAGCTAACTCGCGTCGCTGCATTCGCGCGGAGTCAAGCTCGCAAACCCTAAATCGATGTGGAGATGGTCGTTGGTTTGCCCTCGTTCCAATCCGAACGGCCGAACAAACACAGCCGGACTGAGCGACGCCGCTATTGCCCCATATTTCCCAATTGACTTCACATCATTCAGAAAGGTGTCTCCAACGCGGTAAATGTTCGCAGCCGTGCCCCACGCGTGAATGCTTCTTGCACCGCCAATCTGATGTGCTGGCGACCGGTACCCGCCATTTGCGCTGATGAAAACCGGCGCATCAACTTCGCGCCGGAAGTCCTCCAAGAATCTGGCAAGCAAAAAGATTGCACACGGTACGTAATGAGGGAACTGACTTAGGAGTAGCCTGGCCTCGCGACAGTCGACGAGCATCAATTCCGCGAGCGTAAAGTGCGGAGCGAGGCGAACCTCGTGCGCTTCCTCCCAGCTGCCAATTTCATAGAAGAAACGCGGCAGACGATGAACGGTGCCGGTAGCACCAACTTCGCTTTCGTCCGGTCGCAATAACGCCCGGTACTCTTCAAACAGACGCAAACCGTCAATCGGCCGCAGAAACTCAGTCCTCATTTGATTTAGGCTCTCTTCGCAATAGCGATCGATAAATGGCTTCGGAAATAGCTGCGACTGTTTCCCGCCGCCCCTCCCTTTCCGAATCGAATTCAGTTAAGATGGCGGCGATGTATGGCTCGCGTTCGGGCAAATAGACGATTCCAATGTCATGGCAGGCAGTCGAAATCTCACCGGTCTTGTGCGCGACTGTGGCGTGCGGCGGGAGCCCGGCGGGAATCATCGAATTGAATCGTTGCTCCAGCAGAATGCGGATCACCTCTCGTTTGCTTTCAGGCGTAAGAAAATCGCCGCGGATCGCTGACAACAAACTCAACAACCCGTCGGCGGTCGCTTCATTGTTTATCGCGCGTTCGTGCGCACCGTGGTCCTCCACGCCTCGCCGCAGTTCAACCCCGTCAACTTGCGCTTCCCGCAGAACCGTCCGCGCATATTCCACTCCTACAAAATCGAGCAGCAAATTAGCCGCGAGATTGCTGCTCCCACAGATCATTGCGTGCGCAAGCGCGGATATCTTCGTGGTCCGTCCAATGGCCGCATACAGCTCCGGCGTCGCGTCGCGATCTTGGCTGACGCGAAAAAGCGATCCGTCTGCTGCGCTGAAGAAACGGTTTCGAACGTGTAACGAGTCATCGAGCCGAAGGCGGCCTTCGTCTGCCGCTCGAAATACTGCAAGGAGCACTGCCACTTTGATCGTGCTTGCAGCATGAAACCATCGGTCGCCGCGCAACGAAAATCGGAATCCGGTCTCAAGATCGTGCAGTGCTACTCCGATGGCTCGAGCTTTGTTTTTGATCGCCAGGGCTTCTAGTTCCTCATGTAATCCGTTGGATACATCCACGCTAAACATCGAAGTGCTCTTTACATGGCCATTGGCAAGTCGCAAATTCGCCCAATGCCAAATCTGGCTACCTGGATCCGCCCAAAAGATGCTAAGTCCTTTCGCA
>WNGI01012169.1_pt1 | contig 14315 bp, 16 predicted proteins | sample 5400621 | NCBI WGS metagenome assembly WNGI01 (sample SAMN13153374, study PRJNA577476) | soil metagenome | isolation source: 20 cm soil or saprolite under Garry oak tree replicate 1 | place: USA:California | collected 2016-06-15
AGCACGACGGGCCAGATCCAATCGACGTAAAGAATCGCGCGGCCGGTGATGACCGTCGTCGTCGCCAGCGCGACGACGAGCGCGGGGAGGACGAGCAGCCCGGCGAGCCCGGTGAGTGACGCGAACGCGCGCGGCGCCTGCGGCACGCGCGCAATGCGTCCCGCGAGGACGATGTCCCAAACGACGATCACGAGACACAACGCGAGATGTGCCGGCGGAAGCCAGACGCTCATGAGTAAATGCGAAACATGACGCTTTTATGCCCGGTCGCGGGCGTCGCGATGCACCTGCCGCGCCGTCAATCGGCGCGCAAAAACGTCGACGGCGCGCGAGGCGTTGAGCGCGCGCGGCGTCAGGACGTCGACCAGGAGAAGCTCCCGCTCGGGCACGGCATGAACGGTGATGTGGCAATCGTCGTGTAACAGCGCGGCCGTCAAGCCGCCCGCTTTGCGCTCGCGCATCGTCGGCACGCCGGACGCGTTCATCCCCGCGGCACTGGCCGCCGCGACAATCAACCCGCTGATCAGCGCACGATCGGCGAGTTGATTCGCCGGGACGCCGAGAAAATCGGCGACGATGTGCTGGTAATCGCGAGGCAAGCGCGTCGGGGCACGGGGACAGGCACCAGCAGCGAATCGATTTGACGAACCATCGACACTGGCCAAGCTTAGACCCCGCGCGAAATGGAGGCAAGCAGCGCGCTGGAAAGCACCAGCAGCGACATCTAAGTACGTGGCCAAACCAACATCTGCGATCTGTAGCAGAACTTTTCGCTACCTACTTAGGTTTCGAGCGCCATGCACGGACCGCGCTCGCGCGTTGCACTCGCTCTTGCTCCTCTGTCCAGAGTAATTCTCTGGCCGGTGCTTTCGCTCCTCGCGCTCACGCCCGCGGCGCGCGCGCAGCAACCGGCGCGTTCGTCGTTTCCACCGCTCGAATTGCGTATCGACGCGATCGACGTGCGCTCGACGCAATCCGGGACGCTGCAGGTTGGCGTCGGCACGAATCTGCCACTCGGCAGCTACATGCGATTGGAGATCGACGGCGCCGGCGGCGTCACGAGACGTGATTCGGTGAACCATGACAGCGGTCGAGTCGACGCCCTGGCGCGTTTTCTTCTCGACCCATTCGCGGAGGCGCGTTGGGGTCTCTCGATAGGCGGCGGCATCAGCGTGATCTTCGCCGATGGCGCGCGCACGCACGAGTATCTCGTCGTCATCGTCGATCTGGAAGCGCCACGCATTGGTGCCGTCGTGCCGGCGCTACAAGCGGGTCTCGGCGGCGGTGTACGTGTCGGCGTTGCCGCGCGAGCATACCGGTCGAGAGAACGATAGGACTCTCAAGCGAAACGCCTCCATCGATGCGATGGAGGCGTTCGTTTCATCAGGGGAGCACGTCTTGACGGTTTGCTCAGGCACGGTCACGCGGCAGACACATCTGCTGCTTCGTGCTTCTTCGGCGGCTGAGCGAAGCGCTCGCCCAGTTTGCGGAGCTCGCCGAGCTGATCGGAAGTGAGCTCCGGGAAACGCTCGGTCATGTACTGGAGCGTCTCGTTGAACCACTCGCCCTGATGTTCGGGAGCGGATTCGACAACACCGCACCGCATGATGTGTTGAAACAGCTCGTCCCGAGCTTCCTCGAAAGGTGTCGGGGCCGCTGCAGGTTTACTCCGGTTCTTCTGTTTGGCCATGTACGAGTCTAGAGGGTGAAATACAAAACAAATCTAACCGAAAATGGCCTCGTCTCACAGACGCACTCATGCGGCAATTCGTTGGACGCAAGCGTGCAGGAGTCGTTCCGAAATGATTCTCCGCGCGGTTGTGTCGCGTCACGACGCATCATCGCGTTGCACTCGCGCCGTCGAAGTCGAGCACGAGGTTGATCAGCGTTTCGGGCGACTCCTCAGGGACTAAACGCCCGACTGCGGGCAGACGAACGAGCCGGCATCCAGGAATTTCCTCCGCGAGGCGCTCGGGGGCCGGCTTGTCCCGCGCACGCTGTGTGAGAAAGTGATCCTGCTCTCCCAAAATGATCATCGTCGGCTGATCGATCTGCGTGAGCTCGATCTCATCGAGATCTTCGGCGTCGATTGACCTGGCCAAAATCAGAAGATGATTGAGTCCCTCGCTCCCGACATAGGGGGCGAGGTATCGCGCAACGAGCTTGTCAGGCATGCGTGAGGGGTCGGCCACACTTTGTCTCAGCAAGTCACGCATCAACGGCGCGGCGCCGAGTATCCCGCGCGAAATGCGAAGCGCATAACGACCCGTGTGTTTCTGAAGATCTTTCACGTCCTTCGCGGGCACGTCGTCGTACGCAATTGGATTGATGAGAATCATCCGCTCGACACGCTCCGGCCTCGTAGCAGCGAGCCGCAGCGTGATCGCCGCGCCGAGATCGACGCCGACGATGGTGGCACGTGCCACGCGTAGCGCCGTCAGGGCGCGATCGAGGTATTCCGCCTGCGCGGCGATGCTGAAATCGGCGTCGAACGGTCGATCCGACTCACCGTACCCAAAGAGGTCGACCGCAAACGCGGTGCGATTGGCGAGCGCAAACTCGGGGGCGATGTCTCGCCACAGGAAGCTGCACGTACCGAACCCGTGGACGAGCAGAACAGCGGCGCCGCCGTGGCCATAACGCTCCACATGCATGGAGCCCGGTCCCACGGGAATGCGCAGCAGATCGGCGTCGATGGGAGCCTCCTCGGCAAATCAGGGTAGAACCGAGCACGCGTCGGCGCGACGGGCGCGTTCTCTTTCCTAGCCGTGAATCGTCCTTCTCCGGGCGTCCAGTCGGCCGCGGCAATGCTATTCGCGAAGTGTGCCAGGTCAAGAACGTTGTCGGAAGTCTGTGATCGATGGTCGCTCGTCAGCGGTGCTGCACCGGCAGCCGACCACGTCCAACCGGCGTGGATCGCTTGACCGAGGTTGGTCAGGCCATAGCTTCCTTCCCTCATCGAAGAGACGGCCAGTTGCCGGATTGCCACGGCTCGGCCTTATCGAGGCAGCACTCTGCATGGCGGACGAGTCAAATCAGCCAGAACAGACCTATGACGAGGCGCGCGCGAGAAATCTCGAAGCCCTGTTGCGCGCATTGGCCGGTCGCATTCTAGAGCTCGATGCGCAGGGAAGTCTGCTCAAGCAGGCGGGCGAACTGATGCGTCTGATCGGAGACGTGAAGAGCGAACTGTTTCACTACGAAGTGCGCGCGACTTACGATACTCCAGACGTTGCCGAGAGCCGTCGCATCGTGCGGGACGCGCAAGAGACGAATACGGACAAATCGAAATGGGACAGAACCGACTGGATGCCGGACGGGGACGAGGAGCCGGAGTGGTGAAGTCCACGCCATCCAAGGGGAAGCGTCGTGAGCAGCCGCGACGGGCCAAGAACTCCACGCGCATCTTCTATCTCGCGCTCGTCCTGGTCGCCGTTGCCGGCATCGGTGCGTTGAGCTGGATGACGAGACGACCCGCGGATCGCGAGGTCAGTCCGATAGACAGCACGCTGCCGAAGGTCCAGTCTAACGGATATATGATCGGCTCTGCCTCAGCGCCGCTCGAGGTCATCGAGTTTGGCGATTTCGAGTGCCCGCAGTGCGCACGCTTCGCGACACTCACCGAGCCGGATGTACGGACGCGGCTTGTTGACAAGGGTATCATCCGCTTCCGCTACATCGATTTCCCCCTGTCGATGCACCGTAACACGTGGCCCGCGTCGCGGGCCGCCGCTTGTGCGGACGAACAGGGGAAATTTTGGGCGATGCACGACGCGCTATTCCAAGCGCAGGATCAGTGGAATGGCGAGACAACGAGCAACCCTAACGCGGTCTTCAAGCAGCTCGCCAAGCAGATCGGGTTGAACCAGCAGCAGTTCGATCAATGCGTTGACACCAAGAAGACTCAAGCGAAGATCCAGGCCCACGAAGAGCTTGCCCTCCGGCAGCAGATCAAGGCGACGCCGAGCTTCATCATTGGTGGCAAAATCGTGGAGGGAGCGAGCCCGTACGACGAGCTCAAGGCGATGGTCGATACGGCCCTCGCGAGATCAGGGTCGCCGATCGCTACGCCGACAGGTCCGAGCGCCAAGACCACACCCGCGCCGAAAGCTCCCGCGAGGCGCTGATCACGCAATGAGCAGGCGCATGTTAATGGCGCTGATCGCACTGATCGGCGTCTTCGTCTCGCTGTATCTGACACTTTACAAGCTCGGATACGTCGGCACGCTCGCATGCGGGACGGGCTCGTGCGAGACGGTGCAGTTGAGCAAATGGAGTGACTTTCTCGGACAGCCAGTCGCAGCCTGGGGAGTCGGGTACTATCTGGTCATTCTCGCCGTGGCGCTGGCCGGCGTGCAGGAGCGTTTTATGTGGTCGCCTCGCCTAACGACTACACTGTTGTTGGTTACCGGGGCGGGGCTGCTGTTCTCGCTCTGGCTGACGTACCTCGAGCTCTTCGTGATCCACGCGCTCTGTCGGTGGTGCCTCGGCTCGGCGGCGATGACCGTCGTGTTGTTTGGGCTCGCGCTGTGGGACTCGCGCGTTGAGCGTGGAGCGGAGGTCGTAGGGCGTGGAGACGACGGCCGTGCTTAGGCGCGGCGTATCGTCCGCTCGCGTCCCTCGGACGCCTCGCCGAGCCTGAGCTTCGGCCGATCCGTTTCGTCGGATTCCTGAGCGCGACGACGGTATGGTACGAGATCCTGACCGAGCACGACCAGCGTGCGCGTGGCGACGGTGCTGGCGAGCGGCTCCGGAACCGACATCTCGCGGATGTAGGTGTCGATGGCCCGATCGAAGGAAAGATCCTCCGCCAACGTGTCGACGAACATCAAGGCATTGTCGACGTGTGCCCGAATGATCGACTCTTCAGCGCGTGCTTGCGCGAGGCGCAGCCGCCGTTCCGCGGCAGGCTCGAGCTTGCGGGCGAAGATCGTCTCGGGAAAAAGGCGCCTAAGAAAGCCAGCCATGATGAAAGGAAGGTACTTGGACAGGTAAGGCACAGTCCATACCAGCAACTAATAAGCATCGGCTTCCGTTATCATGTCCGTCATGAGCGAATCCCTTCAGGAGCGAGTCGTCGCCGCGGTCGGGACCCAGTACGAAATCGACGCGGAGATTGGGCGCGGCGGCATGTCCGTGGTGTATCGGGCGCGCGATCGGCGGCTCAACAGACCTGTGGCCATCAAAGTCCTTCCGCCGGAGTTGGCCCACGATCCAGCGATCCGCACGCGCTTTACGCGCGAGGCGCAGATGTCGGCGCAATTGTCGCACGCGCACATCGTTCCGATCTACGACGTCGGAGAACTGGAGGGGCTCGCGTACTTCGTGATGGCGCTCGTGACTGGCGGCAATCTGGCAACCCTCCTGACCCGTGAGCCTCGGCAACCGCTCGATGAGGTACGGCGACTGCTGTCAGAGATCGCGGACGCGCTTGCTTACGCGCATTTGCGCGGGGTGATCCATCGGGACATCAAGCCCGACAATATCCTGCTCGACGAGTCCAACGGACGGGCGATCGTTACCGACTTCGGCATCGCGCGCGCGATCGAAGTGAGCACGCGCCTAACGGTGACCGGCATCGCCGTCGGCACGCCGGCCTACATGTCGCCCGAGCAAGCGGTAGGCGATCGAGAGATCGATGGGCGGAGCGACATCTACTCGCTGGGCGTGATCGGCTATCAGATGCTGACGGGGCGACTTCCATTCAGCGCCGGAAACTCGATGGCGTTGCTGCTCAAGCACGTCTCCGAGCCGCCGCGTCCAATCACGGAGCTGCGCTACGACGCGCCGAAGGCGCTCCGCGAGACCATCGAGCGGGCGCTGATGAAGGCGCCCGAGGATCGCTGGCCGACAGCGACAGCGATGCGCGAGGCGATTTTGTCGGAGCGTGTCGGGGCACCGACATGGCGCTCCGAACAGCGTGAGCCCGTTCGATACACGTCGCCGCGACCGGACGGAGCGCGCGTCGAGCTTCGCGCGGTCTCACCTCGCCGCGGGAATCCGGCCGCCCCACCGCCGCGGCCGAGTGCTTCGGCGGTGGTCAAGGCGCCTAACGGCATCGAGATGGAGCAGGAGCATCTCGCGTCGCTGACTGCCGAGCAGCGTGCTGACCTGCGGCTCTGGAATGGACGTGTGAACTTGCTCGACCGTGTGAAAGCGATGCGGGGCCACGCCCTGGTCGCGTTCGCGGCGACCATTCTCGCCGTGATCGGATTCGTCGTGGCCTTTGAAGAGGGTGCCCCGCCGCTCGTCGTCGCGCCAATCGTTCCGTTGTATATGGGCATCAAGCTCTGGCGCCGGGGAAAATCGCTGCGACGGAGTGGACTCCGGCTCCGGCGAGTTCTCCTCATGCCGAGAGCGCGTTACGCGATCCCAGCGCTGGCGGCCGCTCTCGGCGACCGGCAACTGGAGAAGCTCGCCACACGAGAGGTGCTCGACAGCGCTCTCGGCACGCCGGTTCGTCGTGCGACAGAAGATCGTGCCGCAATATTGGAGATCGCCGCCAAGCTGCCGAAGGAGGAGCGCAAGCAGCTGCGTGAGCTGGAGCCGACAGTCAATGGCCTTGTCGAGCGAGTGGCGAGCTTGGCGCAAATGACCCACCGGCTCGATCAAAGTGTCGATCTGCGTCTCATCGATGATGTCGACTGGCAAATCGCGGCCGCGGAGCGTGAGACGGCATCACCTGGCGGCGAGCGCAGACTGGCGATGCTGCGTCGACAACGGGTCACTCTCGACGAGATCGTTAAACGTCGCGCCGTGCTGGTACAGCAGCTCGACAATGCCGCGCTAGCGCTGGGGAGTCTGCGTCTCGATCTGATCAAACTGCGATCGTCCGGCCTTCAGTCGGCGCTGTCCGACGTATCAACCGCTACGCAGGAAGCGAGAGCGCTATCGCGCGAGATCGGGGCGGTGCTCGAGGCGGCGGCTGAAGTGGAATCCCTTTAGTCATCCTTCGTCGCTGACGCTCCTCAGGATGACGACCGCTTCACTCGCGATCTTCGTACTGCGTCTTCAAGGAGGCGACGACGTTGGGGTCTGCCAATGTCGTGGTGTCGCCGAGCGTGCGACCTTCGGCGATGTCGCGCAGGAGGCGGCGCATGATCTTACCCGATCGTGTCTTCGGCAAGTCGGCGCTGAAAAGAATGTCGTCCGGGCGGGCGATGGCGCCGATCTTCTCGGCGACGAAGTTTCGCAGCTCGTCGCGGAGGTCGGGGCTCGGCTTAAACCCTTCGCGCAGCGTGACGAATGCCGCGAGTGCCTGCCCCTTGAGCTCGTGTGTGCGGCCGACGACGGCAGCCTCCGCGACCGCCGGGTGCTCGACGAGCGCCGATTCGACTTCCATCGTACCGATGCGGTGGCCAGCGACGTTTAGTACATCATCAACTCGCCCAAGGATCCAAAAGTAGCCGTCCTCGTCGCGCTTCGCGCCATCACCGGGGAAGTAGAGATCCGGCCGGTTCGGCCATTTCGAAAAATACGTCTGCACATAACGATCGTCGTCGCCCCAAATCGTACGCAGCATCGATGGCCACGGCTTGGTGAGGGCGAGCAGACCACCGCCGACAGGGATCACCTTCCCATTCGCATCGAGCAGCTCGGCGGCGAATCCAGGAAATGGAATCGTTGCGCTGCCGGGCTTTGTTTCGGTGATGCCGGGAAGTGGAGAGATGGCGATTGCACCGGTCTCGGTCTGCCACCACGTGTCGACGATGGGGCAGCGTCCGCCGCCGATGTGCTCCTGATACCACATCCACGCTTCCGGATTGATTGGCTCACCGACCGACCCAAGGAGCCGGAGACGTGAGAGATCATGCTTCGCCGGCCACTGGTCACCCCACTTCATGAAGGCGCGAATTGCGGTCGGCGCGGTGTAGAGAATCGTGATGCCGTGGCGCTCGCAGAGGTCCCAGAATCGATCCTTCTCCGGCCAATCCGGAGCGCCTTCGTAGAGGACGCAGGTCGCCCCATTAGTCCTCCTTGAGATCGAAGACCATGCTCGTCGTCGTCGCGCAGCCGACGAGATATCCTCCCGTGGTATGGACGATCCCTTTCGGCTTTCCGGTCGTGCCGGAAGTATAGAGGATGTATAACACGTCCTCGGCGTCCATCTTTGCCGGCTCGCACTTGGCCGACGCGTCGGCCATGAGGCGATGCCACCAGTGGTCGCGGCCCTCACGCATCGTGGCGAAGGCTTCGTCGCCGCCGGCGCCAGGGCGTCTCTGCACGACGACAACGTGCTCGATAGTCATGCATTCCTCGAGCGCTTTGTCGGCGTTGCGCTTGAGCGGCACGGTCTGACCGCGACGATAACCGCCGTCCGCGGTGACCAGCACTTTCGCCTTCGCGTCGTTGATGCGATCGCGCAGCGACTCCGGCGAGAAGCCGCCGAAGACGACGGAATGAATGGCGCCGATGCGCGTGCACGCGAGCATCGCGATTGCCGCTTCTGGCACGAGCGGCAAGTAAATGGCCACGCGATCGCCGCGCTGCACGCCGAGCTTCTTCAGCACGTTCGCGAACTTCTGCACCTCGACGTAGAGGTCCCAGTAAGTGAGTGTGCGACGATCGCCAGGCTCGCCCTCCCAGATGATTGCCGCCTTGTTACGTCGCGCCGTCTCGATGTGCCGGTCAATGCAATTGTAGGAAACATTGATCTTGCCGCCGACGAACCACCTTGCGCGCGGCGGGTTCCCCTCGAGGACTTTGTCCCAGCGACGGAACCAGTGCAGCGACTCGGCCGCCTTGGCCCAGTAGGCCTCGGGGTTCTTCGCGGCGGATTCGTAGATGGAGCCATCCGACACGTTCGCGTCGCGCCGGAATTCGCTGCTCGGAGCGAACTTTCGGTTCTCTTGCAGAAGGACGTCGATGTCGGACACGACGAGGAGGGTTAGGGGAAGGGGCGAGGCCGTCAGGCTGGTCATACTGGCCGACAACATGTCAGGCAGCAAGGCCGCAAGGGCGGTGCCCGCGACTCATCTATATGTTTCAGAATGGCTCTCCATCTTCAGGCGCTGACGGCGTGACGAGAGTGCTCGAAGCCGTAGGGCTGACCCGAACATTCGGTGGTCGTCGCGCGGTAAGCGACGTGACGCTCGCGTTGAACGCGGCGGAATGCCTGGCGCTATTCGGGCCGAACGGCGCCGGCAAGACGACCCTCCTTCGCCTGCTCGCCGGTCTGCTCAAGCCGACGGCTGGTCTGGCGCGCATCAACGGCGATCCACTGCGGGGCGACGCGTCAGCGCGCGCTCACGTGGGTTTCATATCGCACCAGAGCATGCTCTATGGCGCGCTTACCGTGCGCGAGAATGTCGTGCTCGCGGCGCGCCTCTACGGCGTGTCCGACGTGCGTGCCGCGACCGAGCGAGCGCTTCGCCACATGCGAGTACTCGAGCGCGGCGATGCGCTCGTTCGTGCCTTGAGTCGCGGGTTGCAGCAGCGCGTATCGATCGCGCGCGCGCTCGTGCACGAGCCGCGCGTTCTCTTGCTCGACGAGCCGTACACGGGGCTCGACGCCCTCGGCGCGGCGGCGCTCACGGATACCCTGGCGCGACTCCGGGGAGACGGCGGAACGATGGTTCTCGTGACGCACAACATCGCCGAGGGGCTCGCCGTCGCGACACACGCCGCGGTCATGCATGGCGGGAGGTTGCTCAGGCTCGAGCGTCGCGACGATTTGGACAGCGCGAGCTACGCCGATGAATATCGGGAGCTCGTGGGAGGGGCCGCGTGAGGCCGACCCTTCTGTCGTCGACGTGGGTCATTGCCCGCAAGGATCTCGCGATCGAGTTCCGAACGCGGACAGCGTTTCTCGCCGTGCTGGTATTCGCGGTGCTTGGCGTCGCGGTTTTCTATTTCGCGTGGGATGCGACCGCGGTCGCGGCCTTGGATCTTGCACCCGGCGTGCTGTGGGTGATTTTCACATTCTCCGGACTTCTCAGTCTGCAGCGATCGTTTGGCGTAGAGCAGGCCGAGCGAGCGATGGACGGGTTGCTGCTCTCGCCGATCGATCGCGAGGCGATCTTTCTCGGCAAGGCACTCGCGAACCTCCTGTTCGTCGCGGGAATTCAGTTGGTGACGATCCCGGCGGTCGCGCTTCTCTATAATCTTTCGCTCGGTCGGCCACTTCTGATACTCTTCGGCGTTGCGCTGCTGGCGGCGGTCGGGCTGGTCGCAATCGGTACGTTGTTTAGCGCCATGGCTTCGAACACGCGTCTGGCAGAGCTGCTGCTGCCGATGCTGAGCCTTCCGTTCTTCGTGCCGGTGGTGTACGGTGCCGCGCAGGCAACGTCGACACTGTTAGCCGGCCGGCCCTCGCAGGAGGCATGGCCATTCCTCAAGCTCTTGATCGCGTTCGACCTCGTGTTTCTTGTCGCTTGTACACTCGCGTTTCCGTACACTCTCGAGGAATGAGCTCGGCTTCCTTTGATGACGCCGCGGGTCGCAGTCCCGAGGCGCCTAACGGGCCAGTCGCCCTTGGTATGACGGGCAGGCGGTTCGATTGGTTGCTCGTCGCCGCCGTGGCATGTATGGCCGTTGCTTACGTGCGCGCTATCTTCTTCACGCCCATTGAGGCGCTTCAAGGAGCGGCGCAGAAGATCTACTACGTTCACGTGTCGGCGGCGGTCAACGCATATCTCGCGCTCGGGATCGTTGCGCTGATGTCGATCGTGTATCTGTGGCTGCGTGACGAGCGCGCCGACCGCCTGGCTGAGAGCGCCGGCGAAGTGGGACTCGTGTTTCTCACCGTCGTGCTGACGACGGGTCCCTTGTGGGGGAAGCCGATCTGGGGCGCATGGTGGACATGGGACGCGCGCCTAACGTTGACGCTGTTTTTGTGGTTCCTCACGGCGGGCTACCTCGTCCTGCGGGGCGCCGTCGACGATGCCGCGATGCGCGCGCGCTACTCGGCGGTGCTCGGCATTCTCGCGGCCTTGTTGATCCCTTTCATTCACCTGAGCGTCTATTTCTTCAACACGCTGCATCCGATGCCGATCGTGCTCAAGCCCGATCGGCCATCGTTACCTAACGAGATGCTCGTCACGTTGCTCGTGTTCTTCGGCGCCTGCACGGTGCTGTGTTTGGCCTTGATTCGGCTCCGATATCGCTATGCCGTTCGCCGCGTTGGAGAGTGGAGGAGCACGCGCGCGCCGTGAGCCCTAACGAGCCGGACGCCAAGGCAGGCATGGTGTACCTCGTCGGTGCCGGCCCGGGCGATCCGGGACTCATTACGGTACGCGGCCGCGCGCTCCTGTCGACGTGCGACGCCGTGGTGTATGACGCGCTGGCCGATCCGGCGCTGCTCGTGGGACTCCGAGCCGAGCGTCACGATGTTGGAAAACGTGGTGGAAGCCCGGGCGGAGCGCGACAAGATGAGATCAACACTCTCCTCGTTAGGTTGGCGACACAGGGGAAACGCGTCGTCAGGCTCAAAGGCGGTGATCCGTTCGTGTTTGGGCGGGGTAGCGAGGAGGCGCAAGCGCTGGCGGCGGCGATGGTTCCGTTCGAGGTCGTTCCTGGCGTCACCGCCGGTGTCGCGGCGCCCGCCTATGCCGGAATCCCCGTTACACATCGCGGTGTCTCGGCCTCGGTGACCTTTGTAACAGGCCATGAAGACGGAAACAAGGTTGCGCCCACGGTGGACTGGGCCGCGCTCGCCCGAGTGCGCGGCACTCTCGTGCTCTATATGGGGGTGCGCACCTTACCCCGAATCGTTGAGGAACTGCGAAACAACGGCCTCGCCGCAGACACCCCAGCGGCGGCTGTGCAGTGGGGGACTCGCGCCGATCAGCGCACGGTTGTCGCCACACTGGCGACGCTCGAGGACGCCGTCATCGAGGCCGGCCTGAAGGCGCCGGTGATCTTCGTGATCGGCGAGGTCGTGTCGCTGCGCGAGGAGATCGCCTGGCTCGAGCGGCGGCCGCTCTTTGGCTGGCGCATCCTCGTGACGCGCGCGCAATCGCCGGCGTCGACGTTGGCCGCGCAGCTCGCCGAGGCAGGGGCGGAGGTGGTCGAGCTCCCGGCAACGCGCATCGAGGCGCTCGATCCCGGCCGCGTACGCGGCGCGATAGCACACCTGGAGGCCTACGACTGGATCGCCTTCACCAGCCAGAAAGGAGTCGAGCTATTCTGGGACGTCCTTCGCGGCTCAGGTCTCGACGCGCGCGCGCTGGCTGCTTTACGAGTCATCGCGGTAGGGCCGGCGACGGCAGGCGCGCTGTTGGATCGCGGCATCGCCGCGGACGTGACACCAGAGCGCTTCGTGGCGGAGGGTCTGCTGGAGGCGTTGGCCCAGCGTGCGGACGTCCCGGGAACTCGCGTGCTTTATCTCGCGGCCGAGGGAGCACGAGAGGTGTTGCCTAACGGCTTGAACGCTCTGGGCGCTCGCGTTGACATCGTGCCGCTCTATCGGTCGGTTGCCGACCCCGCGAGCAACGAGGCGATGCGCGGCTTTGTGCTGGGTCGCGACGAGCGATCGTTGGTCACATTCACTTCGGCATCGGCGGTGCACGCGTTGCTCGCTGCCGTCGGCAAGGAGGCGTGCGCGGGAGTGCCGGCGGCGACGATCGGTCCAGCGACGTCGGTAGCGGCACGCGAGGCCGGTTTCGACGTCTGTGTCGAGGCGTCGCGATCGACGATCCCGAATCTCGTGGAAGAAATCGTCGGCTATGGCACAGCGCGGTTGAGCGAGGCACTTGGATGAGTGAAGCGATCACCGGCGATCCGGAGATCCCGGTCGTCGTCGACAACCCTGACGAAAATCAGTTCGAGGCGCATGTCGATGGCCATGTCGCGTTCGTGTCGTACATCAAGCACGGCGACACGATCATCTTCACGCACACCGAGGTGCCGAAGGAATTGCAGGGTCGCGGGCTGGCGAATGTGCTCGCACATGCGGTGCTCGAGCGGGCGCGCGCGGAGCAGTGGCGGGTCGTCGCGCGCTGTCCGTTCATTTCCAAGTATATCGTCGCGCGGGGCGCGGTGGACTGCTGCGTCCACTCGCTCAAAGACCTTCAAACAGACATGCCAGACGGGTTGGCGATTGGCGCAATCATAGGACGCGAGGACCCGCGCGACGTTCTGATTGTCAACAGCGTGACCGGCGCGACCTCGCTGGATGATTTGCCACGGGGATCGCGCGTGGGCACGTCGAGCCTGCGCCGACGCGCGCAGTTATTGGCGCTTCGGTCCGACGTCGAAGTCGTCGCGCTCCGCGGGAACGTTCCAACGCGCATTCGTAAGGTGGATGAGGGGCAGGTGCACGCCGCCATTCTCGCCGCCGCTGGTGTGCACCGACTCGGCGTATCACAGCGGATCGCCTGCTATCTCGACGCACCGGACTGGTTGCCGGCTGCAGGGCAGGGCGCGATCGCCGTGCAAATTCGCGAGGATGACGAGCGGATGCGCGGGCTGCTTCTGCCGTTGAACAATGCGGAAGCGTCGCTGCAGATCCGCGCCGAGCGTGCGTTCCTGGCGGCGCTCGAGGGTGGTTGTCAGGTTCCGATTGGCGCGCTTGCGCTCGAGCGCGACGGCCGGTTGATGCTTCACGGGCTGATCGCCGACATCAGCGGGCGCCAGGTCGTGCGCGGCGAGCATCCGGTTGACGTCGAGAATCCGGAGCTCAGCGGTATTCGTCTCGCCAACGAGCTTCGTGGGCGTGGCGCGAGCGAGATTCTCGAGGGATTGAGGCGCGCCGCGCAGGTCCCTGCGCCGCAGCCGGAGTAGGGGCTGTCATCGCTCCCTACGCTCCTCGGGATGACAAACTCGCAATAGCTTGTGGCATGCCCACGTTCCCTTCATATCGTCCACGTCGCCTTCGGCGCACGGAGTCGTTGCGACGACTGGTGCGCGAGACGCAACTCGGCGCCGCGCAGCTCATCCAGCCGTTGTTCGTGCGATCGGGTCGTGGGGTGCGCCAGCCGGTCGGGTCGATGCCTGGGGTTTGCCAGACGTCGGTCGACGAGATGCTACGCGACGCTCGTCAAGCAGAGCGGTTAGGCATCGGTGGCGTGCTGCTCTTCGGCATCGCTGACGTCAAAGACGCCGTCGGCTCCTCGGCGTGGGACGATCACGGACCGGTGCAGGAAGCGGTGCGCGCACTCAAGCGCGAGACGCCGCGGCTGGTCGTCATCACCGACGTCTGCATGTGCGAGTACACGGACCACGGGCACTGCGGTGTGCTCAAGGACGGTGATGTCGACAACGACGCGACGCTCGACGTCCTGGTGAAGGAGGCACTGTCGCACGCGCGCGCCGGGGCGGACGTGATCGCGCCGAGCGACATGATGGACGGACGCGTCGGCGCGATTCGCGGAGCT
>WNGI01003225.1_pt1 | contig 14314 bp, 12 predicted proteins | sample 5400621 | NCBI WGS metagenome assembly WNGI01 (sample SAMN13153374, study PRJNA577476) | soil metagenome | isolation source: 20 cm soil or saprolite under Garry oak tree replicate 1 | place: USA:California | collected 2016-06-15
TGGATCCGGTCGCGCCGGTGGCGCCGTTGGTTCCGTTGGTGCCGTTGGTGCCGGTAGCTCCGGTCGAGCCCGTCGCACCGGTCGCCCCGTTGGTGCCGTTCGTCCCGTTGGTGCCGGTCGCACCGGTCGAGCCCGTCGCGCCGGTGGCACCGGTCGCGCCGGTGGGACCCTGAGGACCGGTCGGGCCGATCGCGCCGTTGGTGCCGTTGGTGCCCGTGGCACCGGTCGCACCCGTCGCCCCGTTGGTGCCGTTCGTTCCATTGGTGCCGGTCGCACCGGTGGATCCGGTCGCGCCGGTGGCGCCGTTGGTTCCGTTGGTGCCGGTAGCTCCGGTCGAGCCCGTCGCACCGGTCGCCCCGTTGGTGCCGTTCGCCCCGTTGGTGCCGGTGGCACCGGTTGCGCCCGTCGCGCCGTCAACCCCATTAAGACCATCGGTGCCGTTGGTGCCGGTCGCGCCGGTCAATCCATTTGCGCCGGTCGCGCCCGTCGCACCGTTAGTCCCGGTAGCCCCGGTGGCGCCGTCAACACCATTGTTACCGGTCGCACCAGTGGCGCCTGTCGCACCGACCAGACCCTGCGGACCTGTCGGCCCGACCGCGCCAGCTGTGCCATTAGCTCCGGTTGCGCCCGCTGCTCCATCCAGTCCGTTTGTGCCCGCAGCGCCGGTCGCGCCATTGGCACCGTTCGCACCAGTGGCGCCGGTCGCGCCATCGATTCCGTTGAGCCCGTCCGCACCCGTCGCACCGGTCGCGCCAACGAGGCCCTGAGGACCAGTCGGTCCGACCGAGCCCGCAGGACCCGCAGCGCCAGTCGCACCCGTTGCGCCATCGGCACCGGTCGGACCCGTTGGACCGGTCGCGCCTGTCGCGCCGCCGTTAAGTCCGTCCGCGCCCGCGGGACCGGTGGGGCCCTGCGTGCCTGCAGGACCAGCGACACCCGCCGCACCGGGGGCGCCTGCGACACCGGCAGCACCAGCTGCACCGGGGGCACCGGCGGATCCGGGAGCACCTGGAGCGCCGGTCGCGCCAGTAAGGCCGTCAGTGCCGGCCGCGCCGGCGGGACCGATCGAACCATTCAGACCTGCGGGACCCGGAACGCCGGGCGCGCCCGTTGCACCAGGCTGGCCAGTTGCGCCGGGTTGACCCGTCGGACCAGGAGGGCCCTGTGGACCGGGAGCGCCGGGTGCGCCGTTCAAACCCGCGGGACCCGCCGGACCGAGATCGCCCTGCGAACCGCGCGACACGAGCGAGAGCGGATTGAATGGAGTCGGAGAGGGCGGAGCGCTCGCGAGGATCGGTGCCGTCGCGGCCTTCGCGGCCGCATCGCTCAGCACGATGATCTGCGTTCCGGTGATCGTGACGCCGCCCTTCGCAAAGCCACCTTGGACCGTGCGCGTGTCGGTGACGCTATTCGTCTCACCGTTCGCGCTGAGCTGCGCCCCGACATGGACCTCGACGACGTCACTCTTCGGCGCCACCAGGGTGGAGAGGCGGCCAGCATCGGTGCCCGGGATCGTCACGACGATCTTGTCGTTCTTTTGCTCGACCGACGATCCAGGGATGAATCGCACCACGCTGTTGCCCGAGACGCCGGCGGCCTGTCCCGTCCCGTTGACGATCATTGCTTCGCGGGCCGCATCGAGCGTGAACGTGACGGTCGCCTGCTGCATCGTCTCGGGTGTCGACGGACCGGTTGTCGTGACCGCCGTCTGCATCCCCGCCGCGACCTGCACCGGTGCGACGCTCGTGTCCGAACCGAACGTGCGCACGACGCCGTCGGTGGTGCTCACCAGGGTCTGGCCCTTGTCGTCCACGCGCACCTGGAAGGCCGTGCCCTGCACGGTGTTGGTCGAGGTCGGTGTGACGACCGCGTAGTGACCACCCTCGCCGATGGTGTGCGCCACGACGTGCCAGCTCTTGCCGGCGGTCTGCCGCATGAGGAGGTCGATGTCGCGACCACCGGAGACCGCGCGCAGCGTGGCGAGCTCGACCTGCGTCTCCGGCTCGAGCACCACGACCGAGTTCTCAAAGAACGTGAGCGCGGCGTGGGCACCGGACGCGGTCCGGACCATATCGCCTTGCTGCACGAGCTCGTTGCTCGTCGCTGTCGCGAACGTGCCCGATCCGTGGCGAACTTCGACGGAGCCCTGGAACACGGTGAGGTTGGCGCGCGCGACGACCGCCGTCCCCTGCGACATGAGAACGCCAAGCCCGGTGGCGAAGAGGAGGAACGCCGCGGCGATCGCGCCGACGAGAAGGAGCGGACGGCGCGAAGGCTGAGGCGCTGCGACGTGGGGCACCGCGACGAGTGGCATCCCCAGTGGCTGGTACGCCTGGCGCAGCGACTCGCGAACGTCGGTGAGCGTCGCGGTGACGACCCTGACGTCGATCCCGCCGAGCATGTCCTTGGCTTCGCGCTCGGCCGCCTCGTCGAGCGGGTCGGCCATCGCGAGGGTCGCGCTCGTGCGACCGAACTCCGTGAGCACGACCGCGCGCAGTTCGCAGAAGCGGCGCGGCAGCTGGCGCACGACGGCGGCCTCGGGAGCGTTCGCGAGCGAGACCACGGCGCGACCGCTGACGCGCGCGAGCATCGCCGCGAGCAACTCCTCGCCGAGGAGGCTCGAGCGAAGGAGCGCATTGGAAAGCGTCTGCTTGGTCTCGCGCGCGCGATCGAGGTCCTGGACCTGGCGCGCGCTGAGGTTTTTCTCCGCGACGAGGAGGTCGGCGAGCTTCGCCTGCGCGGTTACGGCACGGCTCTGCGCTTTCGGAGCGGTGATGCCCGCAGCCGAGCGAACGACGCGCATGATCTCTTGCGGCGGCTGGTCCTTCGACACGTGCCCGGCGGCGCCGGTGGCGAGCGCAAGGTCGCGAATGCCCGGGTCCAGTGTCAGGAACACAACCTTGGTGGCGGGGAGGTTCGTTCGAAGCATCCGCGCGACCTCGAGGCCGGTCATCCCGGGCATCGAGTTGTCGAGGAGGATCAGGTCCGGCTTGAGCTCGAGAGCCTTGCGCGCGGCTTCCTGGCCATCGGCCGCCTCGCCCACCACCTCAAGCTCGGGATCCGGGTCGATGAGCGAGCGGAGGCCCTCGCGTACAGCGAGGTGGTCGTCGGCTATGAGGATCCGCGTCGGCATGGCAATAGAGTCGTTTCCAGGGCGTTACAAGCCATCGGACCCAGGGGGGAGGTTCGGCGTATGGCCGATGTAGTGGAACGAGACAAACCTGTATCCTCCGGCCATCGGCCGGCCAAGGGTGCTCCTGGTCGTCTCCCACCCCGCCGTCGGCGGGGGCATCGAAACCCTGCTGCGACTTGAGCGCCGCTACGAGGTGCGCTGGGCGACCAAGCTCGCAGATGCGTTGCGTATCGCGCCGAGCTGGCCGGCCGACCTGGCGCTGCTGGACGCGGCCATGGTCCCGCGCGAGGGTCGGATCGTCCTCGGCGTGCCGACGCTGGTGCTCGCCGGGGGCGAGGCGGAGAACGAGGCCGCGGCGCGCAGGCTGGACGATCCGCGGGGCTGGGTCACAAAGGACGCTGAGTCCGCATCTCTCGTCGCCGCTGTAGAACGGTTGTTGACACAGAGCACGAAGGCGGTGGCCGGCCCGCTCGCGCTGACCGTCGTTGGGGTCCTGGTCCTCGTCCTCGTCGCGCTCCTTCTCTATCTGGTCTGGACCGCGATCGTCTGATCGCCGCATAGAATCCTCGCCATGCCGATCCGGGTCATGCTCGTCGACGATCACGAGCTCGTGCGCCAGGGTGTCGCGACGATGCTCGCCAAGGCCGAGGACCTGGCCGTCGTCGCTGAGGCCAAGACCGGCCGCGAAGCGATCGAGGCCGCGCGTAAGGATCTGCCCGACGTCGTCCTGATGGACGTTCGTATGCCGGACATGGACGGTCTCGAGGCGACGCGCCGTATCAAAGAGGAGCGCCCGAGGACCGCGGTGATCATGGTGACCATGCACGACAACCCGGCGTATCTGCGCGAAGCCGTGCGCGCCGGAGCTGCCGGCTACCTGTTGAAGGACGTCTCGAAGGACGAGCTCCTCGACGCCATCCGCCAGGTCGCGACCGGTGGCGCGTTCATCGAGTCACAGATGCTGAAGGGAATGCTCTCAGAGATGAAGCCGGGGACATCTGTTCCCTCGGCCGCCCGCAACCTCACCAAGCGCGAGCGCGAGATCCTTGCGCTCGTCGCCGAAGGAATGAGCAACCGCGAGATCGCCGACCGCCTCGTCCTCTCGCCCGAGACGGTCAAGAGTCACGTCGCCGCGATCCTCGAGAAGCTGAACGTCTCCGACCGCACGCAGGCCGCGATCTACGCGGTCCGGAACGGCCTGGTCGAGCAGCCCGCGACCTGACCCCATCCAGCCTGCTCCGCTCTCTCGAGCGCGCGACGGTGCGCATCGGGAACGCCGCGAGCCACGATGAATTGTTCGAGTTCGTCCTCGAGGCGGCGCACGAAGCGGTCGGGTACGAATCCGCCTCGCTGATGACCGTCGATCCCGCGGGCGACGCCTTGACCGTCCGCGCGTCGCGGCCCGGGCGTTTGGTCGGCACGCGTGTGCCGGTCGGACCCTCGATCTCATGGCAGACGCTCGAGCGCCGCGACCCGATGATCATCGAGGGGCCCGCGGACAAGGCGCTCGGCACGACATACACGAAGGACATTCCGTTCGCGATCTGCCTTCCGATGATGGTCGCCGCGAAGACCCACGGCGTCTTCAACGTGAACCGCACCGCTCATCCCGGCAAAGACGGACCCCTCTTCCTTCGCATCCTCGCCGAACAGGCCGCATTCGCGATCGAGCGGATGGAGCTGTTCGGCGACCTCCAGCATTTCACCGGACAGCTCCTCTCGCAGGAGGAAGAGCATCGCCGCAGGCTCGCGCGTGATCTCCACGACGGGCTCGCGCCGATCCTCGTGTCCGCGCACGCGCAGCTGCAGAGCGCAGGGGTCGACAACGAGCAGGTCCAGAAGGCGACCGCCCTCCTGCGCCGCGCGATCCGCGAGACCCGCGAGATCCTCGGCACGGTGCGTCCGTCCACGCTCGACGACCTCGGCCTCGTGGCCGCGATCTCGGCGACGGCGCGCGAGATGGCTAACGAAGCAGGCTGGACGCTCGAAGAGGCCCTCGATGACCCAGGGCCGCTGTCGCGCGAAGCCGAGTCCACCCTGTATCGCGTCGCCATCGAGGCGCTCAACAATGTGAAGAAGCACGCGGCCGCCCACGAGGTGCGACTCGCGCTCCTCAAGAACGAGGACACGCTCGAGATCGACGTCGCGGACGATGGCCATGGCTTCGAGACCGAACAGTGGGGCGAGGCCGGGGTGCGCCCCGGACACTTCGGACTTCTCGGGATGCGCGAGCGCGTCGCCTTTTTGGGAGGTCTGTGCAAAGTGCAAAGCAAGCCCGGCGAAGGAACGACGGTCCGCATCGTCGTGCCGCGCGACCGCCTGCGGTAGCGCGCGCGTCGAAGCGCAGCGGGTGGACCTGCCACGCGGCCTGAGAGGAGCCCGAGCGGGCTCGCCACGCATAGACTCCGCGAGTGAGGAAGATCGCGGTTGCTGTCCTGATCTTGATCTCGTGCGGCAGCACCTCCACCACGTCACCGGCAGAGTCGGAACGGACCAGCCTCCTTGCCACGGCGAGCCCGGCGAATGAGGCTTGCCCTCTCACGTATCCCTGGGCTGCCGGCCATGGCGAGACGGTGTGGTCCGGGCGCGGGAAGATCTTGAGTATCGAATCCGTCAGCGACGAGCTATTCACCGCGGGCCTAATCGGCAGCGAAGCCTTCACGACGAGTCCGCTTCGGCTGCATTTCAACGACGCGGGGAGGCACCACCTCGCGAGCTTCGCGCTGCAACCCGGGGATCTCGTCGACCTTCGCTTGGCCAGTAGAGGCGACGACTGCTCGTACCAGGTCACCTTGATGGCGAAGGTCGTCCCTTGAGACCGGCCTCTCGCGGACGGCTAACGCAGCACTAGTCCGCGGGCGGTAGGGCCTCCTCGAGCAGCATCACTGGAATTCCATCGCGCACCGGAAAGCGCTTGCGGCACTGGGTGCAGACCAGATAGTCGCCCTCCTCCCGTACCGGGGCATGGTGCTCGTCGGGGCACGCCAAGATCTCGAGAAGCTCGCGATCGATCGGCATGTCCTGATTTTGACGCGCCCAGTGGCGCGCTGCCTAGCGCTAGGGCGACGTGGAGCTGGGACTCGCGCTGGAGGTCGCGGGAGCGGACACCGAGGACGGCGCGAGCGCGCTCGCGGCGCTCGTCTTGCGACGATCGGCGGCGGTCGAGACGAGGATCTCGTCGTCCACGGCCATGGCCAGGAGCGGCACCGTGCCGAAGTAGTTCTGTAGAGAACGCCAGGCCAGATAGAGCGGTACGAACGGAAAGACGACCGCGCCGATCGGGATCCGGCGCCACTGCCGCCAGAGCACCACGGCGAGTCCGAAGAACGAGATCGCGGACAGCGCGCCGTACACCCCTCGGGGCAGGAGGGGCAGCGGCCCGTCGATCCCCAGGCGAACGAAGCCGACGCCATACGGAGCGAGCGCGCCCAGCATCGGCGCGCTGATCCCGTCGAAGAATTCCTGCGGCGCGTCGATGATGAACGGAAGATTCGGGAGCAGCGCCGCGGCGGCGATGATCGCGGTCCGCCGAATGGCTTCGCGGCGTCCGCTGCGCTTCCAGATCGCGATCACGTAGAACGGTGCGATGAACCACGCCGGCTGCCGCGACGCGACCGCCAGGCCGACCGCGATGGGTGAAAGCCACGCCGACTCGACGAAGATCCAGCCCAGCATGATGAGGAGCGTCCACGAGGGGTCGACGCCCGCCAGGATGTTCTGCCGAACGATGATCGTGTTGCCGACCGCTCCCGCGGCGACCAGCGGCCGCCAGGGAATGCGCACGTGTCGGAGGAGCACCAGCACCATGAGCACGATCTCGCCGACGTAGATCCACCTGATGTCGGTGAGACCGGCCGCGACGAAGGGCGCGACGACGAGGAAATTCATCGCCGGATAGTTGAGCGAGCGCAGCACCGAGCCATCCTCGTAATGCGTCACCAGCTGCGGGTCGAGGCCGAACTCGGCGACCGCCTCCGTGAGATCGAACGTCCGGTACGGGTTCTGTCCCGCGAGAAGCAGCTCCGCGGCGCGATGCGGGACGGTGACGGCATCGACGTGATACCCCTTGCCCGAAAGGAGCGCGACCGCTGTGAGGACGAACACGGCCAGCGCCAAACCCGTCGCAAGCGCATCCCGTCTCACGGGGCGGAGCTTGATGACCGCGAGCATCGGGAGCACGCCGACGAGGACGAGCGCCATGACGTCATCGGGCGCGACTCCCGAAGAACCGACGACGAGATGCCGCTCGACGACCGTCGCGACGCAGGCGACCGCGAGCACGCCAAGGCCTATGCGGCGAAGGTGCTCCTCGGGATCGCGTGCCGTTCTATCGAGGAGCGCGCTGATGAGGTTGAAGAGGGCGAGCACCGATGCGAGCGCGAGCAGCGGGGGAAAGCGGCCCTCGGTGGGATCGGGGCCGAAGAAGCGAAGCGCCGGAGTCCAGAGCGCGAAAGCTGCGACGGTGAGCGGCCGGAAGGCCGGCGGGGTGGCCAGGTACCCCAGATACGCCGCGGCGATGTAGAGCGCGATGGCAAGCGCGTTTCCGTGGAGCGCGATGATCGCGAGACCGTAGGTCACGGCCACCAGGACAAAGCCCACGAGCGGTGCCCACCGCGGCGGCTGTCGCGGCGTGGCGAGCAGGATCAGCGCCAGATAGAAGGCGTACCCGACGGCAAAGGCGAGGTCGCTGCCGGTTTCGTCGATCGCATGTCGCACGCTCGCCGCCGAGACGATGCCGGTCGCGGTCAACACCAGCGCCGCGCGGAGCAGCGCGTTGGAGGGCACGAAGGAGCAGGGTAGCGGCGGCTCGTGTCAGCGCGGCGTCAGCACGGGCGGGGAGCTCTCCCTCCCCACCCTCACGCGCTCGACGATGAATGTGGCCACGGCCGCGGCCTGGGTCCCGAGGGCCACGACGAGAACGATCCGCGCGACGGACACCGCGTCGGTCGCGGTCATAAGAAGCAGCACGATCTCGGCAACGACCGCGGCCGCCAGCAGCAGGCCCACGCGCATCTCACCGCGACCGACGAAGTAGCTGATCCACAGGTTGAGCAGTGCGTTCGCGAGCGCTGCCGCGCCGTACAGCGGCACCACCGCGGCCGCCGCGGGGTACTGATCGCCCACGACGATCTGGACGAAGAACTGCGGGGCAACGATGTAGGCGAGAGCGACGACGCCGCTTGTCGCGAGTACGAACCCAAGCGAGAGGTAGAGCGCGCGCTCCGTCGGCTCGCCGCGAGCGTGCGCACGTGAGGTGCGCTCGAGGAGCAGGAAGCCGACGGCGATCGGGGCGAACAGCACGATCTTTCCGAGCGTCACCGCGCCCGCGTACGCCCCGGCCTCCACCGGCGCGAGGACCGATCGCGCAAGCACCGCGTCGATGTTGGTGAGCGCGGCGTAGGCGAGGAGGACGACCGCGGCGAGGGCGAAGAAACGCGTTTCCCCACTACCGAGCTCGACCGAAGCCACGGCCCCGCGAGCGGCGCGCAGCAACGGAACCAGCGGGACGATCGCCACCAGCAGAGCGACGCCGACCGCAGCCGTCGCGCCGGTGAACGCTCCGAAAACGCCACCGCCGAACATGACGACCAACGCGACGCCCAGGGCCAGTCGCGCGCCGGCCTGAGCGATGAGGACGCTGCCCATCCAGCCGAACCGGGCGAGGCCCTGAAGAAGCCCGAGAGCGAACGTCAGCATCGCCGCCAGGAAAAGGCTGATGGCGAGGAGCACGATGGTGAAGACCGGCAGCGACAGTCCCGCCGAGATCGGCCCCGACAGCAACACGACCGCGAAAGCGATCGCCGCCACCACGACGGCTACGCGTACGGACCAGCGGCGCACGAAGACATGGAGCGCGGCCTCGTCGGCGCGAGCCCTGTACTCCGCCGTGAGCTTCGCCGTCGCGGACTGGATGACCTGACTCGAAATGGATTCGAGGATCAGGATCCCGAAGAGCGCGATGAGGATCGCGTAGTCCTCAGGGCGAAGGAGCCTCGCCATGACCACCTGATAGCCGTAGCCCAGGACGTTCGCGATCGTCGTCGCGGCGAGCAGCCACAGCGCGCCACCGTGCGTGCGTGCCCGAGCGATCACGGCCGGGAGTATGACGAAGCGATGCCCTTAGGCCAGACGACCTCGGTGGCACCGGCGAACGTGGCGAGGTCCTCGACAGCGTCCTCGATGGCCCGGCGCGTTGACCGGTCACGAGGGGCATCGCGTTCGAGATGAAGGCGCAGCACGTCGAGCCGGTTGTGCTCGCGGTCCACCTTCGGGTCGACGGTGCCGATCAGCTGACCGCGATGCACGATCGGCATCGCCCAGAACCCGCGCACGCGCAGATGCTTGGGGATGTAGATCTCCATCCGGTACCGCATGCCAAAGAGGATCTCGGTGCGCGCGCGGTTGATGATCAGGTTGTCGAACGGAGAGAGGAGCGTCGTTCGATCGGTTGGAGCCTTCCGCTGTCGCAGGTTCGACCTGAGCGCGAAGTACGGCCCGCGAAGACCCTCGATGCTCACGCGGCTCGCGACCCCGTCCCGCTCCAGAGCGGCCAATGCATCGGCGGTCACGTACCGGCCGAACGCATAGGCCAGCTGCAGGTCCCGAAACGTGGCGACTCCGTGGGCAGCGAGCGCGCGCTGCGCCGCTGCGCGCGCGGCGGCCTTCGCCGTCAACGGTCGCACCTTGGGCAGCCAGCCCTTCGTCAGGGTCCACATCTTCTTGCCGCCCACCCGGCCGCCCACGGATACGTCACCGAGGCGCATGAGAAAGCTCAGCATCTGCGAGACGTTCCGGTCGGAGTTCCAGCCCGATGAGGTCCAGGAGTCGACCGCACGATCCTCGAACGCGGTGAGCGGCAGCGATCCGTGGCGTCGAAGGCGAGCGATGACGTCGCGGCGAAGCTGCTCGTTCTTCTTCATCCACGCATGCATCCGCGCTACCTGCGGCGTGATGCCGCCGCGCCGGATCGCGCGCGTGCGAACCTCGTGGAGGGGGCGATCGGACGTCGGCAGGATGAAGGAGATCGTCTCGTAGAGGGCCTTCTCCTGCCACATCAAACGGTCGAAGTCGGCGCGATCGTATCGCCCGAGCCGCGACCAGAGGATCAGAAGGTGGTTGCGGGCTACGACGTTCGTCGGGTCGAGCTGGAGGTAACCGATGTGCTCCACCGTCTTCAGGATGGTGTGAACGCTCGGACGTGGCGCGCGGTCCAGAAGCTGCGCGTGGATCGCGAGGCGCCGCGCCTCGGCGAGCGAGATGTGGACCGCGCGAGTCTCCAGAGCTACGTCGTCGGCTATGCGACGGGGACCTGCGGGTGCTTCTCCGGTGCACGCTCGAGGAAGTTGACGATCAGCTCCTCCGATTCGGGCGACTCGTACGACTCGATGAGCCCGGCGTCGGAGAGGCGCGCGATCTCGGGGTCGATCGGAAGCTTCGCGATGAGCGGAGCGTTCGACGCGATGACCAGCTTGAGGCCCTGTGATGGACCGAAGACCTCGATCTGCGATCCGTCCGGCGTGCGCACGTACGCCATGTTCTCGACGATGCCGAGGATCTCGCCGCCGAGCTGCTTCACGAGCTTCACGGCCTTTGTCACGACCATCGCCGCGAGCGCCTGCGGTGTGGTCACGAGCACCACCCCGTCGACCGGGAGCGCCTGCATCACGGTCAGCGGCGCGTCGCTCGTGCCCGGGGGCAGATCGACGATCAGGTAATCGAGCTCGCCCCACTGCACATCGCTGAAGAACTGGCGGATCGCGCCGGACACCATCGGTCCACGCCAGATGACCGCGTCGCCTTCGTCCGGCAGCAAGAGGTTCATCGACATGATCGGGATCGCCCCTCGCGAGAACGACGGCATGAGCGACTTTCCGTCCGGAGCGACCGGCGGCTTCTCGCGCACGCCGAACATCCTCGGGATCGACGGTCCGGTGATGTCGCCATCGAGTACACCGACACTGAATCCACGACGCTTGAGGCCCACCGCGAGGAGGCCGGCAACGAGCGACTTCCCCACCCCGCCTTTGCCGGACATGACCGCGATGACGTGCTTAATGCCCTTCTGCTCGGCCATGCCGCGCATCTTCATCCCGCCCATTGAGGCGGTCGCGCTCGCAGCCGGGAGGTTGTCGGGCAGCTTGCCGCTGTCGGCGAGCACGTTGAGGTCGCGCAGGAGCTCTTCGACGTTCACGCGACCACCGCCGTGGCCCGTGGCCCCGGCGTGGATCGTCTCGCTCTTCGAGATGGAGCAGGAGGCGCAGGACAGCCCATAGCGCGCGAAGATCCGCGCGGCATCGGGCCACCGGTCGACGACGCTGGAGATGGTCATGTCAGGGGTGATCTGCGCCAAGTGGGGTCCTCCAGACGTGCAGCGGATCTGCAGGGGGCCGGGCCCCCTTCAATGTGCTCGATTGTACCGTTCATTACGTGCGCGACACGTCGCGGCAACGATCACGCCTGATCGTCGCGTTGGGCCTCGCGGTGGCGCTCTTCGTCGTCGAAGGGTTCGCGGCGGTCCTCGCGAACAGCCTCGCGCTGCTCGCGGAGGCGTTCCACGTGCTCGTCGACATCGCCGCGCTGGGCATCGCGGCCACCGCCCTGTGGCTCGCCGGCCGCCAGGCGGACGAACGGCGCACCTTCGGGCTCCTACGCCTGGAGATCCTCGGAACGGTCCTGAACACCGTCCTTCTGCTGCTGGTTGCGAGCGTCGTTCTCATCGAGGGCCTGCGGCGTTTTTCCGAGCCGTCGCCGGTCCAGAGCGGCCTCGTCCTCGTGGTGGGCGTGCTGGGGCTCGCGACCAACGCCATCTCCATCTTTCTGCTGCGCGATCCGCACTCCTCGCTGGTCGTCCGCGCCGCATACCTCGACGTCCTCGCGGACGTCGTCGGTTCCGCCGCCGTGGTCGTATCCGCTCTCGCGACCATCCTCGCCGGGCGGCAGCTCGCCGACACTCTCGCGGCGTTCCTCATCGTTGCGCTCATCGTTCCCCGCGCAGTCACGCTGCTGCGCGAAGCGATCGACGTGCTGCTTGAGGCAACCCCACGCGGCGTGGATCTGGAGGTGCTGCGCAGGCACGTGCTCGCGTGCACGGGGGTCAGCGAGATCCACGATCTCCATGTGTGGACGATCACGAGCGGGATGAACGTCCTCTCCGCACATGTCGTCGTCCACGCCGGAGCCGATGCGAACGCGGTGCTCGACGAGCTCGAGAGCTGTTTGCGTGGCGACTTCGACATCGAGCACTCGACCTTTCAGCTCGAGAGCGAGGATCGCAAGAGGCTCGAGCGCGCGGCCCACCCGTGAGCCCGCCCGAGACCGACGACGTCCTCGATGCCTGGGGGCTTCCGCGGCCCCGCGTCCTGGAGCGAGCGCAGGGCGGCTATCAGAACGCGACACTTTTCGTCTCGTGCGCCGCCGGCGATTTCGTCCTGCGCGTGTACACGAACGTCGCCGACCCGGCGCACCAGCGCTTCGAGCACGAGCTCCTACGGAAGCTTGCCGGGGCCGAGCTGCCATTCGCGGTCCCGCGGCCGCTGCCGAGCGACGACGGCGACACCCTGCGCGTCGTGGCGGGACGCCTGGCCGCACTCTTCGCGCGTATCCCGGGCGATCCGCTTCCGAAGGATGGCGGGTCGGCGCTGCGTCAGGCGGCGGCCGCCGTGGCGCGGCTTGACGTCGCGCTCGAGCGGCTCGAGGGCTTCGCAACGCGACCGCCGGCCTTCGACGGGGACCTTCGGCACGTGCATCCCCTCGTTGATGATTTCGCCGACGCGGTGAGCGAATCGGGGCTCGATGCCGCACACCGCACCGACCTGCGCGCGGCCCTCGAGACCACGTCCGAGCTCGCGGCCCCGCTTTACGCCTCGCTGCCGCAGCAGATCACGTATGGCGATTTCGCCTTCGGCAACACCCTGGTGCGGGAGGGCGCTGTGACCGGCCTGCTCGACTTCGAGCACGCGGGCCTGGACGTGCGCGCGATGGACCTCGCGGTCGGGCTCTATCGCTTTCCCGCCCACGACGACGCCCTCGGCCAATGCGAGCTCTTCGGACAGGCGTACTCGTCCGTGCTGGCGCTCGATCCCGCCGAGGTCCTCGCGTTACCGGCCCTCCTCAACGTGCGCGCGGGCGTGAGCTTCGCGCATTGGGTCGGGCGTATGCGCGCCGGCCTCGCGGGCATCGACGAGGTGCGACCGCGCGCTGGACGCGCGCTCTTCACGGCGCAGTGGGTCGCACAGAACGGCGAGGAGCTCGCACGGCGCGGGCTCGGCTGGATCGGCGAGCGGGTCTAGATCGCGAGGACTTGCGTCGCCCCGTAGATAAATGCCGCGCCAACGAAGGTCGCCGCCAGGACGATCCAGCCCTGCTCCTTACGGTGGGCTTCCGGGAGGAGCTCAGCGCCGGCCACATAGAGGAAGAAGCCCATGAACAGGCCGAGCAGAGCTCCGAGGGCGGCACCTTCGATCCGGACAGCAAAGGCGGCAAGCGCGCCGATGACCGGGGCAGTCGCATCCACGAGCAGCCATTTGAGTGCCGTCGACCGCGAGGCATCGTTCGCGAGAAGGACGCTTACCGTCCCGATCCCGTCGGAGAAGTCGTGGAGGACGACGACCACAGCGATGATCAGGCCGAGCTCGATCCCGGCGTGGAAGGCGGCGCCGATGGCCAGGCCATCCATGAAGCTGTGAACGCTCATGCCGCCGGCGCCGAGCGTACCCACGTGCTCATGGCGATCGACCGGCATCCCCGCTTCATGGCCCACGTGGATCAACGTGACCCGCTCGAGCAGGTAGAAGACGAGAAAGCCCAGCGCCGCGAACACCATCGCGCTCTGGACCGAGCCCATCTCCTTCGCGGCTTCGGGACCAAGATCGAAGAACGCGGCGCCCACTCTGACTCCAGCCCCAAGCGCGATGATCGTGCCGACCCGGGGTCCAGCCCGTAGGGCAAGGAGCCCTCCGAGCAACGTCGAAACGAACGTCGTCGCGGCGACGGCCAGGATGATCACGCCCCGCCCTCCCGGCATTCCGCGCAGATCCCGGCGATCTCGACCGTGTGCCCAAGCGAGGCGTAACCACGGGTGCGAGCGATCGCGGAGAGGCGCACGTCGAGGCCGGCGAGATCCACCTCTTCGACGCGGCCGCACGACCGGCAGACGATGTGATGGTGATGCGCGGGCGCACA
>WNGI01003228.1_pt1 | contig 14312 bp, 13 predicted proteins | sample 5400621 | NCBI WGS metagenome assembly WNGI01 (sample SAMN13153374, study PRJNA577476) | soil metagenome | isolation source: 20 cm soil or saprolite under Garry oak tree replicate 1 | place: USA:California | collected 2016-06-15
ACCGTCGCGCCCCGCGCGAGCGCCCCGCCCGACACGGTCTGGGTTCCCGACCGCTTCGTCCCGCTGGCGTCGGGAGGGCAGGCGCTCGTCCCGGGGCACTGGGAGCGCTGGATCTCGGCGCGCGAGGTCGGGACGCCCCCGCTGACCGCGGTCAACCCGGCCGACGGGAGCCTGACCGTGTACCCCGCGGCGATCAGGCCGCCCGCGGAGCAGCGCCGCGAGCCGTGAACGAGACGCGCGCTCTGGATGCTAAAATGCCCTGTTAATGACCTTCATCCGGCGGCACCGCGTCTTCGTCGTCCTCGTGGCCCTCGGGGTCCTGGTCGCCGTCCTCGTCGCGGAGCGCGTCCGGAAACAGCAGGCGGCGGCGATCCCGCACCGCCAGCTCGAGATCGTCGTGGGCGTCACGCCGCCGATCCGGAAGGACCTCGAGGTCAAGCTCGCCTACACCGCGGACGTCCTGCCGAACCAGCAGGTCGCGATCTTCTCGAAGGTCAGCGGCTACATCAAACGCCTCGGCGCCGACCTCGGCGACTTCGTCAAGCCGGACCAGCTCCTCGTCGAGATCGAAGCCCCTGAGCTCTCCGCCGCGGTCGAGCAGGTGCGCACGAGCGTCGCGACCGCCGAGGCCAATCTGAAGGTCGCCGACTCGAACCTCGAGTCGGCGAAAGCCAACGCCGCCAACCAGGAGGCGAACCTCGTGAAGGCCCGGGCGGTGGCCGCCAACGACGCCCGGAACGCCGCGCGCCTCGACGACCTGCACGGCCGCGGCCTGATCGCGGCGATGGACCGCGACAATGCCCGGACCAACGCCGACTCCTCCCAGGCGGCGCTGGTGGCCGCCGAGGCCCAGCTCGCCGCGGCCCGGAGCCAGATCGAGACCCAGCGGGCCCAGGTCGTCCTCGCCCAGTCGAACGTCGACGGCGCCCGCGCGTTCCTCAAGATCGCCCAGACGAACCTCGACAACACGCGCATCCTCGCGCCGTTCGCGGGCTACATCTCGGCGCGCAACCTCTACCCCGGCGCCGCCGTGAGCTCCCAGCAGGCCGGCACCTCGACCCAGGCCGTCGGCGTGCTCATGCTCCAGGACATCGCGTCGGTCAAGGTGCAGCTCGAGGTCCAGGAAAAGCACATCTCCCTCGTGCGGCTCGGCTCGACCGCCCGCGTCTTCGTGGACGCCTACCCCGACCGCCTCTTCGAGGCGCGCGCCACGCGCATCGTCCACGCCCTCGATCCGCGGACGCGGACGCTCGGCGTGGAGATGGAGATCGCCAACCCGGATCTTCAGCTCAAGCCCGGCATGTACGCGCGCGTCGAGCTCTTGATCGACCGCCATCCGGGCGCGATCCTCGTCCCGAGTGAGGCCGTCACCAACGAGGGCGACGTCCCGGTCGTCTTCGTCGTCGACCCGAGCGGCGTCGTCGGCCGGCGCACGATCGCGACGGGCGCCGTCGAGGGCACGCTCGTCGAGGTGACGAAGGGGCTCCAGGGCAGCGAGGCGGTCATCGTCGACGGCAAGGAGCTCGTGCGCGAGGGCCAGAAGGTCCGCGCGGAGGTGAAGAAGTAGCATGTGGATGACGTTCCTGGCGCTGAGGAACGCCATCGCGGTCCTGATGGCATCGCTGGGGATCACGATCCTCGGCTTCGTCGCCCTCGCCCGCCTCCCGATCGACCTCTTCCCGAACATCAACCTGCCGATCATCAACATCGGCACCGTCTACACCGGCGCGGGCGTCCTCGACATCGAGAAGACCGTGACCTACCCCATCGAGAAGGCCGTGAGCGCCGTGAGCGACGTGAAGTTCGTCGAGTCGAAGTCGCGCCAGGGCCTGTCGACCGTCCGGCTCTGGATGAACTGGGGCGCCGACGTCAACAACGGCCAGACCGAGGTCATCCAGCGGATCCAGCAGATCCTCAACTCGCTGCCGACCGGCATCAAGCAGCCGTTCATCGTGCGGTTCGACCTGTCGAACATCCCGGTGGCCCTCGTCACGGTAGCCGGCGGCGGGCTCGACGAGCGACAGCTCTACGACCTCGCCTACAACACGATCGAGCCCCAGCTCGAGCGCCTGGGCGGCGTGGCCTCCGCGTCGGTGGACGGCGGGAAGGTCCGCCAGATCACGGTGAACCTGAATCGGGACCAGCTCTACGCCAAGCGCCTCTCGGTCCTGGACGTGGTGCGCGCGGTGAACGAGTCGAATTTCCTGCTGCCGGCCGGCGACATCAAGGTCGGCCGGCTGGACTACAACATCTACACGAACAACCAGTTCAAGATCCTCGAGCCGATGGGCGACATCGTCGTCCAGCGGGCGGGCGCCAATGGCACCCCGATCCACATCAAGGACCTCGGGTACGTCGTGGACTCAGCCGAGACCCAGACGGCCGTCGTGCGCATCGACGGCTCCCGCGGCGTCTTCATGCGCGTCAACAAGCAGCCCGGCGCGAACACGATTGCGGTCGTGGACCAGGTCCGCGAGCTCCTGCCGAAGGTCACCGGTGTCCCGCCGGGGGTCAACGTCGGGATCACTTTCGACCAGTCCGTGTACATCCGGCAGGCGATCGAAAGCCTCTGGCACGAGGCGATCCAGGGCTCCGCGCTCGCCTTCATCGTGATCCTGGTCTTCCTGCGCTCGCTCACCTCGACGCTGATCATCTCGATCGCGATCCCGCTCTCGATCCTGCTGTCCTTCATCTGCATGTACTTCCTCGGCCAGACGCTCAACGTCTTCACGCTGGGCGGCCTCGCGCTGGCCGTCGGGCGGCTCGTGGACGACTCGATCGTGGAGCTCGAGAACATCAACCGGCACCTGAACCTCCCCGGCACCCCGCGCCGCAAGGCCGTGCTCGACGCCGCGCGCGAGGTCGCGATGCCGATCTTCTCGGCGACGATCACGACGATCATCGTGTTCGTGCCGACGGTCTTCCTCGAGGGCCAGATCAAGCTCCTCTTCATCCCCCTCACCTTCACGATCTCGATCTCGCTGTTCGCCTCGTTCCTGATCTCGCGGACGGTGACGCCGCTCCTCGCCCTCCGCGTGCTCCAGCCCGAGAAGCCGATCGATCCCGGGTCGCGCCGGCTCAAGGATCGCGTGTTCCGGTTCTCCATCCGGTTCTTCGAGCGCATGGAGTCGCTCTACCAGCGGCTCATCGAGTGGGCGCTCGGCCACCGCGGCCTCGTCGTGGGCTCGGTCGTCGTGACGTTCGCGGGGAGCCTCTTCCTGGTCGTGGCGCCGTCCTTCGGGCTCCGGCCCCTGATCGGCACGGAGTTCTTCCCGGCCTCCGACGAGGCGCAGTTCCGCATCAACATCAAGGCGCCGATCGGCACGCGCATCGAGGAGACCGAGCGGATCGTCAAGGGCATGGAGTCGATCCTCCGGGCGTCGCTCAAGCCCGAGGAGCTGACGTCGGTCGTATCGAACATCGGGATCCCGCAGGGGCGCTCGGCGGTCTTCACGAACAACACGGGCCCCCACAGCGCCACGATCCAGGTGTACCTGGCGAGCGCCGACATGCGGAAGCGGAGCGACCGCCAGATCGTCGACGCCCTCCGGCCCCGGTTCGCGGGCCAGTTCCCGGGCACGCGCTACCAGTTCATCGCGGGCGGCCTCGTCTCGCGCATCATCAACTTCGGCTCCGAGACCGCCATCGCAGTCGAGCTGCTCGGCTACGACCTGCCGACGGCGGAGGCGCTCGCGCGCGAGGTCGCGCGCATCATGGAGGGCACCGCGGGCGTGGCCGACGTCAACATCGCCCGGGACGCGAACTATCCCCAGTTCGATCTGACGATCGACCGCGAGAAGGCGGCGGTCGCCGGCATCTCGCAGCGCGACCTCGCCCAGGCGGCCCTGTTCTCGCTGAACTCGAACGCGAGCGTCAATCCGTCGATCTTCACCGACCCGCGGACGGGCAACCAGTACAACCTGGTCGTCCAGCTCGACGAGCCGTACCGCCAGACGGCGGACGACCTCGCCCGCCTCTTCGTCACCGTCAACGATCGGCCGGTCCTGCTCTCGACGGTCGCCCGGATCACCCAGTCCACCGGCCCCGTCGAGATCGAGCGCAAGTACCAGCAGCGCCTCGTGCGGGTCGCCGCGAATGCCGTCGGCCGCGACCTCGGCTCGCTCTCCGAGGAGCTCGAGGCGAAGTTCCGCCAGCTCCCGATGCCGGCGGGCTTCTCGGTGCGCATGGGCGGCCAGACCGAGCAGCAGCGCGAGTCCTTCTCGAGCCTCTACTTCACCGCGATCCTCGCCGTCATCCTCGTCTACATGGTCCTCGCGTCGCAGTTCAAGTCGCTCAAGGACCCGTTCACGATCATGTTCTCGGTGCCGATGGGGCTGATCGGGGTCTTCTGGGCGCTCTACCTCACGCACACGACGCTCTCGACGACCTCCTTCATGGGCATCATCATGATGGTCGGCATCGTCGTCTCGAACGGGGTCCTGCTCGTCGAGTACATCAACGAGCGCCGCCGCCACGGCGAGCCGCTCCTCGTCGCGGTCCCGCGGGCCGGACGGATCCGCCTGCGCCCCATCCTCATGACCGTGCTCACGACCGTCGTCGGCCTCCTGCCGATGGCCCTCGCCTTCGGCGTCGGGACCGAGGCGAACCAGCCGCTCGCGATCGCCGTCATCGGCGGCCTCCTCGTCTCGACGTTCTTCACGCTCATCCTGATCCCGACCCTCTACGTCACCTTCGAGGAGTGGTTCCCCCGGACGCTCGGCGGGGCCGACGAGCAGCGCTGAGCCGCGGCGCGCCTTGACAGCCGCGGCAACTTGTCTACACTCGGCGCACCTGCTTTCATTCGACCGTCAGGCTCCCGGGCGCCCCCCGGGGGGAGGAGCCATGGAACCCATCAGCCGACGCCGCTTCATCACGACCAGCGCCGGGGCAGGCATCGCCGCCATCCTCGCCGCGCGCGTGCCCCCGGCCCGCGGCCAGCAGCGGGAGATCTCGTACCTCTGCTGGAACAACTTCGCGCCGGCCTCGGACAAGAAGCTGGCCGAGATTGGCCAGCGCTTCACCAAGGACACCGGCATCAAGCTCAAGATCGACCACGTCTCGCACATGGGCCCGCAACAGCAGAAGTACGCCTCCGAAGTCCAGACCCAGGCCGGGCACGACCTCGTCGAGATGCGCATGCACTTCCCGTGGCTCTACGAGCCCCAGCTGGTGGACGTCTCGGACGTCGTGGGCGAGCTCGAGAAGAAGCACGGCAAGGCGATCGGCTCGGCGTACGAGGGCGCCCACGTCAACGGGGTGTGGCGCGCCGTGCCCCAGTACCACGGCATGTTCGTCCCGACCTATCGGGAGGACCTCTTCAAGAAGGCGAGCCTCAAGGTCCCCGACACCTGGGAGGACCTCTACACGGTCGGCAAGGAGCTCAAGAAGATGGGGAATCCCGTCGGGATTCCCATCAGCCAGAACTACGACTCGATCTCCACGGCCGGCCCCGTGCTGTGGTCGTTCGGCGGCATGGAGGTCGACAAGGACGGCAAGACCGTCCGCATCAACTCGCCGGCCACCGTCCAGACGATCGAGTGGTACAAGAAGATGTTCCGCGATTGCATGGAGCCCGAGGTGCTGTCGTGGTCGGACGCCAGCAACAACGAGTCGATCCAGCAGGGCAAGGCTGGCTGGATCCACAATCCCGTGAGCGCCTATATCGTGGCGAAGCAGCGGAAGCTGGTCACCGCCGACGGCATCAACCACCACCGGAGCCTCGGCGGCCCGCACGGCCGCCACGAGACCGACACCCCACGCCACATCGGCATCTGGAAGTTCTCGAAGAACGTCGAGCCCGCCAAGGAGTGGATCCGGTACCTGCTCGGCAAGCGTGAGGTCTACGACGAGTACATCATGTCGGGCGACGCGTTCAATCTGCCCGTCTACGACAAGCTCCAGGATCACCCGGTGCTCAAGACCGACCCCAAGTACGCCGCCCTCAGAGGCGAGGGGGTCCAGTACCACACCTATGGATGGCCGGCGCCGCCCTCGGACAAGGTCCAGCTCATCACCAACACCTATCTGCTGCCGAACATGATCGCCAAGGCGGTCACCGGCACCTCGACCAAGGACGCCATCGCCTGGGCCGAGACCGAGATGAGGAAGATCCTCACCGGCTGACATGGCGGTCAGAGCCGACGATATCCCGGTACCGCGTGGCCGCCCGCGCCTCGCCGGCCGCGTACGCGAGTGGCTCGACCATGAGTCGATCCTCGGGCCGGTGTTCGTGACGCCGGCGCTGCTCCTCCTCGTGCTGCTGGTCGCGTATCCCTTCGTCATGGCGCTCTACTTCTCCATGTCCAACGCATTCATCGGCCGCCCGAGCCGCTGGGTGGGTCTCCACAACTTCATCGCGCTCTGGGACAGCGACGTCTTCCGCCAGACCTTTCAGAACGCCTTCGTCTTCACGAGCATCGCGGTGGCCTTCAAGGTCGTGCTGGGTATCATCCTGGCGCTGCTGCTGAACGAGCAGCTCTGGTTCAAGCGCATGATCCGCGGGGCGGTGCTCCTGCCGTGGGTGATTCCGACCGCGCTCTCGACGCTCGGCTGGTGGTGGATGTTCAACTCGCTCTACAGCGTGGTGAACTGGACGGGGATCGCGCTCGGGATCATGGACCCACCGGGGCCGAACTGGCTCGGCCAGCGCTATTACGCCATGAGCGCGGTCATCGCGGTCAATGTCTGGCGGGGACTGCCGTTCTTCGCGATCACCATCCTCGCGGGGCTCGTCGCGATCCCGAAGGAGCTGTACGAAGCCGCCGAGGCCGACGGTGCGGGCGCGAACGCGCGGTTCTGGCACGTCACGCTGCCCCTGCTCAGGCCGGTCCTCGCCGTGGTCGTCCTCTTCTCGACCATCTTCACCTTCGGCGACTTCAACATCGTCTACATCTTGACGCACGGCGGCCCCATCAACGCCACCCATCTGTTCGCCACGCTCTCGCGCCAGGTGGGCATCGATACCGGCCGGATCGGTGAGGGGGCGGCGATTTCCCTCTACCTCTTCCCACTGCTGGTCTTCGTCGTTTGGGCGCAGCTGCGGTTCGTGCGGAAGCAGGTGTACTAGCGCATGACGGTGTCACGCCGGCCCTTCGTCAAGCGGCTGATGCTCCACGTCGCGCTGCTGCCGTTCCTGATCTTCGCGCTGTTCCCCTTCTATCACATGACGCTGACGTCGCTGAAGCAGGACCGCGAGCTCTACGACCGCTACGCGGTGCCGCTCGTCATCACGCAGGGGCCGACGCTCGAGCACTACGCGAAGCTGCTCTGGGACACCGAGTTCCTCACGTGGACGAAGAACAGCCTGATGGTGACGTTTCTCGCCACGGGGATCTCCGTGGTCATCGGCACCATCGCCGCCTACGCGCTGGCGCGGCTCAAGTTCTTCGGCGTGGCGAGCTTGGGCACCGGCATCTTCATCACCTACCTGGTGCCGACCTCGCTCCTCTTCCTGCCGCTGGCGCAGGTCGTCCAGTGGCTCGGCCTGTCCGACTCGAAGTGGGCGCTCGTCCTGACGTACCCCACGTTCCTCGTCCCGTTCTGCACGTGGCTGCTGATCGGCTACTTCCGCACGGTGCCGAAGGAGGTCGAGGAGTGCGCCCTGGTGGACGGGGCCACGCGCATCCAGGCGCTCTGGCGCATCGTGCTGCCGATGGCCGTGCCTGGGCTCGTCTGCGCGGCGCTCTTCGCCTTCACGCTCTCCTGGAACGAGTTCATCTACGCGCTCACCTTCACCTCGTCCTCGGAGCAGATCACGGCGAGCGTGGGGGTCACGACCGAGCTGATCCGCGGCGACATCTACTTCTGGGGCTCGCTCATGGCGGGCGCCGTCCTCGGCTCGGTCCCGATCGTGATCCTCTACGTCTTCTTCCTCGACTACTACGTCTCCGGTCTCACCGCGGGCGCGATCAAGTAGGCCAAGGGGCGGCGCGAGCGACGCGTGGCGACGGAAGAGAAGGTCGGGACCGTCACCGACTACTACGCGAGGATCGGCGTCGCCGGGGTCGCGCTGGCCGACGGGCCGCTCCGGGTCGGCGACCGCGTCCGGATCCGCGGCCACACGACCGACCTGCTGCAGACGGTCGAGTCGCTCCAGGTCGAGCACCGGCCGGTGCAGCTGGCGGAGCGCGGCAGCGCGGTCGCGCTGAAGGTCCGCGAGCGCGTCCGCAAGCACGACGCGGTCCTGCGCCTGACCGGCGACTGAGCGCGCACGGTGCCTGCCCTTACGCCGCCGCCTCGCGGTCGCGCGCGAGGCCCCAGAGGATCACCAGGATCGGGAGCAGGTACATGTGCCCACCGCTCCACATGAGTCCGGCCCCGAGCATCTGGTCGTCGACCGCGCTGATCCCGAGCTCCGCCGCGCGCCTGATGTAGTACGGATAGAACGCGCGCTCCGGCACCGCCAGCGCCATCCCGAGCGCCGTGCTCTGCGCGGTCGCGAGCAGCAGGTACAGGATCTGGAAGCCCGGATGGGGCCCCGGGCGGAGCCGCGGCGCCGGCAGGACGATCGGCCACCAGAAGAGGATCGCCGTTCCGAGGAACGCGGCGTGCTCGAGGACGTGGACGAGCTCGTGCTCGGCGGCCGCGTCGTACAGGGCGGGCAGATGCCAGACCCACACGGCGGCGATGTGGAGGACGCCGGCCACCGGCAGGAACGTGAGCGCCGCGAGCGCCGTCCGGACGGGCGCCCCCCGCCTCAGCGTGGCCGCGAGCGGCCGCCGCACGCGGCGCGGCAGGCCCCAGAGGACGAGCGGCAGCGGGTTGCCCAGGACCAGCAGCGGCGCCGCCACCTGCGTGAGGAGCAGGTGCTGGCCCATGTGGGCCGAGAACCGCTCCGACGCGAGGTGCTCGAGGGGCGGGAGCAGCGCCGCCACGAGCGACGCGAGCCCGAGCCCGTAGAGGAGGAGGCGCCACCGCGGCGCCGTGTAGCCGCCGGCGCGGAGGCGGAACCAGCCCAGGACGTACGCGGCCCAGGCGACGACGGCCGCGAGCGCGACGAGCGTCTGGAGCGCGAGCTCGAGCACAGGCCCGGGGCGACCCGTCAGGCGGGCCGCCGCTCGAAGCGCCGGGCCACCTGCGACATCGAGTACGTGCACACCCAGTACACGACGGCGATGAACAGGTAGAGCTCGAAGGGCCGGATCTCGCGGTTGTTGACGATCTGCGCCGCCTTCGTGAGGTCCACGTAGCCGATGATCGAGGCGAGCGAGGTGTCCTTGAAGAGGACGATCATCTGCGTGACGAGCGAGGGGACCATGTTGCGGATCGCCTGCGGCAGCACCACGAACCGCATCGTCTGCGCTCGCGTGAGGCCGAGCGCCGTCGCGGCCTCGACCTGCCCGCGCGGCACCGACTGGATCCCCGCGCGGACGATCTCGCCGAAGTAGGCCGCCTCGAAGATCACGAAGGCCGTGAGCGCGACGCCGTACTCGGGAATCGGCACGCGGAGGAGCTGCGGGACGATGAACCAGATCCAGAAGATCACCATGACGAGCGGCACGCCGCGGAAGAACTCGACGTAGAGCGTCGCCGGCAGGCTGATGGCGCGCGCGCGCGCCAGACGCGCGAGCCCGACGAAGATGCCGAAGACGAAGCCCAGCACGATCGCCGGGACCGCCAGGCGCAGGGTGCCGCCCGTGAAGCCGCCGAGGCCGAGGAGCCCCTGGACGATCAGGAACGTGAAGTTGTTGACGAGGACCGAAAGGTCGAGCACCGACTAGCCGCCCCGCGCGATGAGGCCGGGGATCGCAAAGCGCCGCTCGACACGCGTCATGACGATGGCGATCCCCACGCACAGGACCAGATAGATGAGCGTGCCCGCGGTGAACGCCTCGATGGCCTTCGCGGTATACGTCTCGATCTGACGCGTCTGGAAGGTCAGCTCGGCGACGCTGATCGTCAGCGCCACCGACGAGTTCTTGAGGAGATTCAGCGACTCGCTGGTCGCCGGCGGCACGATGAGGCGGAGCGCGATCGGGATGATCACGACGCGGTACGCCTGGAACGTCGTGAGCCCCATCGCCAGCGAGGCCTCGAACTGGGTCCGCGGGATGGACTGGATGCCCGAGCGGATGACCTCCGACATGCGCGCGCCGTGATAGACGCCGAGCGCGAACATCCCGGCCCAGAACGGAAGGCCGTGGTCGAAGAGCCACTCGCGGACGGCCTCGGGCAGGAGCGGCGGTACGCCGAAGTACCAGAAGAACATCCAGACGAGCAGCGGGACGTTACGGAAGAACTCGACGTAGAACGTCGCGAGCCCGCGGAGCAGCCGCCACGGCACCGTGCGCATCGCGCCCGAGACGATCCCGAGCGCGGCGGCCAGCACCCAGGCGAGCACCGACAGCTCGAGGGTGGTGGCGAGGCCCTGGAGCAGCCAGCCGCCGGACTCGCCGCTCCAGAGCACGCTCCAGTCGAACTTGTAGCTCACGCCACCGTCGACGCTACTTCGGAACCACCTGCATGATCAGGAAGCGCCGGTTCTCGGGCGTGAGCGGGTAGGGCGTCTCGCTCTTCGGCCCGAACCACTTGTCGTAGAGCTCGAGGTACTTGCCCGACTCGATCAGCTCCATGAGGCCGTTGTTGACGGCGGCGCGGAACTCGGAGTCGTTCTTCCGCATGGCCATGCCGTAGGGTTCGTAGGAGAAGAAGTCGCCGACCACCTTCCAGTCGTCCGGCTTGGGCGCCTTGGCCCGCAGCCCATAGAGCTGGATCCCGTCGTTCGTGTAGGCGTCCACCTGGCCCTGCGTCAGGGCCTGGAAGGCCGCCGGCTGGTCCGGGAACTCCTGCAGCTTCGCGGTCGGCACGCGCTCCCGGATGATCTTCGCGTTGGTCGAGCCCTGCTGGGCGGCGACGCGCCGGTTGGCGATGGATTCGATGCCCTTGATGGGGCTCGTCCTCTTGACCAGGAACTGGGCGCCGGTGACGAAGAACGTGATGCTGAAGTCCACCGAGTCGCGGCGCGCGCGCGTGTCGGTCATCGTCCCCGCGATCAGGTCCACCGCGTTCGACGTCAGGAGCGGGATCCGCGTGGGCGGCGTCGACTCCTTCTTCTCGAGCTTGATCGGCTTGCCGAGCTTCTTCGACAGGGACGGCAGCACGCCCTGCTCGACGAGGTCGATCGTGAAGCCGACCCACTCGTTGCTCTTGTTGACATAGGCGAAGGGCGGTGACGCCGTGCGGGTGCCGATCACCAGCACGCCGCTCTGGTTGATCTTGTCGAGCGTGCCTTCGGCGTGCGCGGGCGCCGCCGCGGCGAGCCCGAGCGCGAATGCGACAACGAGGGTGAGCAGACGCTTCATCAGTGGCCTCCGGTCAATGGGTGAGAATCTTCGACAGGAATTCCCTGGCGCGGTCCGATTTCGCGGCGGCGAAGAACGCCTCGGGCGCCGCCTCCTCGACCACCTGCCCCGCGTCCATGAAGACGACGCGGTGGGCGACCCGCCGCGCGAATCCCATCTCGTGGGTGACGCACATCATCGTCATGCCCTCCTTGGCGAGGTCGGTCATGACGTCGAGCACCTCGTTGATCATCTCCGGGTCGAGCGCCGACGTGGGCTCGTCGAACAGCATGATCTTCGGCTGCATCGCGAGCGCCCGTGCGATCGCGACCCGCTGTTGCTGGCCCCCCGAGAGGTTCGCCGGGTAGACGCCCGCCTTGTCGGGGATGCGCACGCGCTCGAGCAGCGCGCGCGCCGTCTTCTCGGCCTCGGCGGGGGCGAGCCCCCGGACCTTGATCGGCGCCAGCATGATGTTCTGGAGGACGGTCATGTGCGGGAAGAGGTTGAACGACTGGAAGACCATGCCGACCCGGGTCCGGAGCGCCGAGAGGTTGACGCCGGGCCGTGTGAGCGACTCGCCGAGGACGATCAGCTCGCCCTCCTGGATCGGCTCGAGCGCATTCACGCAGCGGATCAGCGTACTCTTGCCGGAGCCCGACGGGCCGCACACGACGACGACCTCGCCCGCGCGGACCGCCAGGGTGATCTCGCGGAGGACCTGGAGCTTGCCGAACCACTTGGTGGCGCGCGTGAACTCGATCACCGTCTCGGTCATGGGTGTGCCCATTCTAGTCGATGACGACCAGGACGTCGCCGGCGTTCACGGTCTGCCCGGCCTGGACGTGCACCTCCGCGACGGTGCCCGGCGCGCTCGCGCGCAGCTCGTTCTCCATCTTCATCGCCTCGATCACGACGAGCGGGTCCCCCGCGTTGACCGCGTCGCCGGCGGTGACGGCCACGTGGGTGATCTTGCCGGGGAGCGGCGCCACCAGCGTCTGGTGCGCGCGCCCGCCGACCGTGCCCGCCTTGGTGCGGATGATGTACCGGGTCTGCTCCTCGACCCGGATCACGTAGGTCTCGTCCCCCACGTCCACGGCGCACGAGCCGTCGTGGTCGGTGACGTCGGCGACGTAGGAAACGCCGGCGATCAGCAGGGAGTAGATGCCCTGCGCGGTGAGCCGCGCGTCGACCTCCCAGACCTCGTCGCCGAGCGTGACCCGGTAGCGCCCGCGCGCGCCCGTGACCTCGACGGTCTCGACCGCGTCGCCGAGGGTCGCGACGAATTTCATCGGGCCCTGTCTCTCCACACGGCGAACGGCGGACTCCGGCGCCACGCGTTCTGATCCCCGGCATCCAGCTCGGCGATCGTCCGGTGGCCGAGGCGCTCGTACTCGGCCAGGACCGCGGCGATCAGGGCGATCGAGCGGAGCGCGCCGGCGGACCTCCGGACCTCCGGCAGGATCCGGTCCAGGAAGCCGGTCGAGAGGCGGCCCGCGCCGAAGTCCGGATGCCTCACGATCTGCATCAGGACTGGGATCGTCGTGCGCACGCCGACCACCTTGTACTCGGCGAGCGCCCGCGCCATGCGGGCGATCGCCGCCGCGCGGTCGGCGCCCCAGACGATCAGCTTGGCGATGAGCGTGTCGTAGTAGCGCGGCACGGTGAAGCCCTCGTAGACGCCGGAGTCGTCGCGCACCCACGGGCCCGTCGCCGCGCGGAGCCCGGTGATCGTGCCCGGCGACGGTAGCCACCCCCCGAACGGATCCTCGGCGTTGATGCGGCACTCGATCGCGGCGCCGCGCCACGCGACGTCGGCCTGCGCGTGGCGCAGGGGCTCGCCCGCGGCGATCCGGAGCTGCTCGCGGACGAGGTCGATCCCGGTGACCATCTCGGTCACGGGGTGCTCCACCTGGAGCCGCGTGTTCATCTCGAGGAAGTAGAAGCGACGCTCGGCGTCCACCAGGAACTCGACCGTGCCCGCGTTCACGTACGAGGCGGCCGTGGCGAGGCGGCACGCGGCCTCGCCCATCCGCTCTCGCATCGCGGCGTCCACGAAGGGCGAGGGGCACTCCTCGACGAGCTTCTGGTGGCGCCGCTGGATCGAGCACTCGCGCTCGCCTAGATGGATCACACGGCCGTGGGCGTCGGCGAGCACCTGGACCTCGATGTGGCGCGGCTCGGCCACGTGGCGCTCGAGGTAGACCGCGCTCTCGCCGAAGGCCGCCGCGGCCTCCTGCCGCGCCATCCGGAGCGCCGCCTCGAGCTCGCGCTCCTGCCGGACGAGGCGCATCCCCTTGCCGCCGCCGCCGTGCGCGGCCTTGATCATGAGCGGGTAGCCGATCCCGCGCGCCGCCGCGCGGGCGTCGGCGTCCGACGTGACGGGCTCGAGGGTGCCGGCGACCATCGGCACGCCCAGGTCGCGCGCGATCCGGCGCGCCGCGGTCTTGTCGCCCATCGCGCGGATCGCCGTGGGTGGCGGCCCGATGAACGTGAGGCCCGCACCGGCGCACGCCTCGGCGAAGGCCGCGTTCTCGGCGAGGAAGCCGTAGCCCGGGTGGACCGCGTCGGCGCCGGCCTTCCTGGCGACGGCGATCAGTTTCTCGATCGCCAGGTAGCTCTCGGCGGCGGGCGGCGGCCCGATCGGGTAGGCCTCGTCGGCCGCCAGAACGTGGAGCGCCTCGCGGTCGGCCTCCGAGAAGACGGCGACGGAGGCGATCCCCGCCTCGCGACAGGCACGGATCACGCGCACCGCGATCTCCCCGCGGTTCGCGACGAGCACCTTGCCGATCCGCCGTACGGTCACGGCCGGCCCGCGCCGCGGCGTCACGGCATCCCCTTGAGGGCCTCGCGGAGAAAGCTCTCGTCCACGATGTCCCGATCCGGGATCGGCGCCTTGACGAGCCCCTGCGTGAACCACCACGCCGTCTGGCGGCCGATGTCGCCGGGCATGAGCCGGCCGTCGCGATCCTGGTAGGGGAAGCCGCGGCGGATCAACTCGGGCCGCGCGCCGGTGTACGTCGCGGTGATCGCCAC